>Ga0209061_1000448_pt1 | contig 106265 bp, 96 predicted proteins | sample Coa_R1_10_FD_187157 | JGI IMG/M metagenome (GOLD analysis project Ga0209061, IMG submission 187157) | Surface soil microbial communities from Centralia Pennsylvania, which are recovering from an underground coalmine fire - Coalmine... | ecosystem: Environmental > Terrestrial > Soil >... | reverse complement strand
GTTGGTGCCGGCCAGGAAGGTGGGCAGCAGCGTCATCAGCGCCTCGTACCCGGCCTGCGCGTCCGGGAGCTGGCTGGAGGTCAGGCCGCCGCCGGTGCGGAACGGCAGCCCGTAGTGCCTGGCGAGCTGGCCGGTGCACAGCAGCCCGAGCGCCGACTCCGGCGTGCCGAACGCCGGCGAGCCCGACTGCATGTCGATGTTGGACAGGAACGAGCCGAAGATCACCGGGCAGCCCGGCCTGATCAGCTGCGCCAGCGCGATCCCGCTCAGCGCCTCGGCGAGCTGCTGGGCCAGCGCGGCCGGGATCGTCACCGGCGACATCGCCCCCATCAGCAGGAACGGCGTCAGCACCACCGGCTGGCCGGCGGCGCAGTACGCGAACTGGGCGTCCAGCATCCGGTCGTCCCAGCGCAGCGGGGAGTTGCAGTTGATCAGCGAGACCACCGCGGGCGTCTTCTCGATGGCCTCCCGGCCGCCGAACAGGATCTCGGTCATCGCGATCGTGTCGGCGGCGTTCGGCCCGGACACCACGTTGCCCATGTAGAACTTGTCGGTGAGCGTCGCCAGCGCGTAGATCATGTCCAGGTGCCGGGAGTCCAGCGGCGCGTCGTTCGGCTCGCAGATCACGCCGCCGGCCGAGTCGAGCTCGTCACAGTCCTGGGACAGCATGGCCAGCTTGCGGAAGTCGTCCAGCGTCGCGTCCCGGCGCACGTCGCCCTCGCGCACGAACGGGCATCCGTACACCGAGCTGAACACCATGTGGTCGCCGCCGATGTGCACGCTGCGGGCCGGGTTGCGGGCCTGCACGTCGAACTCGCGCGGCGCCCTCGCCACCTGCTCCAGCACGAACTCCGGGTCGAGGTACACCACCTCGCCGTCGACCCGCTGGCCGGCCCCGGCGAACAGCTCGACCGCCTCGCGCTTGGCGAACTGGACGCCGATCTCGGAGACGATGCGGCGCCAGCCGCGTTCCAGCACGCCGATCGCGTCGGCGGAGAGGATCTCGTACCTCGGCATCGTGTTCACGAACATCGGCTCTCCCGTCGGACCAGGCACTTGACCGCATGGTAAACCGGCACCTAACATCACATAGTAGAACTGTGTCCCATAAAGTGGAACACCGCGGAGCGAGCGCCGCATGAGCAACCAGAACGGCACCCAGGCGGTGGACCGGGCCGCCCGCCTGCTGTCGGAGGTCGTGCACTCGGCCGACCCGATGACGTTCACCGGCCTGAGCGCGGCGACCGGGCTGGCCAAGTCCACCACCTCCCGGCTGCTGCTCGCGCTGGAGCGCAACGGGCTGGTCCGCCGGGACGACCACGGCAGGTTCCTGCCCGGGGAGATGTTCGTCAGCTTCGCCTGGCGCGGCGGCGCGGAGGCCGGCCTGGTCGCGGTGGCCCAGCCGTTCCTGGAGCGGCTCGGCAAGGCCACCGGCGAGACCGTCAACCTGGGCGTGGCGCGCAACGGCATGGTGGAGCAGATCGCCCAGGTCGACAGCACCTACCTGATCGGCGGCACCAACTGGGTGGGCATGTCCGTGCCGCTGCACTGCTCCGCGCTCGGCAAGGTGCTGCTGGCCCACGGCGCGGCGCAGCTGCCCCCGGGCGGGCTGGAGCGGCGCACCGGCAAGACGATCACCACCGAGGCGGTGCTGCGGGCCGACCTGGCGGCGGTGCGCGCCCGCGGGTACGCGGTGACCGACGAGGAGCTGGAGCCGGGCCTGATCGCGGTGGCGGCGCCGGTCCGCGGCTACGACGGCGCGGTGATCGCCGCGCTGTCGGTGTCGGCTCCGGCGGCCAGGATGGCCCCGGACCGGCTGGCGGCGGCCGCGGAGCACTGCGCCGAGGAGGCGGCGGCGCTGTCCGCGGTGCTCGGCTACCGGCAGCGCCCGGCGCGGCACCGGAAGGCGGGAGCGGCATGACGACCGAGGAACTGCTCGGCGAGCTGTACGACAAGACGCTGACCGGGAACGGGCCCGCGGTGCTGGAGCTGACCAACTCCGGGCTGGCGATGGGCCTCGGCCCGGAGACGCTGCTGTACCAGGCGCTGATCCCGGCGCTGGAGGAGGTGGGCGCCAGGTTCGAGCGCGGCGACTTCTTCGTGCCCGAGATGCTCATCGCCGGCAAGGCGATGGCCGGGGCGCTGGAGATCCTGCGCCCGCTGCTCGCCGAGACCGGCGCCGAGACGATCGGCACGGTGGTGATGGGCACGGTCAAGGGCGACGTGCACGACATCGGCAAGAACCTGGTCAACATCATGTTCGAGGGCGCCGGGTTCCACGTCATCGACCTCGGCGTCCAGGTGGCGCCGGAGAAGTTCGTCGAGGCGATCAGGGAGCACAGGCCGGACATCGTCGGGTTCTCCGCGTTCCTGACCACGACGATGCCGATGTTCAAGGCGAACATCAACGCGCTGGCCAAGTCCGGGCTGCGGGACCAGGTCATCGTCATGGTCGGCGGCGCCCCGGTGACCCAGGAGTACGCGGACGTGGTCGGCGCCGACGGGTACGCGGCCGACGCGTCGGCGGCCGTGGCCAAGGCCAAGGAACTGCTCGCCGGGCGCCGCCGGGCGATGGCCGGCTCCTGACGGCGGAGGGATCCCGTGCACACCATCGTGTCCTCGGCGACCAGGACGGTCACCATCGGCGGCGACCAGCCGTTCGCGATCATCGGCGAGCGGATCAACCCGACCGGCAGGAAGCTGTTCCAGCAACAGCTGCGCAACGGCGACCTGTCCCGGCTGGAAGCCGACGTCCGGGAGCAGGTGGCCGGCGGGGCGATGCTGCTCGACGTCAACATGGGCGCGCCGCTGGCCGACGAGGCCGCGCTGATGAGCCGGGCGGTCACGATGATCCAGGACCTGACCGACCTGCCGCTGGTCATCGACTCCTCCATCGTCGAGGTGCTCGACGCGGGCCTGGCCGCCTACCGGGGCAAGGCGCTGGTCAACTCGGTGACCGCCGAGGACGAGCGGCTGCAGGCGATCCTGCCGCTGGTCAAGAGGTACGGCGCCGCGGTGATCGGCCTGCCGAACGACGAGGAGGAGATCCCCGAGGACCCGGCCAGGCGCCTGGAGCTGGCCCGCAAGCTGATCCACGTCGCCACCGAGCGGTACAAGATCCCGGTCGAGGACATCGTCATCGACCCGCTCGCCATGCCGGTCGGGGCGGACACCCGGCACCCGACCAGGACGCTGGAGACCATCGCCCTGATCGGCAGCGAGCTCGGCGTGAACACGACGCTGGGCGCCTCCAACGTGAGCTTCGGCATGCCGGACCGGCAGTCGATCGGCGCCGCGTTCCTGCCGATCGCGATCAGCCGCGGGCTGACCAGCGCGATCATGGACGCGCGGTCGCCGCAGATCGTCCGGGCGGTCAAGGCCGCCGACCTGGTGCTCGGCCGGGACGAGTGGGGCGCGTCCTGGATCGCGGCGCACCGGGCCCAGCAGGCCGCGCAGCGGGCAGCGGCCGGGGGGTAACGAGCGCCACATGACGGCGACCGAGGACGTGACACACCAGCCCGTTCGGGTGAATCTGCTGTTCAACGACCGGGCGGTCCGCGTTCCCTACGGCGTGACGCTGTTCGACGCGGCGAGCTGGAACGGCATCGCCATCGACTCCACCTGCGGCGGCCACGGCACCTGCAAGAAGTGCCGGGTCCGGATCGCCGCCGACCCGCCCGCGCCGACCAGCCTGGACATCAGGGCGTACACCCCCGCCGAGCTCGCGGCCGGCTGGCGGCTGGCGTGCCGCACCGCCGCCGCCGCGGACACCGCGGTCGAGGTGCCGCCGCTGACCACCCGGCCGAAGGCCGCCACCGTGGGCGTCGGCCGGCAGGTCATCCTGCGGCCCGCGGTGCAGAAGCGGTACCTGGAGCTCGCCGAGCCCAGCCTGGCCGACCAGGCCAGCGACCTGGAGCGGCTGCTGGCCCGGCTCGACGACCTGCAGCCGCGGGCCGAGCTGCCGGTGCTGCAGACGCTGGGCCGCACGCTGCGGGAATCGGGCTACAAGGTCACCGCCGTGGTCACCGACGACGTGCTGATCGCCGTCGAGCCCGGCGACACCACCGGCCGCCGGTTCGGCATCGCGTTCGACCTCGGCACCACCACCGTGGTGGCCACCCTGCTCGACCTGGCCACCGGCACCCCGGTGGCGGTGGCCTCGGCGCTGAACAAGCAGCAGCCGTTCGGCGCGGACGTGATCACCAGGATCAGCGCCACCATGCTGGACCCCGGCGCCCTGGACAAGCTGCGGCAGCTGGCCCAGGAGACGCTGGCCGAGCTGGCCCGGGCCGTCTGCGCGGCCGGCCGGGTCGGCCCGCACGAGGTGTACGAGGTCGCGCTGGCCGGCAACGCCACCATGACCCACCTGGCGCTCGGCATCGACCCGGAGCCGCTCGGCGTGGCGCCGTTCATCCTGTCCGCCCGGCTGTTCCCCGAGGTGCTCGCCGCCGACCTGGGCCTGGCCGGCGCCGTGCACCCGCGGGCCCGCGCGGTGGTGTTCCCGGCGTTCGGCGCCTACGTGGGCGGGGACATCACCGCCGGCCTGCTGGCCAGCGGGATGGACCGGGACCCGCGGGTGCGGCTGCTCATCGACATCGGCACCAACTGCGAGATCGTGCTGGGCAACCGGGACTGGCTGCTGGCCACCGCCGCGCCCGCCGGCCCGGCGTTCGAGGGCGCCGCGATCCGGTGCGGGATGCGCGCCGCCGACGGCGCGATCGAGGTGGTCACCATGACCCGGGACGGGCTGAGCCTGAAGGTGATCGGCGACGCCGAGCCCCAGGGGCTGTGCGGCTCGGGCCTGGTCGACGCGGTGACCGGCCTGGTCCGCGTCGGCCTGCTCGACCCCTCGGGCCGGTTCGTGCCGCAGCAGCAGGCGCGGGCCAGGGCGCCCGGCCTGGCGGACCGGCTGACCCAGGTCGGCGAGGAGCGGGTGTTCGTGCTGCACTGGCGGGGCGCCGCGGCCGACAGCATCTACCTGTCCCAGCGCGACGTCCGCGAGCTGCAGTTCGCCAAGGCCGCGATCGCCACCGGCTGGCGCATCCTGCTGGAGCAGGCCGGCCTGGAGCCCGGCGACGTCCGGCAGGTGCTGCTGGCCGGGTCGTTCGGCAGCTACCTGTCCCCGGCCAGCGCGATCCGGATCGGCCTGGTGCCGCGGGTCCCGGTGACCCGGGTGGTGCCGGCGGGCAACGTGGCCGGCGAGGGGGCGAAGATGGCGCTGCTCAGCCTGCGCGAGCGGGTCGGCGCCCTGGCGCTGCTGGAGGAGGTGAGGTATGTCGAGCTGTCCGACCGCGCCGACTTCAACGACCGCTTCGTCGACCAGCTGCCGTTTCCGGAAGGCTGAGGTGATCGCCTGCGGGGCGCTGGCCGGGCACGTCCGCGAGGTCGCGGCCCGCCGCGGCTGGCCGGTCGCCGTGCGCCCGCTGCCCGCCGTCCTGCACAACCGCCCGCAGCAGATCGCCGTTCATGCCGAACGAGCCGTGCTGGCTGCGCTGCGTTCCGGCCGGGAGGTCGCGCTGGCATACGCCGACTGCGGCAGCTACGGCGCGCTCGACGAGCTGTGCGCCAGGTACCGGGTGCGGCGGCTGCCCGGCCTGCACTGCTACGACGTGCTCGCGGGCCCGGACCGGGTCGCGGCGATGTTCGCCGCCGAGCCGGGCACCTACCTGCTCACCGACTTCCTGGTGCGCAGCTTCCGCCGCAGCGTGCTGGCCGAGCTGGGCCTGGACCGGCACCCGGAGCTGTGGCCCGACTACTTCGGCCACTACCGGCGGCTGGTCTGGCTGGCGCAGCGGCCCACCCCCGCGCTGGCCGCCGCGGCGGACCGGGTGGCGGCGCTGTTCGGCCTGCCGCTGACCCGCGTCGACGTCGGGCTTGGCCGCCTCGAGGCCGAGCTGGCGAGGCTGGTCGGTGCGGCCCCATGACCGGCGTCGCCGAGATGCTGTCCCGTCCGCGGTACGAGGTGTTCCCGGCCAGGGAAACCGAGCGGCAGGTGCTGGACTGGGTGCCCGCCGGGATGACGGTCGCGGTCACCGCGTCGCCGGCCAGGGGCCTGGAGCCGACGCTCCGGCTCGCCGAGCGCCTGGCCGCGCACGGCTACCGGGTCGTGCCGCACCTGGCGGCCCGGTCCGTCGTCGACGACGCGCACCTGGCCGAGATCGCCGCCAGGATGCGGGCGGCCGGCGTGGACGACGTGTTCGTGCCCGGCGGCGACGCCACGCCGCCGGCCGGGCGGTTCGACGGCGCGCTGCCGCTGCTGGAGAAGCTGGCCGAGATGGGCCGGCCGTTCGCCCGGGTCGGCATCACCGGGTACCCGGAGAGCCACCCCAGGATCAGCGACGACGTCACCATCCAGGCGATGTGGGACAAGCGCAGGTACGCGACCTACATCGTCAGCAACGTGTGCTTCGACGCGGCGGCGCTCGGCCGCTGGATCCGGCGGATCAGGGCGCGCGGCGTCACCCTGCCGCTGCACGTCGGCGTGGCCGGGCCCGCCGAGCGCGCCCGGCTGCTGCGGATGGCCGCGGCGGCCGGCGCCTCGGAGTCGGCCAGGTTCGCCGCCAGGCACCCCGGCTGGATGCTGCGGTTGTGGCTGCCCGGCGGATACAGCCCGGACCGGCTGCTGGACCGGGCCGCCGCGGCGATCACCGCGCCGGACTCGGCGGTGGCCGGCCTGCACCTGTTCACCTTCAACCAGCTCCAGGCGGCCGAGCGGTGGCGCAGGGCCGCGCTGGAGCGCACCGGCAAACCAGTACTGGCGGGATGAGCGTTATGACTGACCTCCCGGCGCGGGCCAGCGCCGTCGTGATCGGCGCCGGCATCGTCGGCAACAGCCTCGTGCACCACCTGGCGCGGCTCGGCTGGCGGGACCTCGTCCTGGTGGACAAGGGGCCGATGCCGAACCCGGGCGGCTCCACCGGGCACGCGTCCAACTTCATCTTCCCCATCGAGTACTCGAAGATGATGTTCGAGCTGACCAGGGACAGCACCGAGCAGTACCGGGAACTCGGCGTGTTCACGCAAAGCGGCGGGCTGGAGGTGGCGCGTACCCGGGAACGGATGCACGAGCTGCGCAGGCGGTGCAGCCAGGCCAGGGCGTGGGGCATCCCGGCGGAGCTGCTGTCGCCGGGCGAGGTGAGCAAGCTGGTGCCGTACCTGGACGAGTCGGTCATCCTCGGCGGCGCGCACTTCCCCACCGTGGGCGTGGTGGACTCGCTGCGAGCCGGCACGCTGATGCGCGAGGGGGCGCAGCGGTCCGGCGCGCTGACCGTGCTGGCCGGCACCGAGGTGCACGGCATCTCGGTGGCCGGGGGGCGGGTCCGCGCGGTGGCCACCGGCGCGGGCGAGATCCAGGCGGACAACGTGGTCATCTGCTGCGGCGTCTGGTCGCCGCGGGTCGCCCGGATGGCCGGCGCCAGGCTGGCGCTCACCCCGGTGGTGCACCAGATGATCAGCGTCGGCCCGATCGCGCTGTTCGCCGACACCCCGGGCGAGATCAGCTACCCGATCGTCCGGGACGTGGACGTCGGCATGTACGAGCGCCAGCACGGCGGCGACATGGAGGTCGGCTCGTACGCGCACCGCCCGATCGTCGTCCCGCCCGACGAGATCCCGTCGCTGGAGGCCGCGGCGCTGTCACCCACCGAGCTGCCGTTCACCGCCGACGACTTCGACCCGCAGCTGGCGCAGGCGCTGGAGCTGATGCCGGACCTGCTCGGCGACGAGCGGGCCGGCATCAGGTACGCGATCAACGGGCTGATCTCGATGACGCCGGACGGGCACCCGCTGCTCGGCGAGCTGCCGGAGGTCCGGGGGCTGTGGGCGGCCGCGGCGAGCTGGATCAAGGAGGGACCGGGCTGCGGGCGCGCGGTGGCCGAGCTGATGTCCGGCGCGGTGCCCGCCCTCGACGTCCACGAGGCGGACCCCGCCCGGTTCTACCCGCACCAGCGCACCGTGGCGCACGTCCGCGACCGGGCCCGCGAGGGCTTCAACAAGATGTACGGCATCGTGCACCCGGCCGAGCAGTGGCAGTCGGGCCGGCCCGTCCGGGTCAGCCCGGTCTACGACCGGGAACGTGAGCTGGGGGCGGTGTTCTTCGAGACCGCGGGCTGGGAGCGGCCGCACTGGTACGAGTCGAACGCGGACCTGCTGCAGCGGTACGCGGGCCGGCTGCTGGAGCGGCCGGCCGAATGGGACTCGCGGTGGTGGTCGCCGATCATCAACGCCGAGCACCTGGCCATGCGGGACGCCTGCGCGCTGGTGGACCTGTCCGCGTTCGCCGTGCTGGAGATATCGGGGCCCGCCGCGCTGCAGGCGGTGCAGACGCTGGCGGTCGCGCAGATGAACGTCGCGGTGGGCCGGGTGGTCTACACCTCCTGGCTGAACGAAGACGGCGGGTTCCGCGCCGACCTGACCGTGATGCGGCTCGCGGAGGACCGGTTCCGGGTGGTGACCGGCGGCGCCACCGGGATGTCCGATGCCAAGTGGGCCAGCGACCACCTGCCGCCCGGTGCCTTCCTCGCCGACCTGACCTCCGCGTGGACCACGATCGGGCTGTGGGGGCCGCGGGCCCGGGACGTGCTGGCGTCGGCGACGGCCGACGACGTGTCGCACGCCGGGTTCGGCTTCGGCACCTGCCGCGAGATCGAGGTCGGCGGCGTCGTGGCGCTGGCGTCGCGGATCTCCTACGTCGGCGAGCTCGGCTGGGAGCTGCACGCGCCGGCCGAGCAGGGGCTGCGGCTGTGGGACACGCTGTGGCAGGCGGGGCGGCCGCACGGCCTGGTGTCGGCCGGCATCGGCGTGTACGGCACCACCGGGCGGATGGAGAAGGGGTACCGGGCGTTCGGGTTCGAGCTGACGCCGGAGTACAACCTGGTGGAGGCCGGCATGACCCGGCCCGCGGTGAAGGACCAGCCGTTCATCGGCAGGCAGGCCTACCTGCGGCAGCGGGCCGAGCCGCCGTGCGCGGTGCTGTGCACGCTCACCGTGGACTCGCACGCCTCCGCGGACGGGACCCCGCGGTACATGCTGGGCGGCGAGCCGATCCTGTCGCGTTCCGGCCAGCGGCTGGTGGACGCCAAAGGCCGGCCGTCCTACGTGACCAGCGCCGGCTCCGCCCCGTCGCTCGGCAAGCATCTGCTGATGGCCTACCTGCCGGCCCGCTACGCGGTCCCGGGCACGTCGCTGCTGGTGGAATACGTCGGCGAGCGGTACCCGGTGACGGTCGCGGTCGCCGGCGCGACGCCGCTGTTCGACCCCGCGAACCAGCGGGCCCGGAGCTGACGCCGTGGAGATCCTGGTCTGCGTCAAGCGCGTGCCCACCGTGGGCGGCACGATCGCGGTGACCCCGGACGGGCAGCAGGTGGACACCCGGATGTCCGGGTGGACGATCAGCCCGCACGAGGAGTGCGCCGTCGAGGAGGCGGTCCGGATCACCGAGCGCCTGGGCGGGACGGTCTCGGTGCTGACGCTGGGCCCGGAGGCGGCGGTCGCCCAGCTCCGGGACGCGCTGGCGCTCGGCGCCGGGCGGGCGGTGCTGCTGGAGACCGACGGCCGCGAGTTCGGGCCGATCGCCACCGCGGCCGCCATCGCCGCCGAGGTCCGCTCCCGCGGCTACGACCTGGTGCTGCTCGGCAACGAGGCGGCCGACACCGGCGACTACCAGGTCGGCGTCCGGCTGGCGCACCAGCTCGGCTGGCCGGTGGCCACCGGCATCAAGAACCTCACCGTGTCCGCCGGCGGCGCGGTGGCGTGCCGGGAGTACCGCGGCGCCGAGGAAACCTACCGGCTGCCGCTGCCGGCGGTGATCACGGTCAAGGAGGGCATCAACCTGCCGCGGTACCCGTCGCTGCCGGGGCGGCTGCGGGCCAGGCGCGCCCAGGTCGAGCGCTCGCCGGCGCCCTGGCGGCCGGAGGGGCTGCGCAAGCAGGCGCTGCGCGTGCCCGCCGCCGCCGGCCGCCGGGCGGTGATCCTCGGCCACGGCACTGAGGCGGTCCCCGAACTGGTCCGCGTCCTCGGCGAACTGGGGGTGCTGCCATGAGCAAGCCGGAGACGGCGCGATGACCGCGCTGTGCCTGGTCGAGCTGGACGGCGCCGAGCCCGCGGACGCCTCGCTGCGCGCCGTCACGCTCGCCCGGTCCCTGGGCACCGGCGTCGGCGCGGTGCTGTTCGGCGGCGCCGTCCCCGCGGACACGCTGGCAGGCTACGGCGTCACCGACGCCTACCTGGTCGAACCGTCCGCCGTCGCCGGGTACGCGCCGCGGGCGTGGGCGCGGGTGCTGGCCGGGCTGATCGCGCAGGCCGGCGCCACCGCGGTGCTGGCCGCCGGCACCGACCGCGGCCACGAGGTGCTCGCGCACCTCGGCGCGATCACCGGGCTGCCGATGGCGGCGAACTGCACCGAGGTGACGCCGCACGGTCCCGGCGCGCACCGCGTCGTCCGGCACCGCTGGGCGGGGCTGCTGCTCGAGGAGGCGATCCTCGAGGCGCCGGTCGCGCTGCTGACCGTCGCCGCCGACGCGGTGCAGGCCGCTGCCGCCGAGACGCCGGCCCCGGTCGCGGTGCATGTGCGCACGGCGGAACTGGCCGATGAGGACCTGCGGGTCCTGGCGGTGGAGTCGCCGGCCGGCGCGGGCGGCGCGTCCCTGGCCACCGCCCGGGTGGTGGTCGGCGGCGGCCGCGGCGTCGGCGGCCCGGACGGCTTCGCGCCGCTGGAGGAGCTGGCCGGCCTGCTCGGCGGCGTGGTCGGCGTGTCCCGGGTGGTCACCTCGGAGGGCTGGCGCCCGCACCGGCAGCAGGTCGGCCAGACCGGCACCAAGATCACCCCGGAGGTCTACCTGGCCTGCGGCATCAGCGGCGCCATCCAGCACGTCGCCGGCTGCGCCGGCGCCAGGCATATCATCGCGATCAACACCGACCCCGGCGCCCCCATCGTGGCCCGCGCCGACTACGCCGTCCTCGGCGACCTGCACCAGGTGGTCCCCGCCCTGATCGAAGCCCTTCGCGCCCGCAGGCCCGGCCCGGCGTGACCGCGCCCGGGATGGGAAGGTGGTAGCGGAGCGGTCTTCGGGTCGAGGGAGGGAGCCTCGTGGCGGGCATTGCCGTGTGGCCGGGCGACAGCTATCCGCTCGGGGCGACGTATGACGGCGCCGGGACGAACTTCGCGCTGTTCTCCGAGGTCGCCGAGCGGGTCGAGCTGTGCCTGTTCGCCGAGGACGGCACCGAGACCAGGGTCGACCTGCGCGAGGTCGACGGGTTCGTCTGGCACGGCTACCTGCCCGGCACCGGCCCCGGCCAGCGCTACGGGTACCGGGTGCACGGCCGCTACGAGCCGGCCGCCGGCCACCGCTGCAACCCGGCCAAGCTGCTGCTCGACCCGTACGCGAAGGCGATCGAGGGCGGCGTGCGGTGGACCCAGGCGGTGTTCTCCTATCCGTTCGGGCGGCCGGACCAGCGCAACGACGACGACTCCGCGCCGTACGTCCCCCGCTCGGTCGTGATCAACCCGTACTTCGACTGGGACCTGGACCGGCCGCCGCGCACGCAGTACCACGAGACCGTCATCTACGAGGCGCACGTCCGCGGCCTGACCAAGCTGCACCCCGGCGTCCCGCCCGAGCAGCGCGGTACCTACCTCGGCCTGGCGCACCCGGCGGTGCTCGCCCACCTGCACGGGCTGGGGGTCACCGCGGTCGAGCTGATGCCGGTGCACCAGTTCATCACCGACAGCCGCCTGGCCGAGCGCGGACTGGGCAATTACTGGGGCTACAACACGATCGGCTTCTTCGCGCCGCACAACGCCTACGGCGCGGCGGGCGGCGCCGGCGCCCAGGTGCAGGAGTTCAAGTCGATGGTGCGCACCCTGCACCAGGCCGGGATCGAGGTCATCCTGGACGTGGTGTACAACCACACCGCCGAGGGCAACCACCTGGGTCCCACGCTGTCGTTCCGCGGCATCGACAACGCCGCCTACTACCGGCTGGCCGATGACGACAGGCGGTACTACACCGACACCACGGGCACCGGGAACTCCCTGCTGATGCGGCACCCGCACGTGCTGCAGCTGATCATGGACTCGCTGCGGTACTGGGTGCTGGAGATGCACGTGGACGGGTTCCGCTTCGACCTGGCCGCCACCTTGGCCCGCCAGTTCTACGAGGTCGACCGGCTGTCGGCGTTCTTCGACCTGGTGCAGCAGGACCCGGTGATCTCCCAGGTCAAGCTGATCGCCGAGCCGTGGGATGTCGGCGAGGGCGGCTACCAGGTCGGCAACTTCCCGCCGCTGTGGTCGGAATGGAACGGGAAGTACCGGGACACGATCCGCGACTTCTGGCGCGGCCGGCCCGCCACGCTGCCGGAGTTCGCGTCGCGGATCACCGGGTCGAGCGACCTGTACCAGCAGGACAGCAGGCGCCCCGTCGCCTCGGTCAACTTCGTCACCTGCCACGACGGGTTCACCCTGCACGACCTGGTCAGCTACGACGCCAAGCACAACGAGGCCAACGACGAGGGCAACCGGGACGGCAGCGACGACAACCGGTCGTGGAACTGCGGCGCGGAGGGGCCCACCGCCGACCCGGCGGTGCTGGCGCTGCGGGCGCGGCAGAAGCGCAACTTCCTCACCACGCTGCTCCTGTCCCAGGGCGTGCCGATGCTGCTGTCGGGCGACGAGATGGGCCGGACCCAGCGCGGCAACAACAACGCCTACTGCCAGGACAACGAGATCTCCTGGGTCGGCTGGTCAGGCCGGACGCAGCACGACGAGGAACTGCTTGAGTTCACCCGCTGGCTGATCAAGCTGCGCGCGGACCACCCGGTCTTTCGCCGCCGCCGGTTCTTCAGCGGCCGCGGCCGCGGCCGCGGCGGGCAGCCGGGGGACATCGCGTGGCTCACCCTGGCGGGCGAGGAGATGACCGATGACGACTGGGATGCTGGTTTCGCCAAGTCGCTGACGGTCTTCCTGAACGGCGAGGCGATCGGCGAGCCGGACCGGCGCGGCACGCCGATCAGGGACGATTGCTTCCTCATGCTGTTCAACGCCAGCGAGCAGGAGCTTGAGTTCGTCATCCCGCCGCGGCGCTACGGCCGCAGGTGGGTCCGGGTCCTGGACACCGCGGCCCCGCTGCCGCTGCCCGAGCAGGAAGCCACCGTCAAACCGGGCGACGTGCTGACCGTGATCAGCCGCTCCGTGCAGTTGCTGCGCCGTGACTGAGCCGCCCGGCCCTCCCGGCGTCCCCGCCTCGACCTACCGGCTGCAGCTGCGGGAGGGCTTCGGCTTCGCCGAGGCGGCCGGGCTGGCCGGCTACCTGGCCGGCCTCGGCGTGACCCACCTCTACCTGTCGCCGATCCTGCAGGCCGCACCCGGCTCCGCGCACGGGTACGACGTGGTGGATCACTCCCGCGTCTCGGCGGACCTGGGCGGCGAGGAGGCGTTCCGGGCCATGGTGTCGCGACTGCGGCGGCACGGCCTGTCGGTGGTGGTCGACGTGGTGCCCAACCACATGGCCCGCCCGGCGCCGGAGTGGCTCAACGCCCAGCTCTGGTCGGTGCTGCGGCACGGCAGGGAGTCGCCGTTCGCGTCCTGGTTCGACATCGACTGGGACGCGGCCGACGGCCGGCTGCTGCTGCCCGTCCTGGCCGGCCCCGCGGAGGAATGCCTCGGCGACCTCGCCGTGGCGGCCACCCCGGACCACGGGCCGGTGCTGCGCTACCTCGACCACGCGCTGCCGCTGCGGGACGGCACCGAGGGCCTGCCGCTGCCCGTGCTGCTCGACGAGCAGCACTACCGGCTGGCCGACTGGCACGACGCGGCCGCCCGGCTCAACTACCGGCGGTTCTTCGACGTCGACTCGCTGATGGCGATCCGGGTCGAGGACCCCGCCGTGTTCGCCGCCAGCCACCGGGTGCTGCTGCGGCTGTACGCCGAGGGGCTGATCGACGGCCTGCGCATCGACCACCCGGACGGGCTGGCCGACCCCGGCGGCTACCTGCGGCGGCTGGCCGAGGCGACCGGAGGCGCCTGGGTCGTGGTGGAGAAGATCCTGGCCCGCGACGAGAGGCTGCCCGCCTGGCGCTGCGCCGGCACCACCGGCTACGACACCCTCGCCCTGGTCGGCGGCCTGTTCACCGACCCGGCCGGGGACGCGCCGCTCACCGCGGAGTATGTGCGGTTCACCGGCGGGCCGCGGCGGTTCGCCGGGGTGGAGCGGGACGCCAAGCGGTTCATCGCCGGCGGCACCTTCGCCGCCGAGCTGTCCCGGCTGGTCCGGGTGCTCGGCCGGGCGGGCTGTCCCGCCCTGGGCGGCTTCACCGCCGCGGACCTGCGTGAGGTGCTGATCGCGATGCTGGCGCACTTCGGCGTGTACCGGGCGTACCTCACGCCCGGCCAGCCGCCGCCGGCGGCGGCGGCGGGCGCGGTGACCGCGGCGGCGGATTCCGCCCGTGCCGAGCTGGACCCGCGGCTGCATCCCGCCGTCGACGCGGTGCGCGCCGCCCTGCTCGGCCTCGGCGGGATGACCGGCGGCGCCGCGCGGCCCGCTCCCGGCGGCACGGCCCTGCCATCCCCGGCCGCCCGCGCCGCCCGCGACGAGCTGATCGTGCGGTTCGGCCAGACCACCGGCCCGGTGCTGGCCAAGGGCGTGGAGGACACCGCGTTCTACCGCTGGTCACGGCTGGTGTCGCTGAACGAGGTGGGCGGCAGCCCGGACCAGCTCGGCATCGACCCGGCACGGTTCCACGCCGCGGCCGGCCGCCTCGCCGCCGCCTGGCCGGCCACGATGACGACGCTGTCCACGCACGACACCAAGCGGCAGGAGGACGTGCGGGCCCGGCTGGCGGTGCTGGCCGAACGGCCGCGGCAGTGGGCGGACGCGGTGGCGCGCTGGCACGGCATGGCCATGGCGCTGCCCGCGGCGGCGGCCGCCGCGGCGATCCGGGCGCCGGAGCCGGACACCGAGTACCTGATGTGGCAGACCCTGGCCGGCACGTGGCCCATCGACGGCGAGCGGCTGCGCGGCTACCTCACCAAGGCGATGCGCGAGGCGAAGACCCGGACGTCGTGGACCGAGCCGGACACCGGCTACGAGTCGGCGGTGCTGGAGCTGGCCGCGGCGGTGCTCGCCGACCGTCACCTGACCGCCGCCATCGGCGGCTTCGTGGCGGCGATCGCTCCGGACGCACGGGCGAACTCGCTGGGCGCCAAGCTGGTCCAGCTCACCATGCCGGGAGTGGCCGACGTGTATCAAGGCTGCGAGCTAGCCGGCTTCGCGCTGGTCGATCCGGACAACCGCCGGCCGGTCGACTACCGGCGCCGCCGCGCCCTGCTCGCCGCGCTGGACGCGGGCGAGCCGCCGGCCGGTCTTGACGCGGAGAAGCTGCTGGTGACCTCGCGGGCGCTGCGGCTGCGCCGCGCGCACCCCGGCTGGTTCGCCGGCAGCTACGACCCGCTGGCCGCCGAGGGCGGCGCGGCCCGGCACGTGGTCGCCTTCGCCCGCGGCGGGCATGCCGTCACCGTCGCCACCCGGCTGCCCGTCGGCCTGCGACGGCGCGGCGGCTGGGCGGACACCGCGCTGCCGCTTCCCGGGGCGGGCTGGCGGGACGTGCTGACCGGGGACCGCTACCCCGGCCGGCGGCCGCCGCTTGCCGAGCTGACCGGCCGGCTGCCGGTCGCCCTGCTCGTCCCGGACCGGCTGCCATGACGGCGTTCAGCGTCTGGGCGCCGGCGGCCGCCGCGGTGGAGGTGGAGGTCGCCGGGCGGCGGCACCCGATGGCCAGGGCCGCCGCCGTGCCGCCGCGCGGCTGGTCCGGCTGGTGGAGCGCCGACGTGCCCGGCGCCGCCGTCGGCGCCGACTACGGGTTCCGGCTCGACGGCGGCGACCCGCTGCCCGACCCGCGGTCGCTGTGGCAGCCTTACGGCGTCACCGGCCTGAGCCGCAGCTACGATCACTCCGCGTTCGGCTGGACGGACCGCAGCTGGCGCGGCGGGCCGCTGCACGGGTCGGTGCTCTACGAACTGCACGTCGGCACGTTCACCGCCGAGGGCACCTTCGACGCGGCCATCGGTCGGCTGGACCACCTGCGCGACCTCGGCGTGCACACCGTCGAGCTGATGCCGGTCGCCGCGTTCCCCGGCCGGCACGGCTGGGGCTACGACGGGATCAGCCTGTGGGCGGTGCACGAGCCGTACGGCGGCCCGGACGGGCTGAAGCGGTTCGTCGACGCCTGCCACGCCCGGGGCCTGGCGGTGCTGCTCGACGTGGTGTACAACCACGTCGGCATCGGCAACCGGCTGGGCGACTTCGGCCCGTACTTTACCGAGGCGCACGTCACGCCGTGGGGCCCGGCGGTCAACCTGGACCAGCCCGGTTCCGACGAGGTGCGCTCGTTCCTGATCGGCAACGCGCTGATGTGGCTGCGCGACTACCACCTGGACGGGCTGCGGCTGGACGCGGTGCACGCGCTGGAGGACCGCCGGGCGCTGCACTTCCTCGAGGAGCTCGCGGCCGAGGTCCAGGCGCTGGCCGCGCGGCTGAACCGCGAGCTGGTGCTGGTCGCCGAGTCCGACCTGAACGACCCCAGGCTGGTCAGTTCCCGCGAGGCCGGCGGGTACGGGCTGACCGCGCAGTGGAGCGACGACTTCCACCACGCGGTGCAGGCGGCGGTCACCGGGGAGCGGCAGGGCTACTACGCCGACTTCGGGTCGCTGGCGGCGCTGGCCAAGACCTACACCCGGGTGTTTTTCCACGACGGCACCTGGTCCACGTTCCGCGGCCGCACCCACGGGCGGCAGGTGGACGTGTTCCGCATCCCCGCCCACCGCTTCCTCGGCTACCTGCAGGACCACGACCAGGTCGGCAACCGGGCGCTCGGCGACCGGATCGCCGCCTCGCTGCCGCCGGACCTGGTCAAGGTGGCCGCCGGCCTGGTGCTCACCTCGCCGTTCACGCCGATGCTGTTCATGGGCGAGGAATGGGGAGCGGACACCCCGTGGCAGTACTTCACCGACCACATCGAGCCGTGGCTGGCCAAGGCGGTCGCGGAGGGGCGCAGGGCCGAGTTCGCCCGGTTCGGCTGGGGGCCGGCCGAGGTGCCCGACCCGCAGGACGAGGCGACGTTCCTGCGGTCCAAGCTCGACTGGACGCAGCCCGGCCGCGAGCCGTACCGGGGCATCCTCGCCTGGTACCGGGAGCTGATCGCGCTGCGCCGGGCCAGGCCCGAGCTCACCGACCCGCGGCTGGGCCGGGTGCGCGCCGACTTCGACGAGGACGCGCGCTGGCTGCTCGTGCACCGCGGGCGGCTGCGCATCGCGGCGAACCTGGGCGCCGCCGCCGCCCGCCTCCCGCTCGGCCGTCCCGCCGCCGCCGTGCTCGCCGCCTCCGCCCCCGGCGTGGCGGTCGACCGGGACACCGTCACCGTCCCCCCCGCCGCCCTCGCCGTCATCGAGACGGCCTCGCCGCAGCCTGCGCCCTGACCAGCGGCCACGCCCGGTTCCTGCGCCAGCGCGGCCGCCGCTCCGGGCGGGGTGTCCGGCTTTTGCTTTAGCTGCAGCTGTGCCGGGCGGCGGCGATCACGGAGGAGAAGACCCAGGGGTTCTGCGGGGCGCTGGCGCCCTGCAGCTGCTTCGGCAGGCCGTGCGGGAACGCGAACGAGGCGCGGGAGAAGAACCACCGCGTGCCCGACGGCGAGCAGGCCTTCACCGGCTGGCTGAGCGTCACCACGGCGGCCACCGGGTAGACGGTGCCCGCGGCGCAGCTCGGGTCGCAGTCGTCGAGCCTGTAGGTGCCGGCGCCCACCGCCTCGGCGGCGGACCAGGTGCGCCACGTCATCCGGTACAGGAACGCGGTGGCGTCGCTGGACAGCTGGCAGCCGGACGCGCACGCGGGCCGGTACAGCGGCGCGGCGTTGATGTCCTGGCCCGGGGCGAGGAACGCGCGGGCGGCGGCCTGCGACGCCGGGGCGCTCGCCGCCGCGCTCGCCGTGGCGGTGACGGTGGCCGAGGCCGAGAACGCGGTGCCGGCCGGCGAGGCCGGCGTGGTCGCGGGCGCCGCGGCGGCCGCGGAGGCCGCGGCGGTCGCCGGCGCCGTGCTGCCCGATGACCCGCACGCCGCCAGCAGCACGGCGGCGCAGCCGAGCGCCCCGCACGCGGTGACGTGCCTGACCGCCCTCGGCGTCAGTCGCCCCATGGTTCCCCCTCTGCTTCCACACGCCGGCTCGGGCCGGACCGATAGCTAAGACGCCCGCGGCGCCGTGGTGGTTGCCAGTCACCGCCGTCCGTTCGGCATGAACGTCACGGCAGGCACCGGGTACGGCGGTCAGTTGATCACGCCGAGGTCCTTGGCCCGGTCCTCGGCCGCGGGCGGCACCGCGGTCAGCACGGCCGGGGCGGCCGCCCAGTAAGTGCCGACCGGCGCTGGATGAGCCGGATCAGCGCGCCCCTCGCCGGACGACCGGGCGGGGCGTCGCCGAGGCCGGCCGCACTGGGGCAAGCTGCATTCCCTCGACGCCGGCCGCCTCCGCCCGCTGTACCCCCGCTTCGAGGACTTCCGGCGGGTCCGCGCGGAATACGACCCGGAGTCCAGGTTCGGCAACGCGTACCTGACCCGGGTGCTCGGCCCCGCCGAACTGTTACCGGCTGCTTACGGCTGGGTGATTGTGCGAACCGCGCCGGGCGGGCGGCCCGTAATCCGGGTTGTGGCCGGTGCTCGCGGCCGCCACGAAAGATCACCGCCCGCGGTCATCCACGCAGACGATCGCGGGCCCCAGTGATCACCGCCTTCTTTCGCCACGGCGGCCACGGCACCGGCCCGGCGCACCTGGCTGTCACCTGACGGGAGATGACCGACGATGAGCCAGCGCACACCGGCTGCGTCCCGCAGCCGCGAGCCAGGCCGGGCCCCGAGCCGTGATCCGCGGTCATGAGCTCGCCGCAGAACCCGCGCCCCGGGGTCGTGGACGGCGCGGCGGGCGGCGCGCATCGCGGCGGCCCCGGGCAGGCGTGTGCAGGGCCGGCCGCCGGCGCGGCCCGACCGCGACCGGATCGTGCCCGGTACGCGTGGTTGTACGAGGACGACGACATCTGGGGCGCGGACACGGCCGGCAGCACCCCGCCGCTGAGCTACGGCGATGACTGGCACGCCCCGAGGCTGTGAGCGATGAGCACGGCGGTCCTGGTGGCCATGGTGGCGGCCGCCGTCGTCGCCTTCACCGCACTGCAGATCCTGGCCTGGTCGCGGCAGCGCCGTTCGGCCGGGCCCGGCGGCCCGCACCAGGTGCCCGGCTGGACGGCGCCGCCAGCCGGCAACGGCGGCGGCCTGCTGTTCGGGGCGGCCAAGCCGCTGGGCCGGCCCGGCGCCATCGGCCGGTGCGTGGCGGCCATCCGCGGGCGTCGCCGGGCTGCCGGCCGGCGCCGGGATCCCGACGGCCCGCGCGGCGCCGGCCAGCGCCTCCCGCGCTCCGCGCAGCGCGCCTAGGGCGTTCCTGACGGGTGTCAGCCGGGGACCGCGCCGCCGCGATGTGCCATCGTAGTGGCTATAGCCACATCGATGGCACATCGTTGCGGCGCGCGGCGGCGGCGACGGACCATAGAAAGCGGGCCGAGGCCGCTGGCGCCGCTCCGCGGGACAACGGCAACCGACGTCGGCTGTGATTACCGGTCATTTCCGGGAAAGGCGGGAAAGGGCTTCCTGATGTTAACGTGGCAGGACCTGGCCGGGCTTGACGCGTACCGGATCGTGGAGATACCGCGGCGGCCGGACGCCGACGGCGAGCAGCCGCAGCCGTGGCCGCACGACCCCGACCGGGCGCTGCGGGCCGCCGCCCTCGTCGCGGCCTATCACGCGAGCGCCGGGCCGGGCGGCGGCTGCCCGGGAGCGCTCGCCGTGGGCTGGGTGCGGCCCGGCGCGGGCACGCCGGTGCAGCTGATCGCGGCCGGTCACGGGCTGGCGGGCAGCCGCGGCGATCGGGAAGACCAGGAGGTGCTGCTGACCGTCCCGGCTGGCGCGCGAGCCCGGCCGCTGGGCCATGGCGCCCTTCCCGCGCTGCTGGCGCGGCTGCCGTGCTGGCGGGCGATCGGTGGGATCAGCGACGGGCTGCTGCCCGACGACGACAGCCGCCGCGGCGATCGGGCCCCGCCGTCGCTGGAGGAATGCCTGCTGGCCGTCTGGCCCGGGCCGTTCGGCTGGCTGCTAGTCGCCGAGCCGCTGCCCGCGGCCGAGATCGGCGAACTCGCCGCCGAGCTGGCCCGCCGCGCGGAGCTCGCGTCCGGCGACAGCGACAGATTTCCCGAACGAGCCGTGGTGGCCCGGCGCCTGCGCCTGCGGCACGCCGAGGTGCGCACGGCCGCCTCGACCGGATTGTGGCGGGTCAGGCTGCTGGCCGGCGCCGCGGACGCCGGCGCCGCGTCCCGGGTCGCCGGGCTGGTCTGCGCGTCCGCGGACCTGGCCGGGCTGCCCTATGCGGTGGCACCGGCCGACGGCGCGGCCAGCCTGCGTGAGCTCCTCGATGATCAGCGGCCCGCGGCGGCCGGCGGTGACGCGGCGCTCGGCTACCCGTTCCACGCGAGCACCGGGCTCGTCGCGGCGCTGGCCAGGCCGCCCGAGCGCGAGATCCCGGGGGTGCGGCTCACGCTCCGTCCCGACTTCGACGTCACCCAGGAACCGGCCGCCTGCGCCGACCCGCCCGACGCCGCCCCGGGCGCGGCGCGCGCGGCGATCGCGGCCGGCGAGATCCTGGACTCCGGCCGCCGGCCCGCGGGCCCGCTGCTGCTGCCGCTCGCCTCGCTGAACAGGCACGTGTTCGTGTGCGGCGCCACCGGCGCGGGCAAGTCGCAGACGGTGCGGGCGCTGCTGGAGGCCGCCGGCGAGGCGGGGATCCCCTGGCTGGTAGTCGAGCCGGCCAAGGCGGAATACCGGCTGATGGCCGGGCGCCTGGCCGGGACCGGCACCGCCGCCGGCGCCGCGGCCAGGCAGGTCGTGCGCATCCGGCCAGGCGACTCGGACGCGATCGCGGCCGGGCTGAACCCGCTGGAGCCGGCGCCGGACGCCGGAGGGCGCCGGTTCCCGCTGCAGACGCACGCCGACTTGATCAAGGCGCTGTTCGTCGCCTCGTTCCGGTCGGAGGAGCCGTTCCCCCAGGTGCTGAGCGCGGCTCTGACCAGGGTGTACCAGGACGCCGGGTGGGACCTGGCGCTGGGCGAGACCGTCACGGCGAACCCGAACCCCGGCTACCCGACCCTCACCGACCTGCAGCGGGCCGCGGTCAGGGTGGTCCGGGAGGTCGGCTACAGCCAGCGGATCACCGACGACGTGCTCGGCTTCATCAAGGTACGCCTGTCCAGCCTGCGGCTGGGCACCACCGGCCGGTTCCTCGAGGGCGGTCACCAGATCGACTTCGGCAGGCTGCTGGCGACCAACGCGGTGCTGGAGATCGAGGACGTGGGCGACGACAGCGACAAGGCGTTCCTGATGGGCGCCGTGCTGATCAGGCTCGCCGAGCACCTGCGGATGGCGGACAGGGCAGCCGCTGCGGGTCTTCGGGTCCAGGCCGGGCTGCGCCATCTCACCGTGCTGGAGGAGGCGCACCGGCTGCTGCGCCGGCCTGACGACGGCGCCGCCAACGGCGCGGCGGCACATGCCGTGGAGATGTTCGCCGGGCTGCTCGCCGAGATCCGCGCCTACGGCGAGGGCCTCGTCATCGTCGAGCAGATCCCGGACCGCCTGGTCAGCGACGTCATCAAGAACACGGCGGTGAAGATCGCGCACCGCCTCCCGGCCGCCGATGACCGGGACGCCGTCGGCGCCACCATGAACATGACCCGGGCGCAGAACCGGTTCCTCGTCACGCTGCGGCCGGGGGAAGCCGCCGTGTTCGCCGACGGCATGGACTACCCGCTGCTTGCGCGGATGCCAGACGGCACGCGCAGGGAGGCATCGGCGCCGGCGCCCACCGCCAGCCCGGCCGGCGTGGTGCGGTCGCGCAGCATCACCTGCGGCGCCGACTGCGCGGGCCGGCCGTGCACGCTGCGGGACATGCGCGTGGCCCAGCGCGCCCTCGACGAGTACCCGGCGATCAGGCTGTGGGCCGAACTGTCGGTCCTGGCCCACCTGACCGGCTGGCCCATGCCGGTGCCGAAGACGGCGCTGCTGTCGCTGCTGCAGCTGATGCCGTCCCGGCTGCGGGACTGCGCCATCTCGCACGCCGTCGACGCGGCGGCCGCCGTCCGGGTGCCCGTCATCGCGGGCCGGGTCAGCCCGGTGGGCCTCGCCGCGCACGTCAGCACCGCGATCAGGGCCAGGGTGGAGCGCGGAACATGGCTGTGCCAGCGGGAGGAACCCGGGTGGCTGGCTCCGGCCTACAAGTGGACGCTGGTGCTCGACGCGCTCAGGTCCGCGGACAGGAAGAACCCCGGCGCCGGCCCGCACCCGCGCAGCCAGGAGTGGGAGAGGGTCTACGGCCAGGCCATCGCCGGCGACACCTGTGCCCGCCAGGTGGGGATCGTCCAACGGTGGCACGACGGCGCGCAGCGCGATGCGGCCGAGGTGCGGGCGGTCGCGTTCGGCGTCGACAGCCCGTCCGCCATCGAGGCCGCCGTCGGCGCCGGCGCGGACGACGACGACTTCGAGGAGCGGCTGGCCGACGCCCTCGGCCAGTTCGTCGACTGCCGCTGGCCCGGCCTGTACCTCACCGCCGGCGCCCAGGCGGACCCGGGCGGGCGGGCGTAGTCACGAGGCAACCCGTTGTCCACAGCGCAATCCACAGAACTGTGCATTGCGCCCGCATCGCAGCCCGCAGCCTGGGCCGTTGGCCGGAGAGTTGTCCACAGCGGCCGGCTGTGGAGAACCGGCCTCAGCTCAGCGGGAGCAGCTCGGGCAGCCTGCCCGGCGGCGCCGGCAGCGCCGAGCGCCACCCCCAGCGGCCGGACAGGCAGAACCAGACGAGCCCCGCGGCGCCCAGCAGCCGGACGCCCGGCGTCAGCCATGCCCCGTCGAACTGGCCGATGTCCTGCAGCCAGTGCGGCTGGGCCGGGCTCTGCACCGCCTGGGCGTAGACGGTCGCGCCGGCCAGCAGCCGGAGCAGCACCACCCAGTCGAGCCTGGACGCGGAGTACAGGGCCAGCAGGCTGACGGCCATGGCGTCGTACCAGGGCCGCTGGAAGGCCGTGACGAACAGCCAGGCCAGGCTCAACGCCAGCGCCGGGGTGACCGCGGGCAGGCCGGGAACCCGGTCGGGCATGCGCGCCACGGCCAGCACCGCGACGGCGGCGAACAGCAGGTACGCGACCAGCTCGAGGTGCGGCGGGGCGTCCGACACGGTGAACTGCGTGTAGCCGAGCACCGGCCGCCACAACAGCTGGTACATGGTGTCCCAGGTCACTCCGGGGCTGCGGGTGACCAGCACCCGGACCGCGGCCGCGCCGGCACCGAGATACGCGGGGACCACGACCAGCAGGAAGCCGGCCGCCGCCACCGCGAGATCGCGCACCGACCGGCGGCATGCCCAGGCCACCGCGACGCCGAACAGCGCCCACTCCGCCTTGATGGCGGCCGCGACCCCGATCGCCACGCCCGCCAGCGCCACGTCGCCGGCGCGGAACCGCCGGCCGCCGGGGCCCGCCTCCGGCCGCGCGCGCAGCGCGGTCACGCCGAGCAGGCCGAACGCCGCGGCAAGCCCGTCGATATGGCCGCCGCCGACGATCTCCCACGCCACCAGCGGGTTCACCGTCCACAGCAGGTGCGCCCGCAGCCGCATCGCGGGGTCGGCCCGCAGCAGCCTGTCCAGGGCCAGGGTCACCGCGCCGAAGGCGACAGCCTCCCCGAGCTTCAGCCAGAAGGTGATGCGGGCCAGCGACGGCCCGCCGAGCTCGGCCGCGGCCCACTCCACGCCGGTGGCCACCGGCCCGTACACCGACACCGCGGTGTTCCAGGTGGACGGTATCTCGGCGAACGGTATCTGCCTGGCGACCGGGTCGCCGTCCCTGGCGAGCTGCAGCGGCGTGACCACGTAGGGGTCGCGGCCGGTCGCCGCGGTCCGCCCGCTGGCGGCGTAGGAGATCGAGTCGGTCGATCCGGCCGGCGGCAGCACGGTGAAGGCCAGCACCGCGAGGAATCCGGCCGCGACGAGCGCGCCGGCTGGCGGGCGCCAGCCGCGGGCGACCGCCGCCAGGCCGGCGATCACCCCCGCGGCGCCCAGCACCATCGCTGTCCACAGCGCCACGGTCACGAAGGTGGCGGTGAGGTGAAGCGAAAGCCACCAAGGCGGCCCGGCCGCCGGGCGGCGCAGCGACGGCACGGACACGCTCGGCCCGGCCGCCGCGACCACGATCATGATCAGCGTCGACGCGGCGATGGCGGCCGCGGCCGCGGCGCCGGCCAGGCGGGCCGTCCCGGGGTCGGCCCTTCCCGCCTCGTGGTTTTCGCTCACCAAACCGTCCGAAGTCCTACGCACGTGCCAGCCAGGCACCCGACTCGACGCTACCGGATCACAGCCGGACATGCCGGGCGCCCGCGGCCCTCGGCCGCGGGCGCCCGGCCGCCGGCGACGGGACGCGGCTGCCCGTCACGTGCCCGGCGTGCTCACCTGCCCGTTCACCTGCGAGCGCATCGCCGTCGTCTCTGCCTGGGTCGCGTCGTCGGACGGCTCGACGTCGCTCTTGGCCTGCGCGGTGGCGCGAGCGTAGCGCCGCTGCACCGCGACGGCGGCCGTCGCGCCGGCCGCGGCCAGCGCCGCGCCGATGCCGGCCAGCCACCGCCAGTCGAGCAGCCGCCGCGGCCCGGCCTTGCCTGCCGCGGTGCCGCCGGCCGGCCTGACCCGCCGGGCGGTGGTGCGCAGCGCCGAGGACACCTTGGGCGCCACCGAGCGCGTGACCGCGTCCGCGGCGTCCTCCAGCCGCGGCGCGGCCCACTCGCGCGCCACCTGGACCCCTTGGCGGGCCCCCTGGACCGCTGCGGTTCCCGCGCGCTTGCCTGCCGGGACTGCCACGGCGGCGGCGGAGGCCGCGCGGTCCCTGGCGCGCCTGCCCGCCATGGCCATCCCGCTGGTAGCGCGGTTGGTCTTGGAATGGGACACAGTTACCTCCCGAGCGTGATCCCGTTACCCCACCGTTCCCGCCTGGGCCGGGTTCAACCATCGCGCGCTGCCGGTACGGTGAGGGGTAGCAGTATTTCCGCGCCGGAACGCCCGGCCGATGAGGAGCCAGACGCATGTCGGACACGCTGACCGCGACGTTGCGGACGAGCGAGGGCGAGGTGGTCGTCGGCCTGTTCCCCGACCGCGCGCCGCAGACCGTGCGCAACTTCGTGGAACTGGCCGAGGGCCGCAGGCGGTGGACCGACCCGCGTACCGGCCGCGCGACCGCCGGCCGGCTGTATGACGGGACGATCTTCCACCGGGTGATTCCCGACTTCATGATCCAGGGCGGCGACCCGCTCGGCTCCGGCACGGGCGGACCGGGCTACCAGTTTGCCGACGAGATCCACCCGGAGCTGAGCTTCGACCGGCCGTACCTGCTGGCGATGGCGAACGCGGGGCCGGGAACCAACGGTTCGCAGTTCTTCATCACGGTCGCGCCGACCCCGTGGCTCAACGGCAAGCACACCATCTTTGGCGAGGTCATCGAGGGCGCGGACGTGGTGGACCGGATCAGCCGGGTGAAGACCGGCCGCCAGGACCGGCCGGTGCGGGACGTGACGCTGGAGTCGGTCACGGTAACACGCGGCGACAGCACCGTCGGCTGATCGGACCGGGCAATGAGCGCGCCTTTCGGGTCCGGGCCGGGCGGACCGGGCCAGCCGCCCGGCCCGGACCCGGCGCCGTCGCAGGTCCCCACCTGTTACCGGCACCCGGGCCGGGAGACCTACGTGTCCTGCGTCCGGTGCGGGCGGTACGCGTGCCCCGACTGCATGCGCGCCGCGTCGGTCGGCCAGCAGTGCCTGGAGTGCATCGGCGCCGGGACGCGGCGCACCCCCGGCGGGCCGGTGCGCCGGGCCGGCACCACCTTCGGCGGCCGCCCCGGGACCGGAGCGGTCGTCACCTGGACGCTGCTCGCGGTCAACGTCGCGGTGTTCCTGGCCACCTGGGTGCGCCCGGGCATCGTGACCAGCCTGGAGATGTTCGGTTACGCCGGCTACGGCGGTGCCGCGCACGGCGTCGCCGCGGGCGAGTGGTACCGGCTGATCACCTCCGCGTTCCTGGCGCCGGCGACCGGCCTCGGCGGCCTGGGTTTCCTGGACATCCTGTTCAACATGTGGGCGCTGGTGTACGTGGGGCCCGCGCTCGAGGGCCTGCTCGGCCGGCTGCGCTTCCTCGCCACCTACCTGCTGTCCGCCGTCGGCGGCGGGGTGATGTACTACTTCCTCGCGCCGCCGTACTCTCCCGCGGTGGGCGCCTCGGGCGCGATCTTCGGCCTGTTCGGGGCCTGGTTCGTGGTGTCGAGGCGGCTGCGCCTCGACACCCGCGGCATCGTGGTGCTGATCGCCGTCAACCTGGCGCTCAGCTTCTGGCTGCACAACGTCATCGCCTGGCAGGACCACGTCGGCGGCCTGCTCACCGGCTTGCTGGTCACCGCCGCCTACGCCTACGCGCCCCGCAGGCACCGCGCCGCGGTGCAGGTGCTGGCCACCGTTGCCGTCATCGCGTTGATCGCGGTCGCCGTCGCGGTCAGGACCGGTCAGCTCACCGGGACGTGACGGTCACCGGGACGTGACGGCGGGGCGCTGGCCGCTCAGCGCCACCTCGTCGACAGGGTGACGCCGCCGATGATGAACGCGAAGCCCACCACCAGGTTCCACCCGCCGAGCGCCGACATGCCGGCCACCGAGCCCTGGGTGATGTAGTACACCGCGATCCAGGCCAGGCCGATCACCAGGCAGGCCGCGATGGCGGGGCCGACCCACGGCGGGCTGGCCTTGCGCCGCGCCGTCTTCCGGGGCGGCGGGGTGTAGACCGTCTTCTTGCGGACGCGCGACTTGGGCACGACGGCCTCCTCCGGGCAAACTGGCGGTGCGGAACCCAAGCGTAGCCGCTCCCCGCGGCGGCCGTCTCGGTCCGCTATCTGAGGGACAGCGGGTTTAAGAAGCTGAAGCTGCCTGTCGGGTTCGGCGACGGCGACGACGACGACGACTGCGACGGCGACGGCGACGGCGACGCGCCGTTCTGCACGTAGATGGTCACCGTGGAGCCCTTGGCGGCCGTGGCGTTGGCCGCCGGCACCTGGTTGAAGACGGTGCCGTCGGCGAAGTTGCCCTGCGTCGTCGTGCCCTGCTGCACGTTGACCTGGAAGCCGGCGGTGGTGAGGATCGAGGTGGCGGTCTGCTGGGAATCGCCGATGACCGAGGGCACCGCGACCGCCCCGCCGGAGACGGTGATCGTCACCGTGGAGCCGGGCGGGGCCGTGCCGCCGCCGCTCGGGCTCTGGCTGATGACCTGACCCGCCGGCTGCGACGCGGTGGGATCGGTATTCACCTTGACGACGAACCCGGCGCCCTGCAGCGTCGATTGGGCCTGGGCCTGCTGCTGGCCGACCACGTTGGGCACCGAAACCGACGCCGGGCCCGTGGAGACGTACAGCGTCACCAGGGTATTCACCGCGACGTTGTTGCCCGCGGGCGGATTCGAGTCGATCACGTAGCCCTTGCGGACAGAGGAGCTGGACCGGTCGACCACCGTCGAACGCAGATGCGCCTGCGCGATCTGCTGCTGGGCCGTTGCCAGGGGCTCGTTGTTCACCAGCGGCACCGCGGCGGTCTTGCCGGTGCTGCCGAGCAGGTAATATGCCACCCCGCCGACCACGGCGATCACGAGCAGCAGGCCGAGCACCCACGGGATCCAGCGGTGGCCGCGACCGCGCTCGCCGCCGTAGCCGCCGCCGGCGTACTCATAGTCCTCGACCGGAGGGATCTGCGACGTCGGCCCCGCCGCCATCGCCGGCGCGCCCAGCCGCTGGGTGCGCGGGTAGTCCAGCCTGGTCGGCGGCGCGGCGGCCACCGGGATGCCGGCGCCGGCCCGCTGCAGGTCGGCGCGCATCTCGCCGGCCGTCTGGTACCTGTCGGCGGGCGACTTGGCCATCGCCCGCAGCACGATCGCGTCGGCCCACGGCGGCACGTCCGGGTCCGCCAGGGACGGCGGGACCGGGTTCTCCCTGACATGCTGGTAGGCAATGGCCACCGGGGAGTCGCCGGTGAACGGCGGCCGCCCGGTGAGCAGTTCGTACAGCACGCAGCCGGTGGAGTAGATGTCGCTGCGGGAGTCGACCCGCTCGCCCCTGGCCTGCTCCGGCGACAGGTACTGCGCGGTGCCGATCACCTGGGCGGTCTGCGTCATCGTCGACTGGGCGTCGCTCATCGCTCGGGCGATGCCGAAGTCCATCACCTTGATGTCGCCATTGCGCGTCACCATGATGTTGCCCGGCTTGATGTCCCGGTGCACGATGCCGGCCTGGTGACTGTAGTCCAGCGCGCGCAGCACGCCGTCGATGATCTCCAGCGACCGTTCCGGGAGCAGCCGGTGCCCGTCGGTGAGCAGGTCGCGCACCGTGCGGCCGTCGACGAACTCCATCACGATGTACGGCACCGGCACGCCGGTAGCCATGTCCTCGCCGGTGTCGTAGACGGCGACGATGTTCGGGTGGTTCAGCGAGGCCGCGGACTGTGCCTCGCGGCGGAACCTCGCCTGGAAGACCTGGTCCCTGGCCAGGTCTGCGCGCAGCGTCTTGATCGCGACGATCCGGTCCAGCCGGATGTCGCGCGCCCGGTACACCTCGGCCATGCCGCCGCGCCCGACGACGCCGTCGAGCTCGTAACGGCCGCCGAGCAGGCGGGGCTGTGTCATGTCTCGCACTGTGCCAAACCACCCTGGGTCTCTGCCATTATCTAGGGCCCCGTCGTCGTAGCGGACGCCGACGCGCTGGCCGACGCCGAGCTTGTCGCCGACGCCGAGCTTGTCGCCGACGCCGTCGGGCTCGCCGACGAGGTCGTCGGCGTGGCGGTCGGCGACGGTTTGGTTGTCTTCGTCGGCGCCGGCGTCGCGGTCCGGCGGTGCGCCGGCGTCGACTGTTCCTCCACCAGACTAGGGCGGGGGGACGGGCTGGTGCGCGCTGCCGTGCCGCGCGGCGGCGCCGGGGCCGACGAGCTGGGGCGCTGGGCCGTGCTGTTCCCGCCGCCGCGGCCGGCGTCGGCGATGTGACCGCTGAGGTACAGGCCGGCCGCGGCGGCGAGCGCGCACAGCAGCGCCGTCGTGCCCGCCAGCACCAGCCGGCGTCGGGTGTCCCGGGGCCCGCCACCACCCATCCGTTCGGCATCAAGGTCTTCGGTGTCGGGCGGCGGCGCGGACCCGGCGGCGGGCAGGTCTGCCCTGGTCGGTCCGGCGTAGCCCGCTTGCCAGTCGGCCTGCCCCATGGCCAGCGCGCCGCGCAGCACGGCGGCCCGGTCGGCGACGGCCCGGGCGCTGGCCGGGCGCTGGTCCGGGGTCTTGGCCAGCATCTGGTAGACCAGGTCGCAGACCGGCGGCGGCACCTCCGGCGGGAGCGCAGGCACCGGCTCGTGCTTGTGCGCGTACGCGATCGCCAGCGGCTCCTTGGCCGTGAACGGCGGCCGGCCGGCCAGGCACTCGTAGGCGACCACGCCGAGCGAGTAGATGTCGGAGGCGGCGGTCACCTTCGCGCCGGTGGCCTGCTCCGGCGACACGTACATCGCCGTGCCCATCACCATGCCGGTCTCGGTCAGGTGCGAGGCCTGCGCCGCGCGCACCGCGGTCGCGATGCCGAAGTCGGTGATCTTGGCGGCACCGCCCGCGGCGATCAGCACGTTGCCCGGCTTGATGTCGCGGTGCACGATGCCGGCCTGGTGCGCCGCGTCGAGCGCCCGCGCCGCCTGGCCGACCACGTCCAGCGTCGCGTCCGGAGACAGCCGGCCGGCCCGGGCCAGGATCGCCGACAGCGGCTCCCCGTCCACCAGCTCCATGACCAGGTATGCGCCGCCGAACTCGGCGGACTCGCCGTAGTCGTAGACGCGGGCGATGCCGGGGTGGGACAGGCTGGCCGCGTACCGTGCCTCAGCGCGGAACCTGGCGAGGAACGACGCGTCGCCGGCCCGGCCGGTGGGCAGCAGCTTGACCGCGACCGCGCGGGTCAGCAGCTCGTCGTGACCGCGCCACACCTCGCCCATGCCGCCGGCCGCGATACGGCCGGTCAGTCGGTACCGGCCGGCCAGCAGGTACTCGGTCACTGCTTCCCCAGGTTCGCCAGGTATGCCTTGATGACCTGCACAGCGATGGGTGCGGCCGCGGCGGCCCCGTAACCGCCGCCTTGAATTATGACGCCCACCGCGATGCTTGGGTTGCCGTAGGGCGCGAACGAGGTGAAAACCGCGTCGTCGGTCTGGTACACGCCGCTCTGCGCGGTGCCGGTCTTCCCGGCGATGACCAGGCCGCCCTCGTTGGCGGCGTTGAAGGCGAACGCCGTGCCGTTGGGGTTCTGCACCACGGCGCGCATCATCTGCCCCACGTCGGCGGCAACGGACGGGGAGACCGCCTGGCTCAGCAGCTGCGGGGACGTGGTCTGCACGGTGCTCAGGTCGCTGGCGGTGACCTGCTGCACCAGGTACGGCCTCATCAGCGCGCCGCCGTTGGCGATCGCCGCGGCGAACATGGCCTCCTGCAGCGGGGTGACGGTGTCGCTGAACTGCCCGATGGCGGAGAACGCGGTCAGCGCCTCGCTCGGCGGGATGATGTAGTCGCTCTTGGCGACGGGCAGCGGAACGGCGAGGTTCGGGTCGTTCATGCCGAACTTCCCGGCCATGGCGGCCAGTGCCTGCGCGCCGAGGTTCATGCCGATCTTGCCGAACGTCGTGTCGCAGGACTGGGCGAACGCGTCGATCAGCGGCACCTGGCCGCTGCCGTTGCCGCACGCCTCGCCCTGGTCATTGGTCAGCACGTGCGTGGTCTGCGGCAGCGTGAGCTGGGTCGGCGAGTAGACGCTCGTGTTGATCGTGGTGCTGGGATTCTGCGTGAGCAGCGCCGAGCTCGTCACGATCTTGAACGTCGAGCCCGGCGGGTACGTCGCCTGCAGCGCCCGGTTGAGCAGCGGCTGGGCCGGGTCCTTCAGCAGCGCCTGGTCGTTGTCGTTGAGCTGCTTGCCGTTATGGGTGGCGAGCACGTTGGGGTCGTAGCTCGGGTAGGAGGCCATGGCCAGGATCGCCCCGGTCTTCGGGTTGAGCGCGACCACGCCGCCGGGCTTGCCCAGCGACGCGAGCGCGTCGTAGGCGGCGGTCTGCGCCGCGGAGTTGATCGTGACCTCGACGTTGGCCCCCTTGGTCGTCTTGCCGGTGATCAGGTCGATGGCCTTCCTGACGTCGAGAGCGGCGTCGTTTCCGGACAGCAGCGAGTTCTCCGCCGCCTCGACGCCGGTCTGGCTGTACAGGGTGTCGTAGCCGGTCACCGGCGCGTACACCGCGCCGTGCGGGTAGTACCGCTGGTACTTGATGGAATCGCCGTTGCCGGCGCTGGGCCTGGACGCCGCGATCGTCACGCCGTCCGAGGTGACGATGCTGCCGCGCTCGTAGGAGTTCTGCTCGGCGTAGAACGCACGGGAGTTCCCCGGCTCGTTGGCGAGGCTGGCGGTGTCGAAGCCCTGCAGGTAGTTGATGTTGACCAGCAGCAGCACGAACATCACCAGGACCGCGATCGAGATCCGGCGCAGCGCTCGGTTCACTTCAGCGTCACCACCTGCGTCAGGCCCTCGTCCTGGATCGGCCGCGGCGGCGGGCGCCTGGCGGTGTCGCTCATCCGGGTCAGCAGGCCGATCAGCATCCAGCCGCCCACCAGCGACGACCCGCCCTGGGACAGGAACGGGGTGGTGATGCCGGTCAGCGGGATGAGCCTGGTGACGCCGCCGACGATGACGAAGACCTGCAGCGCCAGCATGAACGACAGCCCGCCCGCCAGCAGCTTGGAGAACGGGTCCTTCACCGACATCGCGGTGCGCAGCCCGCGCTGCACCAGCAGCCCGTAAATCAGCAGGATCGCCATCGCCCCGGCCAGCCCGAGCTCCTCGCCGAACGCGGTGAACACCATGTCGCTTTGCACCAGCGGCGTGAAGTACGGCTGGCCGCCGCCCAGGCCCTTGCCAAGCAGGCCGCCGCTCGCCATGCCGTACAGGCCCTGGTCGGGCTGGTAGGCCAGGCCGCTGGCCATGCTCGGGGTGAACGGGTGCAGCCAGACCTCGAAGCGCTCGCCGACGTGGGCGAACAGCTTGCTCGCCACGAACGCGCCGACGACGAACATGACGAAGCCGAGCAGCAGCCAGGACGTCCGCGAGGTGGCGATGTACAGCATCGCGACGAACAGCCCCATGAACACCGCGCTGGTGCCGACGTCGCTCTCGAACACCAGCAGCAGCAGGCTGGCCGCCCAGATCACCAGGATCGGGCCGAGGTCGCGCGCCCGGGGCAGGTCGATGCCGAGCACCCGGCGGCCGGCCAGCGCCAGCACGTCCCGCTTGGCCACCAGGTAGCCGGCGAACGCGACGGCCAGCGCCAGCTTGGCGAACTCCTCCGGCTGGATGGTGAACGAGCCGAGCCTGAGCTGGATCTTGGCGCCGGTGCCGGGGATCTCGCTGATCGACGCGGGCAGCAGCGCGGGCAGCGCCAGCAGGAACAGCCCGATGGCCCCGAACGTGTAGGTGTAACGCTGCAGCACCCGCGGCTCGCGGATGAGCACCAGCACCGCGACGAAGCAGGCGACCCCGACCGCGGTGTAGAACACCTGGGTGATCGCGGCCGAGGAGCTCAGCGTGCTGATCACGAAGCCGGGGCTGCCGTTGCGGCCCGACTGCTGCAGCCGGTACGTCATCACCACGCCCAGGCCGTTGAGCAGGGCGGCCAGCGGCAGCAGCAGCGGGTCGGACCACGGGGCGAACCTGCGCACCGCCAGGTGGGCGACGAGCATGACGACCGCGAAGGCGCCCAGGTACTCCGCCATCGACGACGGCAGCCTGCCCCGCAGGCTGTAGCCCACGTTGGCGAAGGCGAACGCGACGAGCGCGAACGCGAAGATCAGCATGACCAGTTCGGTGCGCCGCCGGCCCCGGACCACCGGGACGAGCGGGTCGGCCGGGCCGACCGCCGGTGACGGGGCGGTGACGCTGCTCACGAGTGCCCCGCGGTGGCCGGGGCCAGGGCGCTGGCGGAGATGCCGAACGCCTGCGGCGGCTGGCACGTGGCCGCGGCGCCGGGCGGCCGCTGCGGCGGCCTGGGGATGCCGCTGACGGGCTTGCGCCGCTGCTTGGCCGCGGCGACCGCCGCGTTGTAGGCGTTCACCTTCGCCGCCCACTGCTGCAAGGCGACGTACTGCTGCCTGCACTGGTTGACGGCGCTGCGGACGTTGCCGACCACCTGCTGGACCTGAGCGAGGCTGCCGGAGGCATACGCGGTCCGCACCGCCTGCTGGTAGTTGGACGGCACCTGGTCGATCGGGATCGCGGTGCGCTGGTACGGGCTGGACAGGCTGATCCCGGCAACCCGCTGGTTGATGCCCCGGTAGATCACCACGTGGCCATTGCCGTCCACAGCGACGTAGTACTGGTCCTGGCTCCACCGCCAGGCGACGTAACCGCCGCCCACGATCACGGCAAGCAGCACCACGAGCGCGGTGGTCACGATCGGCCAGCGCCTGCGGCGGCTGGGCCGCCTGCGGTGACCCCGCCTGCCCGGGCCGGTGCCGTTCTCGCTGACGGTCGTGACCGCCCCGAAGGCGTCGTCCGCGTCGTCGGCCACGACCGGCTGCGGGGCGGTGCGCGAGGCCTGCCCGTGCTCGTCACGGTGGTTGTCGGCGGTGCCGAGCGCGGCGAACGGGCCGGTGCCGCCGGCGCTCAGCCGCATGTCGCCCGCGTGGGCGGCGGCTCCGGCCAGCACCGGGGTCCGGGTCGGCGGCAGCCGGGTGACCGCGGTGTCCACGACGTCCGCGACGATGCAGGTGATGTTGTCCGGCCCGCCGCCCTCGATGGCCAGCTCGATGAGCTGGCGGGCAGCCACCTCGGGGTCCTCCGTGGCCGCCAGCACCTCGCGCAGCGTCTCGTCGCTGACCACCCCGGACAGCCCGTCCGAGCAGAGCAGGTACCGGTCGCCCGGCCGGCCGTCGTGCACGGACAGGTCCGGCTCGGCGGCTGTCCTGCCGTCGAGCGCCCGCAGCAGCAGCGAGCGCTGCGGGTGCGTCGAGACGTCGTCGGCGCTGATCCTGCCCTCGTCGACCAGCGACTGCACCAGCGTGTGGTCGTGGGTGATCTGGTAGAGCTCGCCGTCGCGCAGCAGGTACCCGCGTGAGTCTCCGATATGGCACACGGCCGCCTGGCCGTCGTTCCACAGCAGCGCGGTCAGCGTGGTGCCCATGCCCTCCACGGCGGGGTTGGCGAGGATCATCTCCTGCAACCGCGCGTTGGCGGCGGCCACGGCCGCCGCCAACGCCTTCAGCATGTCGCCGGCCGGCTGCCCGGAGTCGAGTTCCGCCGCCATCGACGTGATCGCCACGGTGGCGGCCACCTCGCCGGCCGCATGACCGCCCATCCCGTCCGCGACCGCGAGCAGGCGCGGCCCCGCGTACGCCGCGTCTTCGTTCCCCTCACGGAGGAGGCCGACGTCGGAGCGTACCGCGTAGCGGAGTGCAAGTGTCATCTGCGCAGTTCCAGAACGGTCTTGCCAATTCGGATCGGCACGCCGAGCGGAACCGGGGTCGGCCTGGTCACCTTCTGCCGGTCCAGGTAGGTGCCGTTGGTCGAGCCGAGATCCTCGACGATCCACTGACCGTCCTGCGGGAAGATTCGCGCGTGCCGGCTTGAAGCGTAGTCGTCGCGGAGCACGAGCGTGGCATCATTGGCCCGTCCCAGCGTGATCTGCTGCTGGTTGAGATCGACGCTGGTGCCCTTCAGCGCGCCCGCCGTCACCACCAGCACGCGGGGCGAGCCGCGGCCGGGCCGCGGCGGCCGTGCCTGCCGCGGCGGCCGGAAACCCGGCGCCTGGCGGGGCCGCCGCGACGCCGAGGCCGACCCGAGCAGGTCGGTGCGCACCACGCCGATCGCCGCGATCACGAACAGCCACAGCACGGCGAGGAAGGCCACCCTGATGATGGTGAGGGACAGCTCGCTCATCTGCTGACACGTCCCAGGACGCCGGTGCCCCCCGCCTCAGTAGCCACCGCGCTGGCCGTCCGGGCCGTCCTGGCGGAAGAGCAGGGTGGTCCGGCCGAGCGACACGTGCGTGCCGTCGGCGAGCGCGACGCGCCTGATCGGCTGGCCGTTGACGAAGGTCCCGTTGGTGGAGCCGAGATCGACGAGAACCACCTGACCATTTTCCACTCGCAGCTCGGCGTGGTGCCTGGATACGCCCGGATCGACGAGCCTCAGGTCGCAGTCGGTGCCCCTGCCGAGCAGCGTCACCGGCGTCACCAGCTCGTATGTGTGCGGGCCGCCGTCCGGCATGCTCGCCGGGGCGGTGCCGGCCGCGGAGACGATCAGCCGCGGGCGGCCGGGGAAGCCCCGTCCCTGCGGCCGGGGCAGGTCGCTGGCCGGCAGCCTGATCTCACCGCCCTCGATGGTGGATCCGCGGATCACGCCCGACCTGATCCGGAACGTGCCCGTCGTCAGGTCGGGCACGCCCTCGAACCGCATCCGCACCGGGCCGACGAACGAGTAGCCCTGCTCCTTGGCGTAGTCCCTGGCCAGGTTGGCAAGCTCGACGCCCAGGCTTTCCGCGTACACGTCGAGGCGGTCGTGGTCGCTTTCGGCAAGCTCGACGACGAAGTCATTCGGCACCAGGGTGCGGCCTTTCGCGACGATGGCGGCCCGGTCGTCCATCTCCCGCTGCACCGCGCTCGCCACCTCGACCGGCTGAAGCTCGGACCTGAAGGCGCGCGCGAAGGCGCCTTCGACCATCCCCTCGAGCCGGCGCTCGAAGCGCTGCAGAACTCCCAACGTGCCACCTCCCTTCCCGTCTCTCGCAACGATGGTATCCGGGGCGCCGCAGCGTTCGGGTTCGTGCTAACCTAACTCGTTGCCCAGGGCGGGTGGCGGAACGGCAGACGCGCACGGTTCAGGTCCGTGTGTCCGAAAGGACGTGAGGGTTCAAATCCCTCCTCGCCCACCGCTCAGGGTATGACGATGACCGGACAGCGGGCGTGGCGGGCCAGCCATCCCGGCACCGAGCCGGCGATCCGGTGCCAGATGCGCGTCGGGGCGCCGATCACCAGCGCGTCCGCGCTGAATTCCTCGGCGGCCGCGGCCAGTTCCCTGGCCGGGCTGCCGCGCCGGGTGCGGACATGCACGTCGATGTCGGCATGCCCGGTCACCTGGTCGAGCTCGGACAGCAGCCAGCGCTCCAGCGCCTCGGAGTCGCGGGCGAAGCCCAGCACCTGGCCGGTCAGCGGCTCGCAGTACACCCCGGACGAGCACACGTACACCACCAGCAGCGGCCTGCCCAGCCGCAGCGACACGCCCGCCGCGTAGGCGAGGGCGTTGCGGCTGGACGCCGAGCCGTCGTAGCCGGCGATCACCGGGTGATCCAGCCGCAGCGGGGAGGCGGACGGCTCGGCACGGCTGTCCGGCAGGCTCGGCGGCGTGCCCGCGGGCGGCGGCTCCGGCTGGCCGCGGCGGGCGCGCTCAGGCTCCCCGCGCTCCGGCCGACCCGGCGGCGGGCGCCGCTCCGGTGACGAGCTCGACTCTGCCTGGTCCATGGTCCGCGTCCTAGCGGGAGGCCGGCCCTTCGTGTTCCCGGACAGCCATACCTGATGGATGCCCCGGGATGGGCCGCCTTATTCGTTGCCTGGCAAGCACTATAAGGCTTCTGCGGCGCCCCGTGGTGGCGCCGCGACCTATCGGTGCTGAGCAGTCGCGGGACGCCTGTGGCACGATGATCGGGTGACCGCGGAGCAGCCGGGGACCGTGACCATGGGCACGGACGCGACGGCGCGGGCGGTGGTCGAGTGCGCCGCCGACGCGATCGTGGCGTTCGGCACCGACCGCACGGTGATGCTGTGGAACCCGGCGGCGGAGCGGATGTTCGGCTGGACGGCCGCGGAGGTGATCGGCCTCGAGCCGCCGATCATCCCCGAGGAGCTGAAGGCCGAGCACAACGCGGTGCTGGAGCGGGTGCGCGGCGGCGGCCAGGTCTCGTTCGCCACCCGCAGGATCGGCAAGGACAGCACGGTCATCGACGTGCGGATCGACACCAGCGCGCTGATCGACTCGCGCGGCGAGGTGACCGGCTGGGTCAACGTCTGCCACCGGGCCGGCGAGGACGATGCGGCCAGGCACTACATGGCCGAGCGCGCCCGCGTCGTGCGGCGGCTCGGCGACGTGGTCGCCGACATGAACGCGCAGCGTGACCTGGAGTCGGTGCTCGACCGCATCGCGGCCAGCCTGCGCGAGCTGACCGGCGCCGACGCCGGCGGCTTCGTGATCATTGAGGACGACACGCTGCGGCTGGTCAGCACGGCCGGGCTGCCGGCCCGGCTGCGCGGCCGGACGGCCAGCCTGTCCCGGAGCCTGGTCGGCGAGCTGATGCGGTCGGGCAAGACGGTCATGATGGCGACCGGCGAATCGGGCAGCTTCGACGACCTGATCTGGTCGGCGCTGCCCGGGCTGCACACGATCGCGCTCAGCCTGTCGCACGTCGCGGGCAAGCCGTACGGCGCGCTGTACGCGCTGTACAGCCGGCGCACGCTCAGCCACGTCGAGCTCGAGCTGCTGGAGCTGCTCGCCGGGCACGCCGGCGTCGCAGTGACCAACGCGATGGCGTTCGAGGAACTGGTCAGGCAGCGAGCCCACGAGCGGGCGGTGATCGACGGCAGCGCGGACGGCATCGCGGTGCTGGACGCGGACGGCCTGGTCCGGGAGTGGAACCCGGCCGCGCACCGGATCACCGGGACTCCGGCGCGGGAGGCGATCGGCAGGCCGCCGCCGTTCCCGCTGCCCGGCCCGGATGCGATGCTCACCCACAAGCTGCCGAACGGCCGCTGGCTCGAGGTGCTGTGCACCGCGCTGGCCGACGGCGGCGAGCTGGTTGTCGACTTCCGCGACGTGACCGCCGCCAAGGAGCTCGAGGAGGCCAAGGACCTGTTCCTGGCCACCACCAGCCACGAGCTGCGGACGCCGATCACGGTGGTGCAGGGCTTCGCCAGCACGCTCGACGGCCGGTGGGACCAGCTCAGCGACGCCGAACGGCGCGGCGCGGTCCGGACGATCGCCGAGCGGGCGGGCTCGCTCGGCAGGCTGGTGGAGCAGCTGCTGCTCGGGGCGCGGGCGGGCGCCGACCAGCTTCCGGTCAGCAACGGCCCATTCGACATCGGCGCCGTGCTCGGCGCCGCCGTCGCCGCGTTCCGGCCGCTGTCCGGCAAGCACGCCGTCGTCGCCGACATCCCCGACGACCTGCCCCCCGCCCACGGGGACGCGATGGCCACCGACATCATCGTCGGCCAGCTTCTGGAGAACGCCTTCAAGTACTCCCCCGACGGCGGCACGGTGAGCGTGCGGGCCCGGGCGAGCGCCGGATGGATCGAGGTGACGGTGGAGGACGAGGGCGTCGGCATCGCCGGCGCGGATCTCGAGCGCATCTTCGACCGGTTCGTCCAGGGCGAGACCGGCGACCGCCGCAGGTTCGGCGGGGTCGGCATCGGCCTGTTCATCGTCCGCCGCCTGGCCCAGGCGCAGCACGGCGAGGTGACGGCGGCATCGCGCCCGCCAGGCGGCACCGCCATGTGCCTGCGGCTGCGCGCGGCGGGGGAGGCCAGCTCGGTTTAACGCGCGGCGAGGGCCCGGCGGTGCGCGGCGCGAGGGTCAGGCGGTGCGGTCGGCCGCCTGCGGCCTGTCGCGCTTGCGGGGCTCGCCGCCGGTGGCGGCCAGGTAGGCGTCGACGATCGCGGGCACGTCGTAGCCCTGCATCATGATCTTGCCCTTCTCCAGCCAGATGACCCGGTTGCAGCTCGCCTCGATCTCGGCCAGGTTGTGCGCGACGAGGAACACCGTGCCCGCCTCGTCGCGCAACTGCCGGATACGCTGCTGGCTCTTGGCACGGAAGTTCGCGTCACCGGTGGCGAGCGCCTCGTCGATCATCAGGATCTCGTGGCTCTTGGCCGAGGCGATGGAGAACCGCAGCCGCTGCGCCATCCCGGTGGAGTAGGTGCGCATCGGGTAGTCGATGAAGGTGCCCACCCCGGAGAAGTCCACGATGTCCGGGTACCGCTGCCTGACCTCTTGCGGGGTCATGCCCATGGCCAGGCAGCCGAGCACCACGTTCCGCTCCCCGGTCAGGTCGTCCAGCAGCGCGGCGTTGACGCCGAGCAGGGCCGCCTGGCCGCTGGTGTAGACGCAGCCGTGCTCCGGCGGGAGCAGCCCGGCGATGGCCTGCAGCAGCGTGGACTTGCCCGAGCCGTTCCTGCCGATGATCCCGATGGCGTCGCCGTGGTGGACGACGAACGAGACGCCGCGGATGGCGTGCACGGTGCGGACCGACGGACGGCGCTGGCGCCTGAGCACCCGCACGAGCGCGGTGGCCGCCGTGCCCCTGTCGCCTCCCGCGCCGTACACGCGGTAGACGATATGCAGGTTGTCCACGACCACGGTCGGGTCAGCCACGGCCGTACCTCGTCTCCGCCTCCCAGAAGAACACGAACCCGACCACCAGGGCGACCACAGCCCAGCCGATGCCCCACAGCCACAGCCCGTTCATGGTCACCGTGCCGTGGCAGTAGGCGCTGTATTCCAGCCGGGGACCGCCGGTGGCGGCGTGGTAGGCGGCGCAGCGCGCCGCGCTGAACGGCTTGCTGCCCGGCCAGGCCAGCCGCTGCGACCGCAGGATCGCGTTGCGGACCAGGCTGATGTAGACGGCGGCCGGGTTGATCTGCAGCAGGTAGGTGAGCGTCGGGTGGTGCCGCAGCGAGCTGATCGTCTGGATGCTGAACATGACGCCGGAGGCGTACATCCATGTCCGCACCAGGAACGGGAGCAGCTGGCTGAAGTCGTCGGCGCCCGCGCCCAGCCGGGCCAGGAACAGCCCCATGCCCATGTTGAAGATGGTCTGCAGGCCCAGTGCCGGGATGGCCAGCAGCCAGTACCAGGTCAGCGGCTCGCCCGAGGCCAGCACGATCACCGCGAGCACGACCATGGCCATGACCAGCTGCTCCAGCTCGATCAGCACGTACCCGATCGGCAGGCAGGCGCGGGGAAACGGCAGCGCCCTGATCAGCGGCAGGCTGTCCGGCATCACCCGCGAGGTGGTGATGAAGGCCCGCTGGGTGAAGTTGAAGACGAAGATCCCGGTGATGAGGAAGGCCAGGAAATTCGGCACGCCGCGGCTGGTCTCCAGGATGATGCCGAAGATCAGGTAGTACACCGCGGCGTTCAGCAGCGGGGTGATGATCTGCCATAGCTGGCCGAGCCGCGCCTCGGTGTACATGGCCACGTTGCGGGCCGTGGCGAAGCCCACGATGAAGTGCCGCCGTGCCCACAGCCGCGCGGCGTAGGCGAAGACGCCCGGCCGCGCGGCGCTGGGCCGGAGCTGGTACCGCGCGGCCAGCTCGGCCAGCGGCTCGCCCGGCAGGGCGGCCTGGTCCGCCTGCGGCATGACCAGGTCATCGGTCAGCGTGCCCGGGCCGTCCTGGTCGGGTGCTCGCTGCGTCATGCCTGAGACGTTACCGCGCCCGCCGCAGGTGGCGGTGCCGCCGGGGGTTTCTGCTGGGACGGGGCTACCGCTGCGATATCGCAGTGGCGAACGTGTTTCCGCCGCGCCCGGACGGGGCATTTCCGCTCGTACCGGATTCGTGCACGGCACAGACATGCTGGCCTGGAGGTGACTGAGTCGAGCGTACTGCTGCTCCCGTTCGCAGCCTCGAGCGTCGGCGCGGCACGGCGCCGTCTGGTGTCGGACCTGGCCAGGGCGGGCATCCACGGATCCGCGGGCGGCGACGCCGCGCTGGTCATCAGCGAGCTGCTCAGCAACGCGCTGCGGCACGCGCAGCCGCTGCCGGGCTGTAACCTGCGCGTGGCCTGGCGCCTCGACGGCGGCAGCGTGCTGATATCGGTCACCGACGGCGGCGCGCAGACCCGGCCGGAGCTGGGGATGCCCAGCGGGTCCACCACCGGCGGCCGGGGCCTGCGGATCGTCGAGCGGCTGTCACGGCGCTGGGGCGCCCGCAGCGACGACGAGGGCACCACGGTCTGGGCGGAGGTGCCCGTCCGCCGGCTGCCGGCGGTCGCCGTGCCCGCGGTCGCCCAGGGGGGCATGGGGGGGCGGGGAGCCCCGCCATGACCGGGGGTCCATCGGGGGTCCAGGGGGTCGCCCCCCCGGACGATACTGCGGTAGGGTTCGGCTCGTGGAGCTCAATGTCTCAACTCGATCTCACGCCGATCACACGATCGTGACCGTGTCCGGTGAGATCGATCTCTATACCGCTCCCCGGCTGCACGGCGAGATCGCCGCCGTGCTGGCGGACGGCATGCCCGCCCGGGTCGTCATCGACATGTCCGGCGTGGAGTTCTGCGACTCGACCGGCATGAACGTGCTGCTGTCCTGCCTGCGCCGCGCGCGCGAGCGCGGCGGCGAGCTTGAGATCGCATCCCCCAGGCCCGCGGTCCGCAAGATCCTCCAGGTGACCGGGCTCGACTCGGTTTTCACCCTCGCCGAGGACGAGGCAGCGGGCCTGAGCGAGCCGAGGCCCGCCTAGGATCTGCCATGTCAGCAGGTGCGCCAGGCGGTGACGTAGCCGTCGTCATCGCGGCGCGCAACGAGGCCGCGCGCATCGCGGCGACCGTGACCGCGGCCGCGCGGCTGCCCGGCGTCGACGCGGTCGTGGTCGTCGATGACGGTTCGACCGACGCCACCGCGCCCGCGGCCAGGGCCGCGGGCGCCATCGTGATGCGCCACCCGAGGAACAGGGGCAAGGGCGCCGCCATGGAGACCGGCGCGGAGGCGGTCCGCCTGCTTGACCAGCGGGAGCCCCGGCCGCGCCCCAGGCACCTGCTGTTCCTCGACGCCGACCTGGCCGACACCGCCGCGCTGGCCGGGCCGCTCGCCGACCCGGTGATCGCGGGGACCGCCGACATGACGATCGCCGTGTTCGCCACCACGGTCAAGCTCGGCGGGCACGGCCTTGTCGTCGGCCTGTCCGGTGCGGGAATCCGCAGGGCCACCGGCTGGCGGCCCGCGCAGCCGCTGAACGGGCAGCGCTGCCTGACCCGCGCGGCGTTCCAGGCGGCGCTCCCGCTGGCGCACGGCTGGGGAGTGGAGACCGGGCTCACCATCGACCTGCTGCGCAAGGGGCTGCGCGTCCGGGAGGTCGAGGTCGAGCTCGCGCACCGGGCCACCGGCACCGGCCTGCGCGCCCAGCTTCACCGCGCCCATCAGCTCGCCGACGTGGCCAGGGCCCTCGCCACCAGGCTATGACCGGCAATCCGGCCGCGGGGCGCGCCGGGCTCGCCGCCGTCGCTGCCAGCGTCGCGGCAACGGTCACGGTCGCGGTGGCGGGGCCTTCGGTCATGGAGCCCGCACTGCCCGGCCGGGCCGGGCAGCCGCCGTGGTCGCTCGGCGCGCACCCGTCGGCGTACCTGGCGGCCGGGCTGGCCGCCGCCGGGCTCGCGGCGGGCGCGGCCGGCCTGGTGCTGGTGCTGCGGGCGATACGCGGCGGCTGGTGGGTCCCGCCGCGGGCCGTCCTGGCGGGGGGGCTGCTGGCCGCCGCCGCTCTGACGCTGGTGCCGCCGTTCGGCTCGTCGGATCAGCTGAGCTACGCCGCCTACGGCCGGATGCTCGTCACCGGCCACGACCCGTACACGACGGCGCCCGCCCAGCTCGCGGCGCTCGGCGACCCGGTGGCCCGGGCGGTGCAGGACTGGCCGGGCGCGGGGTCGGTCTACGGGCCGCTCGCGACCGGCGTCCAGGCGCTGGCCTCGCTGGCCGCCGGGACCTCCGTCCGGCTCACCGTGTTCCTGCTCGGCCTGGCCAACCTGGCCGCCTTCGCCGGCACCGCGCTGCTGCTGCATCACATGACCCGCGGCGACCGGGCGCGCCAGCTCAGCGCCGCGGTGATGTGGGCCGGCAACCCGCTGCTGCTGCAGGTGCTCGTCGCGGGCGGGCACGTCGACGGCCAGGCGGTCGTGTTCGCGGTGGCCGCCGTGGCCGTCATGTTCGGTCCCCGCCGCGCCGGCCGCCGCGCCGTCGCGGTCCCGCGCGCGGGGCTGGCCGGGGTGCTCGCCGGCCTGGGGTTCGCGGTCAAGGCGACCGACGCGCTCGTGGGGCTGGCGCTCGCGGTCGCGCTCGTGATCGACGTCCGGCCGGCATGGCGAAGGCTGGTTCCGCCGCTGGCGGCGCTGGCGGCGGGCTTCGCCGCGACGGCCGGCGCGGCGGCGGGCATCGGCGGGTCCGCGATGCTGCGGCAGCTCTCGCGGGAAGGCGAGATGGTCTCGATCGGCTCGCCGTGGCGGGTCATCCGGTCCGTCATTCACCTGGCACTGGTCGGCCCGGCGGCCACCGGCGTCGTGCAGGCCGGCGCGGCCGCGCTTGCCGCCGCGCTCGCGGTGCTGCTGATCCGCGGGCTGCCCGGCGTGCTGGCCGGGCCGGCTCCGCAGGCGGGCGCGGACACCCGGGCGCGCCGGGGCGCGGGGGTGGTCTTCGCGCTGATCCTGGCGTGGCTGCTGGCGTGGCCGTACGTGCTGCCCTGGTACGACGCGCCCGCGTGGGCGCTGCTGCCGTTGGTCCCGGCCGGGGCCGAGGGCCTGTCGTGGGCGCTGATCGCCCGGACCGCGGCGCTCGGCCTCGGCTACCTGCCCGCGCGGCAGGCGGACGTGACGATGCCGGGCGGGCTGTCGTGGCTGCAGCCGGTGGTCAGGCACGGCCTGACGCCCGCGGTCCTCGCCGTGGTCACCGGGTGGCTGGCGGTGCTGATGGCGCGCTCCGCCCGGTCTTCCCGCCCGCAGGCCCAGCCGGATGAGATGGTGCTGGCATGATGTGAGCCATGCCTTACGCCTATCTCGGACCCGAGGGCACCTTCTCCGAGGCGGCGCTGCGCGCCGTGGACCCCGGTGCCGAGCCGCTGCCGTGCCCGACCATCCAGGCCGCGCTCGCCGCCGTGCGCGGCGGCGCGGCGGACCGGGCCGTGGTGCCGATCGAGAGCTCGGTCGAGGGAGTCGTCACCACCACGCTGGACGAGCTTGCCGCGGGGAACGACCTGGTCATCGTGGCCGAGCTGCAGGTTCCGATCGCGTTCGCGCTGCTGGCCAGGCCGGGGACGGCGCTGTGCGACATCAAGCGGGTGGGCGGCCATCCGCAGGCGATGCCGCAGTGCCGCGGCTGGCTGGCCGCCAACCTGCCGGAGGCCGAATGGGTGCCGGCCGCGTCCAATGCCGAGGCGGCCCGGCAGGCCGCGGACGGTCACCTCGACGCGGCGCTGGCGGGCGCGTTCGCCGCGGACTCCTACGGCCTGGAGGTTCTCGTCCGCGACGTCCATGACCGCGCCAACGCGGTCACCCGGTTCGTCGTGGTGGCGGCGCACGGGCCGCTGCCCGCCCGGACCGGGACGGACAGGACCTCGGTGGCCGCGTTTCTCGCCGAGGACCGCCCGGGAGCGCTGCTGGAGATCCTCACCGAGTTCGCGGTGCGCGGCGTCAACCTGACCACGATCCAGTCGCGGCCGACCGGCGACCGGCTCGGCCAGTACTACTTCTTCATCGACTGCGAGGGGCACGTCGACGACGCGCGGGTCGGCGAGGCGCTGATGGGGCTGCGCCGGGTGTGCGCCGAGGTGCATTTCCTCGGCAGCTACCCGCGGTGCGACGAGGGCGCCACCACCCACGTCCGGCCGGGCACGTCCGACGCCGAGTTCGCCGCCGCCGCCGCCTGGCTCGGACGGCTCCGGTTCGGCCGCCCGTAGCGCAGCGCCGCCGGCCGTTCGGGCGAAATGGCCTACAGATAGGGCCCGGAGCCGGGACGGGACTGCTGGCCCTCCGCCTCGCGGGGGATCATCCCGGGCGGCAGCGCCCGGCGCATCTGCTCGAGCTGCGCCCTGGCCGCCATCTGCTGGGCGAACAGCGTGGTCTGGATCCCGTGGAACAGCCCCTCCAGCCAGCCGACGAGCTGCGCCTGCGCGACCCTCAGCTCGGCCTCGCTCGGCACCTCGTCGTCGGTGAACGGCAGCGACAGCCGTTCCAGCTCGCTGACCAGCTCGGGCGCCAGCCCGTCCTCCAGCTCCTTGATCGAGCTCTCGTGGATCTCCTTCAGCCTGACCCGGCTCTTCTCGTCCAGGGGGGCGGCCCTGACCTCCTCGAGCAGCTGCCTGATCATGCTGCCGATCCGCATGACCTTCGCGGGCTGCTCCACCATGTCGGTGACCGGGCGCTCCCGGTCGCCGCCCTCCTGCTGCCTCTCGCCCGACATCGCGATGCCGTTGGGGCCCACCACGAGGACCTGCGGCGGCTCTTGCTGTCCGGCGTTCATCCCGTCGCTCATGGACCCAGTCTGTCCGATCCAGCGACCCGCCGGGCACGCCGGGGTCAGTTTGGCAGCAGCAAGATCTTGCCGGTGTGCTCGCTGGCGGCCATCACCCGGTGCGCCTGCGCCGCCTGGGACATGGGCAGCTCCCTGTCGACCACCGCTATCACCTTCCCGGCGGCGATCAGCGGCCACACGTGCTCGCGGACGGCGGCCACGACCGCCGCCTTCTCCGCTGGCGGCCGCGCCCGCAGCGTGGTCGCGTGTACGCTCGCCTGCCTGGCCTGCAGCGCGCCGATATCGAGCTCGGCCCGGTTCCCGCCCTGCCGGCCGATGATGATCAGGCGGCCGCCGACCGCCAGGGTGGCCAGGTTGCGTGCCAGGTAGCTGGCCCCCATGATGTCGAGGATCACGTCGGCGCCGGCGCCGCCGGTGGCGTCGCGCACCGCGGCGGCGAAGTCCTCGTTGCGGTAGTCGATCGCCACGTCGGCACCGAGGTCGCGGCATCGCGCCAGCTTCGCCGCCGACCCCGCGGTGCAGGCGACGCGGGCGCCGAACGCCCTGGCAAGCTGGATCGCCATCGTGCCGATCCCGCTGGCGCCCCCGTGCACCAGCAGCGTTTCGCCGGGACGCAGGCCGGCCCTGGTGAACAGGTTCGAGTACACCGTGCACGCCGCTTCCGGGAACGCGGCCGCGGTCGTCAGCCCGACGCCGCCGGGCAGCGGTGCCACCTGCCCCTGCGGCACCGCCACCCGTTCCGCGTAGCCGCCGCCCGACAGCAGCGCGCACACCTCGTCTCCGGGCCGCCACGCGGTGACGCCCTCGCCGACCGCGCATATCCTGCCCGAGCACTCCAGGCCCGGGTACGGCGGCGCGCCCGGCGGCGGCGGGTACAGGCCCTGCCGCTGCAGCAGGTCCGCGTGGTTGACGCCGGCGGCGGCGACCTCGATGACCACCTCGCCGGGGCCGGGAACCGGGTCTGGGACCTCGAGCCAGCGCAGCACCTCGGGGGCGCCGGGCTCGGTGATGACCACGGCGTGCATGCGCGCCTCCTCGCGCTAACAACTCACTGCCACCAAATAAGTACACTGGGTATCGAAATCGGGCGGAAACTGACTTACGCTTCCGGTAGGGGCACCACGCCCCGCCCGCTGATCCCGAACAGGGGGACGGCCAGTGACGATGAACAACGATACGCCGCAGGCGTCCGGCGAAGCAGCCGGCGAGGCGGACTGGACGCCGGGCTGGTCCGGGCCGCCCGGCGGCTACCCGCAGCCGTCGTTCTACGTTCCGGAACAGCCGTCCTTCTACGTTCCGGAACAGCGGTACCCCGGCGGGCGGGCCTTTGCCCCCGGCGACGTCGATCTGCCCGATCCCTGGCAGCCCGGATACCCGGCGGAGCCTGGCTATGCGGACGACGCCGGTTACGGGTATCACCCGGGGTACGCGCACGGCTCCGGGTGGGCGGTCGGCTACCCGCCGGACTACGCCGCGGAGGCCGCGGAGGCCGCGGAGGCCACCTACCCGTGCGGCCCGGGCTACCCGGATCCGGGTGACGCCGGCGCGGTGCCGCCGATGGAGCCGCTGCCGTGGCGGCCCGGACCCGGGGAGCCGGGGTTCTCCGGCGGCCCCGCCCCCGGGGCGCCGCCGCCCGGCAGGCGCGCGGCACCGGGGACCGGCTGGCGCCGGGGCGTCTACCGGCTGACCGGCGGGCTGCTGCGGTTCGGGGAGTCGGCGGCGGACATGCGCCGCCACGATCTCATCAACCGGGCCAGGGCACCTGTCGCCGGCGGGCACCACCGGGTCGCGGTGCTGAGCCTCAAGGGCGGCGTGGGCAAGACCACCACGGCGGTCGGCCTCGGCGCGACGCTGGCCGCCCTGCGCGGCGACAGGGTCGTCGCGGTCGACGCCAACCCCGACCGCGGCACGCTCTCGGACAAGGTCCTCCTGGAAACCGCGGCAACGGTCAGGGACCTGCTGAACGAGCGGGACCAGATACGCCAGTACGCCGACGTGCGGGCGTTCACCTCTCAGGCGCCGAGTCGGCTCGAGGTGCTGGCATCGGACCGCGACCCGGGGGTGTCGGTCGCGTTCGGCGCCGAGGACTACCGAGACGCGGCCCGGCTCCTCGAGCGCTTCTACTCGATCTGCATCACCGACTGCGGCACCGGGCTGCTGCACTCGGCCATGTCCGGCGTGCTCCGGCTGGCCGACCAGGTCATCGTGGTCAGCTCGCCCTCGGTGGACGGCGCGCGCAGCGCCAGCGCGACCCTCGACTGGCTGGAGGCGCACGACTGCGCCGACCTGGTACGGGACGGCATCGTCGTGCTGTCCGCGGTCCGGCGGAAGAGCAAGAGCACCGTGGACCTGGACCGGCTCGAGCGCTACTTCGCCGCCAGGTGCCGTGCCGTGGTCAGGGTCCCCTTCGACCCGCACCTGGAGGAGGGCGCGGAGGTGGAGCTCGAGCTGCTCGGCGCCGAGACGGCCGACGCCTACCTGGCGCTGGCCGCGCTGGTGGGCGACGGGCTGGCCCGCCCGCGGCGGCGGGCGTTACCGTAGGCTGTATCCCGCACAGGAGGGCTCGCCTAGTGGCCGATGGCGATGGTCTTGAAAACCATTAGGGCTGGTGACAGTCCTCGTGGGTTCGAATCCCACGCCCTCCGCCGGGCCGCCGGGGACGGCCGGCGCGCTGCGTCCGAGGTGACCGGGGGCTAGTAGTCTCGGCGGCATGGGAAGCCAGTCCCTGCCCGCCATCAGCGCGCTGCAGATCCTCGCCCGATGGCAGTTCGCGCCGGTCGTGACCGGGTTGGTCGCGGCGGCGGCGGGACTTTACCTGTGGGGGGCGCTGCGGGTGCGGCGGCGTCACCCGGCGCGGCCGTGGCCGCTGCCGCGGACAGCGGCGTTCCTGGCCGGCCTGGGCGTGATCGTGATCGCCACCGAGAGCGGAGTCGGCAGCTACGACGACGTGATCTTCTGGGACCACATGGTGCAGCACCTGCTGCTGCTCATGGTCGCCCCGCCGCTGCTCGTCGTCGGCCAGCCCGCAACGCTCACCCTGCACGCCACCCGCAACCCGCTGCACACCTGGGTCAAGAGGTCGTTGCGCTCCCGGCTGGTGGCCGCGATCACCTGGCCGCCGTTCGGCGTCGCGCTGTATGTCGCCACGATCGTCGGCACGCACCTGACCGGCTTCATGAACCTGGTGCTCGCCGACGACGCGGTGCACCAGGCCGAGCACGCGCTCTACCTCGCCGCCGGCTACCTGTACTTCCTGCCCCTGGTCGGGCGGGAGCCGATCCGGTGGCGGATCTCCTACCCGACCCGGATCTTCCTGCTGTTCCTGGCCATGCCCGTGGACGCCTTCACCGGCCTTGTGCTCGGCTCGGAGGGCAGCAACCCGTTCCCCGCCCTCGCGGCCGGGCGGCCCGGCTGGGCGCCGAGCCCGGTCGACGACGTGCACATCGGCGGCGCGGTGATGTGGGTCGGCGGTGCCGGGATCATGTTCGCGCTCATGATGACGGTGTTCTTCGCCTGGAGCCGGCAGGCACGCGCCGACGGCGGGCTCGGCTGGCTGGAAACCGCCCGCCGCGCCAACTTCGCCGCGGTGGTGGGCGCCCACCACGAGCCCGGCGCCGGTGACGGCCCCCAGGGCCAGGCGGCCCGGGCCGGCGACGGGGGAAGCGTCGACGACGACGAGCACCTTGCCGCGTACAACGCGTACCTGGCCCGGCTCAACAAGCAGGGCGACCGCTGACCAGGCGCCCGTTGCGACCGCCGCCCAGCCACGGCGCGGCCCCGCCGCGGCGCCGCCCGGCTCCGGCGACCACCGCGACACGCCGGTAGCGCTTTCTAGCCAAATCTAGGGCGTGAGCTAGATCTCGCCATAGAGTCCGATGCCATGGATCCGGTGCGTAATCCGTACGCCCCCGGCGCCGGGCAGCGGCCACCCGAACTTGCCGGGCGCGACCGGGAGATCAGGCAGTTCGAGGTCGTGCTCGAGCGGATAGCCCGCGGCCGGCCGGAGCGGAGCATGGTGCTCACCGGGCTGCGCGGCGTCGGCAAGACCGTGCTGCTGAACACGTTCCGGTCGATGGCGCTGCAGCGGCTGTGGGGCACCGGCAAGATCGAAGCGCGGCCCGACCAGTCGCTGCGGCGGCCCGTCGCCGCCGCGCTGCACCTGGCGGTACGGGAGCTCGCGCCCCGGCACCGGGCGCCGGACCGGGTGGAGTACTTCCTCGGCGTGCTCAAGGCGTTCGCGCTGCGCGACCCCAAGGCGCCCAAGGGGTCGTCCGTCACCGTCGCCCTGGGCATCGACGTGCCTGCGCAACGCGGCCGTGCGGATTCCGGTGACCTGGAGGTCGACCTCACCGAGCTGTTCGCCGAGGCCGCCTCGGTCGCCGCCGACCTCGGCGTCGGGATCGCGCTGTTCGTCGACGAGATGCAGGACGTGCCCGCGGCCGACATCTCCGCGCTGTGCGCCGCCTGCCATGAGCTGTCGCAGACGGGCGGCCCGCTCATCGTGGTCGGCGCCGGCCTGCCCCACCTGCCCTCGGTGCTGTCAGCGAGCAAGAGCTACTCGGAACGGCTGTTCCGGTACGTCCGCATCGACCGGCTGGAGCGGGAGGCCGCCGACCTCGCGCTGCTCGCCCCGGCGCGGCGCGAGGGCGTGACCTTCACCGGCGAGGCGCTCGATGCGCTTTATGCCGCCGCGGACGGCTATCCCTATTTCGTCCAGGCATACGGCAAGGTCACCTGGGACGTGGCCGCCTCGAGCCCGGTGACCGCCGCGGACGTGAGCGTGGCGGCGCCGGAGGCCGAGGCGGAGCTAGCCGTCGGGTTCTTCGGCAGCAGGTACGAGCGGGCCACCCCGGCCGAGCGCAAGTACATGCGCGCGATGGCCGCCACCGGAGACGACCCGGTGCCCACCTCGGTGGTGGCCGATGAACTGGGGGTGAAGCCGTCGAGTGTGTCGCCGGCGCGGGACGCCCTGATCAAGAAGGGGCTGATCTACAGCTCCGAACGCGGCCTGATCGCGTTCACGGTCCCGCACTTCGGCAAGTTCCTGCGCACGCAGCCCGCCGGGTGAGCGGGGAGCCATCGCCTTTTATAGCGGTGCCTAGCGTGATTCATAGAATTGCCTAGACAGCGGCAGACCCGCCGTCGGCGCGGTCGGCGTCGGCGCGGTCGCCGACGGCCCGGGCCCGGGCACCTCGTCGCTGTCCGCGTCCACGATCGCCGCCCGGATGGCGGGCCTGCGAGCCTGCAGGTGGACGGCAAAGATGATCTCGACGGGGCGGCCGCGGGCCAGCCCCGGGTAAACCACGAACCGCCAGCACCCTTCCCGCCACACGTCGACGGGTTCCCGGGCCGAGATCTGGCGGGCGTACCTGCGCCACTGCGAGCTCCCGTGCAGCGTGGCCATCGTGTGCCCGACCGGGAACCTGCGCAGCTCGCAGGGCTCGGAGTAACCCAGCCTGACCAGGATCTCGCCGAGTTCCGGCGACAGGAAGGCGAGCAGCGCAAGCTCGAACGCCAGCACCGCCAGCCAGAACTCCGCCGCGGCATGAGACGTCGGCATGCGCAGCGCGGTAAGACCAACGGTGACGGCGGCGGATGCGCACAGCAGGCCGCTGCGCGCGATCGTGCGCAGCCCGATCGGCGTGCCGCTCAGCTCGCCGAAGCAGCCGCAGCCCGCGGCGGGCCTGCGCTGCCGCACCTCGTACAGCGCGCCAACGCCGACCAGGAAGAACAGTGCCGTTCCGGCGCGCACGACGGTGGCCGGCGGGCCCGCTCCCTTCGTCCCGGCGGTGGCGATCAGGCCCAGGCCGAGGCCGAACTCGACCGCGCACATCGCGGCCATGACCGGGCGCCGTAGCCGCAGCGGGAACAGCGCGGTCGGGCCGATGCCGGCCGCGAGGGAACGTGACCGCAGCACCCGCCACGCCTTGGCCGCGCATCCGCCGAGCAGCATGGCGGCCAGCAGTGGGACCTGCAGTTCCCTGACGGCGGTGAGCATGCTCACCCGCCGACCGTCATCGTGGCGTTGAAGCAGCCTGCCTCCAGGTCTCCGCCGAGTTCCACGAAGGCAGCCATGGTGAGGTCGGCGATCCTGCCCTTCGGCGAGGTGCCGCAGGTCACGCAGCGGTCACAGAACAGCCGTGCCGTCGCCCCGCAACTGGTCACGGGCAGCACCCGGGTCCGCCCGGTGCAGTCGTTACGCAGCCGCAGCAGGCTGCCGACCGACAGGTACGGCAGGCGCACGCAGCCCGGCCCGGTGCGGTGCGGGTCCACCGCATGCAGGTCGGCGGCGGACGCCGGCGGCACCGCCGCGGCGGCATGCTCGCAGCCGGTCTCGGGGTCCAGGGCGGGGTATGCCAGTCCGAGCAGGTTCTCCGGCTCCTCCCCCGGCTCATGCCAGACCGCCGTCCCGCTGACGGCGTCGGGCACGTGGCCGTTGACAGGCGGCGGGGCAGGCGGATGGCCGGCACGATACGGAGGCTGCGAGGTGGCGGGTATCAGCGCCTGCAGGAAGCCTTCATGCCTCAGGCCGATCACGTCGATGAGGTAGCCCGGCTCGAGCCGCGGGAACCGGACCTGAATCCGGCCCGCCGCCTTGGCGCCGATCATCACGATCTTGCGGCCCTTGGCCGGGCCCTCGTCGATCAGCAGGGTGGCCGGGCCTTCCTGTTCGATGATCGTCCCCGTCACCCGGCCGACCTGGGCCCAGATGCGGTCAACGGCCGGGCCGCCCGTGAGCGTGCGCCTGACGATGGCGTGGTCGCCCTGCCGGAGCGCGGCGGGAGGAACCGGACCGCCCCGCCAGGCCTGCGCCGCCGCCGTCAGCGGGAAGCGCCGTTCCTCCCGGTCGGCGCGCAGCACGATCACGTGCGGGCTGATGTCAAGGACCGTCCCGGAGATGACGTGCGCGCCGGTGCCGGCCGCGCTCCCCGTGCCCGCGTCCGCGGTGCCGCCGAACGACGGTGCGGTCTCGCCGCCGATTCCAAGCACCGCGGCCTTGAGCAGCGGCCTGCGCGCGAAACGGCCCGGACTCGGCGACTCGCCGACTTCGTCGCACCAGCGGGAAATGTCAGCCAATTGCCTGGTTTGCCCTCCGTGGGATTGCATGGGCTCGAATATGACCTTGCTTCGGATCAGCGGTGACGTCAAGTCATTCCGTCTCTTTCGCCGGTAAGGACGCGCAGACGCATCCGGGGGGCGGCCCGTCAGTTGTTTTACGCACCGTAGCTACTTCCATTACCTTGAGTAAGTAAGGTAACCGTCATGAGCCTCGCCGGAGGGGAATCGCGAGCCGGCGCCGATGCCGCTTTCAGCGACTACGTCCTCACCCGCGGAACCGCCCTGCTGCGAATGGCGGTCATGCTCACCGGCAACAAGGCGGATGCCGAAGACCTGGTGCAGGCCGCGCTGGCCAAGACCTACCTGGCCTGGGACAAGATCAACGACCGCGCCGCGCTCGACGCGTACGTGCGGCGCGCGATGGTCAACACGCACATATCGTGGTGGCGCCGGCGCAGGCTCGAGGAATTCCCGTCCGCCGAACTGCCTGACCGGGTGCTGCCCGATCATGCGCGTGAGGCCGATATGGCCGAGATGGTGCGGCGTGCCCTTGACCGCCTGCCGGAACGGATGCGCGCCGCGGTCATGCTCAGGTACTTCGCGGACATGACCGAACCGGAAATCGCCGCGGCGCTCGGCGTCAGCCTCGGCACGGTAAAGAGCACGGTATCGCGCGCGGTCGCCAGGCTGCGCGGTGACGTGGAACTCGGCGAGGATCCCGGGCCGGTCACCCCCGATGCGACAAATTATGATTTATCCGTCTTTGTCGGTGCAATGGGGGAGAATTAAACATCGGCCGGGCCGTGCCGGGCCGTGCCGGGCCGTGCCGGGCCGTGCCGGGCCGTGCCGGGCCGCGGCGAGCGCGGCACCGCGCCGGGAGCGCGGGGCACGGCCCGCGCCTCGGCGGCGCCGCGGGCTGGGCGCGTGGGCCTGCCGCGCCCCGCCCCGTGCGTGGCACTATCGGGTATGCAGGTGAGGCGCCCTGGGAGGTGGGTGTGGTGCGCAGCACGATGATGGACATTCCGCTGACGATCACGTCGATCATGCGCTACGGGACGTCGGCTTACGGTGACCGCGAGGTGGTCACCTGTACCGCCGACGGGACCAGGCGCCGCAGCTACGCCGAGACGGGCCGCAGGGCCGCGCGGCTGGCCAACGCGCTACGCAGGCTCGGCGTCGATGCCGACCAGCGCGTCGGCACGTTCATGTGGAACAACGCCGAGCACCTCGAGGCCTACATGGCGGTGCCGTCGATGGGCGCGGTGCTGCACACGCTGAACATCAGGCTCGCCGCGGCCGAGGTCGGCTACATCGCCACCCACGCGGGCGACCATGCGGTCATCGTCGACGCGTCCCTGGTTCCCCGCTTCGCTGAGATCCTGCCGTACGCGCCGACGGTCAGGCACGTGATCGTGACCGGCGCGCCGCCCGGCCAGGCGCCGGCCGTCGGCCAGCTCACCGGGGTCGGCGTGCACGACTACGAGGAGCTTCTCGCGGCGGAGCCGGACACGTTCGGCTGGCCCGAACTCGACGAGCGGACCGCGGCCGCGATGTGCTACACCAGCGGGACCACCGGGCACCCGAAGGGGGTCGTCTACAGCCACCGGTCCACGTACCTGCATTCGATGGGCCCGTGCCTGGGCAACGCCTTCGCGCTGAGCGAGCAGGACCGCGTGCTGCCCGTCGTGCCCATGTTCCACGCCAACGCCTGGGGCCTGGCCTACGCCAGCCTGCTGTGCGGCGCCGACCTGATCCTGCCGGACCAGTACATGCAGCCGGCCCACCTGGTCCGGCTGATCGGCGCCGAGCGCGTCACCGTGGCCGCGGGGGTGCCCACCATCTGGACCGGGGTCCTCGCGCAGGTGCGGGCCGAAGGCGGTGACCTGTCGAGCCTGCGGCTGGTGGTCGCCGGCGGCTCGGCGGTGCCGCGCGCGCTGCAGGCCAGGTACGACTCGGAGCTCGGGGTTCGCCTGCTGCAGGCCTGGGGAATGACCGAGACGTCGCCGCTCGGCAGCGTGGCGAACCCGCCGCCCGGCGTCAGCGAGGAGGAGGCATGGCGATGCCGGGACAGCCAGGGCAGGTTGTTTTGCACCGTGGAGGGGCGGCTGGCCGGTGACGGCGGCACCGTGCTGCCGAACGACGGCGAGGCGGTTGGCGAGATCGAGGTCCGCGGCCCCTGGGTGACCGGCTGCTACTACAAGGACGATGACCCCGGCAAGTTCCACGACGGCTGGCTGCGCACCGGGGACGTGGGAACGCTGGACCAGCGCGGCTTCGTCCGGCTCACCGACCGGGCCAAGGACGTGATCAAGTCCGGCGGCGAGTGGATCTCCTCCATGGCGCTGGAGAACATCCTGATGTCGCACCCCGACGTTGCGGAGGCCGCCGTGATCGGGGTTCCCGACGACAAGTGGGGCGAGCGGCCTCTCGCGGCGGTCGTGCTGCGGCCTGGCGCCGAGGTGACGGCGGAGAAGCTGCGCGGCTTCATGGCCGAGCAGGTTCCGCGCTGGCAGCTGCCCGAGCGCTGGTGCTTCGTTGCCGAGGTGCCGAAGACCAGCGTGGGCAAGTTCTCCAAGCGGCTGATGCGCGAGGCGTACCAGCGCGGCGACTACCAGATCATCGAGGCGCGCTGAACGGCCGCGAGCGCTTTGCCGCGGCCCGGAGCGCTTTGCCGCGGCCCCGCCCGTGCCGGTACGCTATGGGCCACCGCACCGATGATGCGGGTGGAGGATTCGCCTAGTCCGGTCTATGGCGCCGCACTGCTAATGCGGTTGGGCCTTGCGGCCCTCCGGGGTTCAAATCCCCGATCCTCCGCGCTCTGAGCGGCTGTTCGCGGTCCGGGAGGCCGATCCGGCCTGGCTCACCGCACTTGGAGGGCGCATGCCGGTCGACTGGGTCGTCGTGGGCCTGGACAACGGCGGGACCACGAACAACGCGACGGTCCTCGACTCAGCCGGGCGGTTCCTTCTCGACCGGATGGCCGAGGTGCCGAGCCACGTCACGGAGGGACCGGACGAGGCGATCAAGGCCCTGGTCGGTTCGGTGGAACTGGTGCTCCAGCTCACCGGCGTGCCGATGGCGGCCGTCCGGGCCGTGGGCCTCGACACGCCCGGCCCCGCCAGCGCGGACGGGGTCATCTCCTCGAATGGCGCCACGAACTTCGGGCACGTCGGCTGGCGCGGTTTCGACATCCGCGGCGCGCTCGCCGACCGCCTCGGGCTGCCCGTCGTCTACAACAACGACGGGAACGCGGCCGCGCTGTACGCGCACCACGTGCGGTTCGGCGCGGCATCGGGGCGGCACGGGTCGGTGGCCGCGATCGTGGGCACCGGGCTCGGCGGCGGCGTGATCGAGGCCGGCCGGGTGGTCACGGGCGCGGCCGGCATGGCCGGCGAGCTCGGCCATGTCGCCATCCCGCTCGACGGGCTGCTCGACGACGAGCAGCCGGTGCCGCGGTGCAACTGCGGCCAGCGCGGCGACGCGGAGAGCGTCGCCTCGCTCACCGGCATCCAGAACAACCTGCTGCCGTACTGGCTCACCCGGTACCCGGACCACGAGATCGGCAGCCTCCCGGACGAGCTGGCGGCCAGGCTGGTCCGCCGGTACGGGGAGGACGGCGACCCCCTGGCGCTGGCGATCTTCAGGCAGCAGGCGATGGCGCTGGGCCGCCTGTTCACGATCGCCGCGAACTTCCTGGATCCCGACGTCTACTTCCTCGGCGGCGGCGTGGTGGAGGCCGGGCCGCGGTTCCGCGACTGGTTCCTCGCCGAGGTCCGCGGCAACACCGTGCTGCGCGAGGAGCAGGCGCGGGCGGCGGAGATCCTGCTGGTGCCCGACCTGGACATGGCCGGCGCCCGCGGCTCGGCCGTCGCCGCCCGCGACTGGCTGGTCCGCAACGGCTAACCGCGGCGCCCGCCGGCCGCGCCGCCGGGCCGGGCGGCAGCGGGAACCACCGTCCGTTCGGCACTAATCTTTTCTTTCATCGCTCCGCGGGCGGGATGACCACCACCATGGTGAAGCGGAGCGGCTGGCCGCCTTGGTTGGCGTAGCGGTGCGGCAAGCTGCCGGCGAACCGGGCGCACTGGCCCGCGCTCACCGTACGGCGCTCGCCGGCCACCGTCAGCGTCAGCGTGCCCGCCTCGACCCACGCCAGCTCCCGCACGCCCGGCGCGTGCGGCTCCCCGCCGAACGTCTCGCCCGGCATCACCTCCCAGCGCCACAGCTCGACCGCCCACGGCGGGTCGGTCGCGCCGACGATCGTCCCGGTGCCGCCGGACGGGCCGCGCCACAGCACGCGGGAGCCGTGCGGGGAGCTGATTCGCACCGCGGGCTCCCCGCTCACGTCCACGAGCTGCGTCACCGGGACGCCGAACGCGTCGCCGATCCGCGCCAGCGTGCCCAGGTTCGGGTTGGACCGGCCCTGCTCCAGGGCGACGAGCACGCCCTTGCTCACGCCGGAGCGCGCGGCGAGCTGGTCGAGCGACCAGCCGCGGTCGGCTCGCAGCGCCTGGACGGTTCGCGCCACCGCGGTGGTGATGTCTGGTGTGTCCGTCATCAGCATCGCTTCCCGGACCGGCTGCCGGTCGGTATAATGAACTAATGAGATCAGTATTCCGACCGGACCCCGAGGTTGTCGTACCGCTGTGGTGACGATCCTGGCACTGGCCGCCGCCGTTGCCTACGGCACGGCCGACTTTCTCGGCGGGGTGGCCTCGCGGCGCGCGAGCGCGTTCGCGGTGCTCGCCGTGACCGTGCCCGCCGGCGCCGCCGTCACCGTGGCGGCCGCGCTGCTCGCCGACGCGCCCGGGGCCGCCGTCCTGCTCGGCCACGGCGGCCACGGCGGCCACGGCGGGCTCGGCGGGCTCGGCGGGCCGATGCTGGCCGGGGGGTGGAGCGAGGCCGGCTGGGCCGCGGCAGCCGGCGTCTGCGGCGCGGCCGGGCTCGTCGCCTTCTACGCGGGCTTCGCGTCCGCCCCGATCAGCGTCGTGGCGCCGGTCGCCGCCCTCGTCTCGGCCGTGCTGCCGGTGGCGGTCGCCGTCGCCGGCGGCGAGCGGCCCGGCCCCGGGATCGTCGCGGGCGGGCTGACCTGCCTGGTCGCGATCGTCCTGGTGAGCGCGCAGCAGGCCCCGGGCGAGGGTCCCCGCCCCCGGGCGGGCAGTCGGCTGCTCGCGGTCGGCTACGGGGTCGCCGCGGGCGTGGGCTTCGGCCTGTTCTTCCTGTTCCTGAAGGAGGCCGGGCAGTCCGGGGTGCTATGGCCGGTGGCCATCGCCCGGTCGGCGGGCGCCGTGGCCGCCGTCGGCATCGCGCTCGCGACCGGAACCGTGCCGCGGCGGCGCGGCACCGCCACCGGCATCGCGCTGACGTCCGGCGCGGTCGACGCGGCCGCCAACGTCTGCTACGTGCTGGCCACCCGCGCCGGGCTGTTCGGGCTCGCGGTCGTGATCACCTCTTTGTACCCGGGAGTGACCGTGCTGCTGGCGAGGCTGGTGCTCGGCGAGCGGCTGCGCTGGGCACAGCGCGCGGGCCTGCTGCTTGCCGCGCTCGGCGTGGCGCTCGTCGTCGCCTAGTCGCGGCTTTCGTCCCTGTCGGTGAAGATCAGCCCGCACACCTCGAGGTACAGCTGCTCGGAGTAGGGGAGGAACTTGATGTTGCGCATCCTGTCGCCCATCCCCGGCGCGAGCACCTCGAACTCCCCGTAGCCGAGCAGCCGGCCGGTGGCGGACTTGCGGAACTCGATGTCGCTCACCTTGGTGAGCGGGATCATGTTCACCTTGCGGACGACGATTCCCTCGGCGAGCATCAGCCGCTGCGAGGTGACGACGAAGTAGTGCACCCACCAGTTGAGGACCTTGGCCGCCAGCCACAGCACGAGCAGGCCCCATGCCACCCAGATGACCAGGATGGCGGTGCCGTTGCCGTTGGCCACCGAGTTGGTCAGCCACCCGGCGAGGGCGAGCCCGGCCAGCACCAGCAGCGCGCGGGGGATCAGCACCGCCGGGTGCTCGTGGACCGAGATGACGTGCCGCTCGTACGGCAGCAGGTACTTGTTGACCGAGGCTGGCACGGTGTCAGTGCTCGGAGCCAGCCTTACCACAGCGCTTTGACCTAACTAAATCGACGTGAAGAATTTCGTAATGCCGCTTGCCGCCGTGGACAGGAAGGTTCCGATGTTGTGAACAACGTGCGCGGCGCTCGTCGGCTCCTGTATCACCCACCAGATGACAAGGGCGAGAGCGAGCCACCCGGCGATTGATTTCAGATTCAACGTCGCCTCCCAGGGCGCCTAGGCTTGCCCTACCTGCCAGGGGACCAATGGTAGCGGGCGTCGATTTACCGGCCCACTGGTGAAGTTGTACGGTGTCGGCTTCAGTATGCCCCCGTGCCGTGCTCAGTATGCCCGATCCGCTCGGAGACTGCGCAACGGGCCCCTCCCATAGGGCATCCTGGTGGCATGACGATGGCGGACGCAGCCGGGACGGACTTCGTCGTCATCGTTTACCGGGAAGAGGACCGCTGGGAGGCGGCCGCGCTGCCCGCCGCGCTCACCGCCCGCCTCGACGGCCTGATAGCCGCGCTGCGCAGCCAGCCGAGCATCGGCGGCACCATCGGGTTCGCCGGCGTCGACGACTACTTCTGGGTGGCGGTCCGGGTCCTCGGCGCCAAGGTGTCCCTGTTCCTCTCCGACATTGCCGCGGCCCTTGACTACCCGCTGGCCCGGCAGGTGCTGGCGGCCCTCGACATCCCCGTGCCGGCCGACGACGAGCTTGACCAGGTGCTGCCCGCCGGGGACCTGTCCATCTTTGCCGATCTCGGGCTCGAGGAGATGGAGCTGGGCGCGATCGCCGCGGACCTGGACCTTTATCCCGAGGATGCCGTGGCGGCCATCGCCGAACGGCTGCGGTTCGGGGACGCGGTCGGGCGGGCCCTGGACAGCGCGCTGGCGCCGTGACCGGGCACGCCGCGGCCTTCGAGCCGGCGATGCGGCTCGCGCTCGCCGAGGCGAGGCTCGCCCTGCCGCAGGACGTGCCGGTGGGCGCGGTCGTCGTCGACGCGGCGGGCACGGTGCTCGCCCGGGCCCGCAACCGCAAGGAGACCGACGGCGATCCGACCGCGCACGCCGAGATGCTGGCGATCAGGCAGGCGGCCGGGGCCGTCGGCGGCTGGCGGCTGACCGGCCTGACGCTGGTCGTGACGCTAGAGCCGTGCACGATGTGCGCGGGCGCGGTCACCGCGGCCCGGCTGGACCGGCTGGTCTTCGGGGCGGAAGACCCGAAGGCGGGAGCCGTCGGCTCGCTGTGGGACGTGCTGACCGATGCCCGGCTCAACCACCGCCCGGACGTGATCGGCGGCGTCCTGGCGGCGGACTGCGGCGCCGTGCTGCGCGAGTTCTTCGCCGCCCGCCGGGAGCGCGCCCGGTAAGCGGCCGCGCGCGCACCGGCCGGCTGGGGTAAGCTCGCCACCGGTGGAGTCGCCTAGCGGCCGAGGGCGCACGCCTCGAAAGCGTGTGAGGGGGCAACCCCTCCGTGGGTTCAAATCCCACCTCCACCGCCGTGCCGGGCAGCCCTGCCGGAGGGCGCCGCCGGGGACCCGCCCGGCTGCGGCCCGCCTGGAACCGCGCGTCATGCCCGGACGTTCGACCACTGAGCGGCCTGCCCGGCCGGGCAGGCCGACTGCCTTCTGGGACCCGAGGGCGAGCCCCGGCGAGGAGTAAGCGATTGTTCGAGCCACAAGGCACCGGGTTCTTCCTGCTTCTCATCGCGGCCTTCGCGGCGTTGCTCGTCTGGGTGGCGATGGCCAGGCAACTGGTGTTCCGCGTGCTTGCCGCCTGCCTCGCGTTCATCCCCGCGATGGTGTTCGGAATTGCCGCGGTCAATAAGTTCTACGACTATTACCAGACTTGGGGCGGGATGATTTCCGACCTCACCGGCCAGGGGGCGAGCAGTATCCCCAAGTACGCGGCCGCGGGCGCGGGCTCGAACAAGCAATTCGACAAGGACATTGGCCGCGTCACGACCGCCGCGGAAGACGCGCAGGTCGGCTACCTCTTCCAGACCACGATCACCGGCGCCCGCAGCCACCTGGTCCGGGACGTGTACGTCTACCTGCCGCCGCAGTACTTCCAGAAACGGTACGCGCACTACAGGTTCCCGGTCATCGAACTGCTGCAGGGCGCCCCGGGCGACCCGCAGGCGTGGGTGGACGTGATGGGCGTGATCCCCACGTTCCTCAACCTGCTGGAGGCGCATCCCTCGGACGCCGCGGTGCTCGTGATGCCGGACACCGACGGCGGCCTGCAGTACTCGCTGCAGTGCCTGAACGACCCCGGCGGCATCCAGGACATGACCTTCGTCGCGCGGGACGTGCCCGCCTACATAGCGCGGGTCGTCCGGGTGCTGCCGCCGGGCAAGTCCTGGGGCGTGGCCGGGTACTCCGAGGGGGGCTACTGCGCCGCCAACATCGCGTTGCAGTTCCCGCAGCAGTACGGGGCCGCGGGCGTCATGTCCGGCTACTTCGCCCCGGACAAGAGTCAGGTGCCGGCCGGGAACAAGCCGGGCGGCAGGCCGGTGTCGGTCAACGTGTTCGCCGGGCACCCGGCGCTGCGGCTCCGCAACACGCCCATGGCGTACGTCACCAGGGTGCCGGTCAACGACATCGTCCCCGCCTTCTGGCTCGCCGCCGGCGCCAGCGCCCGCGGGGACGTGGTCGCCGCGCTGCAATTCCGGGCGCTGCTGCTGACCAGGGTGGCGGACGTGCCGTTCGTGACCGTGCCCGGCGGCCACCAGGGCAGCGTGTGGCGGGCGGCCCTGGGCCCGATGCTCTCCTGGATGACGCCGCTGCTGGCCGAGCACGCCGCGGTGCAGAACGCCAACCTGGCCAGGGCGGCCGCCAGGGCCGCCGCCGAGCGCAGGGCGCGCGCCGCCAGGCCGGCTCCGCTGCGTACCCCGCCGGTGCGAGGCAAGCCGTAGCGGAGGATGCGAGATTCGAACTCGCGAGGGGTTGCCCCCAACACGCTTTCCAAGCGTGCGCCCTAGGCCACTAGGCGAATCCTCCGCGGGAAGCTTACCCGACGCCCGGCGGCCAGCGCGGGACCCGCCCGCAAGCGCGGGACCCGCCCGCAAGCGCGGGACCCGCCCGCAAGCGCGGGACCCGCCCGCAAGCGCGGGACCCGCCCGCAAGCGCGGGACCCGTCGGCGCGGGACCCGCTGACGCGGTATCCGGTCCCGGCGCTGGCTCGTGCCGCGGCAGGCTGCGTTTGCGCTATCAGCCGCCGCTCCGCCCCGGACGCGGCGGCGGCGCCAGGGCCCAGGTCACCCCTGCGGGAACTCCGTGATCACAGGCATCAATCAGCTCAGGTATGCGGCTCAGCAGCCTGAAGATCGCGGAAGATCGAGCCTAAGCGGAAATAACGGGCAACTATGGGGTACCGGATCTTCCGCGGAGGCCGGAACTTCCGCGATCTTCAGCCACGGCCGGGCGCGGCGGAACGAGGCAAAGGCAAGCGGCCACGGCACTAGACTGACTGGTGGCCCCCCGCACGGCGTTTATCCCGCCAACCCCCCCAGGGCCGGAAGGCAGCAAGGGTACGCGGGCTCTGACGGGTGTGCGGGGGGTCCCGAGGTTTCCGGGGTTCCCCATCACCGGTGAGGATGAGCCGATGGCAGCAGCCGCGTCGGAGCGCGAGGGAACGGCCCCGCCGAGCCTGGCCCTGTACCGCAAGTACCGCCCGGCGACGTTCGCCGAGGTGAGGGGGCAGGATCACGTCACGGGCCCGCTGCGCCAGGCGCTGCGCACCGGGCGGGTCAGCCACGCCTACCTGTTCAGCGGGCCGCGCGGCTGCGGCAAGACCTCCAGCGCGCGGATTCTCGCCCGGTCGCTGAACTGCGTGAAGGGACCGACGCCCGACCCCTGCGGCGTGTGCGACTCCTGCGTGGCGCTCGCGCCGTCCGGGCCGGGCAGCATCGACGTGATCGAGATCGACGCCGCCTCGCACGGCGGGGTGGACGACGCGAGGGAACTGCGCGAGCGGGCCTTCTACACGCCGGTGTCCGGGCGCTTCAAGGTCTACATCATCGACGAGGCGCACATGGTGACCCAGCAGGGCTTCAACGCGCTGCTCAAGCTGGTGGAGGAGCCGCCGCCGCACCTGAAGTTCATCTTCGCCACCACCGAGCCGGACAAGGTCATCCCGACGATCAGGTCGCGCACGCACCACTACCCGTTCCGCCTGGTGCCGCCGTCGGCGCTGCGCGAGCTGATGCAGGACATCCTGCGCAACGAGAACGTCCCGTTCGAGGACGCCGTGCTGCCGCTGGTGGCGCGGGCCGGCGCCGGGTCGGTCCGGGATTCGCTGTCGGTCCTCGACCAGTTGCTGGCCGGCAGCGACGAGTCCGGGCTGCGCTACGACCGGGCGGTGGCGCTGCTCGGCTACACCGACGCCGTCCTGCTCGACGAGGTCACCGACGCGTTCGCCGCCGGCGACGGGGCGACGGTGTTCCGCGTGGTGAACCGGGTCATCGAGGGCGGTCACGAGCCGCGCCGGTTCGCCGCCGACCTGCTGGACAGGCTCCGCGACCTGATCGTGCTCGCCGCGGTGCCGGACGCGGCGGGCACCGGCCTGCTCGACCTGCCGCCGGACCGGGCCGAGCGGATGGCCGCGCAGGCGGCCAGGTTCGGCCAGGCGGCGCTGACCCGCGCCGCCGAGATCGTCAGCGCCGGCCTGGACCAGATGCGCGGCGCCACCTCGCCCCGGCTGCTGCTGGAGCTGACCTGCGCCCAGGTGCTGCTGCCCGCCGCGGCGACCGACGCGGCGTCGCTGCTGGCACGCCTGGAGCGGCTGGAGCGCGCGGCTCCCGCCGCCCGCGCCGACTCCGCCGCGCCGCCGCAGTCACCGCCGCCCGCGCAGCACCCCGCCGGTCACGATGATCCCGAACGGCCGGGCGGTGTCTCCTCCGCCGAGGTGCCTGCCGCCGGCCCGTCGGCGGAATCGCTGCGGCGCAACTGGGACGCGATCCTGGACGCGGTCAAGCGGGAGCGCCGGGTGGCCTGGATGCTGGTCAGCAACGCGAGCGTGGACTCGCTGCAGGACGGGGTGCTGACGCTGCGGTTCGCCAGCGAGGGCGAGCTGAAGGGCTTCACCGCTAGCGGGCACGACGCCGTGCTCAAGCGGGTGCTCAGCGCCGGGTTCGGCCTGAACGTGGCGGTCAGGGGGGTGACGGGCCCGGCCGGCCCCGGGGCGGGCGGGTCACGTGACGACCGGCCGCGGGCCGCCGCCCGGCCGGCGGTCGCGCCGCGCCACGACGAGCCCGCGCCGGAGCAGCCGCCTACGGCCGACTCCGGCGCCGGGACCGCCGAGGAGCTCGCCGGCATGGAGCTGATCCAGCGCGAGCTGGGCGGGCGGGTGATCGGCGAGGTCGAGGACTGAGCCGGCGCGGGCCCGGGCGCAACCGGCACCCGGCGGGCCGTAGGCTGGCGCATAGGAGGGCGATGTGGAACCTCAGATGGACATGCGGCAGCTGTTCGCGGCGGCCCAGCAGATGCAGCAACAGCTCATGAGCGCCCAGCAGGCGCTGGCCGACGCCGAGGTGACCGGGACGGCGGGCGGCGGCCTGGTCACCGCCACCGTCAACGGCCAGGGCGAGCTGATGGACCTCAGCATCGGGGCCGCCGCGGTGGACGCGGACGACCCGGAGGAGACGGCGCGGACGATCGCCGACCTGGTGCTCGCGGCGGTCCGTGACGCCTACCGGGCCGCCGAACAGCTGCAGCAGCAGCAGATGGGGCCGTTCGCCGCCGCCATGCAGGGTGGGCTGCCGGGCCTGAACCTGCCCACCGGGCTGGACCTGTCCGGCCTCGGCATCGGCGCATCCCAGCCGAGCGAGGACGACGACGAGGACGACGAGACCTAGGGCCTGACGTGTACGAAGGGGTCATCCAGAACCTCATCGACGAGCTGGGGCGGCTGCCGGGTATCGGGCCGAAGGGCGCGCAGCGCATCGCCTTCCACCTGCTTGCCGCGGACCCGGCCGACGTCAGGCGGCTCGCGGACGCGCTGCTCGAGGTCACCGAGCGGGTGCGGTTCTGCAGGATCTGCGGGAACGTGGCCGAGGCCGAGGAGTGCCGGATCTGCCGCGACCCGCGGCGCGATCCGGCGGTGATCTGCGTGGTGGAGGAGCCGAAGGACGTCGCGGCCGTGGAGAAGATCCGCGAGTACCGCGGCCGCTACCACGTGCTTGGCGGGGCGATCAGTCCCATCGACGGCATCGGCCCCGACGAGCTCCGGATCAAGGAGCTCATGACGCGGCTGGCCGACGGCACGGTCACCGAGCTGATCCTGGCCACCGACCCCAACCTCGAGGGCGAGGCCACGGCCGCCTTCATCGCCCGGCTGGTCAAGCCGATGGGTGTGCGGGTGACCAGGCCGGCCAGCGGCCTGCCGGTGGGGGGTGACCTGGAGTACGCCGACGAGGTGACGCTCGGGCGCGCGTTCGAGGGACGGAGGCTGCTCGATGTCTGAGCCGCCGGGCCGGGCGGGCGAGTGGCGGACGCTCGCGGACCAGATCGCGGGCAACGCCAGGGACTTCATCGATGGCGTGGCCGCGCTCGCCGCGGGCGGCGGCGACGAGACGGTGCCGATGCTGCTGCTCGAGGTGTCGCAGATCCTGCTGGCCGGCGCGCAGCTCGGCGCCAGCCGTGACGTCATCCTGCCGGGCAACTGGGAGCCGGAGGTGAGCGAGGACCCCGACCTCGACGCGCTGCGCGCGGGCCTGGCCGTCAGGCTGGCCGGGTGCGACGACTACGCCGAGGTGTTCGACCCGTACCAGGACCCCGCGTGCCTGCCGTTCCGCATCTCCGACGACGTCGCGGCGGTCGCCGCCGATCTCATCCACGGGCTCAAGCACTACCAGGCCGGGCGGTCGCTCGAGGCGCTGTGGTGGTGGCAGTACTCGTACTTCAGCCACTGGGGCACCCACGGCGGCGCGGCGCTGCGCGCGCTGCACGCCGTGGTGGCGCACGCGAGCCTGGACGTGGCTTAGCCCCCCCGCGCCCGCGCCAGCGGCGGACCGGCAGGCAGCGGATAGACTCGTGGCCCGTGGCCCTCGTCGTGCAGAAATACGGTGGATCGTCGGTCGCGGACGCGGACGGCATCAAGCGGGTCGCGCAGCGCATCGTCGCCACCCGTAAGGCCGGCGACCGGGTGGTGGTGGTCGTGTCCGCGATGGGCGACTCGACCGATGAGCTCATGGAGCTGGCCAGCCAGGTGAGCCCGCTGCCCCCGGCCCGCGAGCTGGACATGCTGCTGACGGCCGGCGAGCGGATCTCGATGGCGCTGCTGGCGATGGCGATCGCCGCCCTCGGCATGGAGGCGCGGTCGTTCACCGGCTCGCAGGCGGGCGTGATCACCGACGACGCGCACGGCCGGGCGCGCATCATCGACATCAGGCCGAGCCGGATCTCCGGCGCGCTCGCCGACGGCGCGATCCCCATCGTGGCGGGTTTCCAGGGCGTGTCGCAGACCACCAAGGACGTCACCACGATGGGCCGCGGCGCCTCGGACACCACCGCCGTCGCGCTCGCCGCGGCCCTGGCCGCCGACGCGTGCGAGATCTACACCGACGTGGACGGCGTCTTCACCGCCGACCCGCGCATCGTGCGGACCGCGCGGCGGATCCCGCGGATCAGCTACGAGGAGATGCTGGAGATGGCGGCCTGCGGCGCGAAGGTGCTGATGCTGCGCTGCGTCGAGTACGCGCGGCGTTACGGCGTGCCCATCCACGTGCGGTCGTCGTTCACCAACAGGGACGGGACCTGGGTCACCGGGCACGCGGGCGAACGGTCGGAGGGAAACGGCATGGAACAGGCCATCATCTCCGGGGTGGCGCACGACCGCAGCGAGGCCAAGATCACCGTCGTGGGCGTGCCCGACCGGGTGGGCGAGGCGGCGAAGATCTTCACCGCGATCGCGGAGGCCGACATCAACATCGACATGATCGTGCAGAACGTCTCCGCCGTCGCCACCGGGCTGACCGACATCTCGTTCACGCTGCCGCGCGACGACGGCCAGCGCGCGATGAGCACGCTGCAGCGGCTGCAGGAACCCGTCGGCTTCCAGTCCCTGCTGTACGACGACCGGATCGGCAAGGTGTCGCTGATCGGCGCCGGCATGCGGTCGCACCCGGGGGTGAGCGCCAGGTTCTTCGGCGCGCTCGCCGCGGCCGGGGTGAACATCGAGATGATCTCCACCTCCGAGATCAGGATCTCGGTCGTGGTGGACCAGGACGACGTGGACACCGCGGTGACCGCGACCCACAAGGCGTTCGAGCTCGACGCCGAGCAGGTGGAGGCCGTCGTGTACGGTGGCAGCGGCCGATGAGCGGGCGGCCCGCGCTCGCCGTGGTCGGCGCCACCGGCGCGGTCGGCACCGTGCTGTGCGACCTGCTGTCGGCCAGGGCGGACATCTGGGGCGAGATCAGGCTCATCGCCTCGCCGCGGTCGGCCGGGCGCCGACTGCCGGTCCGGGGCCGCGAGATCGAGGTGATCGCACTGTCGCCGGAGGCGTTCGACGGCATCGACGTGGCCATGTTCGACGTCCCGGACGAGATCTCCGCGCAGTGGGTGCCGGTCGCCGTCGGCCGGGGCGCGGTCGCCGTCGACAACTCCGGGGCGTTCCGGATGGACCCCGAGGTCCCGCTCGTGGTGCCGGAGATCAACCCGGAACAGGCCGCGAACCGGCCGAAGGGGATCATCGCGAACGCGAACTGCACCACGCTGTCGCTGATCGTGGCGGTGGGGGCGCTGCACCGGGCGTTCGGGCTCGCCGAACTGGTGGTGGCCTCGTACCAGGCCGCCTCCGGTGCCGGCCAGGCCGGCATCGACACCCTGTACGCGCAGCTGGACAAGGTGGCGGGCACCCGGTCGCTGGGGCAGCGGGCCGGCGACGTGCGCTCGGCCGTCGGCGACGACCTGGGGCCGTTTCCCGCGCCGCTGGCGCTGAACGTCGTGCCGTGGGCCGGATCGCTCAAGCCGGACGGCTGGTCGTCGGAGGAGCTGAAGATCCGCAACGAGTCGCGCAAGATCCTGGGCCTGCCGTCGCTGCGTGTCTCCGCCACCTGCGTCCGGGTGCCCGTGGTGACCACCCATTCGGTGGCGGTGCACGCGGTGTTCTCCCGGCCGGTCACCCGCGAGGAGGCCTGGCGGGTGCTGCGCGCGGCGCCCGGGGTCATGGTGGCCGACGACCCGGAGGCCGGCGAGTTCCCCACGCCTGCCGACGCCGTCGGCACCGATCCGACCTGGGTCGGCCGGGTGCGCCAGTCGCTTGACGACCCCAGAGCCGTCGAGTTCTTCGTCTGCGGCGACAACCTGCGCAAGGGCGCGGCGCTGAACACCGCGCAGGTCGCGGAGCTCGTGGCGGCGGAGCTTACGGCACGCCGGTGACGCCGGGTCGGCAGGACGTGGCCGTGCCGCGCACCTCGCCGAGTTCCGTCCTGTTCAGCACCTATAACGCGCTCACGTTGTCCGCGGAGGGCCCGGGGGACGCCCGCCGGCACTACGAGGCGATCGTCGGCGTGATCAGGTCCCTGGGCACCGACGTGCTCGCGGTCCAGGAGATCGTGGCGCCGGACGAGCAGGCGGCCGCGAACTGCCTGCGCCGGCTCGCCTCCGATGCCGGCATGCGCTGCGAGGTTCCCGGTCCGGCCGGCCGGGACGCCGCGCTCGCGTTCGGCGGCCACGGCTTCCACGTCGGGCTGATGTGGCGAGACGGCATCGAGTCGCTGCCGGGATCGCTGTGCCGCCGCGGCGGCGGCGACTTCTGGCACGGCCTGGCCGTGGTCACGCTGGACGTGGGCGGCACGCTGGTCCGGCACGCCGCCTTCCATGCGACCCCGTTCGGCCGGGCGCTGCGGGCCGACCAGAACGAGCGCCTCGTCGCCGCGCTCACCGCGCGGCGCGACCACCCGGTGCTGGTCGGCGCGGACTGGAACACCGAGTGCGCGGACAGGATCGAATCCGGCGGCAGCTGGCAGCGGTACGAGCCCGCGGACCCGTACGCGGACGTCGACTGGTTCCCCGAGCTCATCCACCAGTGCCAGTGGGACTACGACGAGCGGGGGCGGCGCAGGCACTGGGCGGACCTGCGGCCGGGCGACGTGCTGTGGGCCGGCGGCCTGCACGATGTGGCCGCGCTGCTCGGGGCCGAGTGGCACGCCACCGCGGGCCACCACCCGGCGGACGTCTACGGCGCGCACGGAGTACGGCGGCGCATCGACGGCGTCCGGGTGACGGGGGAACTCGCCGCCGCGATGCGCGCGCACCATGTCACCGGCGGCCCGGCGGCCACGGCGGCCTCCGACCACCTGCCGGTGACCGTGGAGTACCTGCCTGCCGCCGGCCTTCATGTCCGGCACGGCGGGAACGCCGGAAGAGTTCCGTAACCAGCGACCTTCCCGGTTCGGCAGATCTGCCGGGGCGCATCGCTGTATAACAGGCGTGGGGCGGGTGGTGGCGAGGAGGGACGTGCTGGACCATCGCAACACCGCCGTGTGCCTGCCCGTGCTCCGGCAGCAGCGGGCGCGCAGCGGCGGGTCGGCCTGTGCCGCTACGGCGGGCCTGTCACGGCCCGCCGTAGGCTTCGCGTCGGCGCGGGGCGGCAGCCCGCCCGGCCGGCTGAAATCCTTCATATACCATTTCGCCGCCGGAACGTTATTGACGCTGATATAGTCGCCATTCGGCGAGCCGGGGACAGGAAAGACAGCCAGCGCTCGCGGGTGCGTAATAGGTATTTTCTCGTCAATCACGATCCTGAGGAGGTTCGCGTGTCAGCGACCAGCGGCCGTGCACGCAGCCGCCATGGGGTGCGTTCGGGAACGCAGGGAGCGGCTGGCGAGCATTTTCCGAAGATCATCGCGGTCCTGGTCACCGCCGCGGCGGTGATCGTGGCGTTGCTGGCCACGACCGCGGCCGGCCGTGCCATCGACGCTGCTACGCAGCGTTTCATGCTGTATTACGCTGGCGTGTTCGCGCTGATCGGCCTCACCGCATCGGTGGGGATCGGCCTGGTGGCGACCGACCGTATAGTGCTGTCGCCCGGACACAGGGTGATGGCGCAGGCGGTGCACCGTGCCGTCTCGTTCGGGGCGCTCGCATTTCTCGTCATTCACATCGTGACCGAGATCTTGGCGCAGCGAGCGCACGTCATCGACGCGTTCATTCCCTTCCTCTCACCATTCCGGACTTTCTACATCGGGCTCGGCACGATCGCATCGGACCTGATCGTGCTTATCGTGGTGACGAGCATCCTGCGCAAGCGCTTCACCGCGCACGGCAAGGCGTGGCGCTGGCGGGCCATTCACTACACCTCGTATGCGGCGTTCGTCCTCGGCGTCGGGCACGGGCTGCTCGCCGGGCGGACGGCCAAGCCGTACGTGGACTGGAGCTACGGGTTCGCGATCGCGCTGACCGCTCTTGGCCTTCTGGTCAGGTTCCTCGCCGCGTCGCTGCGGCCCAAGGAGGGCCTGAGCGCACCCCCCGGCGCGGACGGGCGCCACGGAACCACGGGGACGTCGCCGCTGCGCGCCGCCGCGCTCAGCCTGGCTCAGGCACAGCTCGGCGGCACGGTCCGGGTGCTGCCCGCCGCGGCCGCGCCGGGACCGGCCGTCGGCAGACCGGGCCGCGGGCTGGCCGAGCTTCCGCCGGCGGGATCGTCACGGTCCTCCGGGCCGTTCCCGGTCATCGGCGCCTCCCCGGCCTACGCCGCGCCCTCCTCGTCCCCCGGCCGCGACTTCGTGCCGCTCGGGGCGCCGCCGTACCCGGACCGTGCCGCCGCCGGCGCCGCGCGCCGCCCGGCCGCCGCCGAGCCCGGCCGCCCGGCGCTCGCCGGCCGGGGTGCGCCTGGGACCACGGTGCGGCAGCCGCTGTACGAGCCGGGGTATGACGGGCCGCCCCGCTACCTGGGAGCGCCACGGCGGGACGTGCCGCCCGACGGCCCGTCCTCGTATCCGTACCGCCCGAGGAGCCCGCGGCAGCCGGCTCAGCCAGGCCAGGACGACCGGAACAGCGGCCCGCTGCCGCGCGCAGGCACCGGCCCGCTGCCGCGCGCAGGCACCGGCCCGCTGCCCCGCGCGGACGGCGGCCCGGTGCCGCGGCCCGGTGCCGGCTCGGGTCCGCTGCCGCAGGCGGGCACGGGTCCGCTGCCCCGCGAGGGCTCGTCTCCCGGGCCGCGCACCGCGCCGAGGCACGGATCTGGCGCGCGCCCGGCGCGCAGGCCGGGTCAGGCGGACCCGCATCGGGGCGCTTCCCGGCCCGGCGGAGGTGACCAGTCCAGATGAGCCAGCTCAGGGCGCTCGATGCCCCCGCCATCATGCGCATCGGGGCGGCCAGGCTGACGGCGGGCCTTGATCGCATGCCCAGGCTCGACCTGGAAGCGCACCGCGACATTTTCGGTCCGCTGCCCAGGCTTTCGGCCGGGGAACTGATCGAGATGGCCGAGCAGGTCGATCTCCGCGGCCAGGGCGGGGCGGCGTTCCCGTTTGCGCGCAAGCTCAAGGCGGTGGTCGAGAACGCCGAGGCGGACGGCTGTCCGGCGGCGGTGGTCGTCAACGCCACCGAGGGCGAGCCGGGGAGCTTGAAGGACAAGATGCTCATGATCCGCTCGCCGTACCTCATCCTCAGCGGTGCCGCCTTGGTGGCCGAGGCAGTCCGGGCCGAGGAGATCGTGGTCGGCGTGGCGGGCCACGAGTTGGCGAACAGGTCGATCGAGGCGGCCATCGCGGCCGAACCGGGCCTGCGCAAGATGGCCCGCGTCGTCCAGCTGCCGGACCGGTTCATCTCCGGCGAGTCGGGAGCCCTTGTCCGCGGCATCAACGGCAAGCGGCCGGTGCCACCCGGCCGCAAGGTGCTTGCCAGCGACTTCGGCGTCGATGACCTGCCGACCGTGCTGTCGAACGCCACCACATTTGCCCAGCTGGCGGTGCTCGCGCTGCTCGGACCCGAGCGCTTCGCGGCGGTCGGGACGCCGGAGGAGCCCGGCACCATTCTGCTCAGCGTGGGCGGCTCCGCCGCGCATCCGGCCGTCGTCGAGGTGCCCGTCGGCGTGCCGCTGGCGGCAATCCTCGACATCTGCCAGGCTCCTGCCGGCGACGGCGTCCTTGTCGGCGGTTACCACGGCATGTGGCTGCCGGCGGAGACCGCGTACGCGGTACCGGTCTCCCGCGAGGGCCTGGCAGCGGTCGGCGGCACCCTGGGCGCCGGCATCGTGCTGCCGCTTGGCGACGGGACCTGTCCCCTGGGAGAGGTGTCGCGGATCGCGAGCTACCTTGCCGGCGAGTCCGCCGGCCAGTGCGGTCCGTGCAAGCTCGGCCTGCCGGCCATCGCACGCGCCCTGGCCGCGTTGATCGACGGATCTGGCGGGATCGAGGCGCTCGACGTGGCGAGGCGGTCCGCGGCAGCGGTGGCCGGGCGGGGCGCATGCGCCCATCCCGACGGGATGACCAGGTTCGTGCTGTCGGCGCTGGAGGTGTTCACCGAAGACCTGGCCGCGCACGTGTTCCACTCCTCCTGCGGCCGGCCCGTGCGCGGCGTGCTGCCGCTTCCGGACGGCCCGGAGCAGGAGCGGCAACGGCGGCTCGTGATCGACTGGACGCGCTGCCAGGGCCACGGGCTGTGCGCGCACCTGGTACCCGAGCTCATCCACCTCGACGCGCAGGGCTATCCGGTCATGCTCAACATCCCGGTGCCGGACTGGCTGGAGAAGGACGCCGAGCAGGCGGTGCACATGTGCCCGGCGCTGGCGCTGCGCCTCACCAGCACGACGGCGCCCGCCGCCCGCCCGGCCCCGGTCGCCATGCCGGCACCCACCCTGCGCACCGGCCTGCTGAGCAGCGGCAACGTCGGCCGCAAGCAGATCACAGCCGGATAGCGAGCCGGTCGCCACCCACGCTCCGCTCGTTCGGCTTCCCCTATGGGCCGAAGCCTTCCCGGTACGGCAGCAGCGCGCGGCTGCTGGCGGCCAGCGTGTCGGGAGTCGGACGCGTTCCGCTCCTCTCCCTGAAGCCCAGTGCTTTCCCGCGGTGGGGGGGTGCGGCGCCGATGCCGGCCCCGCGACGGCCTCCCGGCACCGCCCGGTCGAGGGAAGCACCGGTCAGCGGCCCGGCGCGCCGGACGGCCGGGGTCCGGCCGTGCCCGTGCCCCGCTGCTGGCGCGGGATTGCACCGCGGCTTGCCTGTCCCGACGCCGCGAGCCGTCATCAGCTGCGATAGCAGTATGAAATTGGTGCTTCTGTCCCGAAAAAGCGGCTGAATTCAGCCGCTAATCCGGTACAGAAGCACCAAACTCATACCGTAATCCTCTGGCCGGCGGCACCGCCGCGGCCTGTGCTCGTAGCGGATCCGGGGCGGCACGAAACAGCCCGAGCCGGGGTCCCGCCGGGCCGCGGCCGCCGGCCGGTACTCGCGTATCAGCCGGGCTTGCCGAGCCCCTTCTGCAGGTCGTCGGCGTTCATCACCGGGATGACCACAACGTCGCCGTTCACTCCCGCGAAGAACGCGGGCGGAGGGGCCGGCCCGGACGATGCGCGGCGTGCCGGCACCGGTGACTGGCGACCTTCCGCCCGGAGGGTTGCCGATCCGGCGTGAATCGGCAATTATGGCAGCATGGTCGCCGCGGCCGTGCTTGTCTTTCTCCTGGCGATATTAATAGGACGCTTCAGCGGAGGCGGCAAGGGCAGCCCATCGGCAAGGCTGGCCGCCATCCTTGCCGTGATCATCTTGATCTGGCTGCTTGTTGCCGTGCGCAGCCCGGCCGTCGGCGCCCGTGTTGCCGGGTATGGTGCCGGCGGTGTCTCCGAGGCTGTTACCGGTGTGGTCAATTTCCTGCATGACCTTTTCGGGTGAAATGCCGTAGCGCTGCTGGCCGCCGCGGGCAGCACCAGCTTGCCCGCCTACATCGTGGTGTCGTTGCCCACCGGTGCCCGCACCGAGGAGCTTCGGGCGCTCACATGGTCCCATGTCGACCTCGACGCCGACCCGCAGTCCATCATGGTCTGGCGCTCGGTCCGCGCTGGCGGCGACACCAAGGCCAAGAAGTCCCGCCGTACGCTGCGACTGCCGCAGGGCTGCGTCGGCGTAGTCCCAGGTCGTCGGCACGGCAGATTCAGGCCGGGCAGGCCGCCGGAGACAAATGGCAGGACAAGGACCTGGTGTTCCCCACCCGAGTCGGCGCGCCAGCGACGCCTCCCGTGTCCGCCGCGTTCCGCAAGGCGGCCGCTGCGGCAGGAATGAACCCGGCCGAGTGGACACCACGGAAATGAGGCACACGTTCGCGTGGCGCTGTCCGACGCCGGGGTCCCGATCGAGCGCACCTCCCGGCTCGTCGGCACAGCGGCATCATGACCACCGAGACGATCTACCGCAAGCAGATCAGGCCAGTCATCGTGCACGGCACCGAGGTCATGGACCGCATCTTCCCGGACGAAGCAAGCTCCGGTGCTCAGCCTCTCAGTTGGTTACTCGGCGCCGGCCGCGCGGGTGCCTGCCGTCGGCCGCATACCTGCTGAGCTGGTCGGGGTGGCCGGATTTGAACCGGCGGCCTCTTCGTCCCGAACGAAGCGCGCTGCCAAGCTGCGCTACACCCCGCCCGCGCGGCGGGCGCCGCGCGAGTCGTGGCCAGTCTAGCGGAAAGGCGGCCCGGCCCGGGAACCGCTGCGCTCGCGGGCCGCGCGAGGGTGCGGCCGGAAGCTAGCCGGACTCGCGGGCCACGAGGGTGAGCAGGCTGGCCTCGGGGCGGCAGGCGAATCTGACCGGAGCAAACGGCGAGGTGCCCAGGCCCGCGGATACGTGCAGCCAGGCGGGGCCGTCCGGGGGATGACGGTGCAGGCCGCGCGCCCGCTTCCGGTCCAGCCCGCAGTTGGTCACCAGCGTCCCGTACCACGGCAGGCATAGCTGTCCGCCGTGCGTGTGCCCGGCCAGCAGCAGTTCGTAGCCGTCGGCCGCGAACCGGTCGAGCACCCGCGGCTCCGGCGAGTGCATCACCGCGACGCGCAGGTCGGCGGCCGGATCGGCCGGGCCCGCCACCTCCTGGTACCGGTCCCGCCTGATGTGCGAGTCATGCACCCCGGCGAACGCGATGCCGAGCCCGCCGACCCGCAGCTCGCCCCGCCGGTTGTTCAGGTCCAGCCAGCCTGCCGAGGTCATGCCGTCACGCAGCTTCTCCCAGGGCAGGTCGGGGTCCTTCCGGTCATGCAGGCCCGCGCTGTCTCGCCACAGGTACCGCAGCGGATTCACGGCTTCCGGCGCGTACAGATCGTTGGAGCCGAGCACGAACACGCCGGGCCGATCCAGCAGCGGCCCGAGCGCATCGAGGAAGCACCGGACCGATTCCGGGTGCGCGATGCTGTCCCCCGTGTTGACGACCAGGTCGGGGTCCAGGTCGTCCAGCGAGGCGATCCATGACATGAGCCGGCGTCGGCCGGGAGTCAGGTGCGCGTCGGAGATGTGCAGCACGCGCAGCGGGTCGGCGCCGGCGGGCAGGACCGGGATCCGGTACCGGCGCAGGGCAAACCAGTTCCGCTCCACCGCCGCCGCGTAGCCGGTCGCCGCCGCCCCGGCGGCGGCAACCGTGATCAGGGTTCGCATTCGCACCCCCCCATGGTGCCATGGCCGCGGGCATGCCACCGCGACCGCGCTTTCTAGGATGGGCTCGTGGCTGAACTCAAGGCGCGGCTGCGCGCGGACCTGAACGCCGCGATGCGCGCACGTGACCAGGCGCGGATGCGCGCGCTGCGGATGGCGCTCACCTCCATCACCAACGAGGAGGTGGCCGGCGCCGCGGCCCGCGACCTTAGCGACGACGAGATCGTGAAGGTGCTCGCCCGGGAGGTGAGGAAGCGCCGGGAGGCCGCCGAGGCGTTCAGCGCCGCCGGCCGTGACGACCGGGCCGCGGCCGAGCGCGCCGAGGGAAACGTGCTGGCCGCCTACCTCCCGGCGCAGCTGTCCGACGACGAGCTCGCCGACCTGGTCGCCGCGGTGATCGCCGAGACCGGAGCCGCCGGCATGGCAGCCATGGGACAGGTCATGAAGGCGGCGACGTCCAAGGTGGCGGGCCGCGCCGACGGCGCCCGCGTGGCCGCGGAGGTCCGCCGCCGCCTGTCAGCCTAGAAGCCCGGGAGGCCGGCGCCAGGGCCGCGCCCGCCCGGCCCGGCGGGCCGGCGTCCCATGACGCGTCCCTGCGTCGCGGATGACGGGCGCCCGGGCCGGTCAGGGCGGTCAGCGCCGGGTCAGGGCCTGGGCGGCGGCCCGGTCCCGCCGCCGCCGTTGTGGCCGCCGCCGCTGCCTCCGCCATTCCCCCCGCCGCCGTTTCCGCCCCCGCCGCCGTTTCCGTGGCCGTGCTTCTTCGGCGGCGGCGGCACGGTCTGGCCGTTGCCCTTGCTGAAGAATGGGCTGTCCGCCGGAACCGGCACGAAGTAGGTGACCGGCCCGAGGTCGGCGTGGTCGAAGCTCATGTGCCAGGTCGACGCGGGCGCGTTCGCCCCGAACATTTCGCCGGGGCAGTCCAGGCCGCCGCCTTCCGGCCGGTAGCAGCTGCTCGAGCCGCCCATGGTGTACGTAGTCGGATTGACCGGGTTGAACACCGAGACATAGCCCACCAGGTTCGGCGTGTAGCCGGCAAAGGCGGCGTACGGGGTGCCGTTGTTGCTCGCCACGTTGGACGTGCCGGTCTTGCCTGCGGCCTCGCGCCCGGAAAGCTCCATGCCCGCGGCCGTGCCGTTGACCAGGACGCCCTGCAGGATGTAGTTCACCGCGTCCGCGACGTCGGACGGGATCGCCTGGTGGCAGTGCGCCGACGGGACCGCGAGCGAGCCGCCGCTAGCGGTGACGATCTTCTCGATCGCCACCGGCGAGCAGTACCTGCCCCTGGCCGCGACGGTGGCGTAAGCCGCCGCCATCGACAGCGGCGAGACCGGCACCGAGCCCAGGGTGAAGGACGGGATGTTGTCGGCGGAGTCGGGCTTCCCCAGCACGGGGTTGCTGTCCGCCGACAGCAGCGACGTGCCGTCCACCCTGGTCATGCCCAGGTCAGCGGCCGTATGCACCACGTTGCACAGGCCGACCTTCTGCTCGAGCTCGGCGTAGAACACGTTGACCGACTGGGTGGTGGCCGTGTAGAGCGTCTGGGTGGACGCGGACCCCGGGCCCTCGGCGTTCGTCACGTTGAACGCGCCCGGGATGCCGTTGTACACCCCGGCCGGCCCGCCGGAGCAGTTGGTGTAGCCGGTGACGGTGGTGCTGCCGGGCACGTGCATGGTGAAGCCGAACGGAATCCCCTGCTCAAGCGCGGTGACCAGCGTGAACAGCTTCATCGAGGAACCGGTCTGCACCCCGTCCGGGCTGCCGCCGTCGGTGGTGTTCACCGCGTAGTCGAGCTCGGTCTGGCCCCTGCCGATCCCGTACGGGATGTTCTGCGCGATGGCGCGGATCGCGCCGGTGCCCGGCTGCACCATGGCCTCGGCGTCGGCGTTGTGGCCCGGGTTGTAGTACCCGCTGTTGGCGGGCTCGACGTAGCTGGTCGCCTCGGTTGCGGCCCGCTGGTCCTTCGGGTCGAGCGTGGTGTAGATGCGCAGGCCGCCGGTGGCAAGCAGCTTGGCCCGGTCCTGCGGGGTCGCGCCGTAGGCGGGATCGTGCAGGAAGACCTCCTCCACGTACTGGCAGAAGAAGCCGGCCGAGCCCACGGTAGTGGACAGGCAGCCGTTCTGCGGCACCGACACGTTGAGGCCGAGCGGCTTCGCCTCGGCGGCGCGGGCCTGCGCCGCGGTGAGCCCGTTGCCGGTCTGCGCCATCCGCGCCAGCACGGTGTTGCGCCGCTGCAGGGCCAGGCCGGGATGCATGATCGGGTCGTACTCGCTCGGGTTCTCCACGATGCCGGCCAGCGTGGCCGCCTGGGTCAGCGTCAGCCTCGCCGCCGTGGTGCCGAAGTAGGTCTCCGCGGCGGCCTCGATCCCGTATGCCTGGTAGCCGAAGTACGCGTCGTTCAGGTACCCGGCCAGGATCTGCTGCTTGGACTGCACGTGCTCGATGTCGACCGCCATCCGCAACTCGTTCAGCTTGCGGGTCAGCGTCTCGGCGTCCGCGGCCCGGGCCGCCGCGGTGTTGCCCGCCAGTTCCGCCTGCAGCAGCAGCACGTTCTTCACGTACTGCTGCGCGATCGTGGAGCCGCCCTGGACCGGCTTGTGCTCGAGGTCGTTGATCGCGGCGCGGATCGTGCCGCGCAGGTCGATCGCGCCGTGCTGCCAGTACCGGGAGTCCTCGATGGCGACGGCCGCGTTGATCATGGCCGGCGCGATCTGGCTGTAGCTGACCGGCTGCCTGTCCCAGCCGGAGTACGTCAGCGGCGTCGCGCTGCCCGTCCTGGTGTAGTAGGGGACGTTCAGGTTGTACACGTAGGCGAGCAGGTTGCCGTGCCTGTCCAGGATCTCCGACCGCTGCGGCAGGCCCTGGGTGTTCAGCGACAAGGTGGTGAACTTGTCGGCCTCGTTCCTGACCAGGACCCCGGTGGCGGCCACCACCGGGAGGGCCACGGCCGCGGCGAGCACGCCGCCGGCCGCCGCGAAGGTGACCAGCCGCCCGAGGATGCTGGTCCTGGTGAAAAACGTCTCTGCCGGCTGCACGCGATCAGGGTACGCCGCCAGCGCCGGTGCCGGCTGCCCGAAGCGGGCATACCAGGCGCGGAATCGGCCAAAACATGCCATGCTCCCCGAAATTCGGTATTTGGGTCGCAAGGCATCCGAAAGGCCCCGCGCTGGACCGCTTCGGTTACGAATGGAACATGCACGCATTCGCAGAGTAACTATTTGCCTGTTCCTGCATAGTCCATGAGGACTATTTGCTAAATGGCCATGCCGGGGTCTTGGCATGTCGGCCCCGACTTCCGTAAGTTGCTGGATCACGAACAGATAACCGTGGCCACCGCGGCCGCACGCACCGGCCCGGGATCGCAACCCATCGACACGACCGTTGCAGCATGTCCTGCTCGGCGGTCAAGAGGAGTAGGGCACATGTGGATCACTGATTGGACCACACGCGCCGCATGCAAGGGGACCGACCCTGACGAGTTGTTTGTCCAGGGCGCGGCGCAAAATCGCGCCAAGCTGATCTGCCGGGGATGCCCGGTTCGCACCGAGTGCCTTGCGGATGCGCTCGACAACGGAATCGAGTTCGGCGTCTGGGGCGGGATGACCGAACGGGAGCGCCGCGCGCTGCTCCGCCGTCGCCCCGATGTGACCTCGTGGCGCGAGCTGCTTGAGCGGGCACGCGACGAGTACCAGCGGCGGACCCTCGACGAGCTGGTGACCAGCTAGAATCCAGCGCCGCGGCTCCCCGGCGCGCGGTCCTGCCGGCTCAGTATCTCCCCGATCAGGCGCAGTCCTTCCAGGTCGTGCACGTCCTCCGGTTGCGCGACCACCTCGGCGACGGGGACGGCCGGATGTGCCGAGGTGAAATGCTCGGCAAGCCGCCGTTCCCGCCTGCCCAGGTGCATGCGCTCTGCGTGCATGCGCAGCGCCGCTACCGTGATCGAGTGGCCGGAGCCTGGCACCAAACGCCCGTTCGGCTGAGTCTGCATCTCCAGCGTCTCGGCGGCGGCCAGGCTGCGCGCGGCGCTCAGCCGGCCGGCGGGCGAGGTGTGCACCCGGTTGAGGATCAGCCCCGCCAGCGGCATGCGCTCCTCGTCGAGCCGCTCGACGAAATACGACGCCTCCCGCAGCGCGTCCGGCTCCGGCGTTGCCACGACGAGGAACGCGGTGCCCGGCGCCTGCAGCAGCCGGTACGTCGACTCGGCCCGCTCGCGGAAGCCGCCGAACATCGTGTCGAGCGCGGCGATGAACGTCTGCGCGTCCTTGAGCAGCTGCGTGCCCAGCACCTTGGTCAGCGCGCCGGTCATCACGGCCAGCCCGGCGTTCAGCACCTTCATGTACGACATGCCGGCCTTCGCCGGGCCGGTCAGCAGCCGGATCAGCCTGCCGTCGAGGAACCGGCCGAGCCGCTGCGGCGCGTCGAGGAAGTCGAGCGCCGACCGGCTCGGCGGCGTGTCCACCACGATCAGGTCCCACTCCTCGGCGCGCCGCAGCTGGCCGAGCTTCTCCATGGCCATGTATTCCTGCGTCCCGGCGAAGCTAGACGACAGCGACTGGTAGAACGGGTTCGCCAGGATCTGCGCGGCGCGGTCGGGGTCGGCATGCGCCTCCACGATCTCGTCGAAGGTCCGCTTCATGTCCAGCATCATCGCGTGCAGGCTGCCGCCGTCGGCGACCTCCACGCCGTCCACCCGGCGCGGGATGTTGTCCAGCGAGGTCAGCCCCATCGACTGGGCCAGCCGCCGCGCCGGGTCCACGGTGAGCACGCAGGCCTGCCTGCCCCGTTCGGCGGCGCGCAGGCCGATCGCCGCCGCGGCCGTGGTCTTGCCCACGCCGCCGGACCCGCAGCAGACGATGATCCTGGTCCGCCGGTCGTCGATGATCCGGTCCATCTCCAGCCGTACCGGCTTCACGCTGCCCCCTGCCGCCTGAGCGCGCCTGCCAGCTGGTAGAGGCCGGCCAGGTCGATCTCGTCGGTGATCATCGGCAGCTCGTACAGCGGCCGTCCCGCGGCGCGCAGCTCGTCCCGCTCCCTGTTCTGCAGCAGCACCTGCCGCGCGTGCTCCCGCAGTTCGGTCATCAGGTCGGCGGCAAGTCCGTGGTTGTCGCCGATGCCGGCCGCCTTCAGGCCGACGGCGAGCTCGGTGACGTCCAGGGAGCCGCTGGCCGCCGCGGCAAGCTCCGCGCCCTCGAGCATCGCCGGGCGGGCCATGTTGACGATGATGCCGCCCGGCCTGATCGCGCCGCCGGTCAGCTCGCGCAGCTCGGCGATGCCGTCCAGCGTCTCCTGCACCGGCATCTCCTCCAGCGTCGTCACGAAGTGCACCACCGTCTGCGGCGACCTGATCACCTTGGCCACGGTGTCGGCGTGCGTCTTGATCGGCCCCACCTTGGCCAGCCCGGAAACCTCGGTGCTGACGTTGAGGAACCGGCCGATCCTGCCGGTGGGCGGCGCATCCATCACCACCGTGTGGTACACGTGCGGGCTGCCGTCGCGGGAGTCCACCCGCCGCCGTGCGGCCTCGGTGGCCTTCCCGGTCACCAGCAGGTCGGCCAGGCCCGGCGCGATCGTGGTCGCGAAGTCCATCACGCCGAGCCTGGTCAGCGCCTTGCCGGTGCGGCGCAGGTTGTAGAACATCTCGAGATAGTCGAGCAGCGCGCCCTCGGGGTCGACGGCCAGCGCGTACACGTCGCCGCCCTGCCCGGCGCCGTCGGCGCCCAAGCCGATCGCCACCTTGCGCTCGGAGTAGGGAAGCGGGGGGACGTCGAAGAGCCTGGCGATGCCCTGCCGCCCCTCGACCTCGATCAGCAGGACCTTGCGGCCGGCCGCGGCAAGGGCGAGCGCCATCGCGGCGGCCACCGTGGTCTTGCCGGTGCCGCCCTTGCCGGTGACCACGTGCAGCCGCACGCCGTCCCAGTCGGTGTCCCTGGTGCGCCAAGGGTTCATGCCGGTGCTGCCTCCTCCCAACGGAGGCTATCTCCGCCGCGGAACCGGATGCTTCGCGCCCGCAATGCCCGCCCCCAGCCAGCCGGTTCCGCGCGGCGCTCGCGCTCACTGGCGCGTCGGCCGTGAATCACTACGCTGGGGCCATATATTAGGAAGAGAGGTGATCCCGGTGGGCGCAGTCGTTGCCATCATCGTGATCGTTGTCATACTCGCAGTGATCGCAGCCGCACGCTCGATCAAGGTGGTGCAGCAATACGAGAAGGGCATCATCTACCGGTTCGGGCAGGTCAGGCCCGAGATCATGGGCCCCGGCCTGCACCTGATCCGGCCGGTCGGCGACCGGATGCAGAAGGTCAACATGCAGATCGTCGCCATGGCGGTGCCCGCCCAGGAGGGCATCACCAGGGACAACGTGAGCGTCCGCGTGGACGCAGTGGTGTACTTCCGGGTGGTGGATCCGATCAAGGCCACCGTCAACGTGCAGAACTACATGTTCGCCATCTCCCAGCAGGCGCAGACCTCGCTGCGGTCGATCATCGGCCAGTCCGAGATGGACGAGCTGCTCGCCGAGCGGGACAAGGTGAACAGGGAGCTGCGCCGGATCATCGACGAGCCGACCGAGGGCCCGTGGGGCATCCGCGTGGAGCGGGTGGAGATCAAGGACGTGTCGCTGCCGGAGGGCATGAAGCGCTCCATGTCGCGGCAGGCCGAGGCGGAGCGGGAACGCCGCGCGCGGATCATCACCGCCGACGGCGAGTACCAGGCGTCCAAGCGGCTGGCCGCCGCGGCCAACGTGATGGCACGGGACCCGGCCGCGCTGCAGCTGCGCCTGCTGCAGACCGTGGTCGAGGTCGCGGGCGAGAAGAACAGCACGCTTGTCATGCCGGTCCCGGTCGAGCTGCTCAGGTTCTTCGAGAAGATGGCGCCGGGCCCGGCCGCCCCGGCCGCCGAGCCTCCCGCCGAGCTGGAGGACATCGGTGACGCCGAGGTGGCCGCGGCGGAGGCGGCCATCTCGGACGCCAAGCTGCCCGAGCTCGGGCAGTCCTCGATCCCGCCGGTCCCCGAGGTGGAGGGCGCGGCGGTGCCCGCGGTTGAGGCCGCCGTCCCCGAGGCCGCCGCGGCCGCCGTTCCCGAGGCCGTCCCCGAGGCCGCGCAGGCCGCCGCCCCCGCCCCGGCCGCCAAGGACCCGCCACGGACGAGGCGGAGCAGGGCGTAGGGTCGGTCCATGCCGAAGTGGGAATACGCGACGGTGCCGCTGCTGGTGCACGCGACCAAGCAGATCCTGGACAACTGGGGCGAGGACGGGTGGGAGCTGGTCGCGGTCGTGCCCGGCCCGAGCGCGGAGCAGCTCGTCGCCTACATGAAAAGAGAGAAACCTTGACTACCCCGAACGATCACGGGCTGCGCGGCCCCGGCCTGCGCCGCCGGCCGCCGCTGCCGCCGCAACGACGTGGCATCGCGGTGGTCACAGCCACGTCGACGTCCCGTCGTGCCGGTCCCGGGGTGACCCGGTGACCGGCCCCGGCGAGCGGCTTGCCGCGCTCGGGCTGGCCCTGCCGCCGGTGACGGCTCCCGTCGCCGCATACCTGCCCGCCGTGCGTACCGGCAGCTATGTGTACGTGTCGGGGCAGGTGCCGGTCGTGGATGGGAAGCTGGCCGCGGCCGGCAAGGTGGGCGGTGAGGTCGGCGCGTCCGAGGCGGCCGGCCTGGCCCGCACCTGCGCGCTGAACGCCCTCGCCGCCGCGGCGGCGGCCGCCGGCGGCCTGGACAAGATCCGCAGGATCGTGAAGGTCACCGGGTTCGTGGCAAGCGCGCCCGGGTTCGCCGGCCAGCCGCAGGTGGTGAACGGGGCCAGCGAGCTGCTGATCGAGGTGTTCGGCGAGGACGGCAGGCACGCCCGCAGCGCCGTCGGCGTCGCGGAACTGCCGCTGAACGCGCCGGTCGAGGTGGAGCTGATCGCCGAGATCCGCGAGTGACGCCGGTGGCACGGTCGCGGGTCAGGTTGCCGCGCGCGCTCGGCGAGCGGGTCCGGGAGTACGCCGCGGGCCTGCCCCCGGCGGTTCCGCGGGACGCCGCCACCGTGGTCCTGGTCCGGCAGGCCCCGGACGTCGAGACGTTCCTGCTCCGGCGGACCAGGTCGCTGGAGTTCGCGCCGGGCGTCTGCGTGTTTCCCGGCGGGTCCGTGGACGGTCACGACGCCGACCCGGCGGTCGGCTGGGCCGGCCCGTCCCCGGCCGATTTCGGCGAGCGGCTCGGCACGTCCGCCGCACGCGCGCGCGCCCTGGTCTGCGCCGCGGTCAGGGAGACGTTCGAGGAGTCCGGCGTGCTGCTGGCCGGGCCGTCCCCGGCGGCCGTGGCCGGCGCCGCCGCGGCGCTGGCGGCCGACAGGCGGGCGCTGCTCGACGGGTCGGTTTCGCTGGCCGGCCTGCTCGGCCGCCGGGGCCTGGTGGTGCGCGCCGACCTGCTGACGCCGTGGGCGCGCTGGATCACCCCCGAGTTCTCGCCCCGCCGCTTCGACACCTGGTTCTTCGTCGCCGCCATGCCGCCGGGGCAGCGCGCGGAGCACGGGACCCGGGCCGGCGAGTCCGAGTCGGGCACCTGGTTGCGGCCGTCCGCGGCGCTTGACGCGGCGCGCGCGGGCGAGATCACGCTGCTGCCGCCGACGGCGGTGACGCTCGCCGAGCTCGCCGCATACCGCGACGTCGACGCCATCATGACCGAGCGCAGGACGATCGCACCGCTGATGCCGGAGGCGACCGTCGAGGACGAGCAGGCGTGGCTGGTCCTGCCCGAGGGCGTGGGGTACCCGCTATGAGCGTCGACGGGTTCCGTACCAGGTCGGCGACCTGCCTGCTCGCGCCGAACCCGTCGCCGATGACGCTGGAGGGCACCAACACCTGGCTGATCGCCGGGCCGGCCGCGGAATCGGCCGTCGTGGTCGACCCGGGGCCGGACGACGAGGGCCACCTGCGCCGGGTGGCCGCCGCGGCGGCCGCGGGCGGGCGGCGGGTCGCCGCGATCCTGCTCACGCACGGGCACGCCGACCATGCGGCGGGCGCCGCGCGGCTGGCGGGCATGTGCGGCGCGCCCGTCCGGGCGGCCGACCCCGCGCGCAGGCTGGGCGGCGAGGGACTGGCCGACGGTGACGTGATCGCCGCGGCCGGCTGCGAGCTGCGGGTGGTGGCGACGCCGGGCCATTCCGCCGACTCGGTGAGCCTGCTGCTGCCCGCCGACGCCGCGCTGCTCACCGGCGACACCGTGCTGGGCCGCGGCACCACGGTCATCGGCACCGACGGGAACCTCGGCGACTACCTGCGCACGCTGGAGCGGCTGCAGGACCTGGCGGACTCCGGCGCGCTGCGGCTGCTGCTGCCCGGGCACGGCCCGGTGCTGCGGGACCCGCTCGGCACGCTGGACCACTACCGCGCGCACCGCGCCGAGCGGCTGGACCAGGTCAGGTCGGCGCTGGCGGCGGGCGCGAAGACGCCGGCCGAGATCGTGGCCCTGGTCTACGCCGACGTCGACCGCGCGCTGTGGCCGGCCGCCGAGTGGTCGGTCCGCGCTCAGCTCGACTACCTGCGCGGATCCTCCTAGCCTAGCGAGCGCGCCTGCGCAGCCGGTCGGCGTCGAGGATGAGCACCGAGCGCGCCGAGATCTGCAGCCAGCCGCGCGCGGCGAAGTCGGCGAGCGCCTTGTTGACCGTCTCCCGCGACGCCCCCACCAGCTGCGCCAGTTCCTCCTGGGTCAGGTCGTGATGGACGTGCAGGCCGTCGCGCGCCTGCTCGCCGAACCGCTCCGCCAGGTCCAGCAGGTTCTTCGCCACCCGGCCCGGGACGTCGGTGAAGACGAGGTCGGCCGTCACGTCGTTGGCCCGCCGCAGCCGCCTGGCCAGGGCGCGCAGCATGTGCATGGAGACCTCCGGCCGTTCCAGCAGCCACGGCCGCAGCGCGTCGTGGGCGAGCGCCGCCAGCGTGGCGTCGGTGACGGCGCTGGCCGTCGAGGTCCGCGGCCGCGGGTCGAACAGCGACAGCTCGCCGAACATCTCGCCCGGGCCGATCACGCTCCACAGGTTCTCCCTGCCGTCCGCGGCGGCGCGGGTGAGCTTGATCTTGCCCTCGAGCACCACGTACAGCCGGTCCCCGGCGTCGCCCTCCATGAACAGGTGCTCGCCGCGGGGCAGCCTCACTTCCGTCATCTGGCGGCGGAGTGCCTTCGCGTCCTCGTCGTCGAGCCCTTCGAACAGCGGTGCCCGCCTGAGCACCCTGTCGGCGTCCTGCACCGGTCTCCTCCTTGCCCTGCGCCGGCCGGCCAGCGGCCGTTTCTGGCCGTGCCCCTATCAGTGTGGATCATCGCGGGCAGTGAATGTGCTCGGGATCACACGAGCAGCTCCCGGCGCGGCCGCCGCGATGCGGCTAATATCACGCTCAGAAATGTCTTGATGACAATTTGTAGCGAATGGGACGGACCCGGCGACGGCCGGATTCGGGGGGTGCAGCCAGCGTTGCGGGGTGGGCGGGTTCGCGTCGGACTGCGGGTGGCGATGGCCTGCGGGCTGCTCGCCGCGGCCGGGCTGCCGGCGGGGTTGCCGCGGTGGCGGCTTGACGGCGACCCGAGCCCGCCGAGCGCCGCGCAGATCAACGCCGCGCAGAACCAGGTGCGCCAGCACCGGGCGGCGCTCGGCGCCGCGCAGCGGCGGCTGAACGCCGCGAGCGCCGGGCTGGCCAGGCTGCAGGCCCAGGCCGAGCAGCTCACCGAGCGCTACGACGAGGTCCGGGTGGACGAGCAGCGCGCCGCGGCCGCCTACCGGGTGACGCAGGCCAGGCTGGCCCGCGCGCAGCGGGCGGCGGCAGCCAGCCGGCGCAGGCTGGCTGCCCTGGCGGCACAGGAGTTCGAGTCGAGCGCCGGCTTCGACCCGCTGACGGCCATGCTCGGCGACGCCAGCGGCCCGCAGGCCTACATGAACGCGGTCGGGTTCGGCCAGGTCCTCGCCCAGGACCAGGCGGACACGCTGGCGGAGAACCAGGCCGACGACGTGGTGGCCCGGGTGTTCCGTGCCCAGGCCCACGACCTGCTGGTGGCCGAGCAGGCCGACCTGCGCGCGGCGGCCGATCTCAAGGCCGCCATCCAGGCCGCCGTGGCCAGGCAGCTCGCGTTCGTGCACGCGGGCGCCGCGCAGCGGAACAGGCTGGCGAGCGAGCTGGCCAGCGCCGAGGCGCACGCGGCCGCGCTGCAGGCCGCGCGGCAGGCCGCGCTCGCGGCCCAGGCCGCCGCGGGAGGCGGCGTGGCGGGGCCGGGGCAGGCCCCGGCGTGGGCCTGGGGATCGGCAGCCTCGGCAACCCAGGGCGACGTAGCCGCCAACTGGGCGCTGACCCAGCTCGGCAAGCCCTACCAGTGGGGCGCCGCCGGTCCGGACTCCTACGACTGCTCCGGCCTGACCATGGAGGCGTGGGCGCACGCGGGCGTCCAGCTGCTGCACTACACCGGGTACCAGTGGCAGGAAGGCCCGCACGTCCCGCTGGACGAGCTGCGGCGCGGCGACCTGGTCTTCTTCGCCACCAACACCTCCGATCCGGCCACGATCCACCACGTCGGCATCTACATCGGCCACGGCATGATGGTCGACGCCCCCTACACCGGCGCCTTCGTCAGGATCGACAGCATCTACGCGCCCGGCGGCCTCATCGGCGCCGTCCGCCCTGCCGGCTGACGGCGGTCGTCCTGGGATGGCGGGAACCTGCGGTCAGGGGGCGTCCAGCGCCTCGATCTGGCTGAGCGCGTGGCCGTAGGCCAGCGAGATGAGCTTGATCACGTTGCCGTGCGCGCCCAGCGGCGCCGCGCACGTGGCGCCCACCGCGGCCGCGGCCGCCTCCAGGGCCGCCAGGTCGGCCTCGGGCCCGACCAGGCAGGGCGCCGCGGCGATCCGGGTGACGCCCATCTGCTCCAGCCGGTCCGCCGCCTCGGCCACCGTGGGCGTGCCGTCGAGGGACGCGGCGATGACGGGCAGCGCCAGCCTGGCCGCCAGCAGCACGGCGGTGACGCTGGCCGAGCCGACCGCCTCGTCCCCGCCCACCGTCACCAGGATGATCCCGTCCGCGGAGGTGGTGATGCTGAACATCCGCACCCGGTCGGCGCGGGCGAGGCCCGCCTCGGCGAGCCTGATGTGCGCCGCCTCGGCCAGCAGCGCGTTGGTGTTGAACACCTCGGCGATGCTCGCGTTGGCGCCGACGGCGCCGATCGCCTCTCGCAGCGCCCGGACCGTCGCCAGGTGCGGCGTCACCAGTTGCGGCACCACCACGGCCGACGGCGCGCCGGCCGGGCGCCGGGCCGCGGCGTCGGCGAGCACCGCCCGGATCCCGGCCGGGTCGCCGCGGCCGCCGTGGTCGATCCTGGCCGTGCGCACGTCAAGGGCCGGGTTGTCCACCCGGAGCACGGTCGCGATCTCCGCCGTGACGCCGGAAAGCCCGTCCTCGGCCGCGCACGGCACGGCGAGCACGAGCGCGGGGGCGCCCTCGGGCAGGCTGGCGGGCACCGGGCGCCGGTGCCGGCCGCCGGGCTGCACCAGCCGGCCATGCGGCTGGCGGACGGGGAAGCCGGACTGGCGGGCCTGCGGCGCCGGGACGTCCGCGCCCGGCCGCCGCGCAGGCAGGCCGGTCGAGGAGTCGCGGACGTCGGTCACATAAGCGAAGCGTAGTCGCCCGTGCTCGGCAATTCGGGAAAACCACGAATTACGGATATGCCGCCCATGCCGTCGGCGGCACATCCCGGCGGGAGCGCCGGCGTCGCACCGCGCCGCTCCGTGCCCTGTGGCCCACCGGGCACCCAAGAACGTGCCCGGTGGGCCACCGACCCGATCGAGCGGCGCCCCGGCCGGGGCGAGCCCGGTTCGCCAAATTTGTTACCGACGGGTAGCATGGTGGGCAGCCACGGAGACGGCCAGGGGCGGAGCAGCGATGAGCCATTACAAGTCCAACCTGCGGGACATCGAGTTCAACCTGTTCGAGGTGCTGCGGCGCCAGGACCTGCTCGGCAAGCCCCCGTACGCCGACCTGGACGAGGAGACCGCCCGCGGCATCCTGGCGGAGGTGGACAGGCTCGCGACCGGGCCGCTGGCCGAGTCCCTCGCCGACGCGGACCGCAACCCCCCGGTCTTCGACCCGGCCACCAACTCGGTGCGGGTGCCCGAGTCGCTGCGCAGGTCGTACCGCGCGTTCATGGACGCCGAGTGGTACCGGCTGAACCTGCCGGCCGAGCTCGGCGGCACCCAGGCGCCGCGCTCGCTCAACTGGGCCATGGCCGAGCTTGTCCTCGGCGCCAACCCCCCGGTCTGGATGTACGCGAGCGGTCACACGATGGCCCGCGTGCTGTGGGAGCTCGGCACCGACGAGCAGAAGCGCTTCGCGCGGCTGGCCGTCGAGCGCCAGTGGGGTTCCACCATGGTGCTGACCGAGCCCGACGCGGGCTCCGACGTCGGCGCCGGCCGCACCAAGGCGATCGCGCAGCCCGACGGCACCTGGCACATCGAGGGCGTCAAGCGGTTCATCACCAGCGCCGAGCATGACCTTGCGGAGAACATCTTCCACCTGGTGCTGGCCAGGCCGGAGGGCCACGGCCCGGGCACCAAGGGACTGTCGATGTTCCTGGTGCCGAAGTACCTGGTCCGCGAGGACGGCAGCCTGGGCGAGCGCAACGGCGTCGTGGCCACCAACGTGGAGCACAAGATGGGCCTGAAGGCGTCGGCCACCTGCGAGCTGACGTTCGGCGCGGGCGGCCGGCCCGCGGTCGGCACGCTGGTCGGCGGCGTGCATGACGGCATCAGGCAGATGTTCCGGGTCATCGAGGACGCCCGGATGGTGGTCGGCACCAAGGCGATCGCCACCTTGTCCACCGGCTACCTGAACGCCCTGGACTTCGCACGGAACCGGGTGCAGGGCGCCGACATGACCCGGATGACCGACAAGACCGCGCCGCGGGTGGCGATCATCCGCCATCCCGACGTCCGGCGCATGCTGATGCTGCAGAAGGCGTACGCGGAGGGCATGCGGGCGCTGGTCCTCTACACGGCCGCGCTGCAGGACGCGCTCCAGGTCGCCGCGGCGCAGGGACGCGCCGACCAGGACGCCGCCGGGACGTGCGACCTGCTGCTCCCCGTCGTCAAGGGCGTCGGCTCCGAGCGCTCCTACGAGATGCTCACCCTGTCGCTGCAGACCCTGGGCGGGTCCGGGTACCTGCAGGACTACCCGATCGAGCAGTACATCAGGGACGCCAAGATCGACAGCCTCTACGAGGGCACCACCGGCATCCAGGGCAACGACCTGTTCTTCCGCAAGATCATCCGGGACAACGGGAAGTCGTTCGGCGCGCTGCTCGCCACGATCAGGGAATTCGCCGCGGCCGACGCGGGCAACGGCAGGCTGAAGGACGAGCGGGCGGCGCTGGCCCAGGCGGCGGGTCACGTCGAGGCCATCGCGGCCGCGATGACCGGCTTCCTGATGGCCGCGGCGACCGCGCCCGCGGAGGTCTACAAGGCGGGCCTGAACACCCACCGGCTGCTGATGGCGCTCGGCGACCTGGTGATCGGGTGGCTGCTGCTGGTCCAGGCCGACATCGCGCAGCACAGGCTGGACGAGGCGGGGGCCGGCGCCGACCGCGACTTCTACGCGGGCAAGCTCGCCGCGGCCAGGTTCTTCGCCGCCACCGTGCTGCCCAGGCTGGCCGCCGAGCGCAGGATCGCCGAGGAGACGACCCCCGACCTCATGGACCTCCCCGAAACCGCCTTCTAACCGCTCGGGTGCGGACTGCCGCCGGGCGGTCGGCGCGGCGGCGCCAGCCTCATAGGCCGAGGTCGCGCAGCTCGCGGTGCAGCGCGGCGCGCGGGTTGCCGGCGGCCACCTGGCCGCCGGCGTCCTTCGGCGCGGCGGGCAGCGGGGCGCGGCGCCGGCTGCGCAGCAGCCACCCGGCGGCCACGCCGCCGACCAGGCCGCCGGCGTGGTCGATCCAGCTGACCCCCGGCGTGCCCGGGATGGCCACCGACAGGATGTAGTAATACATGACGCCCGCGAGCACCCCGACCGCGATGTCGACCCAGTTCCTGTCGAACAGCCCGCGGACGAGCACGTGGCCGAAGTAGCCGAACACCAGCCCGCTGGCCCCCACGGTCAGCGTGGTGCCGCTCTGGAACAGCCACACGGCCAGCCCGCTGGTGACGATCACGATCAGCGTGACCGCGAGGAACTTGACCACGCCCCGGTAGGCGGCCAGGAAGCCGAGCACGAGCAGCGGCACCGAGTTGCCCTCGATGTGCTGCCAGGAGACGTGCAGGAACGGCGCGGTGAAGATGTCGCCGAGGTGGCTGAGGTGATGCGGCAGGATGCCGAAGGCCGGATCAAGCCGGTAGCCGTCGGCCCAGTTGGCCACCTGGATGACCCACAGCAGCGCGAGGAAGCCGACCATCACGATCAGCGCATCGCGCACCTTGCCCAGCGACACGGCGCACCTCCCTCGGGACCGGGCGGCGGCTCAGGTCCAGGCGAGCACCCGGACCGGATCCTCCAGCATCGAGCCTACGTCGCGGAGCACGGCCGAGCCCAGTTCCCCGTCCACGATCCGGTGGTCGAACGACAGCGACAACGTGCAGGCCTTGCGCACGGCGAGCTGCCCGTCGACGACCCACGGTGCGTCCCGGACCTGGCCGAAGGCCAGGATCGCCGCCTCGCCCGGGGTGAGGATGGGGGTGCCGCCGTCCACGCCGAACACCCCGACGTTCGTGATCGTGATCGTGCCGCCCGCCAGGTCCGCCGGGGTGGCCTTGCCGGCCCGCGCCGTCTCGGTGAGCAGCTGCAGGCCGCGGGCGAGCTCGGGCAGGCTGAGCCGGTCGGCGTCCTTGAGGTTCGGCACGATCAGGCCGCGGTCGGTGGCGACGGCGATGCCGAGGTTCACGTAGTGCCTGACCACGATCTCCTGCGCGTCCTGGTCCCACGAGGAATTGATCAGCGGGTGCCTGCGCGCGGCGACCAGCAGCGCCCGGGCCACGAACAGCAGCGGCGAGACCCGCACGCCCGAGTATTCCGGCAGGTCGCGCACGCGCCGGACCGCGGCCATGGTCTCGGTGACGTCGACCTGCACGAACTCGGTGACGTGCGGCGCGGTGAACGCGCTGGCGGCCATGGCCGCGGCCATGGACTTGCGCACGCCCTTGACCGGAATGCGCTCCTCCCGGCGCGGGCCGGGCGCCGTGGCCACCGTGGCCGCCTGGGCCATCCCGTTTCCCGAACGAGCGGTGGTGGCGCCTGCCGCCCGCTGCACGTCGTCCCGGGTGATCGAGCCGCCGGGGCCGCTGCCGGCCAGGCCGGCCAGGCTGATGCCCAGGTCCTTGGCCAGCTTGCGCACCGGCGGTTTGGCCAGCGCCCTGGCCGCCGGGGCCTCGGACCGCTCCGGCGCCGGCGCGGCCTTGCGGGGGCGGCGGGTGGTCGCGCCCGGCTTGACGCCGTAGCCGACCAGCACCGACTGCCGTTCCTCGCTTTCCGGAGGCGCGGAGGCCGGCGGTCGTTCGGCGGAGACGGACTGCCCGGCCGTTGCGGCGGGTTCGGCCGGTGCGGCGGGACCGGGCGCGGCGGCGACGTCGATCTCGATGATCGGCACGCCCACCTCGACGGTCTGGCCCTCCTCCGCCGCCAGCCTGGCCACCGTCCCGTCCCAGGGCGAGGGCAGCTCGACGACCGCCTTCGCGGTCTCGATCTCGACGATCACCTGGTTGACCGCGACCCGGTCGCCCGGCTTGACGTGCCACGCGACGATGTCGGCCTCGGTCAGGCCCTCGCCCACGTCGGGAAGCCGGAACGCCTTGATCTCAGACATCATCGCCCCCTCAGTAGCCGAACGTGCGGTCGACCGCGTCCAGCACCCGGTCCAGGTCGGGCAGGTAGTGCTCCTCGAGCCGGGACGGCGGGTAGGGGGTGTGGAAGCCGCCGACCCGCAGCACCGGCGCCTCCAGGTGGTAGAAGCACTGCTCGGTGACACGCGCCGCGATCTCCGCGCCAAGGCCGGCGTACACCGGCGCCTCGTGCACGACCACGCAGCGGCCGGTCTTGCGCACCGAGGCGGCGATCGCGTCCATGTCCAGCGGGGCCAGCGAGCGCAGGTCGATGACCTCGACGCTGCGGCCGTCCTCGCGGGCCGCGATCGCCGACTCCAGGCAGGTGCGCACCATCGGTCCGTAGCAGCACACGGTCACGTCGCTGCCCTCCAGCGCGACCCTGGCCCGGTCCAGCGGCAGCGCGTCCGCGACGTCCGAGGCGACCTCGACCTCGCTCTTGTCCCAGTAGCGCCGCTTCGGCTCGAAGAAGATCACCGGGTCGTCGCAGGCAATCGACTGCTGGATCATGGCGAACGCGTCGGCGGCGTCCGCGCAGGCGACCACGCGCAGGCCCGCGGTGTGCGCGAACAGCACCTCCGGCGACTCGCTGTGGTGCTCGACCGCGCCGATGCCGCCGCCGCACGGGATGCGGATCGTCACCGGCAGCCGGACGTTGCCGCGGGACCGGTACCTCATCTTGGCGAGCTGGCTGACGATCTGGTCGAAGGCCGGGTAGACGAACCCGTCGAACTGGATCTCGCACACCGGCCGGTAGCCGCGCAGCGCCAGGCCGATCGCGGTGCCGACGATGCCGGACTCGGCCAGCGGCGTGTCGATCACCCGGTCCTCGCCGAAATCCTTCTGCAGGCCGTCGGTCACCCGGAACACGCCGCCGAGCTTGCCGACGTCCTCGCCCATGATCAGCACCTTGGGGTCGTTCTCCAGCGCCTTGCGCAGCCCCTCGTTGAGCGCCCTGGACAGGGTCAGCCTGGTCATCGCCGGTCCCCCTCCGCTGCGAAGGAATCCAGGTAGGCGGCGAACTGCTCGCGTTCGGCCGCGCCGATGGCGTCCGGCCCGGCGTAGACGTCGTCGAAGATGGCCAGCGGCGGCGGGTCGGGCATGGTCCGGCACGCCTCGCGGACCTCGGCCCCGAGCTTGTCCGCCTCCGCGTCCACGTCCGCGAAGAACTCCGGGCTGGCCTGCCCGGTGCGTACCAGGTAGGCCCTGACCCGCTCGATGGGGTCCCTCAGCTTCCACATCTCCAGCTCGCTGGCCAGCCGGTACCTGGTCGGGTCGTCGGTGGTGGTGTGCGCGCCCATCCGGTAGGTGAACGCCTCGATGAGGGTCGGGCCCTGGCCCTCCCGCGCCGCCTGCATGGCCTTGCGCGTCACCGCGTAGCACGCGAGCACGTCGTTGCCGTCCACGCGCAGGCCGGGGAAGCCGAAGCCGTTTGCCCGCCGGTACAGCGGGATCCGGCTCTGCTTCTCCAGCGGCTCCGAGATCGCCCACTGGTTGTTCTGGCAGAAGAACACGATCGGCGCGTTGAACACCGACGCCCACACGAACGCCTCGTTCACGTCTCCCTGGCTGGTGGCGCCGTCGCCGAAGTAGACGATGACCGCCTCGGCCCGGTCCCCGCCGACGGCGCCGTCGCGCTGGATGCCCATCGCGTAGCCGGTCGCGTGCAGCGTCTGGCTGCCGATCACGATCGTGTACAGGTGGAACTTGTGCTCCTCCGGCGCCCAGCCGCCGTGGCTGACGCCGCGGTACAGCTCCAGCAGCTTCGCCGGGGCGATGCCGCGGCACCAGGCGACGCCGTGCTCCCGGTAGGTGGGGAACACCATGTCGCTGGCGGCCAGCGCGCGGGCCGAGCCGATCTGGGCGGCCTCCTGGCCGAGCAGCGAGGCCCAGATGCCGAGCTCGCCCTGGCGCTGCAGCGAGATCGCCTCGGTGTCGATCCTGCGCACCAGCGCCATGTCCCGGTACAGGCCCCTGATGTCGGCGGCGGACAAGTCCAGCGGGTACCCGGCACGGTCCGTCCGCTCGCCCTCGGGCGTGAGCAACTGGATGAGCCCGTCCGGCTCATCGGAGCGGCCAGGTGCCGGGCCGGGCCGGCCGGCTTGTGCGGGTTGCCCGGCCTGTCCGGCCTGGTCAGCCTGTCCGGCTTGGCCGGCCTGGTCAGCCTGGCCGGCTTGGCGGTGCAGTGCGGCCGTGGTCGCACCGCCGGGTTCGACGGTCACGTGCCACTCCTTTCCGGGCCGCGGCCGGGATCACCAGCGCGGCCAGACGGGCTTCTCGTTCCCGGGCGCATCCGCCGCGGCGCCGTCGCGTACGCTGCATGCCCTGGAGGGCCTTCCCGGTCCGCGGACAGGCCCCCTCACCCGACGATATATGCCCTGATTGCCGTGGAGGATACGTGGCACGGATGATCGTGGAAGTCATGCCCAAGCCCGGGATCCATGACCCGCAGGGAGACGCCGTCGCCAGCGCCTGCCGCCGCCTCGGGTTCGGGCAGGTGCTGTCGGTCCGGCAGGGAAAGAGGTTCGAGGTGGAGGTCGACGGCGCCGCGGACGAGGCCGCCGTGACCGCCGTCACGCGGCTGGCGGCTGAGCTGCTGTCCAACCCGGTGATCGAGGAGTTCACGCTGCGTGTCGGCTGAGCCGGCGGACGTTCGGGCCGGCTTCCCGGACCTGCGGCCTGGTTTCAGCCGCGGTAACGGGGAATCACTGCAACTGTGGGTATGAGTGGCGCGATGCGAGTGAGGCGAGTTCCTGACGTGAAGTTCTGCCTGATGTTCCGGTGCGAGAGGCTGAGCGTGCCGGTGATGCGGCACGTGCTCGGCGACACGCTGCGCGGGCTCGGCGTGGACGAGGAATCCGTGTACGACATCCTGCTCGCCGCCACCGAGGCCTGCACCAACGTGCTGTTGCACGGCGGCGGCCGCATCGGCGGGTACGCGGTGGTGACCAGCCTCGGCGCCGTCGGCTGCCAGGTCGAGGTGGCCGACGAGGGCGTCGGCGTCGGGCCGGCCGCGGCGGCGTCACCCGAGCCGGGGACCTCGGTCGCCCACCTTCCGGAGTCGGGGCGGGGCCTGGCCATCATGCGGGCATGCGTGGACACCGTCGCGCTGGACAGCTCCCCGGAGCGCGGCACCGTGGTGACGATGCGCAAGCGCATCCGGTGGTCGCGGGACGCCCCGCTGCGGCAGCTGCGGGCGGCAAGCTAGGAAGCGGGCTCGTGCGTGGCGCGAGCCATCGCGCCAGGCACGGTGGATATCATCCCTGCGTGCGGATAGGGATCGTCACCTTTCCCGGCTCGCTGGACGACGGGGACGCCGCGCGCGCGGTGCGGCTGGCCGGCGCCGAGCCGGTCCCGCTGTGGCACGGCGAGCGCGACCTGCGCCGCGTGGACGCGGTGATCCTCCCCGGCGGGTTCTCCTACGGCGACTACCTGCGCTGCGGCGCGATCGCCAGGTTCGCCCCGGTGATGGCCGAGCTGGTGCCCGCGGCCGGACGCGGCCTGCCGGTGCTCGGCATCTGCAACGGATTCCAGATCCTGTCCGAGGCGCGCCTGCTGCCCGGGGCGCTGACCCGCAACGCCGGCCTGCGCTTCATCGCGCGTGACGTGCGGCTGCGGATCGAGAACAACCGGACCGCGTGGAGCTGCGGCTACCGGCGCGGCGAGCAGATCACCGTGCCGCTGAAGAGCGGGCAGGGGGCGTACGTGGCCGACCCGGGCACGCTTGCGGCGCTGGAGGCGGAAGGCCGGGTCGTCGTCAGGTACGCCGACGGCAACCCCAACGGCTCCGCGGCCGGCATCGCGGGCGTCTGCAACGCCGGCGGCAACGTGGTCGGCCTGATGCCGCATCCCGAGCACGCGGTCAGCGAGCTCACCGGACCGTCGGCCGACGGCCTCGGCTTCTTCGCCTCGGTCATGACGGCGGCGCCGGGATGACGGCCGCAGCCGACACCGTGGCGCGCGCGGGCGCCACACCGGGGCAGCCCCAGCCCTACGCCGAGCTCGGCCTGACCGAGGCCGAGTACGGCGAGATCCGCCGGATCCTGCGCCGCCGCCCCACCAGCACCGAGCTCGCGCTGTACTCGGTCATGTGGAGCGAGCACTGCTCGTACAAGTCGTCCAAGGTGCACCTCCGCCGGCTCGCGGCGGCGGCCCCGCCGTCCGCGGCGCTGCTGGCCGGCATCGGCCACAACGCCGGGGTGGTCGACATCGGCCAGGGCTACGCGGTCACGTTCAAGATCGAGTCGCACAACCACCCGTCGTGGGTGGAGCCGCACCAGGGCGCCGCCACCGGCGTCGGCGGCATCGTCCGCGACATCCTCGCCATGGGCGCCCGCCCGGTGGCGGTCATGGACGCGCTCAGGTTCGGGCCCGCCGCGGCACCGGACACCGCCCGGGTGCTGCCCGGCGTGGTCGGCGGCATCTCCTGGTACGGGAACTGCCTCGGCCTGCCCAACATCGGCGGCGAGCTGGACTTCGACCCCTGCTACGCCGGGAATCCCCTGGTCAACGCGCTGTGCGTGGGCGTGATGCGCCGCGGCGGCCTGCAGGCCGCCGCCGCGAACGGGCCGGGCAACAAGGTGATCCTGCTCGGTTCCGCCACCGGCCCGGACGGCGTCGGCGGCGCGTCGGTGCTGGCCAGTGCGGCCTTCGGCGTGTCATCGGGCCAGGCTGCCGGGGGGCCTGCCGGAGGGGCCGTCCCCGCGGGCAGCGCCGCCAAGCGGCCGAGCGTGCAGGTCGGCGACCCGTTCCTGGAGAAGCTGCTCGTCGAATGCTGCCTCGAGCTGTACGCGGAAGGGCTGGTGGCCGGCATCCAGGATCTCGGCGCCGCCGGCGTGGCGTGCGCGACCACGGAACTGGCGGCGGCCGGCGCCGGCGGCATGCGGATCAGCCTGGACGCGGTGCCGCTGCGCGACCCGGCGCTCGGCCCCCCGGAGATCCTGATGAGCGAGTCGCAGGAGCGCATGATGGCGGTCGTCGAGCCCGCCAAGGTGGACCGGTTCCTCGCCGTCTGCGCCAGGTGGGACGTGCCGGCGGCGGTGATCGGCGAGGTGACCGGAACCGGCAGGCTGGTGATGAGCTGGCACGGCGAGGTGGTGGTGGACATCCCGCCCGCCTCGGCGGCCGACGGCCCGGCCTACCGCCGCCCGGCGCGGCGCCCGGCCGACGCCGATGCGCTGGCCGCCGACGACCCGGCCGCGCTGCCGCGGCCCGCGGACGGCGCCGGCCTGCGCGCGGCCCTGCTGGCGCTGATCGCCTCCCCCGGCCTGGCCGACAAGACCTGGGTCACCGACCAGTACGACAGGTACGTCCGCGGCAACACCGTGCTGGCCATGCCGGAGGATGCCGGGCTGATCCGGGTGGACGAGGCGACCGGGCTCGGCATCGCGCTGGCCACCGACGGCAACGGCCGCTACTGCCGGCTCGACCCGTACCTGGGCACGCAGCTGGTGCTCTCCGAGGCGTACCGGAACGTTGCGGCCGCCGGCGCGCGCCCGCTGGCAGTGACGGACTGCCTGAACTTCGGCTCGCCGGAGGATCCCGCGGTCATGTGGCAGTTCACCGAGGCGGTGCGCGGGCTGGCGGACGGCTGCGCCGCCCTCGGCGTGCCGGTCACCGGCGGCAACGTCAGCTTCTACAACCAGACCGGTGAGGCGGCCATCCATCCCACCCCGGTGATCGGGGTGCTCGGCGTGCACGATGACGTGCGCCGGCGGCTCGGCACCGGGTTCGCCGCCGCCGGCGCGGACATCGTGCTGCTCGGCCGGACCCGGGCCGAGTTCGGCGGTTCGGCCTGGGCGCACGTGATCCACGGGCACCTCGGCGGCCGCCCGCCGCTGCCCGGCCTGGACGCGGAGCGGCGGCTGGCGGGGCTGCTGGCCGCGGCGGCGGCGGACGGCCTGCTGGCCGCGGCGCACGACCTGTCCGACGGCGGGCTGGCCGTCGCGCTGGCGGAATCCTGCCTGCGCGGCGGTACCGGCTGCCGGGTCCGGCTGCCGGGAGACCCGTTCACCTGGCTGTTCAGCGAGTCCGCCGGCCGGGCCGTCGTCGCGGTCCGGCCCGGCCGCGAAGCCGCCTTCGCCGAGCGCCTGGCCGCGCATGGCGTGCCCGGCGAGACCATCGGCACCGTCGGCGGCGACAGCCTGGCCGTCGAGGGCTGCTTCGCCATCCCGCTGCCCGAGCTCGCCGCGGCGCACGCCGCGGCGCTGCCCGCGCTGTTCGGCTGACCGGCATGCCGGCCCGACGTCCCGATCCGCGCGGGCCGGAGAGCGTGGCCGCCGCGCTGCGCGCGCTCGACGCGGGTGCCGCGCCGGAGCCGCAGGCGCTGCGCGCGGCCGCCAGGCACCTGCTGTACCTGCTCGCGGCCCGCCACCCCGGCCGGGCCGTCGAGGTGCGGGTGCCGCCGGTCGCGGCCGTGCAGTGCCTGCCGGGTCCCGCGCACACCAGGGGCACGCCGCCCAACGTCGTCGAGACCGACCCGGTCACCTGGGTCCGGCTCGCCGCCGGCCGGCTCGGCTGGGCCGAGGCGGTCCGCTCGGGCGCCGTTCACGCCAGCGGCCCGCGCGCCGACCTGGCCGCCTACCTGCCGGTCCACGAGTAGACTCGACCCGTGCCAGCCCGTGACGGCCGCCTGACCGATGAACTCGACCCGGCGGACCAGCCACCGCGGGACGCCTGCGGCGTGTTCGGCGTCTGGGCGCCCGGGGAGGACGTCGCGAAGCTCGCCTACTACGGCCTGTACGCGCTGCAGCACCGCGGGCAGGAATCGGCGGGGATCGCGGTCAGCGACGGGCACCGCATCGTGGTGCACAAGGAGATGGGCTTGGTGGCCCAGGCCTTCGACGAGCCTGCCCTGACGGCGCTGCGCGGCCACATCGCGGTCGGGCACTGCCGGTACTCGACCACCGGCGCCTCGGTCTGGGCGAACGCGCAGCCCACGTTCCGGTCCACGCCAGCGGTCAGCCTGGCGCTCGGCCACAACGGGAACCTGATCAACACCCGCGAACTGGCCGCCCTGCTCGACGAGCCGACCCGCGGCGACGCGGGGATCGCCGCGACCTCCGACACCGACGTGCTCACCGCGCTGTTCGTCAGCGACCGCGCGCGCGGCGGCTCCCGCGCCTGCTCCGGCGATCCGCGGGCCGCCGCCGTGGAGGACGCGGCGGCGGCGGTGCTGCCGCTGGCCAAGGGCTCGTATTCGCTTGTCTTCATGGACGAGCGGACGCTGTACGCGGCGCGTGACCCGCACGGCTTCCGGCCGCTGGAGCTCGGCCGCCTGGCGGGCGGCTGGGTGATCGCCAGCGAGACGGCGGCGCTGGACATCGTGGGCGCGGCGTTCGTGCGCGAGATCGCGCCCGGCGAGCTCGTCTGCGTCGACGAGCGCGGGGTCAGGTCCAGGAGGTTCGCGGCGGCCAGTCCCCGGGGCTGCCTGTTCGAGTACGTCTACCTGGCCCGCCCGGATACCGCGATCGCCGGCCGGGGCGTGCACGCGACCAGGGTCGCCGCCGGGAAGCGGCTGGCGGCCGAGCACCCGGCCGATGCCGACCTGGTCATCCCGGTGCCGGAATCCGGCACCCCGGCCGCCATCGGCTTCGCCGAGGCCAGCGGCATCCCGTTCGGCCAGGGGCTGGTCAAGAACTCCTACGTTGGCAGGACCTTCATCCAGCCCAGCCAGACCATCCGGCAGCGCGGGATCAAGCTGAAGCTGAACCCGCTGAAGGACGCGATCGCCGGGCGGAGGATCGTCGTGGTCGACGACTCGATCGTCCGCGGGAGCACCCAGCGCGCGCTGGTCGCGATGCTGCGCGAGGCGGGGGCGGTCCGGGTGCACGTGCGGGTCGCGTCGCCGCCTGTGGCCTGGCCGTGCTTCTACGGCATCGACCTGGCCACCCGCGCCGAACTCATCGCCGGGCAGCTGTCAACGGAGCAGATCTGCGCCTCGATCGGTGCGGACTCCCTGGGCTACGTGTCGCTGGCCGGGCTGACCGAGGCGACCACGCTGCCGCCCGGCCAGCTGTGCCGCGCCTGCTTCGACGGCCGGTACCCCGTCCCCGTCGGCGACCGCGGCGGTCAGGTGGTGAGCGTGGGCTCGTGACCGGCTGCGGCCCGCGCCGGTCAGCCGGTCCGAGATAACGCTCCCGAGGCGTCCCCCCAGGCGCGCACGGCGTCGTCGTCCTCGTCGTCCCCGGCGTCGTAGTCCCGGGCGGAATCGAAATTACCGTCGCGGGAGTCCGAACCGACACCCAGCTCCGCACGCAGCCGGTCAAGGTCTGTGTCGTCGCTCCTGTACTTGAGCTGACGGGCGACCTTCACCTGCTTGGCCTTGGCTCGGCCGCGCCCCATTGGCTCGACCCCCTCGAACGTCCGGACCCGGTCAGGCCCCATGATCTCCGCCTCGCTGGCTTCAGTGCGCCATGCAACGCCGCCGCCGCCCCGCGACGGGGAGCACGACGCTTACCAGCATTCGTACAGATACAACGGTACCCGTTTTGCGCCCCTGATGCCTACGCCGATCACGTGGTGCCCAGCCATATTCCGCGCAGCCTGCCCACCTCGGCCATCCGGCGTTCGGCCAGCCGGTCCGCGGCCACCGGCGGCGGCACCCCTTCCGCGTCGGCGAGCGCCAGGACCCTGGCGGTCGTGGCGAAGATCTGCTCGGTGGCGGCCCGCGCCCGCTCGAAGCTGAACCCGGCGAGCTCGTCGGCCACCTGGATCACGCCGCCGGCGTTGACGACGTAGTCGGGCGCGTACAGGATCCCCCGGTCTGCGATCAGCTTCTCGATGCCGTGCTGCGCCAGCTGGTTGTTGGCCCCGCCGCACACGATACGGGCGGTGAGCGCGGTCACGACGCGCTCGGTCAGCGTGCCGCCCAGCGCGCACGGCGCCAGGATGTCCAGCTTCTCCGCGACGAGCGCGTCGATGCCGGGAACGACGCGGACCTGCGGGTGGCGGGCGCGGACCGCGTCGGCCGCGGCCGCGTTGACATCGCAGACGACCACCTCGGCCCCGGCCTCGACGAGGTGGTCCACCAGCCGGTGGCCCACCTTTCCCACCCCCTCCACGCCGACCGTCCGGCCGGCCAGGCTGGTGGTTCCCCAGGCGTGCTCGGCGGCGGCCCGCATGCCGTGCATGACGCCGAGCGCGGTGAGCACCGAGGAGTCGCCCGCGCCGCCGTGGGCGGTCGTCCGCCCGGTCACCCAGCGGCATTCCCTGGCGATGATGTCCATGTCCTCGCTGCGGGTGCCCACGTCGCACGCGGTGATGTAGCGGCCGCCGAGGGAGGCCACGAAGCGGCCGTAGGCGCGCAGCAGCGGCTCCGACTTGAGCTGGGCGGGGTCACCGATGATGACCGCCTTGCCGCCGCCGAGGTCCAGGCCCGCCAGGGCGTTCTTGTAGGCCATGGCCTCGGACAGCCGCAGCACGTCGGCGAGGGCCTCGTCCTCGCTGCCATAGGGGTAGAAGCGGGTCCCGCCGAGCGCGGGCCCGAGCGCGGTGGAGTAGATGCCGATGATCGCCCTCAGCCCGGTACGGGTGTCCTGGCAGAAGACGACCTGTTCGTGGTCCGCCTTGTTGGCGGAGCCGTTGTCCCTGCGGGGCATCGCGAACACGTTTGTCACGGTGGCGACTCTTTCATCCCGTCCCGGATCCTCGCTGAACCGGGATCGGGATCAAGCGTATTGCCTGCGCGGCCGAGCCTGGCCGGCCGTGCTCGCCGGGAAGTATTCCCGAATGCACCGCGATGCGACTATAAGTATCGCTAGACTTACCGTGAGTGATAGTGATCGGCGGCGCACCTGGGCATCCCGGTCGAGAAACTTTGCGCCTGGTGGTCGACGCGTCACCGCTGGTGATGGCAATATGGTCCCTGTTGACCATAAAGGACATCCCCACCATGCTCCCCGCGGAGCACCAGGCAAACAAACGAAACGCAGGATCGCAGCACTGGTCCAGGAGGAGAGGCCACGCACATGTCCGCACGCACACCCGAAGCCGAGCCGCTGCTGACGCCGGCGGAGGTCGCCACGATGTTTCGCGTCGACCCCAAGACCGTCACGCGGTGGGCGAAGGCCGGGAAGCTGACGTCGATCCGCACGCTGGGGGGACACCGGCGCTACCGGGAGACCGAGGTTCGTGCACTGCTCGCGGGTATACCGCAGCAGCGCTCCGAGTGACCGCCTGCCGCCCGCACCGGACGCAGCAGCGCACCGCGGCTCACGGTGGCAGCGGCAGCACTCGTTCAACGGAATGGGGGGTCGGCCCCGCTGCTTCGCGGTGGCGCCAGCAAGGCGCCACGCCGATACGCAGCCGGGGCCGGTCCGCTTTCAGGGGAGGGTCGCACGATGCGTGATCCACAGTTGGCAGGACGTGCTCAGCGCGCCGCGACGCGGCTGGAGTCGGCATGGGAACGATGGCGCGTGCTGCACGGCCTGGCTGTTTCTCCAGCGCAGCCGGTGGTCAGCTATGTCGGCTACTCGCTGACCGAACCATGGGGTCAGCCCCGGGTCGTGATCGGGATCGACGCCGACGAGGCCGAATTCCTCGCGGACTTTCTCGACCGCGAGCACCGCGCCCGCCACGGGCATGTTGCGGTCCAGCCGGCCGCGCAACTCCCGCGCCCGCAGGAGGCGCAGGTGCCGCCGCAGCCGGACCCGCTGCGGTCGGGCCCGCTGCAGCAGGTCACGCTGGCCGAAGCGGAGGACGCCGCCGGTGAGCGCGTCGGCCCGCCGTTGCTCCGCGCGCCGGTCGCTCCCGGCCGCGGCGCCCGGTCGCCGGACCTGGCCCGGGACATGACCGCCGAGTTGGCCGGCTGGACCTCGGGTGAGCTTCCCGGGCAGGCGACCGAACGGCTCGCCGGGTGGCAGCCGGGTGCCCCGGCGGCGGCCGACCAGCCGCCTGCCACCGCGTAGCTCCGCCGCCCGCCGGGCCCACCTCGATCCGGTGAGCAGGTTCACAGCCGCGTCCTAGCCTGCGCTAAGAATCACGCGGCAAGATCGGTTCAGGACAGGGCGCCACAGGTTCGCGCCCGTCTCGCCTGGGCTTGGGGTGGCCAGGCCCCGCTCCGAGCCCAGGCCGCAACCGCCGTCGGCGTGTTCGCGGATCGCCCGGACCGGTGCAGCCTGGCGTCATGAGCTTCTTCGACTTCTGGGTGCACCCGCTGCCGCCGGACGGCCCGGTGACCTTCGTGGCGTCCTGGCCCGAGTACGGGGCGCCGAGACCCGCGCGGACCTGGACGGGTCGGCGATCCGTGCGGCCCGCCGCACGCGCGGTGATCCTGCGGCCGGAGGAGCCGGAGTCCGAGGCCGGCGGCAGCCGCCCGGCCCGGCGCCTCGGCCGCGCCACGTTACGATCGCCGGATACCGGCAGCGGAACGTCACCGCGAGCTGCCATCGGCCTGCGAGGCTGCGGTCATGACCTCAACGGCGCGCGCGACGGTACAACCTGGCCCGGCTGGATCGCGTCATAGAATGCGGGCAGGCGCCGCGAGGAAGGGACCGGGCGCCATGAGATGGATCAGGGCCGGGCCCTGCGCATCCGGCCGGATCGCGTGCTGGGTCGCTGCCGTCGTCGTTGTGCTGATCGTCGCTGGCTGCGGTTCGGTCCCGGGCGCGCCGCCGCGGTCGCCCCGGGTCCCGGTCCGCCCGTCACCGCCCGCGCACAGCGTGGACGAGGCGGCCTTTGCCGGGCGCGGCGAGCTGGCGTTCGTCTCCCGCGGCGAGCTGTGGGTCCTCGACGGCGCGACCGGGGCGGTCCGGCGCGTGCCGGCTCCCGGGACGACGCCGCTGGACCCGGCGTTTTCCCCGGACGGCCGGTGGCTTGCGTTCCTCGGCAGCGGCGCCAGCCCCTCCGGGCAGGCCTACACCACGGTGTGGCTCGCGACCGGGGACGGCAGCGGCGCGCACCAGATCGTGGCCAGCGGAGGGCTCATCGGCTGGAGCCCGGCGGCCGACGTGCTCGCGGTGACGGCGGGGAACGCGATCCGGCTCGTCTGGCCGTCCGGTGCTGCCCGGACGCTGGTGCGCGCGCCGGGCAGGCGGGCGGCCGACGGCATGGTTGCGGGTGACCGCCGGTGGCGGGAACTACGTCATCGACGTGGCGGGCTGGTGGCCGGACCGGGGCATCGGCTACTGGGCACAGGGGGACTGCGCATCCTGCAACGCCGACGGCGACCCGCTCTACGTGATCCCGGCACGGGCGCTCGTCCGCGGCAGCTCGGCGCCACCCTCGCGGACAGCAGGCTCGACCAGGTAGCCGCGGGGCCGGGCGGGCGGCTGGCGATCGTGGCCGAAACCCCCGGGCTGGGAGGGGGCCGGGTGATCTGGCAGGACAAGGCCGTGAAGATCTGCGGCCCGGCCGGCGCCTGCGCGGGCGTCCCGTCGCCGGCCTCGGTGGTGACGCTCGATCCGGCCTGGTCCCCGGACGGCGCCACGCTGGCCCTGGTCCGCGCTCCGTACCGGGCATCGCCGGTCTTCCCGCAGAACGCCGTGGCCGCCTGGTACGACGCCCATCAGCTGTGGCTGTACGACCCGGCGCGCCGGTCACTGCGCAGGCTAGGCGCCGGCGGGGCGAGCGTGCCCATCTGGTCCGCCGACGGCAGCAGCCTGCTCTATGTCGCGCACGATGGCATCTGGCTGCTGCCCAGCCTCACCGGGCGCCCGGCCCGGATCGCCGGGCCATTGCTTCCGCCCAGCAACTGGTCGGCATACTACGGGCAGGTCGGCTGGCTCAGCCAGTTCGCGTGGTGGCAGGGACCGCCGTCCGCGTAGCGCGGTTTCCGCGGCCAGATCACGAATACCCATCAGGTCTCACTGGCAGCGCGGCCTGCGTGCGACGAGCCGGGCTGGCCCGGAACCGCGAGCCGCGGCGGCGCGTCTACAAGATGACTCAGGAGGCGGGTGCGATGCGGCAATCCACCGAGAGGCAACCCTCCCTCGTGGATGAGGTGCTGCGGGCTCAGCGGCGGCGCCGCCGGTGGCGGCGGGCTGGCCTTGCCGCGGCCATGCTCGTGCTTGCCGTCTTCGCCAGCCTGCGGCCCGCCCCGCCTAGCCGCCCGCCGGGCGCCGGGGCGGCACGGACCGGGACGGTCACCGGATACATCCAGCCGTGCGTCGGCGCTCTGTTGTATCCGCCGGTCAGCTCGACCGGAGCGCGGCTGTTCTCTGCCGCCGCGACCGTGGAGGCGCTGTCCGGCAAGGAGTACCCGATGCCCCTGGGCGGGGGGATCTACCGGACAGTGTTCCCGGCCGCGGTCGCCGCCCGCGAGCGCGTCTCGCCGAATCAGGCGTTCCGCTTCGATCGCCTTCCCCCTGGCAGGTATGTGCTCCTGGCGCGGTATGCCGCCGGCAACGTGATCACCTGGTCGGACGTATCGGTCATCGCGGGCAGGACGGTCGATGTTGACCTTCCGAATATGTGCATGTAGCTCGGGTATCGGCCGGGTCCGATCGCGTGGCGGACGCCGAGGGCACCGGACCGTCATGGCGATCAAGTCCTGTTCGTCCGCTGCCCGCGGCGCCAGGCTGCCCATAATCACCTGACGCACCCGCCCATCGACGCGGGCGCGTATTCGCCCGGGAATTCGCAAGCGGCTGAAGTTGAGTTGTCGGCGATCATCGATCAGCATGCGGGTGGAAATCGGATATCGCCAATGCGACGGGCTGCAAGTCGGCGCGCCCGTTGTCATTCAGCCTCGAATCCGCCTGAGTCAGGTCCTCATATTGGCGAAGGTTCGCGCGTAAGCTTCAACAGTGGCAGCAAACTGCCGGAAGCTGAGCGAGCCGGTGGGGAAGGTCACCGTAGCGGGGCTCGTGTTGGTAGCGAGCGTGAGGCACGCCGCGCTGTATTTGCGCTCAAGGACGAGACGTTCGCATAGAACCTGGTAGCGTCTGGCATACGAGGCGCCGTCAAACACAGGGTCGACCTTAAAGTAAGGCTCCGCGTTCGAGATTGGCACATGGACGCCCGGGCAGTCCTCGAGGAGAAAGAAGTAGCCGAGGAAGGGTGCTGGGTGCGGCCCGAACCGGCCTTCCCGGTAGGCGGTCCAGATGTCCTCGGCATTTCCGATTGCTTCTTCTGTCCGGTTGTTGAAGTTGTTGCCGAAGCTTGGGCCGACCTGGGACTTGAACTCCACCGCTACCAGCAGATGGCCGTCGGCCACGACTAGCAGGTCCCATCTCTTCTCTGACCCGATTCCGCGAATAGGGCGGTGAGCTGATCCCTGCCTCGGTAGATGATCTTGGTGCGCCATGATTCCTGGTAACGGGCATACTGACAGCCCGGGAGCCGGCGCCGGGTTCGCGATCTGCGGCC
>Ga0209061_1000447_pt1 | contig 106439 bp, 96 predicted proteins | sample Coa_R1_10_FD_187157 | JGI IMG/M metagenome (GOLD analysis project Ga0209061, IMG submission 187157) | Surface soil microbial communities from Centralia Pennsylvania, which are recovering from an underground coalmine fire - Coalmine... | ecosystem: Environmental > Terrestrial > Soil >... | reverse complement strand
TCCGGCTGCGGGTTCACGAACTTCGAGCACTACCGGCTTCGTCTTCTCGCACACTGCGGCCTCAAATGGCAGACTCACCGGGCCGCATCAATGCGGGGCCGCAACCCCCACTTGGCCGCGTAGCGCCCCAAAACCACCGTCTGATCCCCGTCCCGCTCTCTTCGATCGCGCCTCGAACGCCGGAAACGGCAGAAACAGGGGAGATAATCACCGGAGAGGACGGGGCCAGGGCAAGGACGGCGCCGTGCCTACATCGACTTTTTCAGGTCGAAGTAAGCGAATCACTCCATTGAGAATAACTTTTTAAGGGTTCCGCCTAGCGGCGCTGGCATATATCCATCGCCATAAGGCCAGTCAATGAATCCCAGGGCAGCGCTCGTTCCACCATCCACGTGAAGAGTCGTTCCGGTGATCGATCGTGACAGGTCACTGGCCAAAAATAACACAGCATTCACTATGTCATCGACTGACGGTGCTTCCTTCAATGGAATATACATCTCGAATGCGCGATCAAATACACTATAATCGTTGCCGAGATCAGCAAGTCGGGAGAAGTCCTCTGGTCGCAAGGCTGCATTCGAAGTTTTAGCAGGATTGGTGTCAGGCGCGATTAAATTCACACGTATGTGCTCGGCACCAAGCTCAAGAGCCATAGCTCTGCTGAAATTAGTAGTCGCCGCCTTAGCGCCCGCATAGACGGCGTAAGTAGCTGCCCCTCTGTGAGCTTCTATCGTTGTAAAGTTAATAATACTTCCACCCTTCCCTCCCTTACGTATCAGGGGGATCGCTCGGCGCATACTGTCGATCACGTATCCATAGTTAAGCCGGATCTCTAGGAGATTCTGCTCGCGCGTCGTCTCCATAAAATACCTGCGCTGAAGCCCGCCGACCACATTGACGACGATATCAATGTGATCGAAATCATGTTCAACTTGGTCATAAAAACGATCAAGAGCGCGGGAATCTGCGACATCAGCATGAACTGAGGTGATTTTGGAACCGAAGGCCTCAACGTCTGCGACAATGGCATGTACCGCTTCCTCATCGCAATCACAGGTCGCGATGTTTATGCCAGCACTCGCCAGCCCAAGGGTAACCGCGCGCCCGACGATACCACCCGCACCTCCTACTATCACCGCGTTCTTTCCTGCTAGATTCTTGTATGCTTCTAGTAACCCCATCTCACTCCCTCTAAGCATCCGTTTAATGGACAGCTCACGGCTCATTATTTTCATATTATATCGGTAGCATTGCGATTTGTCCGTTTCATAGTTCGACCACGAATCGTGGTATAAGACTGACTACATTCACAAAATTCGCTTCATTCCTGGGATTCCCGAGCTTTGAAATTACACACATAACCACTCGAGCAAGCAAGCATGCTGGTTACCGCAATAAGCGGCTCCAGGCAACGAGAGCTCCGATTCGAGCGGCAGACGGAGTATCCATTGCATGCCCGAGTAAGCAACAACCGAAGCCGATAGTGCTCGAAGTTGCGTATATCGCCGCCGGCTGAATTCTGAGTGTGAGTATCCCCATCGTGGCCCGATGGCCATGTTGGGCTTGGGCCTGTCAGCGCCGGGTGACTGCGAGGGTGACCCAAATTCTGACTGGCTCAGTGCCTTGCTGGGGATCTGTCCGCTCGCAACTGCCGGCTCCGGCCCGGTCGGAGTTGCTGGCCTAATCAGGAGCTTGACCACCGAGTCGATTCGGTGTGTCCCGTCACAGTCCTGCCGTCTCCTCCCGGAGCGGAACCCAACCAACGGTCCTCGGGCGAAGGAGTAAACGCATGACCATCCTGGCAGACGATGTCGACGTCATGATCGGTGTTGACACGCACACGCACACGCACTCCATTGCGGTCGTCGACGCGGACGGGTGCCGTCATCGGTGAGCTCATTGTGGACGCCGACCCTGGCGGCTTCCACGATCTGGCCGATCTGGCCACGGCCCACGGGTCTCGGCGCGCATGGTCAATCGAGGGAACAGGCGGCTACGGCGCGCCTTGCACGGTTCTTGCTCGAGGCGACAGAGCAGATCATCGCGCCCGACCGTCCGCACCGCGCCGGGGCGGGGCCAAGTCCGACTCGATCGACGCCATCCGAGCCGCCCGGGAAGCGCTGGGCCGGACCGAGCTAGTCGAACCCAAGATCCGAGGCGAGCGAGCAGCCCTGGCGGCCTTACTCGGCGGCCTGGCACTCGGCAGTGGACTCGGGAACCGACGTCCAGCGCCAACTGCACGGTCTCATCGTGTCAGCGCCCGAGGAGCTGCGACAGTGCTTCCGCGGCTCGTCGACCGTCCGCATCCTCCAGCGGGCCGCTCGTCTCCAGATCGACGAGCGATGGGGCGTCGAGATGAAGACCACGGCACAAGTACTTCGCTCATTGGCACACCGGGCGGCAATGCTCGCCGGCGAAGCGAAGGGGCACGAGCTCGCGATCGCCGCGCTCGTGCGGTCCTGGCGTCCCGACCTCCTCGGCCAGCTTGGCGTGGGCCCAATCGTCGCTGCGACGGTGCTGTGCGCGTGGTCTCATCCACACTGGTTCTAAAGTGAGGCGGCATTCGCCATGCTCGCCGGCGCGGCCCCCATCCCGGCTTCCTCGGGAGTCACGAATCGCCACCGGTTGAACCGCTTCGGCGGTCGACAGCTCAACAGGGCGCTTCACACCGTCGTGATCAACCGGATCCGGCTCGACCCAGTGATGAGGGCCTGCGTCGAAGCCCGCACCAAGGAGGGTCGATCCTCTCGAAAGATCAAGAGGTGCCTGAAGCGTTACGTCGCCCGCCAGCTCTACCGCCAGCTCGAGCATCCGCCACTTGACAAGTCATAGGAGCGCCGCCTTTGCCGCAGGTGAAAAAAATGTCCCCCTTCCCCATCGGCTGGGAACGGGGAATGACGGTTCTGCGGGATCGGGGGGCGGAGCTGCGGCCTCTGTTCCGGCCGCCAATTTGTCTCAGCGGACCTCCCGATCTCGCCCGGCTCGGGCGCTACCCCTCCTCGTGATCGACGAGGTCGGCTACATCCCCTTGGAGGCCGACGCGCGAGCCTGTTCTTCCAGTTGGTCTCCGCCCGCTACAAGTGCACCAGCTCATCGTGACCTCGAACAAGGCTTTCGGCCAGTGGGGCGAGGCCTTCGGCGACGCAGTGGTTGCCGCCGCGATGATCGACCACTGCGTCCACCACGCCGAGGTGGTCTCCATGAAAGGCGACAGCTACCGCCGCCTGAAGGACCAGGACCTCGGGAGGAGGCCTACTGACGACGCACCGTGACCACAGCCGCCGGGGACGGGTCAAGATTCAACCGGTGAAAAGGGAGCAGGATTCGGGCGACATTGACAGGGTGCATTACGCCAGAGCTTCTCGATGATCAGCTTCTGGGCCTCCCTTCGCGGGTCGTTCTTCCTGTCGTAGCGACCAAGAGTCGCTCATTGGACCCTGCGTCTGACGTCGTCGATGCAGGCGTTGGGAGCTTTACCGCGCGGAAGGAGTCGAAGGTGATCGTGGTCCCGGGCAGCGAACAACCCAGCACCTTCGCTTAGTCTGCGTGAGGGTCGATGGCGCAGACCTCCACGTGGTCCCTGAGCTAGCAGGTGCGATCGGTCAGCCAGGGCGACACCGAAGCTGCGGCGCGGTGCTTCGGACGCCGCAGTGAGAGGAGATGGCTGAAGGCTGCTTCGGCGGGCTTAGACCGCGCCCGGGAGCAATGCAGCACTTGCCGAAGATCGCTGGATGCCAGCGTTGTCCGCTCCAGGGCACACCCAGCCTACATCCAACCACAGCCACCTCCGACGAGGGTATCGACCCGAATGGACAGCGTCGCTATCGATCAGGCATCCAACCTTTCTCGACCTCTTCACCAGCTGCCTGCATATTCTTTATTACAACCTCGCCGACGACATCGTGCTCGGCCGACTTGCTGAATTCGACCATCTCACCGCCTTTGGTCAGTACATGGGTATGACCAGGCGCTACATAAAATGCATCCCCGGCCTTGAACGTCTCGTCACCGTTAGGGGTTTTGTAGATCACCGTTCCTGCCAGCACATAGCCCCAGTGCTCGCAGGTGCAGGCATCGCCTGGCAGGCCCTTGAAGTAAGGCGACAGGTCGAAATCAGCGATGTGCTTCTCTATGGATACGAAGTACCCACCCTCAAGCTTGTCCTGGCGTCCGTCGAATGCCTCGCTCCGAGTCTTTGACGCGGTGTCCCACGATGTCTTGGGCATCGGAATCCCCTTTCACTGCACCTCCCTGCTGTCATGCAACAATCTATGCAAAATTTTTGACCTTGTCCACGAAATGGTCAACGGCCTGCGATTGCTGACAAGACCTTCGCTGCATCTCGAGGCTTGCACGGCTGTGGCCTTCGGTGGGGCCACGCTCATGCCTCCCTTCTGCGGAAAGCAACCATGATTTGGCTGCCATTCCTTTATTAGCGCGGCCAAACCGTGTATGCGGTTCCGCTGCACATGTGAGCGACCCCCTCTCCCCGAAGTTCAACCACAAACAGTTGCCCGACCATACTTGACCCGAGCATGGCAACAACATCCCACAAGGTGATCAAATCCACGGGATTCATAGCCCTGCGATGAAGGAACTTCTTGACGAGCGCCTGCATCTTCATAAATTGAAGCTGCAACTGCGTCAGAAGGTAGCCTTGAACACCTCAGGCATCTCCGCTAGGTATCGACATAGTTGTGCAAAGAGAGCACGGTTTTCCCAGATCAAAACAGCGCGCTCAATGCTAACGATGTCTCGACAATCTGCTCCCGACAGGATCTGGCTCACCGACATCACCGAGCACGCAACCACCGAGGGCAAGCACTACGCCTGCTGCATCAACGACGTCTTCTCGAACCGGATGATGGTCGGATCGCGCCCCCCGGAGTGGTGTAGTTCGGTTTCGCCGTGATCGTCGGCGTTGGGTCCAGTTTGTCACGCAGTGACGGCGAGTGCTTCGTCGCTGGTGATCGTGGTCTCGGTGGTGCCGATCTTGGCCATGGATTCTTCGGATAGGTAGCGCCGCTCGGCGAAGCCCATTCGTCGTGGGCCTCGACGATCACGGCGGTGACGAGTCGTGCGATCACGGTGTCGTTGGGGAAGATGCCCACGACGACGTTGGTTCTGCGTTTGATCTCCCCGCTGAGCCGCTCGAGGGGGTTGGTGGACCAGACTTTGCGCCAGTGAACCTGGGGGAAGCTGGTGAACGCCAGGAGGTCCTCGGAGGCGTCTGCGAGCATGGCGGACACCTCAGGAAACCGCCCTCTCTTGTGCCGCAGCACTGGGCGGGTTGGTTTCGCGCACCTTGGCCATGGCGCCTTCTTCGGACAAGGCGGTCGCGCTAGACGAGACGCACCTCATCGAGTGGTGTCAGGGATGCTCTTCCAGGCTCTCGCCCCGGGTCGTGAGGCGGCTCGATTCACTTAGCGGTGCCACCATCGTGGGCTCATCCTGTTGCCTACTGGCTCAGGACGAGCGTCATCATCGGCAAGTTCACGACGCCCTGCGGGCTCAAGCCGGCCTGTGCCAGTGGATCGGGGACTGAGCGAGGGCGACGGACACCGATCAGGAGCGCATGTTCCACGCTCCTATAGCGTGTGCCTTGCATGGTCGTCGCGAGGTGGGCCCACCTGCATGACACAAGAGATGGAGTGCATATGCGCCGACGCGAATTGATGCACGTCGCTCGCGCGGGCAGAATTCATCGAGACGGCTGATCGAACCGTCGGGAGGGGGACGCACATGGCAGTCCGCGTAGACGAGGAATCCGGGGCACAGGTCGTGCCGTGGCGGGTCACCAGCGAAATAGCGCTCCCGCGGGAGCGTTATTTCGACCGCTCCTTTTACGAACTCGAGAAAGAGAAGCTCTGGCCTCACGTCTGGCAGATGGCCTGCCGCCTGGAAGAGATCCCCAACCCGGGGGATTTCGTGGAATACGAGATCGTCGATCAGTCCATCCTCGTCGTCCGTCAGGCTGACGGCACGGTGAAGGCGTTCGAGAACGCCTGCCGACACCGTGCCACCCAGCTTGCCGTCGACCGTGGCCGCTTCCGGGGAGGCCAGATCGTCTGCCCCTTCCACGGTTGGCGCTGGAACCTGGACGGGACCAGCTCCTTCGTGTTCCATGAAGAGCAGTTCGCACCCGAGTGTCTCCGCCCCGAGGATCTCCGGCTGAGAGAGTGCCTGGTTGAGACCTGGGGTGGCTGTGTATGGATCAATATGGATCGCGCGGCACCGCCCCTGCGAGAAGCCCTTGCGCCCGTGGCGAGCGTTCTGGACGGCCTGGGCGTCGCGAACATGCGGGTCAAGTACTGGAAAGAGACCATCCTCAATGCCAACTGGAAGATGGCCCAAGAAGCGTTCTTCGAGGGCTATCACGTTCCCCAGACCCATCCCCAGCTCTGGGAGGTCGGCGCGGAAGCAACGATGCCCGCTGTCTACCGCACCTTCGAGAACGGTCACGGGCAGTTCCTCGGGGGAAGCGAGTTCGCCGAGATGACAGCCGAGACCTTCATCGAGATGATGCGCCGACTGTGGGAAGGACAAGACGCGATGACCCTCGAGAGAGAGGTCCGTCTGTTCGAGGGGCTCCGTCACAAGGTACCCGCAGGCGAGAACTTCACGATGGCGGCGGTGCAGGCACTCTACGACTACGCGGAGGGCGCTGGGATCCCGATGCCGCCCCTCGAGAACGCCGGTCTGTGGGGAGGTGGGGTCTTCTTGTTCCCGAACTTCATGATGCTCCCGATGTGGGCGAACGCCCTCTCCTACCGAAGCCGGCCGTATCGCGACGACCCAGAATGGTGCCGGTTCGAGGTGTGGTCGCTCGAGACTTACCCCGCGGGGGACGAGCCCGAAGGCCAACCGCTCGTCGAACGCTATGCCAAGGATGACGCCGAGCACTGGGGTCTCATCCCGCGACAGGACTTCAGCAACATCGAGCGTCAGCAACGTGGCCTTCACACCCGCAACTTCCAGGCCATGCGCCTCGCAACCGAGTGGGACAGTCTCATCACCAACATGCACCGTGAGCTCGATCGGTACCTTGCGCGATGACCACGCTGCTTGAGGGAACTCCCTCCGACGAGGCCTCGGCGGTCCTGGCCATCGGTCGTTGCGTTGTGAAGGCCATGTTCGTCTCGATGTGCGCTCGCCACCCCGAGGGAAAGGACGCCGATTACCTCCGGTGGCACACCTTCGACCACCGTCCCGAGCAGTTCCGCCTGGACTCGGTGCGGGGCGCCATCCGATTGGTCTCAACCCCAGCGTGCCGATCCTCGCGAGCCGCGAGCGCTGGGCGCTTTGATGCCGTCGATCACGTGATGACCTACTTCTTTGCCGACACCGCGGCCATGCAGGCATTCAACGATCTCGCGGTCGCCCTCGGAGGAGCCGGGCGGATCCCCTACCTCTTGCCCCTGGTGGAACGAGGTCTTTACGGGCTCGACGGGATGGCTGCAGCGCCAAGGGTGAAGGTCGGTGCTGACGTGTTGCCCTGGTGGCCCTTGCGGGGTGCCTACCTGGTGGTCGAGGAAGGCAGCGCTCCGGCGGGCGACCTCGTGAACGTGGCCGGAGTCGCCGGGGTCTGGTGGGGATCCGGCATGGCACTCGATCCGGCGTTTGCCACGGCAGATGGAAAGCCGATCAGTTCGGTCGCCGGGCTACAGATCAGTTTCTGCTTCCTCGACGATGATCCCGTGGAGACGGCGCAACGAATCGCGACCAACCTCGACGAGCGTTGGAAGCGGACCAACGTCGTCCCTCTCCTCGCAGGACCCTTTTACACGGTGACCGGCGAAGACTGCGGGCATCACCTTCCCTGAAGCACCCTGGCGTGCAATCGGCGCGAGACCGACCGCATCTACTTCCCCTCGCGCCCGCGCAGCAGCTCCGGGTAGCACTGCTCGACGAGCATCCGGCACCCATCCTGCCAACGAACCTCGCAATGGCCGAGGGTTTCGTGCATCAGCGTCGTGTCCGGGACGAGTGAGCGGTACGCGGCTGGGGTGTACTCGAAGATTGGGTCCTTACCGATGAGCTCACCCATGAAGGTGCAGTATTCCTCGACGGTGACGATGTCGTCACCGCACCAGTTCACGACGAGTGGCGGAACTCGGCCGGCTTGGAGGGCAGCGACGCCAAGGCGCGCGCTGTCAGGCTCGAACATCGGCCGGAAGAACGTTGGGCTCTCCGGGTGGACCGGGATGGGCTCGCCTTTGACGAGGAGGTCGAGCCGCTCGCGCATCGGACCCCCCTCGACCCCCGAGACGCTCCCCACTCTGATGATGGTGGTGGGGACTTCGAACCGCCGCGACAGGAAGCTGACAACAGCCTCGTTCGCAACTTTGGTGAACGCATACGGTGCATAGGTGTGGATCCCGAAGGGATGTGTTTCGGGAACCGGAGTCGCACCCCCGGGGGGTTCGTACACCGAGATGCTCGACGCGAAGAGGAAGCCCTTTACGCCGTGAAGGTGGGAGAACAGGCGACCAGTCGCGTCTGCGTACGCGTCGTACGAGTGCGGCCATGGCCCGAGTGGCTCATAGACGGCACTCATGGGCAAGGCTGTGTAGTACACGTAGTCGAAGTCGGTCGGGAGGTCGTCGAAGGAATCGAACAGGTCGTGCACGATCGGGTGCATCCCGAGGGCCTCGATCCGCTCCCGAGACCCCGGCTCGGAAAACCGGGCCATGATGGATACGTCGTTGTCCTTGGCGAGCAGCCGTGCCGCTGGCGCGCTCACCGGCCCCTTCCCGCCGACGAAGAGTACTTTCTGTCCCTGCACACGACCCCCAACGCCACGATCGAGCACCTTCGAAACGAACCAGTGTACCGCTCAAGGCGGGGGCGCCGACACCTCGCCTACGGTGCCGCAGGGGCAACGGAGCCGTAGGCCACGGTGAACCCGTTGGAGCTGAGGGGCGAGGGAGTGGAAACTGCGACGCCGTCTTGCACCATGATGGCCTCCGTCAACGTGGTCTCGGGACCAGCGATCCCAAGGCCGTCAAAGGTCACTGGGGGACTGTAGGTGGCGAGCCCGACCGGGCTTCCGTTGACACTGGGGGCTTCAACGATCCACTCCGCGGACGAGGCCGGACCGGTGTAGGTCTGATCCGTGACGAAGCGCTCTCCGTTCGTGTCGTCGGTCAGGGAAATGGACCAGTCAGTGCCGCCGACCTGGCCGATGGTCACCGTGACCTCGTCGCCCGCGCTCACCACCATCGAGGTGATGTCCACTGGGGGCGCAGGAAGGATCTCCCACCACGGCTGGATCACGAAGTAGTTGGGGTTGTAGGGGTCGATGAACTCGCTAATGCCTGCCTGGATGAGCGACGTGTTGCCCCATCCGTCGATCCCGACCCATGCGGCCATCGCGTCGCCGACCGGCGTGCCGCTGACGAGGGAAGGAACGTTGAAGGTCCCGGTGACCGAGGCGTACGGGCCGTTGCCCACGATGTAACCGGACCAGTTGGAGGTCGCGACCGTCGTGACGGTGATCGCAGGTGCTGAAACCGAGATGGACAGCGCCTGGCTCGCGCTCTGGGCCGTCGGCGCCGTCGAATCGGTCACCTGGACCGTGAAGGCGAAGCTGCCCGGACTGTCGGGCGTCCCCGAGATGACCCCAGCTGGCGAGAGGTTCAGGCCTGGAGGCAGCGACCCCGAGACCAGTGCCCACGAGTACGGCGGCGTCCCACCAGAGGCGGCGAGGGCTCCCGTGTAGGGGATCCCTACCGTGGCCCCGGGCAGCTCGGTGGTGGTGATGGTCAGTGGTGGCGCCGAGGTCGATTGTCCGAGGGACTCGAGCTCGGAAAGCACGTCGTCCCCCACGGCCAGGGGTCCGCCGAAGAGGTATCCGCGCACCAGCGTTGCCGCAGCGCCGGCAAGGTACGTCGACACCGGGCCCGGCAGCGGGCCCGAGGGCGGGACGAGGAGCACGGGGCCATCGACGCCCGGCGAGCCCATGAAGACCCCACCGGAAAGCGCGTCGGGGAAGTTCGCCCCTGTCGCGGCCCCGAAGACCGTGGCCTGCGGGAAGAAGGTCGCGGCGACCGCCGCCGAGGTCCCGTAGAGGTCTGCTCCGTACACCGGGGTCGCGGACGGATCTGCACCGTACGCGGCGAGCGGCCCCCCGATCGCATACCTCGTGTCGTTCGGGTGGGCCGCCAGGTAGGCCGCGGTCTGCGGCGACTGCGTCGTGCCGTCGGTGAGCAGGATCGCTCCTTTCGTCTCGATCGCCGCCGGGACAGCGGAGAGCGCGTCCGGGAAGTTGAGCCCAGTCGCCTCGAAGATCGTCGAGGGATTCCCCAGCACTTCGGCAATGTCGACGGCCGTGGCGAACTCGTTGGCACCGGCGATGCGCTGGGTGACGTAGCCAAGGGCTTGCAGCTGAGCATCGATGTTGGGGCTGAGCGCGAGGTCTCCACCCAGGATGTACACCGTCCCTCCCACGGGCAGCACCCGCTGGATCTCAGCTTGGACTCGGGGATCGAGGACGGAGCTGAGTGAAGCCCCCGGGGTGATCAGCAGTGGGCCGCCGACCTTGGCGGCCAATGGTCCACCGGCCAGCGCGTCAGAGAAGAAGTCTGAGCGAGCGAGGACGACCGCCTTGGCTGACCCAGCGACTGGGAACTCGGCCTGGGAGACCGCGATCGAGGTTCCAATGGCGTCGGTGCCATAGATGCGGGTGACCGTCGGTGGCGAGCTCGGGCTTGCGCCAGCCGCAGTGGTCGCAACGAGCACGATCGCACCGCCGAGCACGAGCGAGCCGACCACAGCGCCAAGTCGACGCGCGCCGCGCCGCACGCGCCACCGTCCACCCGCCATGTCACCCTCGCTGGCCATCGCGTCAGCTGCGAAAGTGCCAATGGTAACGCATGGGTCCGCGAAATCCCGTCATCGGTACACCAGAGCGATACCGGTGCGAGACGCCTGATCAGGGCGTGGGCTCGCGAGGCTCTCCCTCGGGCGCGGGTGGAACGTGGGGGAAGAGCTCCTCGAACGCCCCGACGGTGATCCGCTGCCGGAGATCGGGACTCACATCGTCGAAGAGCTCGTGGAGGACCTTCTGGGTATGCCCGAACGTCCCCTCGTAATGAGGGTAGTCACTCCCCCACAGCACGTTCTTCCAGCCCATCGCAGCCGCTGCTGCGACCGCTGAACGATCGTGTTGGAACGATGCGTACACCTGCTCGTAGAGGTAGCGGCTCGGGAGCTTGGAGAGCTTCGGACGGACGGCGGCACCGTGTTGGCGATATGCCTCGTCCATGCGATCAGCGATGAACGGTCCCCACGTGGCGCCGCCCTCGGACACCAGGACCCGGAGGTCGGGATGACGATCGAGCGCACCGCAGGCGATGAGCTGGCACACGGCGCGCTGGCCACCGTAAGTGGTCTCGACGTAATTGAGGACTGCTCCGCCTCTTCCACGGTGGTAGACGCCGGTGCGCTCATCGGGCTTGTGGGGCTCCGTGCCAATGTGAAAACCGATCACGAGGCCCGTCTCGGCGAACGCAGCCCACATCGGGTCCCATTCAGGGTCTTGCCACGGTGGTCGACCGAACGGCGGCCGCACCGGGAGAAACCCGGCGTGGAAGCCACAGCTCGCGGCGCGCTCGATCTCTGCGACCGCGTCGTTCACGTCGAGAAGCGGCACCGATGCGCAACAGATATAGCGGCTCGAATGGTTCTGGAAGTCAAGCGCCCAGTCGTTGAGGACACGGACCCCTTCTCTCAAGAGAAGGGGATCCTTGATGTTGAAGGCCCAGATGCCGAGCGACGGGTAGATCACCTCCGCCCAGATACCCTCCTCATCGAGGTCCTTCAGACGCAACGTTGGGTCGTTCGCCCCGGGTGCACGGATAATTGGGTCGTCAACGGCATCTTCCGGACGCGCCATGGTTGCCATGACCTGCTCGATCTTCGGCAGTTTCCGGCGGAAGCTCTCGCCGTCGACGAAGACGGTCTCCCACTCCCCGTCGGGATCCTTCACGGCGCGAGGCATCCGGTCGGCAAGGTCGGCAGGCAGATTGGCGGTGAAGAGATCTTGCGGTTCCACCAGGTGCGAATCACCGGAATTCGCCCAGATCTTGGCCATGATCACGCTCCTCTCGGGCGGCGAGTGCACTCGGAAGGCACTTTGAAAACAAACGTATTCTAACACGTCCGTCGTCGCCGCGCTCGGTCGGCTCCCGACGGGCCAACTCCCTTTGCGCAGCAGCCGCCTGGCCGTCTTGGGTCAAAACCCAGGCCGGCCCCGGACTCAATCGCCCTTCCACCCCAAGGCGGGCAAGGTGAAGCGCAGGACGTGGTCGAGGGCGGCCCGGCGCGACATGCGGAAGCGGCCGTCGAGCACCCATCGCCAGACCTCGCGGGTCAAGGCGTAGATCGAAACAGCGTCGCGCCTCGGGACGGTGGTCGGGAAGCTCCCGTCCCGCTTGCCGGCCGCCAGCACCTGGACGAGCGGCCTGGTCATGAGGTCGACTGCCGCTCGCTCCTCCTGCGTGTACCTGGTGGGCTCCCGCACCACCTCCGCCCGGATCACCGCCATTCGTTGCGCCCGTCGTGCGTCGTAGGCAAAGCTGAGCAGCTCGTCGATCCATTCTTCCACCGCTGCACGCGGCGAGGTCGCGGCTGCGACCCTGTCGGCCAGCCGCTTGGCAGATCGCTCGGCATCACGGCGATAGATCGCCTTGACGAGGTCGTCCTTGGAGCCGAAGTGCCGGTAGAACGCGCGCGTGGACAGACCGGCCTCGTCGAGGATGTCCTGGACAGTCGCATCCGCGTAGGAGTTTCGGCGCATGACGGTGGTCGCGGCGTCGAGAATGAGCTGGATCTCCGTCTCTTCCAGAAACCGCCGAGGACGACCGATACCGCGCCGAGAGGTCCTGGTAGGTGCAGCCATGGTCAGGCTCCTCTGAAGCGCTTCAGACGGTCTCGCCCATCCGGAGCGTTCGTAGCATGGCGCCCAGGCCCGGATGGCGGCTGGCGAATGCCTCGGTGTTGAGGGCATCGCCCAGTTCCACCGGATCCCATTTCCGGTCCTCTGGAACCGTCACGGTGGTATGCGGGGACCAGGGGTGAATATGGGTCACCGTCTTTCCTCCCGCCATGAACACCTGTCCGTTCACGTGGCGAGAGTGGTCCGAAGCCAACCAGACGACGAGCGGTGCGACATTCCACGGGTTGTGCGGATCCCATTCCTCGTACTCGTCGGGCTCGCGCACTTCGCGCTGCACGCCCGGGATCGTGGCGATGAGGCGCGTCGTCCCGCTCGGCGCGACACAGTTTGCCCGCACCCCGTAGCGCTCCATCTCCTGGGCGAGAGCGATCGTGAACATCGCGATCCCTCCTTTGGCTGCCGCGTAGTTCGTCTGCCCGACATTGCCGAACAGCCCGACGCTCGAGGTCGTACAGATGACCGATGCATTGACCGGGCCACCGATCTCCTTGCTGACCTGACGCCAGTGCTCACACGCATGCCGGGCAGGGGCGAAATGGCCCTTCAGGTGAACTTTGATGACCGCATCCCAATCGGCCTCGTCCATGTTGAAGATCATCTTGTCTCGCAAGATGCCCGCGTTGAGTACCAAGATGTCGAGGCGCCCGAACGTGTCGATCGCTTGGCGCACCATGTTGCGGGCGCCGGCGAAGTCCGACACGTCGTCGGCGTTGGCAACGGCTTCGCCGCCGTTGCGTGCAATCCGATCGACGACCGCCTGGGCGACGCTGCGGTCCGCGCCTTCGCCTCTCGTCGATCCCCCCAGGTCGTTGACAACCACTTTGGCGCCCGCTGCTGCCAGGTCCAATGCATGCCCGCGGCCGACCCCATGGCCCGCCCCGGTCACGAGAGCAACCTTTCCGTCCAGAAGCGCCATTCGTACCCCTTCCTGCCCGTCGTCGAGGCGTACGTGCCTGCTCACTATGTTCGGAGGCCGACGTCGGCCGCAATGAGGCTACTCTGCATGACCGGCTCGTCCTGACGCGATTGTCCTCGAACCGCCTGCACGGCCAACGGGCGTCCCGGTCCGCTCTTTGCCAGGAGCCGGGGATGCCCGAGCCAGCGATCCGAGGAGACGCGAATGACGCCCGGTCAGCCGATCCCGTAGAGCACCATGGCACTCTCCGAGGTGATCTGTCGCTTCTGGTCGAAGCTCAGCCCATCCAGGGCCTCGGCCAGCTCCTCGGTCACCCCGGGGAATTTGGCATCCGGATGCGGGTAATCGGAGGCCCAGATGATCCGGTCGGCGCCGACGAGGGGAGACTGGGCGGTCATCGCCAGCATGGCCTCATCGGGGTCGAAGCTGATCCAGCATTGCCGACGGAAGTACTCCGAAGGCAACATCGACAGATCGGGCACCTCCCAGTGGTACTTGCGGCAATGATGGTCGAGGCGCTCCAACCATGGCACCAGCCAGCCACCGTTGGCCTCCAAGAAGATGAACTTGGTCTCTGGGAACCGCTCGCACACCCCACCCGCCGTGAGGAAGGCGATGCAGGCCATCACGTCGAAGGGGTTGGCGATCCCCTGGGTGAAGATGTTCGTCGGACGGAGCTCAGGGTGCGCCATCAGCTCTTCGGGATCGTAGGGACGTTCGGGGTCGAAGTCGTCCCGGTACGTGCCGTCGGGTCTCCGGGGCCAGCTCAGACGCAATCCCTTGCAGGCCCCTGGAAGGTCTGCCACCAAGAACGGGTGCAACGCGATGGGCAGCCCCGTGTCGGCAGCCGCCTGCCAGATCGGGTCGTACACGGGGTCGTTGAACGGTCGCCACTGCACGGCAGGGTTGGGCCGCATGAACACCGACACCATCCCGGGCAACGACGCCACCCGCCGGATCTCCGCTGCCACGCGGGGCACGTGATCGGGGTGGTGCATGGGAGGGAGAGCGCCGGCCCCGAACAGGCGGCCCTCGCCCTCTTGCACGTGGTCCGAGCACCAGTCGTTGTAGGCGCGGGCTTGGGCCTCTGCGAAGTCGACGTCAGTCTCGCTCTGGAGCCCGAGCAGCATCGTCGGGTACAGAACGGCCATGTCGATGTGATCCTGGTCCATGTCCACAAGCCGAGCCTTGGCGTTCCAAGCTGCGGGCCGGGTCTCGGTGTAGCGCATCTCACCACGAAATGCCCTGGCCCGCTCCTCGTCACTTGCCCCGGCGACGCCGGCCGCCGACATCCCGTTGGCCGGCGTTCGTCGACCGTTGTAGACGAGCCACTCCTCCCCCGATTCGTCGGCCTCGATGTGCCAGATCCGGTCCCGGTACCGCGCCGGAGCGTACTCCGGCATCGCCGTCGGGTGCTCGAGGATATGGCCATCCGAATCGATGTAGCGAAGACCGTCGTTCGTGCTCACGGTGCCTCCCCTGGCTCATGTGCTGTGACCGATTCCCCCCGGATCAGCCCCCGCAGCTCGCAGTCACGTCCTTCGTGTGCCAATGGCGTCAAGCGGGCTCGGAGAATCCGGCTCTGCACTAGTGTAATTCGGGGCAGGCGATTTTCAAAGGGCTCTGCCGGTTTCGTGGGTCAGCTGACGGCAACGCCTCCTCAGCTGGGAGCACTTGCGAGAACCTTGTTCGGGTCGTACACGACGACCGTGCCGGCGATCATGTCGTGCAGTGCGCGGTGCTCTCTCGTAGAGAGGAAAAGGATCAGCGAGATCAATTCCGTGATGAAGCCCAGGATTCCCTCAACAAAGCCGCCGACGATTTCGCGCAGCGCCATTCGCCACCAGCCGGCAACTCGTACCGCTTCTGGCCGCCAGCATCGCATCCCCAGGACCTGCAACGCCGGAGTCTGGCCTCTCGCCCATACGACCGCACCCCACAGCACGTATCCGATGCCCAGCGTGACGATCGAGAGCAGGAACCCGAGGAAGAATGCCCCGATGCGGCGACCCGGCGAAGCAAGCTGAACTCCCTCCGGCAAAGTCAGGCCGGACTTCGGATCGAAAAACATCCCGACCGGCGGGGCAGGATGTCCCTCGCCAAACGACGGGGCTGGCGAGAATGACGTTCCAGGTGCGACCCCGGAGTTGGCGAAGTCGGTCATTTGCGACCCCCTAGTGACGACACGACGTGTGCTTCACGTTGTACTACACCAGTACTTCGAAATCGTCGACATCCTCGTGGGCCGACCGCGAGGACCGAACCTGGGTACGGTGATCGGGGTCATCCATCGAACCGGCCGTCCGCAGCAGGTGGCGACATCAGCGCACAGTCGGCTGCAAGGCACGGACACACCCTCGAGTTCCACAGCCTGCGCAGGCAGCACAGCACGTGGTAGCGGGAGCACCGATGGCGGCGCGCGCATCGACGAAGCTCAACAGCGGATGATCACAGAGTTTGCGACCTTGTCGGCGATGGTCTGGCGGTGGCGGCTCCAAAGCGGCACCAGGTCGCTGACAACCCCTGGGATGATGACGAGCCAGAGCAGGGAGCGGACCAGCCAATGCAGGAAGCCACCCTGCGGGCGCCGACAGCCGATCCTCGTCCTCCGGAGCATTCGGCGCCATGCCTGTTGTCGGGTTCCTCTGGGCAGAGGCATCCGCAGCGGTAACAGAATCGCCAACCGTCTTGATTTTCCATTTCCACACGTGGGGCAATACACGTTGACGAAACCTCCCCCGAACAGGCAATCGCCGACGAACGATATCGCCTCGATGGGAATCATCCAAGCCTTGCGCGCGACGGCAAGCAGCGAGGGCGCCGGAAACGACGCGGGGATTGCGAGCGACGGCGTCTCGGAATGCGCTCCTCCAAACCGATGTTGCTCATTCGCAACCAACTCGTCTTCTGGGTCGACAAGAGGGCTGGCGCGCACCGCGCCGGCCCCGGCACGCCAACGTGATCTCAGCAGAGCATGACCCGACAGAGACAGACCCGGCACATCGGTGACCGTGTCGGAATGGCAGCCACCGAGGATCGCCGTCATCGCCTCGCGGCACTGCTGGTGACCCTGGGACAAGGAGCTGGCCGAGCTCCATGAAGCGCCGCTCCCCGGCCCACTCCTCGTGGCGCCCGATGAGGCAGACGAGGGAACCTCGGCCGAGGAAAGGACCGACAAGGACTACTGCGATCAGAATGGCGCATGCGTCATGAACTTCGATTCTCAACACCGCACCCAACCGCGATCGCCAACGAATCGTTCATCCGCCGTTGCTGGCGGTCCAATTACCATCGAGAGGGATGGCCGAGACGACGGTGCGAGGTCGAAGGACGCTTGCGACGCGGGCACGCATCGCTGATGCCGCACTCAAGCTCTTCTTGGACCACGGCTATGCGGAGACGACGATCAACGAGATCGCCGAGGCCGCAGGCGTCAGCCGTCGAACGGTGTTCCACCACTTTCCCACGAAGGCGGCGATGCTCTTCGACCACCTGGTCACCCGGCGAGAAGAAGCCCTGCAGCGCCTGAGAGAACGACCACCCGCCGAGCCGATCCTTGCGAGCCTGCACGCGGTGCTCAGGGCGCTCTGCGAGCAGGGCTACGACCGGCGGCTGCTCGCGCAGATCCGGGCCGTGATGGCCACAGAACCGCAGTTTGCCGGGGACCAGTTCTCCCTCGTCTCCAAGCCGTTCATGGAGAACGTCATCTCGACGTTGGAGAACCGGCCAGGCCAGCGACATTCCGCTCTCGAAGTCCGTGCACTGACACGGATGGCCTTCGACTGGGTGGTGACCGCTGCCCACGTCTATCTCGTCGAGGACAGGCCTTCGCTCGTCGCATGTTTCGACGAGGTGGTCGAGACCTGCGTCCAAGCCGCGACCCAGGACTTCCGCTGAGACGAGGATCACCGCCCGCGAGCCGGCGAAACCCCGGCAGCATGGCGCGCACGCGCCACCTGAATGGACGAGGACTCAGTGACGAGGGAAGGAGAAGTCAGCGAGGGCCACCGCGCTGAAGAACCCGCTTGCCTCGCCTGGCCGCCAGTCGTCCCAGAGGATGAACGCTGTGCTCCGGTCGAGCGTGATGAAGTCGAAGTCAGTGGTCCCCACCTTTTGCTTCGGGTCAGGCTGCGAGGCTCCAGTACTGATCTGCAGGGGATTGCTGAACGTGGCACCGCCGTCCCTCGAGATCGCCGCCCAGGTGTTGCGCGGGAACGTCTCGCCGGCAGCCGGCGTACCGGGCTCGGTATTGCTCAACCACATGAGGCCGAGGACACCGCTCGGTGAAAACGCCATCCAGGGCTTGGACTTCAACGTAGCGGGGTTGTCGGTCACCGAGGTCGGCCCGCTCCAGGTCCTCCCTGCGTCGGCAGTCCGGTACACGAGGAGCGTCGTACCCGCCGGGTTCAACAGCGCGAGCGCGAACCGGCCCCGATGAGCCGGGTCTGCCGCCACGAGGAGGAATCCACCCGCTGCGCTCGATGCTGAGGGAACCGGCACCGCATGGCGTGACCATGTCACCCCGGCATTGCGCGTCGTCTGGAAGACGGTGCAAGGCGCCTGGGCGTGCACGAAGAACTGGCACGCCCCTGGGCTCGTCGAGGAGAACGCCGTGCCCAGAATTCCCTGCGCCGCAGACAGCATGCCCAGCGATCCAGCCGAGAATCCCGGCGTCCCACCGCCACCGAAACGCCGAGGCGTGCTCCAATGCACCCCGTCCTTCGATGCGACGAGCCACCGATCGTCGATCGCGCTGACCGGGGCGTTCACGTTGCCGGTCGAGGTCGGGCCGAGGCGACCGGACTCAAGCCCCTCGATCGACGCACTGCCGGAGGCCGCGTAGATGGTCCCGGTCGACAGGTCGGTGGCGAGGAACGGGCGATCGGTCGGGGTCCCCGTGAACACCGGACGGCTCCACGTCCGACCTCCGTCGGTCGACTTGCTCACCGCGATCCCCCCGTCGAGCACGCCGAGGCGAGCCACCGCGCTCGCCGAGAGGTGAAGGTCGTCCCAGGCGATGAAGAAGGTCCCGTTGGGAGCGACCGTCACCATGGGGTCCGAGTTCGACAACAAGTCGGCATGTCCCCTCGGGTAGCCGGGAAATGCCACGTTCTCCCATGTCCGGCCTCCGTCGAAGGACACGTACACCTTGTCCTTGATGAACCCGGGGACATCGAGGTAACCGGCCGGCGCCGCCCCGAAGACCAGTTGACACTGCGGCGCCCCTGCAGCGGCGCAGGCGTAGGTGTAGTGCTCCTGCATGGCCATGTACACCAGGTTCTTGGGGTCCCTCGGGTTGACGGCCACCTCTGCCTCGCCATACCGGTGGGTCATGTCGTTCGTCACGTCGACTTGCGTCGGGCGCAGGATCGCCCGTGCCGCCACCTTCGCCGGCGGGGCCGCCACGGCGCCGCCGGCTCCAGGCCCGAGGAGCGCAGCGGCGCTTGCCAATGCGATCGCAGACGCCCAACCTCGAATGCCACGACCATCCATCGCCACTGGAGCGCGCTGTCGCCGTCGCCGTCGCTCGACCGGTGCCTTGGGACCCCGCGTCGAAGCTTCAACACCATGGCGGCACCGCCGTGGGCTCATCATTCAGAGCCACCGTGGAACGCCGAGAGCGGGATCCGGGCGAACCAGGCTTGCACCGGACCACTCCGGGCATCACCCCACCCGACGTAGACGTCGCTGCGATCGGCGATGATCCAGGAGAAGTCGTCGCCGGCCACATAGCCGCTCGGGTAGCTGCCGGTCGCGTTGCTCACCCGAAGCGGCGCACTGAAGACCACATCCTGGCCTTCCTGGCGACCGACGGCAGCCCATACGTCATAGGGCGAACTCCCCGCAGGACCGTGCCAGGTCCTCCACACCAGAGCGATCTCCCCGGTAGGGCTGTATGAGATCCAAGGCTTGAACTGCTGGTTCGGCGGAGACTCCCCCACGAGCGCCGGAGGGCTCCATGTCGCACCCATGTCGTCGGTCACGTAGACCTCGTTCTTCGTCCCGGTCGCGTCGAGGACGGTCACTGCGAAGTGGCCCTTCGCTGCGGGGTCGGCTGCGACGAAGGGCTCCGACAGTGGGTTCGCATCGACCAGCGGGACCACGTGGCGATCCCATGTGGCCCCGTGGTTCGTGCTCGTCTCGAAGATCACGCAGGGGCACGTTGCACCCGGGGCCGTCGACGCGGTGTAGACGGTGGCGAGGACTCCGTGGGCAGCCGCGATGTTGCCACCGAAGACCGCCGGGTCATGGGGGTAGGTCGGGGAGTCCGTGGGGTAGACGGGTCCGAACGAGCGAGCATCATTCGTCGAAGCGGTGACGTAACCGTCATGGTCGACGATGTTGTGGCCGATCGCGTACACCGTGTTCGTCGACTGGTCCACCGCCATCCAGGGTCGATCGAAGGTGTCGATCGGGAGGGCACCACCTCCCCTGACGAAGCGGGTGGCATCGGACCCCATCGTCTCCACTGGAGCACTCCAGGTCCGTCCCCAGTTCGTCGAGTGAGCGACCCAGTCCTGGCCGTGGACGATAATGCCCCCCAACCCCCCGACGCTGATCCCGCCGCTGGAGACGCCGGTGAAGGTGGCGTAGTCCCCGGACGCGTAGAGCGTGCCGTCAGGCCCTGCAACGGCGACGCCGTCCTCGCATCCTTTGATGTTGGGAATGTGGTTCGTCGGAACCGAGACGAAATGCCAGTGCAGCCCCCCGTCGTTGGACACGTCGCCACCGCAGGACCTCGGCGGCGCCGCCGCGTTTAATGACAGCGGGTTCGGGAACGTTGCCCAGGCAACGAAGAGGTTCTTCGGGTTGCGCGGGTCCTGCGCGATCTCGGGCTCCCCGATGACCTTCGAGCCGTTGTTGTGGGAGAGGTCGATCTCGAGCCGAGCTCCCGCGGCACCGGCGCTCCCGCCAACCCATCCAGCGATCACCGGGACCGCGAGGCAAAGCCCCGCGATCGAGGACCTCCACAAACCCCGCCGCCGGCGACAGCGCGAGCCCCGCCCATGCGACGCTCGGCGGCTCCGGGCAGCCCTCGATTCGATCGACGCCACATCGCAAAACCAGCGCAACGGTTTCCCCCTCTCGACAAATGGCTCCCTGCAGGAAATGGCTCCCTGCACGGACGAGATTACACTAGTGCAAAAGTAATGAATTCTTACGGTTTTCCGATGCTGCCCTTCGCGACCGGCGACAAAATGATGCAGTGCCAGATCTGGGCGAGCAGCCGCGCGGGACCGCAGACGAAGGGGGCGAGGAGCCACCGCAGGAGGCGAACGTTGCGGAGCACGCCAGTTCCTCGAGGCCGACGGAGCCTCCCTGGCCTCGCGAGCAGGCTCCGGTCACTTCGCCCCCGGTGCACCCCCCAGGCGGTGCGGGCACCGCTGGCACGCCCGGATATGGCTTCCCGCCGGGAGGCGGCCCCCCCGCTGCGCCGTGGCCCGGCTGGGGCAGCTGGACCCCTGCCGGTTCCCCCCAACCGTCGTGGGCTGGACCGCCTGGCCCCCCTGGCAAGCTTGCCCACGTCCTCAAGAACGCGGCGATTGCCTGGCTCGTCGCCGCGCTGCTCGCCGCCGCCGTCGTTGGCCTGTCCGTTGCCCTTGCGACGAGGAGCTCGACGCCGGTCGTCGCTCCCTTCGGTCCCCCCGGGAGCTCCATCGTCGGCCCCGGGATCTTCGGCGGGCGCTTCGGTCACGTCGCCGTGATCGGGACAATTGCCCGGGTGGAGGCCCATTCCTTCACCGTGACGGCCCTCTCCGGCGAGACGGTCACCGTGAAGGAGCAAGCCTCTACCCTCTATGACCAAGGCGCGACGAAAGCCTCATCGGCCATCGTCACCACGGGTGCAGCCGTCGTCGTCGAGGGCAACCGGATCGGGAACACCGTGACGGCGACACGGGTCATCGTGCTGCCCGCTGCAGTCGCTTTCCCCTTCGGGGCCCTTCGTCGCCTTGGGGTCTCGCAAGGCGACGGGTAAGCACAGGCAACCGTCGAAGAGCCGCAGGGCCGGCCACGAGCATCGACGGTCCTGGGTGCGCGCAGAGCGAGACGGCCGCTCAGTCTTCTTCGATGGAGATCGCCTGCTTCGGGCAGAGACGCACCGCTTCTTCCACCCGCGCGCGGAGCGCCTCGGGAGGATGCTCCATCAGGACATGGAGGTTGTCATCCTCGTCGAGCTCGAAGACCTCGGGAGCAACCCCTGCGCAGAGCGCGTTGCTCTCGCATTGCGTGAAATCGACGACCACCCGCATTATTGGCCCATAGTGTATCCGCCGTTCACCGGGTACGTCTGACCCGTGATCCAAGAAGCCAGCGGGCTCGCGAGGTAGGTCACGAGTCCTGCGACGTCCTCTGGCGTGCCAAACCGACGGATCACGTAGTCACGGAGCCGCCGCGCGCGCCGCTCGGCCATCTCTTCGCTGGCTTCTGGGAACAGATCGGTCGGCGTAGCCATCGAGCCCAGCGCCACGTTGTTCACGGTGATCCCATAACGTCCGACCTCGCGAGCAACGGCTCTCGAAAACCCTGCCGCCCCGGCTTTGGCGGCTGCATAGGCACTCATGTACGGCTCCCCACGCCGGCCTGCGTCGGAGACGATGGTGACGATCCGACCCTCCTGACGCTCGATCATCCCGGGGAGCACCCCTCGGGTGCAGTTGAGAACCCCGTACAAATTGATCGCGAAGTACCGGTCCCAATCCGTCGGATCGGTCTCGACGAAGGGGGTCAGCGCGAAGCGCTCGGTCCCTGCGTTCCCTGCATTGTTGACGAGCGCCCAGAACGGCCCGAGGCGATCGGTCGCAGCCAGCACCTCCTCGAAGGAGGTCACGTCGAAGATCGCTGCCTCGGCGCGCCCGCCTTCGGCCCGGATCTCCTCGACCACCGCGTCGGCCCGATCCGGGCGGACGTCGTTCACCACCACGGTGGAACCGGCTCGCGCAAGCGAACGAGCGATCCCTCGTCCCACGCCTTGCCCGGCACCGGTCACGAGCGTCCGGCGCCCGTCGAATTCGATCGCGAAGGCCAACAGAACGGGTTATGTCGTGAAGACCGGAAGCTTTTCCCAACCGCGGACCGTCGACGTGCGGGCCTGTACCGCGTGCTCCCAGTCGACCTCCCAGTCCGGGAAGCGCTTCAGCACCTCATCGAGCGCGACGCGGCCCTCGAGGCGAGCCAGTGCCGCTCCGAGACAGTGGTGGATGCCATACCCGAAGGAGAGGTGGCGATCGATCTTGCGCGTGACGTCGAATCGATCGGCGTCCTCGAAACGACGCTCGTCGCGATTGGCGGAGCCGTTGAGCAGCACCATCACGCTCCCTGCTGGGACCGTCTGCCCGTAGTGCTCGACGTCGGTGACCACGTAGCGAGCCTGGACCGGCGAGGGGGCTTCGTAGCGCAAGATCTCCTCGATCGCTCCGGGAATGAGCTCTGGGTGCTCCACGAGCAGTCGGCGCTGGTCGGGGTGCTCTCCCAGCAGCTTCCCGGTCCAACCGATCAACCTCGTCGTCGTCTCGTTCCCCGCCGCGGCGAGGAGTCCCACGTAGGTCAAGACCTCTTCACGGGTGAGCTTTCTGGTGACGCCGTTCTCGTCCTCGAACTCGGCGTTGAGCAGCTCCGTCATCAGGTCGTTGGAGGGATGCTTGGCTCGCCAGTCGATGTAGCCCTCGAAGTCCGAGAATCCCGGGACCGCCTGCGCGGGATCCGACCGAGGAGCGCCTTCGTAGAGCCGCAGGCCCTCGTCGATGCGGTCCCGGATCGCCTCCTGGTCCTCCTCGGGGATCCCGAGCAGCATGCCGATCGTCCGCATCGGCATCTGCGCCCCCAGGTCGGCAATGAAATCGAAGCCACCAGCACCGACCAGAGGGTCGAGGCTCCGCGCGCAGAACGCCCGCACCTGGGGCTCGATGGCGTTCATCTTGCGCGGCGTGAACACCCGCGACAGCAACCCGCGATGGACGTCGTGAACGGGGGGATCCTCGAAGAGGATGAGCCCGGGCGAGATCGGTACTTCCGCCTTGATCATCTCGAGCACGCTGCCCTTGCCCGAGATGTAGGTCCTCCAGTCGACGAGCGCGCGCTCGACATCCGCGAAGCGGCTCAGCGCGTAGAAGTCGTAGCGCTCGTTGTAGTACAGCGGTGCCTCATCGCGCATCCGCTTCCAGATCGGGTAGGGGTTCGTGTCGATCTCGAAGTCGTAGGGGTCGTAATAGAGATCGCTCGCCTTCGCGGTCGTCGCCATGGCGCACACGGTACCAGATCACTCTTCCCGTCACGGAACCGCCGCCGTTGCGCGCGCGGCGATCGCCAAGGGTCTACGCGCTGGGGAGCTGGTCCGATCCCGGCAGGAGCTTGCCGCACACCTCGGTCGGGTGCACGAAGGAGTCCCCCTTGAACTGCACCAGCCATTCGCAGAGCGTCTTGGGCGCCTTCCCCCACACGCTGAGCTCGAAGTTGGCCTTGTTCGGCTCGAGGCCTCCCATGGTGTAGTTGGTGACCTTGTGGAGGGCGTTGATGAACTTGCTCTGCGTCGGGTTCTTCCCGGCGAGCTTGAGGCCGTAGATCATCAGGTCGGCGCCGCCCCAACCCTCGTACCAGCTGAAATCAGGAACGCCGGTGTAGTGCGCGTACCGCGCGAGGGCGGCCTGGAAGGCCTCGGTCGCCTTGGTGTGTAGCTCGACCGGGGCGCCCGTCGCCAGGAACCAGGCCCCCTGGGCATCGGGAACCGCAGCCGTGTCGGTGATGAGGGACTGTCCGTAACCGGTGGCGTTGAGCGTCACCTTCAGGTTGACCCCCGCCTGCTTGAGGGCGGTCATGATGGCGAAGTTGGTGTTCTCGTCGAGGGGGAGCCACATCGTGTTCACCCCGGCCGCCTTGATCGACAGGGCCAGCGGGGTGACCGCGACGCTGCCGAAGGGCAAGGTGTTGTTGAGGTAAGCCTTCCTCATCCCGACCGCCTGGCAGCTGAAATTGAACCCGCTCGCCGAGGCGGTCGAGGAGGGCGAGATCGAGTAGCCCACCGAGCCGCAGGCCGTGCCCCCGTGCGCCTTGGCGAACTTGGCGAGCCCGTCGTACTGGGGGTCCTTGGGGTCTGCCTGCCCGGAGATGGAGAACATGTTGGTGTTGGGCTTCTCCCACCACTCGGGCCCGTCGTAGGCACCGCCGGTGACGGGGATCCCCGCTTGCTGAGCAATCTTGTACCCACCGAAGGCGACCGGGCTCTCGTCGATGATCCCGAACACACCCTCGGAGATGAGCGCGGCGGTCGCAGACTGGTTGGTGGAGGGGTTGGTCGCGTCGTCTTTGATGATGAGTTTGATCTTGCGGCCGTCGACCCCGCCGTGGGCGTTCTGGTACGCGATGCGTGCCTTGGCCGAGGGCACGATCCCGGTGTACTCGGGCGCCGCGGTGCCGGTCTCCGGGGAGATGAGGCCGAGGGTGATGGTCTTGGCACTCACCCCCGCGGTTGCGAAGGCAGGCCCCACGCCGATCCCCATCGAGCCCAACCCTGCAACCAGAACCATGCCGAGCGCAGGGACCACGACGCTGTGCCGGAAACGAAATCGCATCTGGAGCCCCCTCCTCCCCCGCCGCTGCGATTCACTCGAGCGACGCTGCCTCCTCCGGCCAGCAGTACAGGATGCCTCCCCCGATGACGCGTACTGCCTCCGTCTGGTTAACCCGCGAACGTTAGCACGGACGCAGCGAGATCGCCAGGCCTTTCGTGCACCGCGACCCTTTCGCAACCGGACGACCGGACGGCGAAGCTCCTTCCCGGAGAGCTGATCAACACCCCGGGAGCGAGCCTCGGACGATCAGTGGCGCACCATGACCTCCGGCCGCGGCGCCGGAGCCGGCGGCGCCGTCGACGACGGCCCAGAACCGGCCAGCGCCACCGCAGGACGCCGCTTGCGTTCCTGGGCTTCTTTGTACAAGAAGTAGTTGAACGCGGCGCTGTGGGCCACGGCGGTGATCGCGAGCCACAACCACCACAGGTGCCGAACCGTGAACAAAAGGACCACGAACGCGACGAGGTAGATGAAGGCCCCCGCGCGGAAGCTGTCATAGGCGCGCTGGGACCTCGCACGCAGGTTGGCCATCATCGAACGGAACTGGCGCGCCTGGAAGGTGAGGATCCCGTCGGGGAACTTGACCATGGCGATGGCCCCCAGCCCGAAGAGCACCGGGACGAAGTTGGAGTAGATCTTCGGGAGGTACACGAGCGTGAAGCCCGCAGCCAAGGTCTGGGCGAGGCCAGCAATCAAGGCCGCCGTGCTCGAACGGATGCCCTGGGTGACGAGCACGGCCAGCCAGACCACGCCCAGCAGCACGTCGTAGTTGGCCGACAGGGCGACGCCGAGGGACATCGCCAGCATCGCCCCACCGATCCCGGCCACGAACGCGGCCAAGCCGGCCAAAAGAACCTTCATCTGGACCACGCTGATCCCCAGGGTCTTGGCCCCCGGCTCGCTCGCCCGCACCGCGCCGAGCGCCAGGCCGCTCGTGGAGTGGCGAAGGTTCGCGTGGATCAAGACGACGACCGCGAACACCGCGAGGGCGAACCACACGAAGACTCGCCCACCGGAGAGGAAGCTCGGAGGCGTGACGTTGATACCGATCCCGTTGTTCTGGAACAGCTGCCGGGAGAAGACGAGGTTCTCGATCAACAGCCCGAAGGTCAACGTGACCAGTGCGACGTAGAGGTCGCCGAGGCGGATCATGAGGAAGCCCAGCACCAGCCCAAAGGGAACCGCCACGAGACCGCCCATCAGGACGCCCAGAAGGATCGGCCACCCGTGGTTCACGGCCAGGATCGCCATCGTGAACCCCCCAGCGCCGGCGAAGATCGACTGGCACAGCCAGATCATCCCGCCCTCGCCGACCACCATGGTGTAGGAGAGGAAGATGATGCCGTAGCAAACGCCCTGGCCGACGAGCCCGAGCCAGAACCCGTGCATGAGGAGCGGGAGCGCGCAGACCGCAGCGAAGCCCACCGCAGGAGCTCGCCAGCTGAGGGACTGCACCGTTGCCATGTTCCTGCCGACACCGGCAGGTTCCGCTCTACCGCCCTGGGGCATGATCGCCCGGTCGAGGGCACCACCGACGCCGGCCGCCTCGTCCACGCCGCCACCTCGGATCATGAAGTAGATGAGGAAGATGGCAGTCACCACGAAGGGGATGCTGGGAAGCACTGCCGCGGTGAACGAACTCGATGGCGGGAGCCCGTACTGGACGAGCGCGCCCGCGATCCCTATGCCCAGACCGACCAAGAACGCGACCGGAAGGTTGCGCAACTTCGCGGCGATCACCGCCGAGAACGCCGCCACCATGAGCAAGGTGAAGTCACTCGAATCGAGGCCGATGATCGGGGCCGAAAGGACCCCGGTGAGCCCGGCCAACCCGATGCTGACGGCCCACACGCCCACCGACACCGTGTTGGGGTTGGTCCCCGACAAAGAGGTCATCGCAGGGGAGTCGACCATGGCTCGGACCCGCAGACCGACGTCGGTATAGCGCAGGACGACCACGCCGATCACGACCACCGCGACGACAGACCCGTAGACGATGATCTGGTCCATCGTCACCGGGACCCCGAGGAAGTGGAAGACCCGGACGGGTTCGGGGGCAAGCCCCGGCGCTTTGAGGATCGTCTGGTTGCCGAAGATCACCTGATCGAGCGAGGGGACCGCGACCGACACCCCGAGGGTCGCCACCACCTTGACCAGCATCGAGGAGAACCGCAGCGATCGGAACAAGATCAGGTACAAAAAGACGCCCAACGCCGGGCCGAGGCCCAGGATCGAGAGCAACGCCGACGGTGCGATCGCCCAGTGCAGCTGGGAGTTCAAGTAGTAGTAAAAGCGGGCCACCGTGTAGGCGAGGGCGCCGAACGCGAAGTTCAGGATGCCGGCCGAAAGGAAGGTCACGACGAGCCCGGTCGCGGCGATCGCGTAGATCCCTCCGAGAACCAGTCCGGCGATTACGTACTGCAGCATGTTCCCCCCTCACTTCGAAAGGGTTGGCACCGCTCCATCGAGCAAGCGGATACTACAAAGCGCTGCGAGTGAGAGCTACTCGCCGCACGCGAGATCATCTTCTCGATCGAGAATCTTTCGTGACATCCGTGCACTCCGACACCAGAGATCTTCCCCGGACCAGGAACGCTTCATGCATCGACGCCGCAAAGCGGCACGAGTGTCATGATGCAAATCACTGCGCCAGCATCGCGGATGATCTTCAGTGCTCGATATCGAGCCAGTGTCTGCGAGTCGACACGACCACCACGTCGGGATGCGACCACACGAATCGCTCAACTTGGTCGAGGAGCGACTCGGCGTGGCTGGGCGTCGACGACACGACGCTGAAGCCGATGCCGGCGCGCTGCCAAAGGTCGTGATGCGCGACCTCAGACGCCGAAACCCCGAACCGCCGCCGAGCCGATTCGATGACGGGTCGGATCAGGGCACGCTTGGCCTTCAGCGAGCCGCAGGTCGCCAGGTAAAGCTCGATCTCTAGGGCCGCGACGTACACGGTCAGAGAAGCATGTCACCCCACAACCGTCTCGACCGCCGCCCACCCCGACGAACCGACAGCAATGGCCGACAGCGACGGCCGACCGCGCCGCAGGGGTGGCGAGCAGCCACAGTGCTGATCACCCAAGGATGTCGTACCACCCCGTGGCCGCTGCGCGCCGCCAGGCGTGGACGGCCGCCAAGTGGGTCGCCGCCGATGCCCGCCGGTACGCTCCGAGTCCATGAGCCCCGATGCGAACCCCGAGCCGACGATCGAGATCACCGGCGTCGCGCAGAAACGGGCATGGGACGAAGGGGTCCTCCCTCCGGTGGAGAACCTCGGCCAGGGGCTGTGGTCGATCCCGGTACCCATGCCGCAGAGCTCTTTGCGCTACGTCTTGGTCTACGCCCTCGAGCTCGCCAACGGCGTGGCCATCGTCGATGCCGGCTGGGACACCGCCGAAGCCTGGGAGGCGCTCACGAGCGGGCTGACGAAGGCCGGTTACGCGATCGGAGACGTCGAAGCGGTCCTGGTGACCCACATCCACCCGGACCACTACGGCCTCGCAGGCAGGGTGCGGGCTGCCTCGGGCGCATGGATCGCCTTGCACCCCGCGGACGCCGACGTCCTCCAGGGGCGCTACGTCGACACCGAGCCGCTCATCGACTTGGTGCGGGCGCAGATGGCCGCAGCAGGCGTCCCCGAAGCGCCACGCGAAGCGATGGGCCAGGCATCGATGCCGATCCGAAACCTCGTCGACGCGGTGCTCCCTGACGTGCTCCTCGAGGACGGTGACCGCCCGGAGCTTCCGGGCTGGGACGTCACTGCCTTGTGGACTCCTGGCCACTCCCCCGGCCACCTCTGCTTCTACGACGAGCGCCGGAAGCTGCTCCTCTCCGGAGACCACGTCTTGCCGCGCATCACTCCGAACATCTCCTTGCACCCCCAGCAACGCCCGAACCCCCTTGCCGATTTCTTCGAATCGCTCGACAAAATCGAAGAACTCGCCGTCGAGGAGGTCTTGCCGGCACACGAGTACCGGTTCCGCGGGCTCGCCCAGCGGGTCGCGGCGTTGCGCGCGCACCACGAACGGCGCTTTGGCGAGGTCGTCGCAGCGCTGGAGGCACAGCCTGGAGCCACCGCGTGGGAGGTGACCGTGGAGCTCACCTGGAGCCGCCCCTGGGAGGAGATCCCCTTCTTCATGCAGCGTGCTGCCGTGGGCGAAACCCTCGCCCACTTAGTCGTCCTCGAGACCCGGGGAACCGTTCGCCGAAGCGACTCGGTGCCGGAACGCTGGACGCTGACTGGTGCGCCACGGCCTTGAGACTGAGCAGGGCGCAGGCTTCAGGGGCCCAAGAAGTTCACGATCGCGGTGATGAACTCCGGTTTGGTCACCGCGCTGAGATGGGTGCCCGGGACGACGGTGGCGGTCCCGTGCCTGAAGCGCCTCGCGAGATCGAATGGCGAGACGTCGCGATCCCCGCAGATGACCAGGGTCGGTGCCATGACCTCTTCGATCTGCGCCAGCCCTAATCGCTCCTGTTGGCTCGATCCCCCTGTCGCTGGCCAGGCCGTGCGCGGAGCCCGCTCGGCCAACGCGCGCTGGCAAGCCGCCAGCGCCAGCCGGTCCGCACCGGTCCACTCTGCGAAGCGGCGGTAGCTCTTGGCAACCGGATCGGCGATGGCCGCCCGATCGTCGGCCTCGAGCGCTTGCGCAATGCGGATGCTGCGCGCCCGCCATTCTCCCGACGGCGCACCCATCAGTCCTTCGAGCATCCGGAGATCGACGCCACCCAGGACGAGACGCCGAACGCGCTCATCCCGGAGGGCGAAGCCCAACGCTGTCGCAGCCCCCATCGAATAGCCGACGACATCAGCGGCCGCGAGCTCGAGCGCGTCGAAGAGGCTCACGACGTCTTTGACCATCGTGTCGTTGGCGTAGGCACGCACCGCGTGAGGCTTCTGTGACCGGCCATGACCGCGGGCGTCGAGCCCGATCACCTCGTGACCCGCTTGCACCAGCGCCTGCGCCGTTCCAGGGTTGATCCAGTTGATCTGCGTGCTCGAGCCGAACCCGTGGAGCAACACCACCGGCGGCCCGGCACCTTGGACGCAAAGATGGAGCTCGAGACCGTCGAAGGTCTCCAAGCTCGTCGGTCGAAGATCATGGTGGTCGCGCCGGCCGCCGGCCTCGGCCCCAGGGTCCGTCACACGTGCGCGTGGACGACCGCGCGGTAGTACGCGCACCGCTGGTGGTCGACGGGGCTGGGCGTTCCTGACCGCTGCAGAGCACGTCGCAGCGCCGCGAGCCGTGGATGGCGCTTGGATCCGGACCACTGCGCAGACTCAGGGCCGACCACCGTCGTCATCCCGGAAAAGCCTGCTGCCCGAACGAGCTGGCGAATCGCTTCGAGGCTCGGGATGTACCAATTCCCGAAGTCGTGCATGAACTCGTCCCCCGCGAAGAACTGCAGGAGCCCGAGCTCCTCGACGCCGCTGACGGCGATGGCTTGGGTCTCGATGACGGCGACCTCCTTGGTCACCTTGCGCAGCCGCTCAAGCGCACGGAGCGGCTCTTTCATGTGGTACAGCACGCCGAGGTACAGGACCACGTCGAAGCGGCCCACGGTGTCGAGGTCCACCGTGGCGAAATCCGCAACCATCGGCTCGACCTTGCTGTTGAGCACTTCCCGTGCAAAGTCGAAGGCGCGGCGCCCCGGGAGCTCCGGGCGCCAGAATTCGGTGGTGTCCCGCTCGTGATCAGGAAGCTCGCCACGCTGTGCGCATGCGGCCCAGTACTTTTCGCGAGCGACCATGTCGACGCCCCACACGTAGTGGTCCAGCGCCACGACGCGAGCCGCCCCGAGCCGCTCGGCCAGGAACGAGTAGTAACCGTCCCACGCGCCGATGTCCAACACGCTCTTTCCGGTCAGGTCGGGAAGCTCCTCAGCGCCGAGGAACGGTCCCTTCGACAGGCCACGAGTGACGACGCCCTGGCCCAGATCGATCGGATGGAACCAGCCTAAGGAGTCGGCGCGTGCTCGTAGCTCCTCTGCGCTCAGCACGCCGACATGGTACAGGGGTGCGCGGCTCGGATCGCCTTGGCGATCCCGGCTCCGTCCAGCTCGAAGCGGGCGAGAAGGTCGGCAGGGCGGCCGTGGGGGATGTACTCGAGCGGTGCACCCTTGACCAGGAGACGGGGCACCGGGCGAGGAAACTGGTCGCGCAGCGCCGACCCGATCTGAGTCCCGAACCCTCCCTCGCGGACGCCGTCTTCCGCCACGAGGACGAGGCGATGCCGGAAGAGATCCTCGACCATGGCGGGATCGACGGGAGCAACGACACGGGCGTCCCACACGGTCGGCGAGAGGCCCACCGCTTCGAGGTGCTCGGCAGCCTCTTCGCACGCCGCCACCAACTTGCCGACGCCGACGAGGCAGACGTCGGTACCCGAGCGAACGAGCCGTGCGCGAAGACCACTGCCAACCACCCCGGCGGCGCGTGCTTCGGTCTTCGGCCAGCGGATCGCCACCGGTCCGTCGGTGATGTCGAGCGCATCGTGCAACATGACGCCGACCTCCTCGTAGGAGGAGGGGGCAAGGACGGTCATGTTCGGGACCTTGGTGAGCAAGGCAAGATCGAGGAGCCCGTGGTGGCTGGGCCCGTCCTCGCCGGTGATCCCCGCCCGGTCGAGACAGAACACCACGGGAAGCCGATGGAGGCCGACGTCGTAGTACACCTGGTCCCAGGCACGGTTGAGGAACGTGGAGTAGATCGCCACGACCGGACGAAGGCCTGCCATCGCCATCCCTGCGGCAGCGGTCACGGCGTGCTGCTCGGCGATGCCGACGTCGAAGAAGCGATCGGGATACCGATCGGCAAAGGGGATGAGGCCAGTCGGCCCTGGCATCGCTGCGGTGATGACGACGACCTCGGGGCGCATCGCAGCTTCGCGCAGGATCGCGCGGGAGAACGCCTCGGTGTGACTGAGCGTGCCAGGCGGCTTCCCCAAGGGGATCCCGGTATCGGGGTCGAACGGACCCACGTCGTGCAGGCACTTCTCGTCGTCTTCGAGCGCAGGCCGGTACCCGCGACCTTTTGTCGTGTGGACGTGGACGACGACCGGCCCTCGCTGGCATTGCGCGCGGCGAAGTGCCTGCTCGAGCGCGATGACGTCGTGGCCGTCGATCGGCCCGTCGTAGGCGAGGCCCAGCGACTCGAAGAACGCAGCCGCTCGCGTCCTTTGTGCGGCACCGTTCGCCACGCCATCGGCAGCGGCCGCAAACGCTGAGATCGTCGGCGCATACGAGCGACCATTGTCGTTGAGCACCACGATGACCGGCGTGGCCGACGCGCCGATGTTGTTGAGTGCCTCGTAGGCCATCCCACCCGTCAGCGCGCCATCGCCGACGACTGCGATCACGTGGTGCCCAACGGCGTCCCCAACGCGGCGCAGCATGCGGCCCCGTGCGAGCCCGTACGCATAGGACAGCGCCGTGGAGGCATGGCTGTTCTCGACGAAGTCGTGCGCGGATTCGGCGCGGTTGGGGTATCCCGACAGGCCGCCTTCTCGGCGCAGGGAGTCGAAGCGTCCGGCGCGCCCGGTGAGGAGCTTGTGTCCGTAGGCCTGGTGACCGGTGTCCCAGATGATCGCATCGTGCGGGGACTCGAAGACGCGGTGCAGCGCAAGGGTGAGCTCGACCGTTCCCAGGTTGGAGCCGAGATGCCCTCCGTTGCGCGCAACCGAACGCACGATGAACCGGCGGATATCGGCGGCGAGTCGACGCAACTGCGCCGGGTCCAGGCGTCGGAGCTGCGCGACCGTGAGGCCGGCATCTCCTGCCAAGGGCAGCTCGTCGCCGACCGACTCGGACTCGGCGTCGATGCCGACCAGCGTCACCATGTCAGAGCGACGCCACCAGCGATCGCAGGGACTCGCGCAGCGACCCCAGCGTGGCGATCACGGCGGTGGGCTCGTAGCCGCAGTGGGCCATGCAGTTTGCGCAACGGGGGTCCTTCCCCCGCCCGTAGGCGTCCCAGTCGGTCGTCTCGACGAGCTCTTTGTAGCTCGATGCGTAGCCGTCCGCCATCAGGTAGCACGGACGTTGCCACCCCAGCACCGAATAGCTCGGGATCCCCCAGGCCGTGCAACCGAAATCGACCTTGCCTTCGAGAAAGTCGAGGAACAGCGGCGAGTGGCTCAGGCGCCACTTCTTCCGTCGGCCGTCGGCGAACGCTTCGCGGAACAGCGCTCGCGTCTGCTCAGGACCAAGGAAGTGCTCCTGGTCCGGGGCTTTCTCGTATGCATAGCCGGGCGAGATCATCATGTTGTCCACCTGCAGCTCGTCGTTGAGGAAGTCGAGGACGTCACGGATCGTCTTCGGGGAATCCGTGTTGAAGAACGTCGAGTTGGTGGTGACCCGAAATCCGCGTGCCTTGGCCTCGCGGACCGCTCGGACGACCTCCTCGAAGACCCCCTTGCGGTCGACGGCTGCATCATGGCGTTCACCCAGGCCGTCGACGTGTACGACCCACGAGAAGTACCTCGACGGCTTGAAGCGTTCGAGGCGCCGACGCAGCAGGACGGCGTTGGTGCACAAATAGACGTAGACCTTCCGGGCGACGAGCGCCTCGACGATCTTGTCGATCTCTGGGTGCAACAAGGGCTCGCCCCCGGCGATCGACACCATGGGGGTACGGCTCTCCTCGACGGCATTGACGACATCGTCGACGGAGAGACGCTTGCGCAGGATCTCGGTCGGGTGCTGGATCTTCCCGCAACCCGGACAGGCAAGGTTGCAGGCGAACAACGGCTCGATCTCGACAAGGAACGGGTAGTACTTCTCGCCGCGTAGGCGTTGGCGGATGAGGTGCCACCCGACCCGCAGGTTCTGTCTCAATGGAATGGGCATCGTTCCCCTCGGATCTCGTCGGCCTGCCGCTGCATCAACGCACCTGTGCCGGCAGGGCGAATCGGACGGTCTCTTGTGTCGTACGGTGCTCGGTGACCGAGGTATCGCCCAGCGCCGCCAGGACCTCCACCGTTTCGTGGACCAGTGCGTCCGGAGCGGAGGCACCGGCAGTGATCCCAACGGTGCGCGCACCGTTGAGCCAGCTCAGTTGGAGCTGCGAGACGTCTTCGATGAGCTCCGCGCGGCAACCCTGGCGGTTGGCGACCTCGACCAATCGGAGCGTGTTGGAGGAATTCTCGGATCCAACGACCAGCATCAGGTCGCATCGACGTGCGACCGCTCGGACGGCATCCTGGCGGTTCTGGGTCGCGTAGCAGATGTCGTCCGCACTCGGTCCGACCAGGCGGGGATAGCGCTCCTGGAGCGCAGCGATGACCTCGGCGGTCTCGTCGGTCGCCAGGGTGGTCTGGGTGAGATAGGCAACCGGCTCGTCAGGCGCCAGGTCGAGCGCCTCGACGTCGTCGACCGATTCGACGAGCCGGATCCGGCCCGGCACCTCCCCCATGGTGCCGATGACCTCTTCGTGGTCGCCATGGCCGACCAACACGATTTGGTGGCCTCGTTCCGCGTAACGCCGCGCTTCGTGATGCACCTTTGCCACCAGCGGGCACGTGGCGTCGATCACCGTGAGATCACCTCGACGAGCGGCCTCCTCCCGAACGGCTCGAGAGACCCCGTGGGCGGCGAGGACAACGGTCGCTCCATCCGGGACCTCGCTGATCTCCTCGACGAACACGGCCCCCTTGGATTCGAGGTCGCGCACGACATGGGCGTTGTGGACAATCTGGCGACGAACGTAGACCGGCGCCTTCGAGCGTTCGAGGGCCCTCTCGACGATCTCGATGGCGCGCTCGACCCCGGCACAGAATGAGCGCGGCGCGGCGAGCACCACCTGACGGCGCCCCAGCGCGCGCGCCCACGCCTCGAGCACCGAACGCGTCCGACGCAACGATGCCAACGCACGAAGCCCCCCCCGCACCGGGCCGTGCTCGATGGTGTCGGCGATGGATCGGATCACCGCGACGGGTCGGTCGGCCAAAGCGCCAGCCAGCCACGCCGACTCCATGTCCACTGCAACGGCACCATTGCCTGCCAGCGCTCGGCGCCGGGCTCGAGGAACGAACGTGGGAGCCGACGCCACCGTTCCCGTCCGCGCCGAGAGACCATTGCGGCGGAGCTCGCCAGCGAGCAGGATGCCGTGCGGAAGCCGTCGTTGGAACTTGCCATCGATCGTGCGCAGCTCGGTCGCGACTACGAGGTCGCCCGGTTGCAGGTCCTCCTGGAGCGCCCCGGCGACGCCGACGACCCCAACGGCCACATCGTCTCGCCGGCCGTCGAGGTCAGGCCTCCACGCGGCTGCGCGTTCCCTCCCGGCCCCGACGACCGTGACCGCCCCGCCGACGGCGAGGGCCTCGAGTCGAAGGGCGGTCACGACCCGCAGGTCAGCCACCGTCGCCGTCCTGGGATCCGCAGGCGCGGACGTAGCGACCGAGCGCCGAGATCGGGAAGACCAGCCGGTAGAGGTGGTAGTTGATGTAGAAGTCATGGGGGAAGCCCGTGCCAGTGAAGTAAGGCTCGTCCCAGCTCCCGTCGTTGCGCTGCGTCTCGACCAGGAACCGGATGCCACCGTCGACGGTCGGTCCCCAACGGCCGGCGGCGATCAGCGCCAGCAGCGCCCATGCCGTCTGGGACGGCGTCGAGGCACCACGGCCACTGAACGCTGGATCGTCGTAGGAACGGAGGTCCTCCCCCCATCCCCCGTCGGGGTTCTGGTGCGCCTCCAGCCAGGCCACGGCCCTCTCGATGGCCTGATGCCGGGGTGGAACGCCAGCAGCGATGAGTGCGGGCACCACAGCCCCGGTGCCATAGAGGTAGTTCGCGCCCCACCGCCCGAACCAGGACCCGTCGTCCTCCTGGTTCCGCAGCAGCCAGGCGACGCCTCGCGCAAGGGCGGTCGACGACCGGTCTGCGCTCGCGAGCATCTCGACGACGTGCGCGGTGACATCCGCGCTGGGCGGGTCGATCAACTCACCGAAGTCACAGAAGGGGAGCTTGCGGCACAGGTCTCGGGTGTTGTTGACGTCGAAGGCGCCCCAACCGCCGTCGTCGCTCTGCATTCCCAGGACCCACGCGATCCCACGCTTCGATGCCGCCGTGGCCGGGACGCCCGTACGGGCCAAGGCCATGATCACCTCGGCGGTGTCGTCGATATCTGGGTAGTGGTCGTTGGCGAACTCGAAGGCCCAGCCACCTGGCGCCAACTGCGGCCGACGCACGCTCCAGTCACCGCGAACGGAGATCTCCTTGCGCAACAGCCACTGTCCTGCGGCGACCAGGCGCGGATCCCCGGGCTCGACCCCGGCGTCGGCCAGGGCGATGGAGGCGAGCGCCGTGTCCCATACCGGCGACTGGCACGCCTCGAGGCGCCGGCCTCGCTCGTCGCGGATGATGAAACCCTCCAGTCCCTCAAGGCCTGCCCGGATCACCGGGTGGTCGATGGCATAGCCCTGGAGGTGCAGCGCGATCAGCGAGTACACCCACGGCGGTTGGATCCCCCCCCACGACCCGTCCGCCTCCTGGCGGTACAGGATCCATCGCTCCGCTCGCGCGAGTGCCCAGCGCCGCAGGGTTCGGAATGGGTGCCGCTCGTAGCGATGGAGCACCCGGTCGAGGCGGGCGAAGGCCCCCGGAACGCTGAACAGGGGTGGTGGCGGGGGATCCCCTGCACCCGTGCGCAGCTCGTCGATCCCGAAGCCGATCGGCCGGACCGGCCGGTGCGCGCTCACGATCGAGATGGCGACAATGCTCTGCCGAGCCCAGCAACCGAAGTCGTAGATATTGAGCGGGACACTGGGCGGCAGCAGCACGATCTCTGGTGGCATCACGGGCAAGCGTTCCCAGGACCACAGGCCGAAGAGCGCGAGCCACAGCCGCGTGAACACCCGCGTCGCTTCGACCCCACCGGCATCCCGGATGAACGACGCTGCCTTCGCCATGTGCGGGGCGTCCGGCGGATCGCCGGCCAGGCGGAGAGCCACGTAGGCCTCGACGGTCGTCGAAAGCTCGGGTGGCCCCCCGTAGAAGTTGGCCCAGGTTCCGTCGTCACGTTGCTGGGACCGGATCCACTTCGCCGCGGCGAGGGTCTCGTCCTGGGTGCGAATCCCGAGGAACTCCCGGAGGAGGAGATCTTCGGCATCCATGGTGACATTGGTCTCGAGCTCCCCCTTCCACCACCCCTCGGGATGCTGCAGGGCGGAGAGGGCGCGCACGGCACGCTCGAGGCAGGCAGCAGCCTCAGTGCGCTGCGTCCGTGCACCGGTGAGCGAGGTCATCGATCGCGCTCCGTCACGAAGCGAGCGACGGCCTCGAGGTCTTCACGCGCGCCGTCGGCGAGTGGCACCCGCTGGAGCGCCGCCAGTGCCTGGGAAAGCTCGGCATCGGCCATCGCCATGACCTCGCGCCGGGCGCCGGTGTCCTCGATCAGCTGGGCTGCACGCAAGACGTCCTGGGCGCTCAGCTCCGAATCCAGCAGGGTCACGAGCTCGTCGTACCGGTGCCCTGCGCGAGCCAGCGCCAAGACGACCGGGAGGCTCCTTTTGTGGGACAGCAGGTCGCCCCCGACTGGCTTTCCGGTCCGGCTCGGTTCTCCCCAAATCCCCAGCATGTCGTCGATGGCCTGGAAGGCCAGGCCAAGGTGCGAACCGAAGTCGCCGAGCGCGGCAACCGTGGCCGGAGGGGCATCCGCCAAGATGGCACCGACCGACGCCGCGAACGACAGCAGCGCGCCGGTCTTGCCTGCCTCCATCTCGACGCACTCTTGCGGAGTGACCTTCCCGCGCCCTTCGAACGCCATGTCCTGGGCCTGACCGGTGATCATGCGCTGCGTCGCGTCCGCGAGGGCTGCCGCGGCACGGACTCGCGCCGGAGCCGGATCCTCGAGCAACACCTGGATCGCCAGCGTCGAGAGCGCATCGCCGGTGACGATCGCTCGGCCGACCCCGAACTCCGCCCACACCGTAGCCCGATGACGCCGCTCCCGGTCCCCGTCGATGATGTCGTCGTGAATGAGCGAGTAGTTGTGCACCAGCTCGACCGCGACCCCACCGACGACGCCCACCGCTTCGGGGGCGCCGGCCGCCGTGGCTGAGAGGATGGCCAAACCGCCCCGCACGTACTTGCCGCCGCCGAGGTGATGGCGTAAGGGCGCCTGGAGCTCTGGCGCGATCCGGCGAATGGCAGCGTCGAGACCGGGACGGACGAGCGCAGCCGCGCGCGCCAACGCCGCCTGTGCTCGGGCCGCCGACGCTTCGCTGGTCGGCAGCTCAGGCTCCAAGGTTCCCTTGCTCACCGGGCCACCATCGCTTGCTCCCCGACCTTGCGAACCGCAAGACCCTCCCCGGCCGCGACGCCGGGAGAGCTCGCGGGCGCCCGGCCGAGCGCCAGGGCCTCCCGGGCCGCCTCGATCCCGCTGCGGACAGCGCCTTCCATGGTCGCTGGCCAGCCGGTGCGGCACCACGCTCCCGCGACGTAGACCCCCTCGAGCCTCGTTCGGGGACCCGGCCGCCACTTCGCAATCCCCGGGGTCGCCCGGAAGGTCGCTGCCCGCTCCCGCGTGACGACCGCGTCGATCAGCTCAGCCCTCCGTGCGCCGGGCAACAGCGCACGGAGGGCTTCGAACATCGAACCGATGAGATCGGCAGGCCGGCGCCCGATCAAGGCGTCCGCGGCCGACAACGAGACCGACAGGCATTGCTCTCGGTTCGCCGCACCCATCGGGCCTCGGCCCGAGCGGCTCGACATGCTCGCCCGCTCGCGCGTCGCGCCCTCAGCTTCGGCGCCAACCGGAGGCAGCCAATGAGCGGCTTCCGTCCGGTCGAACACGAACTGCAGGGGCGAATCGACGCATGCAAAGAAGGCCAGGTCCGTCACCTGCCGATCGAGCACGAGGTGCACGTTGACGATGGGGGAGGCACCGAGGTGCTCGACGCCAGGAAGGACGGCCGAACCGAGCAGTTCCTGTGCCGTGCCCGGTGGTGTCGCCACGATGACGGCATCGGCCACGTGCGTGCGGTCACCGGGGTGAACCGACAGGCGCCGGCTCGGACCATGCGCCTCCACACCCGTCACTGCGGCTCCGAGCACGACCTCGACGCCCGCCTGGTCGAGTGCGTCCATCGAGCGATCGCCGTGGAGGAACCCGAGGGGAACGATCGACCATCCGATGTCCCCGGCATCGGCACGGTCGAGGAGACCGGTTCGAAAGACCATGGCCCCCTGGGCAGCAGAGGCGTCCGAAGCTGGAAGATTAATCGTGGGTAGGGCGACAAGGTTCCAGAGGCGATCGATCGCTTGGGGGCTCTGGCCGTGACGCTCGAGCCAGTGTTCCAGCGTCATCGAGTCAAGCGCGGGATCGTCGAGGTCGAGTGCGCACAGCGCGCGCACGGCGCGCACGGCGCAAAGGCGCTCGCGCATCGACAGGTGCGCATAGCGGACAAGGCTGGGACCCAGGTGCAGCGGCGCCGGGAGGCCACGGCTGCGCGCGATGGTGGCCCGGGTGCCACTGGGCGCCAGGACCGGAACCTCAAGCTGGCGCTGAAGCCTGACCAACCCGGATGCGCCGATCCGGTCGAGGAAGCCGCGGTATGCCGTGCAGCACCGGAGGAAGACGTGCTGGCCGTTGTCGAACCATCGGCCAGCACGGCGAAACGACCACGTCAGCCCGCCCAACTTCGTCCGGCGTTCGAGGAGCACGACTTCTGCGCCCTGCCCCGCGGCCTCGAGGGCTGCGGCGATGCCAGCCAGGCCGCCGCCGACGACCACGATGCGAAAGCGACTCACGACCCCACACCCACCAGGCTTCGCGCGGCGACCCACGCCTTTTCGAGAACCGGAAGCGAGACGCGGCTCCGGGTCACCGCCAGGGGGTCTCGCTCGATGCGAGCGAGGAGCCTTCGGTAGATGCCGGCCATCGTCGCCACGCAGGCTCGACTGCGATGATCGAGCATGGGCAGAAGGCGCCACCCTCGTTCGAACCATTGAGCGGTCTTCTCGCACTCGAAATGCACCAGCGCAGCGATCGCCTCCGCGGGGCCGCTCAGGTCCGGGGGACAACCCACCGTGGCAGCATCCGTCGCGGGCAGGTACACCCTCCCGCGTGCTCGGTCCTCGACGACGTCACGCAGGATGTTGGTGAGCTGCAGGGCGATCCCCAGGTCGTCGGCGAGCCCAATCGCCCGTTGCGCGTCGGCAGGACGGAGCCCTGCGCGCTCGCATGCCGGCCTGAACACGGCGAACGACAAGCGCCCGATCGATCCCCCGACGCGCCGGCAGTACACGATGAGCTCGTCGAAGGTCTCGTACGCCGTTCCGTGGACGTCCATCTCGCAGCCATCGATCAGCTCGATGAAGGCCCCGATGGGCAGGTCGTAGCCCCGTGCGGCGTCAGCGAGCGCCACCATGACCGGATCGGGGTCAGCGCCGCCGGACTCGGGGGACGCCAGCAGGCGGTCGAGCTGCTTGCGCACGGTGGCGAGTTCAGTCAGTTTCTTCTCCGGTGGATCGTCGCCGTCGCCGATGTCGTCGATGCGACGCGCCAACGCATAGACGACCGAGAGCGCTTGGCGCTCGGGGGGGGCCAAGAGCCGGATCCCGTACGCGAAGTTCTTCGCCGCCGCACGGGTGATCCCCTCGCAGATACGGTAGGCGGACTCCACCCCTGCTGTGCGCAGCTGACCGGCGTTCATGCCAGCGAAGCACCCAGGATCGTCAGGCATCGAAGCACGAGGCGGGTCGAGCGGGGATGGCAGCGATGGGCCAGCACGTCGTAGTCCCGCCGAGCGATCTCGTCGAGCGCCGCGAGGCCTCCGGCCGCGAAGGCCGCCACGGCGACGCGCTGGCGCACCGGGAGGGTGCCAGCCAGCGGCCCTGCTGCTCGAAGCATCCGGCGGGCACGCGCGGTCTCGAGCACGACCACGCGTCGCAGCCCGCGCGAGGCGCTCGGGCGGAGCAGGTCCTCTGGGTCACAGCCGAAACGGTCGAGGTCCTCGAGGGGAAGGTAGATGCGACCCCGTGCTGCGTCCTCGTGCACATCTTGGAGATGCTCGACGATCTGGAGCGCGTTGCACACCTCGTCGGACCACGCGCAGCGTTGTGGGGTGGCGGCGCCGAAGATGCCCAGGACGAGACGGCCAACCGGAGCCGCAGAGAGCATGCAGTACTCCAGGAGCGCATCGAAGGTCTCGTAGCGAGAGACGACTTGGTCCTGCCGGTTGGCGGCGACGAGATCGCGGAATGGCGCAAGGGGCAGACCGAAGTGCTCGATGGTCTCCCCCACACGGACCATGAGGGGGTGCGTCGCCCCGCCCGCGCTCGCTCGATCGAGCTCCTCTTCGACCCAGTCGAGCAGTTCGCCGCGATCCCCGGTGGCCTCGTCGCCGATGTCGTCGACGAGGCGGGCAAAGCCGTAGACCGCGAGCAGGCCCCGCCGGAGCCGTGCGGGCAGGACCCGGGATGCCACCGGGAAGTTCTCCTGCGCTGCCTTTTCGAGGACGGTGCTCGCGCTCGGAACGTTGCCTGCCGGCTCGTGCCGCAGCGGAAGGCGTGTGGGGGCTGCCACCACCGGCCGGCTCCTTCGTATAGCGCCGATGACCAACGGTCCTCACTTGTTATACGTGCCGGGGTGGCCTCGTCAAGAACCATGGCCAGGACTCCGAAAGAACCCAGTTCAGCGGGGGGACTGCCTGGCGAACGTCCCCGGATTCGGCATCCGCCGAGGGTCGTCAGGAAGGGCCTGAACCGCCGCTCCCCTCGGGCCTTGCGATCAGGCAGGGGAGCGCAAGCCGAACGCCGGGCGAAGGAAACCCAACAGGACCGTCTCGACCACCCGACGAGCCGTCGGCACCGCACCAGCCCTGCCTCCCCGCAGGCGGGGGAGCAGTCTCGCCGCGAGCCCCTGGGAGACGCTGGCGACCACTCCGGCCAACTTGGGTTCCTTGCGCAGCTCGCGGGTCGCGGCCTCGAGCAGAAGCGGTGCCAGCGGCTCAAGGATTCGGCGGAGCGCGCCGACCGCTTCGTGCTCGGTCAAAATGCCTGGTCGCGCGGGCAATCCTTCATCGACGGCGTCCACCATCGACCGCGCCGCCGCGACGAACAGCTCGTCCTTCGACGCGAAGTAGCGGTAGAACGACCCCTTCGCGATTCCCGCCGCGTCACAGAGGTCGCCGACGCAGACCCCGTCGTAGCCATGCCTGGCGAAGGCCTCTCGGGCAGCCGCGAGCAACCGGTCCGTCGGGAGGTTCTCGCTGCGCGCACGTGCGTCGACGATGCGGTCCCACCCCTCGGGACCCACACCTTCGCGCGCGGCGGCGAGCACCTCGGGAAGGACCCGCCGAACGTCCTCAAGGCGCAGGTGATGGCGCTCCCGCAGGAACCGCACCGCGCTGAGTGCGACGACATGGTCCTCGCCGTAGAGGAAGCGGTTGACCGAAGCCGTCGTGGGCTGGGGAAGGAGGCCGATTCTCCGGTAGTAATGGATGGTCGGAACGGGAACGCCCGTGCGCCGAGCGAGCACCGACACCGAGAACCGGCGTGGACGGGCGTTGTCGCGCTCAGCGGACCCGAGCTCGGAAAACCTCTCCGGGACTCCGGTGGCGGGTATGCTCCGCAACTCGGTCAGCGTCACGGCTCCCTCTCCTGCCCGTCAAACGTTCGTTGGCTTTCGCATCCTAACGTGGACGGGCGCCAGCGTCACGAACGTTCGCTCGTTCGAGCCTCAGCGTCCCGCTTGTCCGCTCTCCGCGCCTGTCAGCGCTTGTCGGCGCACCGGTGACGCGGGTGCCCGACGGCACCCGATCCACCTGGGCGCCCTGACGGAGCTCTAGTCTTTCCCCTCGCTTCCTCTGCGCTGGTGATCTGCGATGAGCCGATGATCAAGTACCTGGGTTCCAAGCGCCGGCTCGTACCCGTCCTCTCGGACATCGCTGCGGCCGCAAGGGCGCGAACCGCCCTCGACCTGTTCACCGGGACGACGAGAGTGGCCCAAGCCCTGAAACGCCAGGGGATCACCGTGACGGCAGTCGATACGGCCCGCTACTCGGAGGTCTTTGCGCGCACCTACATCGAGACTGACGCCCGGGCGATCGACCGGTCTGCCCTGCGCGCCGCATTGGCCTACCTCGATGCGCTGCCAGGGACGCCTGGATACTTCACCGAGACCTTCTGCGTGCGGTCGCGCTTCTTTCAACCGTTCAACGGGGAACGCATCGACGCGATCCGGGACGCCATCGATTCGGATTTCGGCACCTCTACGCTGCGACCGCTGCTGTTGACGAGCCTCATCGAAGCGGCTGACCGAGTCGACTCGACGACAGGCGTGCAGATGGCATACGTGAAGCGTTGGGCCCCCCGATCGTTTCGCGCGCTCAAGCTGGAGGAGCCACAGCTGCTCCGCGGATCAGGGCGAGCGATCTGCGGGGACGCCACGAAGATCGTCAAGGCGCTCGGGTCCTTCGACCTCGCGTACCTCGACCCCCCTTACAACCAGCATCGGTACTTCACCAACTACCACGTCTGGGAGACGCTGGTGGCCTGGGACGCACCGGAGCACTACGGCGTCGCGTGCAAGCGCGCCGATTGCCGGCAGCCCTCCACCAAGAGCGTCTTCAACTCCAAGCGCACGATGCCCAAGGCGTTGCAGGCCGTGATCGACGCGATCGACTGCCGTGTGCTCGTCCTGTCATATAACGACGAATCGTGGATCAGCCTCGACGAGCTGATGTCGATGTGCGATCGCCATGGGGCAGTCGTCGCCCTGAGCTTCCCCTCGGCCCGTTACGTGGGGGCCCGCATCGGGATCCACAATCCAGCTGGCGTCAAGGTCGGGTCCGTCTCGCACCTGCACAACCACGAGTACCTGGTGGTCGCCGGCGACCCCGACGACGTGCGCCGGGCGACCGCAGGGTATGGCCATGCAGTGGTGTCGGTGTGACCGGGCCCAGCAGGCCTCGCCCGGACCTCGGAGCCGCCACGCGTAGGGGGAAATCATGACCGACATCGATTTTCGATCGACCTCGCTGCATGCCCTCGCTCACGAGGTGCGCAGCGGTCAACTCTCGGCACGGGAGTTGACCGAAGCCACGCTGGCGCGGATCGAGTCGCTCGACCGGGTCGTCCATGCCTTCGTGGCGATCGACGGGGAGCGCTCGATGGAGCAGGCGGCGGCCGTCGACCAGATCGTCGCCACCGGTGGGGACCCCGGTCCACTGGCAGGTGTCCCCCTCGCCGTCAAGGACCTCGAGGACGCCGCTGGCTTCCCCACGACCTTCGGCTCGCCCCTGCTGGGCAACCCGGGACCCGCGGTCAGCGATTCCGTGCTCGTCGGCCGCCTGCGCAGCGCCGGTTGCGTCGTGGTGGGAAAGACCAACACCCCCGAGTTCGGATGGGCCCCCAAGACCGACAATGCCCGCTTTGGCACGACCCGAAATCCCTGGTCGCTCGATCACAGCCCTGGAGGTTCATCCGGCGGCACCGCCGCGGCCCTCGCTGCAGGAATGGTGCCCCTCGGCACCGGTTCCGACGGCGGCGGCTCCATCCGGATCCCAGCTTCTTGCTGCGGGCTCTCCGGGATGAAGCCTTCGCTCGGGCGCGTCCCGGCGGGCGGTCTCGCCGCGCCTCAGTGGCCGGACCTCTCGACGAAGGGACCGATGGCTCGCTCGATCGCCGACACCGTCGCCGCGCTGGCCGTCGTCGTCGGGCCCGATGCGAGCGATCTGCGCGCTCTCCCTCGGCCGGACTCTCCGTGGCCGGCGGCACTCTCGGACCCCCACGTGCCGTCACGTGTCGCGTGGTCGCCGACCCTGGGCTACGCAGCGGTCGATGCGGAAGTCCTCCGGGCATGCGAACCGGTCCTCGACGTCATCGAATCCCTCGGGAGCGAGATCGTCGAAGTCGAGTCGGTCTTCGACGAAGACCCCTTGCCATCGTGGCTGGTGCTCGCCGGCTCGTATCTGCTTCGATCGATGCAGCACTACGTCGATCGTCCCGAGTGGGAGATGGTGGACCCTGGGCTCAGGCTCTTGCTCGAGTCGGCACGATCGACGACCGCCGTCCAGCTCGTGGAGGCGATCGACTACTGCCACACCTTGAACCTCCGCCTCGTCGAGCTGTTCCATGAGGTGCGCCTTTTGGTCACCCCCACGCTCGCAGCGCTTCCTCCGCCCATCGACTTGGGCGGGGCAGGGATCGTCAATGGCGTGGTCGACTCGAACTGGGTGCGGCTCACCTACCCCTTCAACATGACCCGATCGCCGGCTGCCACGGTCTGTGCCGGGCTCTCCGCTTCGGGCCTTCCCATCGGCGTCCAGCTGATCGGTCCGCAACACGGCGACCTCGTCGTGCTGCGCTCCGCGGCCGCCATCGAGGAGGCAATCGGCTTCGATGCCGTGGCACCACTGGGCTGAGGAGGCGTTGGGGTCGCGCGCGACGCGAGCCACTACGGTGTCGGAGTGCTCGGTGACCGCGCCGCCGACGCGAGCGGTGAGCGTCGGCGGATGGCCATGTTCCCGCTGCAGACGGTGTTGTTCCCTGGCGCCGCGCTCCCCTTGCACGTCTTCGAGCCGCGCTACCGAGCCCTGACGGCGGACTGCCTCGCGGCTGACCGCACCTTCGGGGTGGTGCTGATCTCCAGAGGGCGCGAGGTCGGCGGTGGCGACGAGCGGGTCGGCGTTGGGACGGCCGCGGTGATCGAGCAAGCGTCACCGTTTCCTGACGGCCGCTGGGCGCTGTTGGCCCGCGGGACCCATCGCATCGTCGTCGAGACCTGGCTGCCTGACGACCCCTATCCGCTGGCGCAGGTGAGGACGCGCCGCTCGACCACGAACGGGCTCGATGTCGCCTCCTTGGAGCGAGCGACCGCCGCCGTGCGGCGCGCGCGAGCGCTTTTGTCCGAGCTTGGGAGCGCCCCTCCGCTCGCCTTCGCCATGGACCCAGCGTCCACCACCACGGCCTCGGCGGGACCCGGCACTGGCCGGGTCCCTGCTGCGGACGAGCTCGAAGCCGCCACCTGGGAGCTATGTCAGGCGGCGCCGCTCGGAGCGCTCGACCGCCAGCGATTGCTCGAGACCGATGACGCGGCGCAACGACTCGAGATGGTGGCGCAGCTCTGTGACTCCCTCGCCGAGGATCTTCATCGGATGCTCGGCACCATGGGCGGGTCCGAGACCATGCGATGATGGCGTCGTGAACCGTTCAGGCTTGGATCGGATCGGCGTGGTGGACACCATGTTCGCCCGTTACGACATGGGTTCTGAAGCAGTCGACGAGCTGGCTTCGTGCCCGGGATTCGCCAAGCGCTTCGAGGTGCTGCGCCAGACGGTGCCCGGCTTCAAGGACCTCGCAGTGGCCTGCAAGCGCCTGATCGAGCGGGAGGGTTGCCAGATCGTCATCGCACTCGGCATGCCCGGCCCCGCGCCAATCGACAAGACCTGCGCGCACGAGGCGTCCCAGGGGATCATGCTCGCTCAACTGCTCACCTCTACGCCGATCCTCGAGGTCTTCGTGCACGAGGACGAAGCGGAGGACCCCCAGACCCTCGTCGCGGTCTGCCGTGACCGCGCGCGTAAGCACGCTCGCAACGCCTACTGGATGCTCTACGAACCGGAGCAGCTGGCCGAACGGGCCGGAAAGGGGATCCGCCAGGGGTTTGCCGACGCCGGGCCACTCGCTCCGTGAACCCCTGGCAACTCGATCAGCCGCCGGCCCGCGCCTTTCCGAGTTGGTCGATGTCGATGGGGTTCTTCGGCGCCGAGGTGGTCACGGGTCGGTTGTAGCCGGAGAACGTCACGCTGCCGGCGCCACTGTTGGAGCTCCCGGTCAGCCGCACGACATAGGGCGTGCTCGAGCGGGAAATGTAGACGCGGCCGACGCCTTTGATGTTGCTGGGCTCCACCACGGTGACTGGCTGGCCGGAGATCGTACTCCTGCCGAGCACCCTGAAACGAGTCGCGGACAGGCCGTCACCGAACTTGAAGATCTGGTTCATGAGGGAGTTGGCCTCGACGAGCTGCGCCAGCTGCCTCCCGTCGCTCGTCGTCACGGCGGTCTGCACCCAGCGGTTCGCGAAGAGTTGTGCGGCGGTCTTCCCCTCGTTCCTCAGCCAGAAGCCCCTGCCCGCTTCGAAGTACACGTTCGAGCCCGAGAGGATGACCCGGACTGCATCGCGCCCAAGACGTACCGTTCCATAGCCGGCCCCAGTGCTGCCGGCCGTGACGTGGATACCGATGGTCCCTCCGTTCGTCACCACGGACCCTGCCACGGTCACCGACGACGCGGCTTTGGAGTCCGCCACCGCCGTAGCGACCAGCTGCGCTGCGCTCGATGGCGCGGCCCCTGCCGGAAGGACCACTCCGAGTGGGAGGAGGCCACCGACGAGGCCGACCCCCAGCGATGCCCACCGCCGGCCCAGGTACGCACCGTAGCGAAAGGACTGCGTACGGTGGATGGTCGCGGTCATACCCCACGGAAGCCTACTGGCGCGTGTCCGTGGGCACGGGGATGGACGACTGCGGCACCCGTGCGCCCCGTCCCGGGAGTGGCTCCCCCTCAGCGCCGACGCAGCGCTGCCTTGAGCTCGCCGAGGATGGGAACCGGACCAGGATCGATGCCCTCGCGCGCGGCCATGTGCAATGACACGAAATCGCCGAACAGTGCAAGGTCGAAGAACTGCGCGAGGCTCCCCTGACCCTCACCGGTCACTTCGACGACATCGGCCACGACCTCTGCGAGCAACTCATCGACGATCCGAAAGCGCCTCGCGACCTGGGGATGCTCGTCGAGACAGCGAAGGGCGACCACCGTCAGGGCTTGGCGGGTGAGGTCCCCGTGCTGGCCCCAGCCAACCACCTCGTTGTGGCAGAGCTCCGGCTGGGCTGACCAGAATGCCGGCGACTTCGCGTTCTCGTTCATCTGCGTCTTCCAACGTTGCGCGGCCACCGCTCCGAGCCCGGACGCGCCATGGACGAGCGGGATCGTCCGACCAATCCGACGTGCCACCTCCTCGGCCGCGCTCCCCGGGCGAACGAGCTCGTCGCGGCGACGGACGAGCTGCTCGATCGCCGCCGCGATCCGTTCGCCAGCGCCTGGGAGCACCCCCATCCGCTCGAGGATGACAAGGGGTGGGATCGCCAGCGCCCCGAGCGCGGCCCGCGGCTGGGGGATGGAGGACGGGACGCCCACCATCGGCGCATCGGCTTGTGCCGCGAGTCGCCCGAGCTCTCCTCCCCCTGCGATCACGACGAGCTTCGCGCCCCGCTCCAGCGCACAGCGCGCCGCAGCCACGGTCTCCTCGGTATCCCCTGAACACGAGAGAGCGAAAACGAGGGTGCGCGGACCGACCCAGCTGGGCAGCTCGTAGGACTTGGTCGCCACGACGGGCAACGGCGAAGCCTCCGCCGCTGCGGCGACCAGAACGTCCCCGGCAATCCCGCTCCCACCCATCCCGACGGCAGCAATCGCACTGATGGCGTGCGCGTCCGGGAGCTTTTGGATCTGTAGCGCCGCCGCCTCGGCGACCTGTTCCGGCAAGCTCGCCGTGGCTTGCCACATCCCGAGCGAGTCGACCGGTGTCAGGGTCAGCCCTCCCCGCCCTCGTCCGTCGTGGCGTGCGCAGCTCGGTCGGCAGCGCTCGTCCCCCTTCCAGTCTCGAGCACCGCGGTCGTCGCGGCGAGGCGCATCAGACGATCGTGCTCCGCGGCATCGACATCGAGTGCTTCGTCGATCAACATCACCGGAATGCCGTCACGCACCCGATAGCCACGGCGCAACCGCGGGTTGTACAGGAGCTGCTCGGACTCGAACCACATCAGCGGACCCTTGTCCTCGGGGCAGACCAGGACCTCGAGCAAGACGGGATCGAGGCTCATCGCGCCAGCCCTCGAGACCCTTCGGCCGCAGCGTCGGGACCGAGCGCGCCGAAACGACTGGTGAGCAGCTCGATCAGCGCGCCGAGATGGCGATCGCAGTCCTGGACCGAGGATGCCTCGACGTTCAACCGCAGCAGCGGTTCGGTGTTCGATGGCCGCACGTTGAACCACCAGTCGGGATACTCGGCAGTGAGGCCGTCGAGACGATCGACCGCTGCCCCCTCTGCTGCGACGTGCTGGGCCAACGATTCCACCACCGCATGGGGGTCCGCGACCGTCACGTTGATCTCGCCGGAGTTGGCGTAGCGACGGAACGGCGCAAGCAGTTCGGAAAGCGGTTTTCCGCTTCGGCTCATCAACTCGAGAACCACCATCGCGGTGATGATGCCCGAGTCGGCACGGTAGTTGTCACGGTAGTAGTAGTGGCCGGAATGCTCACCGCCGAAGACCGCGCCGGTCTCGGCCATCGTCGCCTTGATGAAGGAGTGCCCGACTCGCGTCCGGATTCCCCGCCCCCCGTGCTCGGCGATGACCTCAGGCACGACGTGGGAACAGACGAGGTTGTAGAGGATGGTCGACCCCGGGTACTTCTCGAGCATCGCGACCGCGACCAGTGCGGTGGTCAGCGAACCCGAAACCGGTTGCGCGTGCTCGTCGACGAGGAAGACCCGGTCGGCGTCGCCGTCGAAGGCGAGCCCGACGTCGGCCCCCTCGCGCAGGACCGACTCCTGCAGATCGCGAAGGTTCTCGGGCTGGATCGGGTCGGCGGGGTGGTTCGGGAAGGTGCCGTCGAGCTCGGGGAACAGGATCGTGAGCTCGAACGGCAGCGGCTCCATGACGATCGGCAGCACCAGCCCACCCATCCCGTTGGCGGTGTCAGCGACTACCCGGAGCGGCCGAAGGCTCTCAAGGTCCACGAAGGAGCGCACATGGCGCGCGAAGTCCGAGAGAAGGTCCAGGTGCTCGAGCGGCGCTGGCGGCGTCGACCGAGGTGACGGTGGCGCCCCCAGGATCTCCGTCGTCAGCTGCTGGATCTCGAGGAGACCGGTGTCCCTTCCGATGGGCTGGGCCCCCGAACGGCAGAGTTTGATCCCGTTGTAAGCGGCGGGGTTGTGCGAGGCCGTGAACATGGCGCCTGGCGCGTCGAGGCGCCCCGAGGCGAAGTACAAGAAGTCAGTCGAAGCCATTCCCAGGTCGACGACGGTGGTCCCTTCGGATCGAGCACCGTCGGCGAAGGCCTCACACAGCGGCACTCCTGAGGGTCGCATGTCCCGAACGACGAGCAGCCGCTCGGGGCGCAGGAAACGCGCGACCGCGATCCCGATCGCTCTGCACAGCTCAGGATCGAGCTCATCGGGAACGATCCCCCGGATGTCGTAGGCCTTGAACACGGCTCCGGGATCGCCCATGACGGCCAGAGCCTACCGACTGGGAGCCCGGAAGCTCCCAATGCGCCGAGCGAGCGCGAGACCGACGAGGAGCACCACCCCAGCGATGGTGGCCAGGAGCCCGAGCAGTTGCGGCGGGGAAGATCCGTAGCGAAGCGTGACGACGTGGCTCGTCGGGACGACCACCATGAGGTTGGGCGTCACCCTCCAGGGGCCCTGGGCGCCCACCGCATGCCAGTCGGGGAAGTAGGAGATCTTGACGAGGATCGGCGTCCGGAGCCGGTCGACGTGGAAGGTGATCGAGCTCGTCGTCTGGCGAATGTCGCGCACCACGGTCCTGGGCACCGGAATCGCCGGAGGGTGGGTGCCTGGTGCGTCGACGCGCGGCCAGGAAGGTTCACCACCGGCGGCGAGCTCGACGCTCCAACGTGCCGGATCGTCGTACCACGCCACCGAAGGTGCCAGCCAGGAGCTCTGACCTTGGCCGACGTTGGCGAGGACGGCCGGCTCGTAACGGAGGGGGCTCACGATCGGCGCGTCGAGGACCTCGAAGATCTTCCAGGTCGTGGTGATGCGCTGGTCGCCGTAGAGGGAGTGCCAGGGACCGCTGCTGGCGATGAGGCGCAGGCTCGGATCGGCCTGCGCGGCGGCGACGATGCTCGGACTGAAGGCCATGAAGTAGCGCACGCCCAACAGCTGGAGGTGCTCGACGCCCAACGGGACGTCGGGAGGCCCGTAGGGAAGGCCCACCATCGGCTCTGAGGGCGCCGCCGAGAGCTCTGCTTGGTTCAAGAAGTGATACGGGGTCGTCGCCGAGGACTCGAAGAGCAAGCCTTCCATCGAGTCGATGCAGCCATTGGTCCAGTACGGAAGCAGCATCAAGGCCTCAGGCGTTCCGAAGCGGTTCTCGTCGGCGTTGTACTCCCACATCGCCCGCCCGCATCCGTAGCGGCGCCCGATCGAGGCCATGGTCCGCATCAATCCCCGGTATTCGGGATAGGCGGGCTTGCCCTGATAGCCGCTGTAGTTCCACTCGGCCCAGTTCGCCACTTGGTTCGCGCCAGGGGTGACCGGGAGGATGTTCGCCGGGACGACGAAGGGCGGGACGACGACCGCCAATGCCCCGAGGAGCAAAAGGAGCGGTCCGCTCACCGCCGCGGGGTCAAAGCGCCAGCTCCTTGGCACCGAGCCAGAACCCGAATGCCCTGGGGCCAGCGGCTCCAAGCCCGGGCTCGCAGCTGGCGGATCGGCCCAGGTTCCCGAGCCCACTGGCGACGCATCCGCTGACCCGGTGCCGCGCGGCGCGGAAGGTGCGGGTCGGAGGCCGGACACGCCACGAGCCCAGCGCGCCAAGGCCAAGAGCGCGGTCGCGGCAACCCACCCAGCCAGGAGGTAGACGCAGAGGAACCAAAGGGGCAGGAGCCTGACGTTGTAGAGCGGCCCTTGCGGATCGAACCGCAGCGCCAGCGCCGACCCGACCCCGAGAACCGTGAACAGCAGTGCGAACCGGCTCCGCCGCGCGACCCCGACCACGACGGCGATCCCTGCCAGCACGAGCGCCCACGCGTCCGCCCTGGGAAAGAGCAACGAAAGGTACGTGGTCACGTTCGTGTAGCCCATTGCGGTCGAGTACTCGCGAAAAAGCACGAACGGCACGAGCCACCATCCGGCCAGGAGGCCACCGGCGACCAGCGTGGAGACTCCCCACCCGAGCGCCGCCTTCCGGGTCGGTGCCGCCGACGAGGCCGCTGCCCCCTCGAAGGACCCCTGGTCGTCGCGGGGGTGCCAGCGCGGCGGCGCCAACTCGAACACCAACAGCACGATCGCCCCAGTCGCGGCCAGTGCGGCCGGGACCACATGGGACAGGATGCACAGGGCGAGAACGATCGAGGCCCAGACCCTCCCTTTCCCAGTCCGCAAACCACGCGCGTAGAGGCCGAGGAACAAAAGCGCCAGAGCGACCCCGAGGGAGTACGCGTACTCACCGGCGAGGGTGGAGAAGAGGTTCCCCCCGTCGATCGTCCAGGTGTAATCGAAGAGGAACGGAAGGGTCGCCGCGGCCAGGCCTGCGGGAAGGGGCCTGGGAAGCCCGAACAACCGGCCGCAGGCCCATGCACAGATCGGCATCAGGACCGAGCCGAGCACCGTCGCCAGCTTGAACGCGACCGCGTAGGGGATCACGTAGCTGGCAAGGCTCGCCAAGCTGTCGGGGAGCACGAAGTAGAACGTGTACGCCGGGAACCCGTCGAACCACCCCGGATCCCATCCGCTGAGGTGCGGGAACAGCTGGGACCGGAGGAACGCCGGCATCATGACGTGGGCCCCGGTGTCCCCGCCGGTGACCGTCGTGTCGGTGAACAGCAGGTTGGCGTGCAACTGCCACGCCACGACGGCGATCACGCCCCCCACCGTCAGTGCAGTGGCAGCCTGGGGAAGCCACGAGATGCCACTGCGCCCGGTGGCGCGCCAAGAGCCACCTCGGTCCGCTCGGATCACGCCATCGTGCCCGAGCGAGACGCCCGGCAGCGCGCGCCCCCTGACGGCGCTCAGAAGATGACCCCTCCGCGACTTGCAACGATCGCCACGACAGCAACGAGGTTGAAGGATGCGTGGGCGACCATGTTCATCCCCAGTCTCCCCGTGCGGTAGGAAACGGTGGCGAGCATGACGCCGAAGAGCGCCAGGCCAGCGAGCTGGACGAGCTCGGCGTGCGCCAGCCCGAAGATCGTGCCGTCGACGGCGACGGCGGCGACGACCGCCAGCGATCGGGCAGCCCCCCGGGCCGAGTCACTCGGAGCGAAGAGCCGCAACAGTCCGCGCAGCACCAACCCCCGGAAGAACAGTTCTTCGAAGAAGGGCGCGCCGATGACCGTGAGGATCGCGATCACTGCGAACGCGAACCCATGGGCCCCGCCGGTCAGCTTCGTGGTCGGTGCGTTGAAGTTGTGGAGGTGGCGGATGAACGGCGTGTACAGCGCGGTCACCACGAGCTGGCCGCCAAAGCCGATCGGAATCCCGGCGACGTCGATCGCTCGGAACCGAATCCCCAGATCTGCGGCCAAGTGGCGCGTCCCTCTGGCCATGCTCGCCAGCCAGGGCCCAGCGGCAAACCCGACCCACAGCCCGACCAGGCTGGCCCCGACGTACCAGGCAGGAGGGGCGGACATCCTGGCGATGGCCTGGAGCCGATTGCCCTGGCCCGCCAGGTCCGCGGCCACTGCAGTGAAGACCAGGGCGACGATCTCCCCGGCAGCGAACCCCAACAACGCGAAGACGATGAAGACGCCGGCATCGCTGCGGGTCGCAGGAACCGCCCCGTGCTGATCGAGGAAGCAACGGTCGCCCAGGCCCCGGTCAGCGGGCCGTGATGCTCTCGTGGTCGCCGGGCTGCGGTCCTGGAGCGGGGGGCGCGAGGGCAGCTCGTCGCCTCCGGGCTGCTCCATCGACCCCAACGTTACCGTCGACGCTGCGCGATTCCCGGGCGGGCATAGCATGGGTGAATGAGCCCGGCAAGGCCCGATCGCAACCAACCGCGCCCACCCCTCCCTGGCGGCCGTTCACCCGCCCAGGGCTCGGGGGGCGAGCAGAACTGGCGATGGTTGTGGACAGTGCTCATCGTCGTCATCCTGGCCGTCTTGGTCCTGCCATCGCTCATCCCCCATACCAACGCCAAGTCGATCTCCTACGCGACGTACATGAACGAGGTCCGTGCCCATGGGGTCGTCACAGCCACGATCGACAACGGCAACGGGGTGATCACCGGACGCCTCAAGGACGGCACCCAGTACACCACCCAGGGCCCCAACCCGCCGCTCGCCGGTGACGTCAAGACCATGCGCAACGACGGCGTCTCGGTCGACTTCTCCGCGCCGTCGTCGAGCCTGCTCGCCTCGCTCGCCCCGTACCTGTTCATCGCATTGTTCTTCGGTTTGCTCCTCTGGCTGTTCGGCCGCCAGGCACGCGGGCAGATGTCGGGGATCATGTCCATCGGCCGCTCGCGTGCTCGGTTGTACAGCTCGGAGCGACCCTCGACCACCTTCAACGACGTTGCCGGCTACAACGGGGTCAAGCAGGAGATCAGCGAGGTCGTGGACTTCCTCAAGACCCCGAGCCGGTTCCGTGACATCGGCGCCAAGATCCCCAAGGGCATCTTGCTGGTCGGGCCCCCCGGGACAGGGAAGACCCTGCTCGCTCGGGCGGTCGCCGGGGAAGCCGGCGTCCCGTTCCTCTCCGTCACCGGATCCGACTTCATGGAGATGTTCGTGGGCGTCGGGGCGAGCCGCGTGCGCGACCTCTTCCAGACCGCGCGTAAGCAGGCGCCCGCCATCGTCTTCGTCGACGAGATCGACTCCATCGGCCGGAAGCGAGGCGCGGGGCTCGGAGGCGGCCACGACGAGCGAGAGCAGACCCTGAACCAGATGCTCTCGGAGATGGATGGCTTCGACCCCGCCGAGGGTGTCGTCATGATCGCCGCCACCAACCGCCCCGACATCCTCGACCCCGCATTGCTGAGGCCCGGCCGCTTCGACCGCCAGATCGTCGTCCCGCTCCCCGACCTCGACGAGCGCCTCCCCATCCTCCAGGTGCACTGCCGCGGGAAGCGGATCGGTCCCGACGTCGACCTCGAACTGATCGCCCGGGGAACGCCCGGGATGAGCGGCGCAGATCTCGCCAATCTGGTCAACGAAGCCGCCCTGCACGCCGTCCGGCGAGGCAGCTCCACGATTGCCATGGAGGACTTCGACACCGCCAGGGACCGGGTGCTGATGGGCCAGCGTCGGGAAAGCCTCGTGCTCTCCGACGAGGAGAAGGAGCGCGTCGCTTACCACGAGGCCGGCCACGCGCTCCTCGCCTACGTCTTGGAGCATGCCGACCCGGTGCACAAGGTCACGATCCTGCCGACCGGGATGGCACTCGGAGCGACCCAGCAGCTCCCGGTCGAAGAGCGTCACATTCACCCGATCTCTCATATCCAAGATGCGCTGTGTGTCCGGATGGGTGGTCGCGTCGCGGAGCTGTTGGTGTACGGCGACCTGTCCACCGGCGCCGCGAACGACCTCGTCGGCAACACCGAGCTCGCCCGGAAGATGGTGCGCGAGTGGGGAATGAGCGATCAGCTCGGACCCATGGCCTGGGGATCCCAGGGCCAGGTCTTCCTCGGCGAGGACCTGATGCACACGCGGGACTACTCGGAGGACACCAGCCGCGTGATCGACGACGAGGTCGAACGGATCCTTCGCGAGCAGGAGGCACGGGCGTTCGAGGTCCTCACCCGGCACCGCTCCGGCCTCGATGCCATCGCTCGCGCCCTGCTCGAACAGGAGACGATCGACGGCGACCAGGTTGGCCGTCTGGTCGACGAGGCCCACGGGCGACCCGTGCACGGCGAGGGTGTCAAGGCGGTCCCGCACTTCAACGGGCACGAGCGCCGGCCACGCCACAACGGCAAGGAAGAAGAGGGCGTCGCCGTGACGCGCAGTCCCTTCGAGGACCAGCTGCCACCGAGCGGCTGGCCGGCACCGGCCTGGCCCGCTGCGCGCAGCGACTGAACGCCCTGTCGCCGTGCGCTCAGCCGCTGTCGGGTGGCACCCCGACGAGGCTGACCACTCCCGGCGCACCCGCTGGGGCAAGGTCTTCGATCGAAGCAGTCGGCCCGCTCCCCCGAACGGTCAGTGCACGCACGCCGCTCGCGGCGAGCGGACGAGCGAAGACGCTGAACGCACCCGGTGACAGCGTCGCCCGACCAAGGACGGTCAGGGCGGCTCCCCGGGACGCCACGGTCTGCACCACCACCGAGATTCGCCGAGGACTCGGGTTCATCACCACCAACTGGATCGGTTGTGCACCGGAAACCGCTGGGGCCGTCGCTGTCCCGGGGGGCGCGAGGTACGCGATTCTGGGATTGGTCCCCGCGACCTGGGGGACCCCCATCACCGTCCCCCACTGCGGCGCTGCGGCACCGGCGGGTGCAGTGACCACGCGGTCGACGACGACGCCGGGTCCGGTCGCCGTCACGGTCGCGGCAAAGGTCTCCGCGGTGGGGATCCGGGTCTGCTGGCTCGCCACGAGGGACCAGACCGACGCCGGCGCGACGAGCTCGACGAACGGAGCGACCGGACCCGAGCCGAGCCGGACGGCCACCGTGACCCGCTCTGGCACCGCGGTCGGGTTGAAGACGTGGAAGACCGTGGAGCCCAGCTGCGGGTTCGCCGAGGCCGGGAAGACCCATCGGCGAGCTGGCGAAGGGGCTCCGGTCAGCAGGGAAGCCCCCTGGACGCCGTTGTCGGATCGCACCTGGAATTCGCCGGCGACGACGGCTCCTGCCCGCGCGTGGACGATCGTGGCGACCTGGGTTTGGTCCTGCACGTAGTCGCCGATGTGCTCGTCGAGGACCTGGCGCGGACCGACGACCAGACCTTGATAGGGCTGGGGTTGCAGGACGCCACTGCGCGTGAGGAAGCTGAGGTCGACCACGGCGTCGGTGACCGTCGGATTGAACAACGTGACGTCAACGGACCCATCGGCAGTCGAGCCGGACGGGAAGTACCAGGTGGGAGCGGTCACCCGTGAGCAGGGGACCTGCGACCAGCCGGCCGGGCCACCGACGGACTGCGTGGCGAGCACGCCGCCGCCAAAGAACGTCAGTGCGGCACCCAGCCATCCTCCAGCCCCAGGGACCGCAGGGACGACCGTCACGGTCTGGAGGGCCGGTACCGTCACGGCCTGGGTGAGCGATCGGCCCGAGGTCGCCACGGTCGTGAGCGTCCCGTGCACCGCTGCCGCCGTGGTGTTCACCAGCTCCAAGGTGACCGGAGCCAGCGACGACGTTGTGCCGCCCCCCCAGCAGTACCAGGCACTCGACTCGTCGCTCGCTGCCGGGACCGACATCGCCGGTGCCGGAGCTCCGAAGCGCTGTGGTGCCGACGTTGCGAGCCGGTCCGCGATGCCCACGCCGGCGAGGACGACGACGAGGGCGACGACCACCACCAGGCGGGTGCCCGTCCTCATCGTGGACCTCTGGTCGATCGTCGACCTCCGCTCACTGCCCTCGAGAAGTGACTGCCGGAGTGGTGGATCGTGCCCATCACCTGCTCCCGACCGACACGGGCCGGGGGGAACCCCGTACATGACGGGGGCGCGACCCGGCAGCGGGCGCAGCGTCCTCGGGGGATGTCCCCTGACCCGCCCCCGGCGGTGACCGTGGCCGGCTGACCCCATCGGCAGCGCTTCGGCCCCAGCGCGGGACGAAAGGACGTCGGCGGATCAACGAGACAGCGACCCAGAGCCACAACGCCACCTCCAAGACGATGCCGATCGGCAGCAGCGGGGTCCCGCGGAACTCGAGCACCGCGTTCCCCGCCGGCACCCGGTACTGGGATGCCCAACCGAATGCAGGGCGGGGGGCCACGACGTGCCCAGTCGAGACGAGCTGCCACCGTCCGGCCGGCGCGGCGGACGAGTACAGCGTTCCCGCACTGAGGTGACCGGAGAACCGAAGCCCGCCGGCTGCGCCGGCGAGGACCGGTCGCCACCCGTGCAACGCCGCCCCGGACGCCCGCGCCGCAGTGGTGACCGCGGCCGAGGGGGCAGGGGCGCGACGCTCCGCGCGAAGCGGCAACGCTGCGGGGTCCTCGAAGACCCAGAGCCCTTGACCGACGACCGGGACCTGGCGAAGGTCTCCCTGGGCCATCAGGGCCGGGATGAGATCACCAGGGAGCGCCGAGCCTCCGCCCGAGGGCGGGGCATCTGGAGCCAGCTGATCGATCACCACGACGTAGCGCACCCCCGCGGGGGCTAGGAGCCGCCCGAGATGGACGGTGCGACGCGCTCGGGCCAAGTTCACCGCCTCCATCAGCGAGAATGCCGGCCCTGGGGAAGCGGGCGCCCAGAGTGCGCCGGCGTCGGGGAGCCCGCCCTCGGAAACCGCGTATGCGAGGCCCCCGCCCGCGGACCAAGCGCCGAGCGGGAGGTCCGCGGGAGGACCGATCCACAACACCCGTGACGGCTGCTGATGGGGGGAAGCCGAGAGGAACTGGAGCGGAGTCCGGAACCCACCGGAAGGCAGCCCCCAGGCGCCGTTGCCGACCTCACCCACGATGGGGAGCAGGCCGATCACTGCGGCGCCGGCCATTGCCGCGGTGACCACCTGGCGCCATCCGAACTGGTGGCCGAAGAGGTCACGCTCGAAGGCTGCCACCCCCAACCCGATGGTCGCGGCGACCGCAGCCGCTGCAGGAGCGACGACGACGTCGATCGAGGGGGCGAAGCTCCCGGTCCAGCCGCGACTGACGGCAAGGGCGACGAGCCACGAGGCGAGCGCCAGTAGCCACAAGCGCCCGGCCAGCCGCAGCCGCACGCCCGTGGCCACGAGCAACGGCACGATCGCCGCGAAGAGGGGCAGCCAACTCAGAGCCGACCCCCCGATCGGGCCGAGATCGAACCGCAGGAGCGCGCCCCAGCCGGGAGCTCCCGCCGGAGCGATCGGCAAGCCGAGGATCCCGACCGCGTGCGAGCCGGCAGCGAGGATGCCGACGACCCACGGCGCGCACAGCGCCGCGGCGAGGACGGTGGCACCGATCCCAAGCGCCAGCACTCGAAGGCGTGCCTGCCTCGAACCGGCCGAGATGGCGAAGACTGCGGTCGCAAGGAGGGCGACCACGACCATCGCGGGCGCGAAGCACGCCGACACGGCCACCACGACGCCCAGGACGGCCAACCGCCGCCAGCCTCGAAAGGTCGTCCCAAGAAGGGTCTGGTCATCTGGGTCCGGGGTTGCCTGGACTGCAGCGAGCAACGGTGAGAGGACCCAGGGCGTCGCGGCGAACGCCACGAGGCCGTCCCAACGCCCTTGGGCCAAGGCGTCGTAGGGCAGCGGAAGGCACAGATAGACGACGGCACCCACCCACCGTGCACGTGGGGAGCCCCCCTGGCGGAGCAAGCGAGACATGCCCCAGGCGCCGAGGGGGATGCAGCCCAGCACGAGGACCTTCTCGGTCAGCCCCATCGCCCCCAAGAGCACCGTCCCGACCGTCCCGAGGACCGCGAACGCCGGGGACGCCGGCGCCGTCGTGCCGAGCCCCTGGGGGTGCCAGCTCGCGAAGAAGTCGTGCCAGGCGCCCGACCAACTGGGAAGGGGAAGGAACTGCCCCACGAGGGGAAACCCCGCCGAGAAGAGGTGACGGCTCCCGATGACGAGGATCAGGGCCACCACGAGCGCTCCCACCAATCGCGAGCGACCGCTGGCCAAGATGCGCTGCCGGTGCCGCGCCCTGGAGCGGGGACTGAGGTCGTCGAGCTCGTCGAAATCGGCGTCTTCGGAGAATGCCCGGCCAACGCTCCCGGTGAGCTGCGGCTCCCCGCTGACCTCTTCTGCACCCGGCGGCGTGGCGCCGAAGACCGCGAGCCCGCTGTGGACGACGTCGAGGCCCAAGTGGCTGACGGCCGAGACGTAGGCAGAGAGCCGCGCGCTGCCGCGCACCTGCAGGCGCCTGACCACGGCGTCGGGCGTGCGCCGCACCGCTTGCGCTCGGTGGCGACGCTCCCGGAGCTCGGAGCGGTTGGCGAAGGTCCAACGCCACGCTCCGATCACCGCGCGCGCTCGCGACCGATCGCGGGCCACGATGGCGACGAGCACTTCCGCCAGGTTCAACAGGATGGCCTGGGGGAGGACCCGGAGCAGATGGACCGCGGAGTAGCACTTCAAAAGCGCCCACAGCTCGTGCCGGCGCTCGAGGGCATACGGCGACGGGGCATCGCTGGAACCCGAGGGATCAGCGCCGAGCGCGATCCCTCCCGGCACGGCCTCCAGATGGCGCACGCGGGCGGCAGGGGCGACCATCACGCGCGCACCCGCGAGGTGGGCACGCCAGCACAGGTCGAGGTCCTCTGCCATGGCCTGAATGGCCGGATCGAACCCTCCGAGCTCGGCGAACAGGTCGGCACGCACCAGCATGCACACACTCGGCGCCACGAAGACGTCCCGGACGCTGTCGTGCTGGCCGTGGTCAACCTCCCCGGGCCGTACGCGATCGACGACAGCACCCGTCTTGTCGACGCTCATGCCGACGTGGAGAAGGGCGCGAGGATCGTCCCAGCCGACGAATTTCGGCGAGACGATGCCAGCGTTCGAGCGGTACGACTCCTCCACCATGGCCGAGATCGCATCGGGTGCCGGCGCACAGTCGTCATGGCAGATGAGAAAGAACGCGGCGCCTTCGACGACGCTGAGGACCTCGTTCGCCGCGGCGGGGAAACCAACCTCGTGGTCGAGTCTTCGCACGAACGCACTGGGGAGCACCTTGGCGACCCGGGCCGTCGGGTCCTCGGTGCCGCCGGCCACCACGACGAGGACAGAGAGCTCGGGGTAGTCCTGGCTCCCGAGCGCCTCGAGGGTCGCCTCGAGCCAGGGGCCGGGGTCCTTGGTGACGACGACGGCCACGACCGCCGGTGCTCTCTCCGCCACAGAAGCCACCAGGCGGGCAAGGCTAGCCTGAACTTGGGAGTAGCCTTTCCACAGGGACGTGAGCACTCGGAGGGTGGGCATGGCCGGCGTGGCGAAGAACCTGCCAGCTGAGATCCGAACAGCGGCACGGGATCTGGCCTATGTCGCAGTGGGGCTCGGAGTCCTGGGTTACCAACGTCTCCAGGTCGAGCGGGCGCGCCGGCGTCGGGAGCACCACCCGATCGACGAGCTCTTGGCCACCCCTGTTCGCTTTGCCGGCCGGACGATGAGAGGAGTCGCCCGGCAGGTGCCTACCGAGGCGACCGCGCTCGTCGAGCGCGCCCTCGGCGAAGCTCTCCGGCGTGGGCGCGACCTCGGACGAATCGTTCGGTCACGCTGAGCGCGCGGGGTCGGGGCGTCACCGGGGCTGGCGCTCGGGCTCTCCGCTGGGCTGGCGACGCCAGAAGTCGAGGACGTCTCGAAGGGTCTGTTCCAAGGGCACGAGGGGCCGCCACCCGGTGGCCTCGATCAACCGGCGGGCACTCCCTCGGAGCGTCGCCACGTCGACAGGCCTGAGCAGGTCCGGGTCGATGACGAGCTGAAGGTCTGCCCCTGCCAGCTGGAGCAGTCGACTGACGATCTCAGAGAGTGCGACGTCGCGCCCGGAGCAGATGTTGTAGATCTGGCCCGGCTCCCCGAAGAGCGCGAGCTCGCGGTACGCGCGCACGACGTCGCGGACGTCGGTGAGGTCCCGTCGGCTCTCGAGGTTCCCCACCGCCAGGCTCTTGGCCCCCGAGCGCTGCGCCTCGACGATTCGGCGGGCGAAGCCCGAGACGGCGAACGCCGGGTCCTGGCCAGGCCCCACGTGGGTGAAGGGTCGAGCGACGATCACCGGCTGCCCGTACCCTCTCCATGCCTGCAGCGCGACCTGCTCGGCAGCAGCCTTGCTCGCGGCATACGGGGTCACCGGTGCGACCGGGGTGGTCTCCTCCAACGGCTCGTCGTGCGCCGCCGCCCCATAGACTTCCGAAGAGCTCACCACGATGACGCGCGGCTGGCGCCGGCATCGCCGAGCCGCAGCCAGCACGCCGGCCGTGCCCAGGACGTTCACGCGCAGCACTTCGATCGGCGACTCCCACGACGCACCAACGTGGGTCATCGCGGCAAGGTGGTAGACAACGTCAGGAGCGGCCTCAGTCACCGCGGCAGTCAGGGTCGGCAGATCGGTCACATCGACGTCGCGATCAGTGGCGATCACCGAGTCGCCCTGGCGGTTGGCGTCACGGGCCAGCCATTGCCCGACGAACCCCGAACCCCCGGTGATGAACACTCGCATCGCCGAGGACCCTACCGAGACGCCGCAGCCAACCGATAGGCGGCGACGTGCGCTGCAGCACTGGCCTCCCAGGTTCTGGCCGCCGCAATCTCGATGCCCTTGGCACGCCGAGCCCGCGCGGCGCCAGAGCCATGCTGTTCGAGCGTGCACAGGATCGCCTCGCCCAGTGCCGACACGTCTCCTGGCGGAGCGAGCAACGCTGCGCCACTGGCCAGCCGGGCCATCGGCGTGCCGCTCGTGGTCACCAGCGGCGTGCCGCAGGCCATCGCCTCGAGCGCCGGTACGCCGAAGCCCTCGTCGAGCGCGGGGTACACCACGGCCAGCGCCCGGCGCAAGAGCGCCGGGAGCACCTCGTCGGGCACGTACCCGGCTCTCACCACGGCGTGGGAATGTCGGATCGCACGCTGTGCCGCGTCCAGTTCCGCCGTCCCCCATCCAGGCTGGCCGGCGAGGACGAGACGCACCTCGGGGAAGCGCTCGGCGACGAGGTCGAATGCCTGCACGAGCCCCACGAGCCCCTTGCGGGGCTCCAACGTGCCGACGTAGAGGATCATCGGGCGCTCGATGTCGACGCCCGTGGCTCGGCCGAACCCCCCGAGCAGCGCGGCATCGGCCCCGGGCGCCTCCTCGGTCGGGCGGAAGCGGCGATGGTCGACGCCGTGCGGTGCCACGACGACGGGAACCTCGACCTTGCAGGTGGCTCGGAGCCGCTCCTCGGTGGCCTCGCTGACGCAGATCACCGCCGCCGCCCGACGCGCCGCGACGCGGATCGCCCGGCGGAACACCACGACCTTGGACCACTGATGCCACTCGGGGTGGTCGAAGAAGGTGCAGTCGTGCACCGTCACGACCACGGGAACCTTGGCCCGTTCCGGCATCGTGTAGTGGGGAGAATGATGGACGTCCGGTCGAGCACGCGCGAGCACGTGCGGGAGCCGCAGTTGCTCCCAGAGGAGCCGGATCGGACGGGTCCGCGGCCCGAGCGCGCTCGAACGGCTCTCCGGGGCACGCTGGCCCCAGCTGAGGTCACCCTTTCGGGTGATCAAGGACAGCTCGACGTCGGGGCGACGATCCAACGTTCGCGTGAGCTCGACGATGTAGCGGCCGGCACCGGCGGGGCGTGCCGGCACCGCCGTGACGTCGAGGGAGACGTGGAGCACCTCGGTCTCGGCGTTCACCCCAAGCTCTTCCACAACTCGAGGTGGCATCGTGCCGCCGCCGCCCAGGTGCGTTCCGCGGCGAGCGCCTGTCCGCGCTCGACGAGGGAGACACGGCGGTTCTCGTCGGTGCTGACGCACACGATCCCGTCCGCGATCGACGCCACGTCGAGCGGGTCCACCAGGATCGCCGGAGGATCGGTCCTCCCTTCCTGGACGCTGGGGACCGCAGCGCTCGCGACCACGGGTGCACCGCAGCGCATGGCTTCGAGCGGTGGCAGCCCGTAACCCTCGGTCAGCGGCACGTAGAGGAAGCTCCGAGCTCCTCGATACAGCGAAGAAAGGACCCCCGGGGGGACCGCACCGGCAAGGACCACGCCCTCGGAGCCGGCGAGGTCGACCCCCAACCTCGGGTCCCCCCATCCGCCGGGACCGACGACGACGAGGGGCCATGGCTCCGGAAGGCGCGGCCGCGCCAGGGCGTAGGCGGCCGCGAGCCGTCGCAGGTTCTTGCGCGGCTCGAGGGTCGACACCGACAGCAGATAGGGTCCGTCGACGCCGAGACGTTCGAGCAGCTGACCTGCCCCTTCGTCGTCGGGACTCGCGAGATGGTCCGATCCTTCCGGGATCACCCAGACCGTCTCGTGGCTCGCACCCGCCGCAACGAGGTCGCCCGCGACCAGCTGCGAAGGCACGACGAATGCCCGTGCCCGCCGAAGCGCACGCTGCAGGGCACCCTCGTGCCATCGCCGACCGCGAGCAGTGGTCGTATCGGGATACCGGCGCCACGCGAGGTCGTGAACGGTCACCACGAGGGCTGAAGGCTCGCGCGTCGGCGGCGCTGCCGTCGAGACGGCGTGCACGATGCCATAGCGCGTCGGCACGGTGAGCAGGCCCAGGTCCCATGCCACCGTGCGGACCCGGGGAGGGATGATCGAGGTTCGCAGCGCAAGGCCTGCCGGGACAACTCGGTCCGGCCCTCCCCAGCCAGCGGGGGTTCGTCGAAGGCGGCGGGCCAGCACGCTGATCTCGAGCGAATCGTTCTTCGTGGCCCCCAATCCCTGGAGGAGGCCGATGGCGTAGGTGCCAATCCCCCCGGGCACCCGGCGCCCCAGCTGGTCGGCCACGACGAGGACCGGGCGGGTCACCGCTCGCCCGCCGCGTCCCGATAGATCGCGCTGAGCCCCGCCGCGCAGCGATCCCAGCTGAAGCCGGCCACCCGGCGAGCGCCCGCGGCCAGCAGCTCGGCTCGGCGCTCCTCGGAGTCCAAGACGTGCGCGAGCGCGCCGGCGAGCGCGCTCGGGTCCCGGGGGGCGACGAGCTCGGCGGCGTCACCAACGACCTCCGGCACGGCTCCGGCACGGGTTGCCACCACGGGGACGCCGGCCGCCATCGCCTGCAGCGGCGGGATCCCGAATCCCTCGTAGAGCGACGGAAACACGAGCGCAGCGGCGGAGCGGAGGAGCGCGTCGAGCTCGACGGGCTCGAGCCATCCGGTCTGGACGATCCGCTCGACATTGGGGCTCCGGGCAATCGCGTGCGCGAGCTCGGTCGATCCCCACCCCTCGGGACCCGCGAGCACCAGCGTCAGCTCCGGACGATCGCCGGCGATGGCGTCGAAGGCCGCGACCAACCCAGGGAAGTCCTTCCTGGGCTCTGCGGTCCCGATCGCCAGCAGATAACGCCCGGTGGACGGCGGGAGGAGGTGCCGCACGCGGTCGAACGACGACGCGGCGCCGGATACAGCCGGCACCCCCGGAGGGACCGGACGCACCTTCCCGGGGTCCGCGCCGAAGACCTCGATCACCTCCTCGGCGACGAAGCACGAGTGGGTGTGGACCCACGCACCGCGGCGGATCGCACGACGGACGAGATCGGCAAAGGCCAGGGTGGCCGGGTGGCACAGCTGCGGGAACCGCACCGGCGTCAGGTCGTGCACCGTGACGACCCTCGCAGCCCGCCGCGTCGGCGGCACCACGAAGTTCGTTCCGTGCACGACATCGACGCGGCCCACGAACCACTCGATCGGCGGGAGCTCCAAGGTCCGCCAGGCACGTTGCAGCGGCCGGGCCGGCATCGGCCGCTGGCGCCAACGCACGCCAGCCGGGAGTCGCTCCAGGACCCCCTTCCTGCGCCGCCAGCTCACTGCGAACGCGCATGGTGCCACGTCGTCTCGCGCCGCGAGCCCTTCGAGCAACCCGCTGCAGAAGACTCCCACGCCTGTCGGGCGCCCGAGCAACGGGGTTGCATCAAGGGCGACCGTGAGTGCGCTGGCATGCCCCATGGGTCGGCAACCTATCCGCGACGCTGAGGAACAGCGGCCCCACACGGAATGGCTCCGCCATGGCTGCCAGCGGTCCGCGCCTCCCATTCGGCGGCCTCTAGGCTGCCCTGCGTGCTCGTCGCCCTGTGCGGAGGAGTCGGCGCCGCGCGGCTGCTCGCCGGCGTCGACGACGTCGTGGAACCCGCAGCGATCACCGCGGTCGTCAACACCGGGGACGACCTCACGCTCCACGGCCTGCACATCAGTCCCGACATCGACACGATCATCTACACCCTGGCGGGGATGGCGAACCCTCAGACCGGGTGGGGCATCGAAGGCGAGACCTGGAAGACGATGGAGGAGCTCAAGACCCTGGGTGGCACCACCTGGTTCCAGCTGGGCGATCGAGATCTGGCAACCCACCTGTACCGGACGCAACGGCTTGCCGAAGGCGCGACGCTGAGCCAGGTCACCGCCGAGCTCGCCTCGAAGAGAGGCTTGGAGATGACCGTCGTCCCCATGTCCGACGACCAGGTCAGGACCCGGGTCCGCGTCAGCGGCCAAGAGGTGCCGTTCCAGGACTATTTCGTTCGCCTCCGTCACGACGTCGCCGTCGAGGCCATCCGCTTCGACGGGGCGGAGACCTCGAGGCCTGCGCCCGGAGTGCTCGAGGCATTGGCTGGCGCTGAGCTGATCGTCTGCTGTCCGTCCAACCCTCTCGTGTCGATCGGCCCGATCCTCGCGGTTCCAGGGATCAAGGAGCTGGTCGCGAGTCGCCGAGACGCCGTCGTGGCCGTGTCTCCGATCGTGGCGGGAGCAGCCCTCAAGGGACCTGCCGCGCGCTTGCTGGGGGACCTCGGTCACGAGATCTCGGTCGTCGGCGTCGCGCGGCTCTATGCGGACTGGGTTGGGACGCTGATCATCGACGAAGCCGACGCCTCGCTGCGGGGTGCCGTCGAGCAGGTCGGCATGCGATGCCTGGTCACCGATACCGTCATGTCGTCGCCAGAGCGCGCCAGGCGACTAGCCGAGGTGGTGTGCGGTGCACGACGCTGACGCCGCCCTGTCGGTCGTCCCGCTGACCGGGATCGGCGAGGTCCAACCTGGAGACGATCTCCCTCGGAAGATCGTCTCTTCGCTGGAAGCTGCAGCAAGGCACCTGGAGAACGGTGACGTCATCGTCGTCACGCAAAAGGTGGTCTCCAAGGCAGAGGGAAGGCTCGTCGCCGTCGACGCCGGGCGCCCTGGCGCCAAGGTCGAGCTCGTCGAACGCGAATCGGTGCGAGTCCTGCGCCGGCGCGGGGAGCTGTTGATCACCGAGACGCCGCATGGTTTCGTCTGCGCCAACGCTGGCGTCGACCTCTCCAATGTGGCAGAGGGGTACGCGGCTCTGCTGCCTCAGGATCCGGATCGCTCGGCTCGACGGATCAGAGCAGGCCTCCACCGGTTGACCGGTTCAGAGGTAGGCGTGATCATCTCGGACACCTTCGGTCGGCCGTGGCGCCGCGGCCTCACCGACGTCGCCATCGGCTGTGCGGGGATTGCCGCGGTGATCGATCTGCGCGGCAGCGTGGACGCCAATGGACGGGAGTTGGTTGCGACCGAGGTCTGCATTGCCGACGAGCTGGCGTCAGCCGCAGAGCTCGTCATGGGAAAGGATCGCCGGATCCCTGCCGCACTGATCCGAGGAGCTCCCTCGAGTTGGTTCCGTCCATCTTCGGTCGCCGCCGAGGTCATCCGCCCTCACGGTGAGGACCTCTTCCGCTGAGTGGGATGGCCTTGGATGTCGTCGCGCGAGCCCTGGGTCTCTGCCACTGACCGCAGGACCGCCGCGACCCCATCGCTCAATTCCGTCCACGCACGCCATCCAAGCTGAATGCGAGCACGCTGGGGATCGAGGCTGTTGCGGAGCACGTCGCCGGGTCGCGGCGCGACGTGCTCAGGCTCACGTTGCACGCCGGCGATCTTCGCCATGGTCCGGTAGAGCTCGTTGATCGTCGTCTCGCGTCCCGTCCCTACGTTGCAGACGAGGCCTCCGCCTCTTGAGGCCGCTCGGACGAACGCGTCGACGACGTCGTCGACGAACACGAAGTCGCGAGTCTGCTCGCCATCGCCGAAGATCGTCACGGGCTTTCCGCTGATGAGGCGCTCGGCGAAGATGGCGACGACGCCTGCCTCACCATGGGGATCCTGGCGGGGACCGTAGACGTTCGCCAAGGCGAGCGCGGCGAACTCGACGCCGTAGAGCTTCCGGTACGCGATCAGGTAGTCGATCGCTGCCTTCTTGGAGACCCCGTACGGAGACGTCGGGTGGGCGAAGTATCCCTCCTGGACGGGCAGTTGCTCCGGAGGGGGTTCACCGTAGAGGGTCCCGCCGCTGGCAGCGAAGACGACCCGATCCGTGCCGGCAACCCGCGCGCCCTCCAGCACGTTCAGGGTTCCGATGATGTTCACCTCTGCGTCGAAAACCGGGCGCGAGACCGAGGTCGGCACGGATGCCTGTGCTGCGAGATGAAAGATCACCGTCGGTCGGCGGCGAGCGATGAGCTCGATGAGCTCTGGCTCGCGGATATCCATTTGATGAATGGTCAACGCGCCAGCCGCGGTTGCCCTGGCGTCGGCAAGGTTCGTCAGCGTACCCGAGGAGAAGTCATCGACCACGTCGGTCTGGTGACCCTCCGCGAGCAGCCGGTCGACCAACGCCGAGCCGATGAACCCCGCGCCACCTGTGACCATCGCCCGCATCGACGATCTCCTCTCGCTTCCTCCTCAGGCCGGTCTGCGTTCGCCATCGACCATCTCCCCGGCACCGACGTGCGCCCCGAAGCCGATCACCGAGAGGGAACGGACCACGCTGCCGGGCCCGATGACGGCGTCACCGCCCACGATCGACCCCACGACCGTTGCCCCCGAGCAGATGGAGGCCCCTGAGAACACGACTGACCCATCAACGATTGCGCCGCGCTCGACGATCGCTCGGGCACCGATCACCGAACCACTGACCCTCGCCCCTGCGCAGATCTGCGCGCCATCTCCGACGAAGCATGCACGCTCGGTCTCGCCGTCGATCCTGGGGTGCCCATGAACCCACAGGTCGTCGCGAAGACGGTCGGCAAGCGGCGAGGGTGCGCAGCGACGGCGACCGGTGAGCAGGTCCTGGTTCGCCTGCAGGTAATCGGTAGGGCTGCCCGTGTCGAGCCAGTACGCGTCGTCTTCCATGGCGAAGAGCTCCCCTCGCGCCGCGAGCACCGGGAAGGTCTCGCGCTCGATCGACACCCGCCGGCCCGAGGGGATGAGATCGAGGACGTCCGGCTCGAACACATACGTGCCGGCGTTGATGAGATTGGTCGGTGCGGTGTCTGCGGGCGGCTTCTCGACAAAGGCGGTCACGCGACCTTCCCAGTCAGTGGTCACCACCCCGAATGCTGACGGGTCAGCGACAGGGTACAGCCGGAGCGTGGCACGCGCACCACGAGCACGGTGGAACGCGACCAGCCGCGACAGGTCGAGGTCCGTGAGGACGTCTCCGTTCACGACGACGAACGTCTCTTCACACCCGGCTGCTTCTGCGGCGAACCGGATTGCCCCACCAGTGTCGAGCGGCTCCTCCTCCACCGCGTAGTGGAGCTTGACGCCCGCAACCGAGCCTTGTGGGTAGGCCTGGAGGAAGGCATCGGGCAGGTAGCCGAGCGAGAGCACCGCTTCGTCGATGCCGTAGGGTGCGAGCTGGCCGAGCACGCGCTCGAGCATCGGCTGCTCCACGATCGGCAAGAGCTGCTTGGGCACCGTCAAGGTCAATGGGCGAAGGCGAGTGCCTTCCCCGCCAGCGAGGACGACGGCTCTCACTTGGCGATCACTTGCCCGTCGTGGTGGTCGTCGCCGGTGCCGTCGTGGTGGTCGTCGCCGAGGAAGCGACGGCATTGACGACGGCACTGCGCGTCACCTGGGGGACCGCCGGCAGCTTCGTCCCCGGAGGGACGAAGCCCATGGTCACGAGCGAGTAGTTCCCGAGCTTGAGGCGACGAGGGTCGCCGCGGACCACCACCGGCTTCGTCGCCGGATCGGTGTTCTTCCAGTAATAGACCTCGACCGCACCGGTCTTCCCGGCATCGGGCGTACCAGCCGGGCAGGCCTTGCCGTTTGTCAACCGCGGGTGGCCAGGAGCCTGGAGGTGGGTCGGGCTCAGGAACGCACCGGGGTAATGGTTGACGAATGCACCGAGGTTCGCGTTGTTGCCGGCCTGGGAAGCATTGAGCGGCTTGATCTGGATGACCCCGTCGGCCTGCGCCGACAACCCGACCTTGGATGCGTTCGTGCTGACCGGAAGTGACGAGGGGCTGAGCTGGGTGCCACAGACGTCGAAGCTGAACCCTGCGAACCAGGTCTGCCCAACGGTCGGCTGCACGGCGGGCGGGCCATGATGCGGGTGCTGGTACTCGTACCGGCTGTAGATCACCGAGGCCAGGCCCAACAGCACGATGATGACGAGTGCCGCGTACCAGTTGGTGGGGACCTGCCCCCGGTACGTCCGGCCGCCGCCGGTCGCGGCTGCGCGCGCGACCCACCTGCCTGTGCTGGTTCTCGCCATGGCGGGTCCACACCCTACCTGGTAGCGATCCCACCTCCCGGCGCGCGTTGTCCCCGCTTCGAGAGCGATCGATACAGCGTCGCCGTCTGGGGGTGGACGGCGATCAACGTGGCGGTCGCCAGCCCCGCGAACCGCTCCCTGCGGGTCGAGCCGGCTCCCACCGCCTCGCCGGTCACGACCTGCACGAGCTCGCCCATCACCCGTTCCACCCCTGCGGGATGGCCCTGCGCATCTGCGGCACGCAGCAGGAGCCGATAGAGGCGCTCGTCGAAGGGACTGACCACAAGGCCCCTGCGTGCCACTCGCTCTGCCCGACGGCCGTCGTCAACCGAGAGGTAGTGCTCGGCAAGGGAGATGACAAGGTCCACAATGCTCTCCTCGACGGCAGCGACCACCCCTTCAAGGACGATCCAGTCGGATCTTCGCAAGCCATCGAACGGCCGGCCACGGACCAACTCGAGGGCACTCCGCCACTCGGCCGGATCGTCCGAGGAGGCGAGGGCGACGAATCGCTGCCAGTCCGTCCCGACGGTTGGCTCAAGCTCGAGGCGACCATGACGACGAGGAAGGTGGTCACGACCACTGGCGGAGCGACCGAGCGCGCGTCGGGCCGCGGAGGCAGTCGAATGCAGGGTCGCCGGTGACATGATCCGATCGGGCCACAAGGCAGTGGCCCACACCTCGTTGGCCACGCCACGGGGATGCATGGCGAGGTAGACGATGAGCTCGACGGCAGCGTGGCGAGCGACAGGACGGGCGACTCCGCGAAGCTCGAGGGGACCGAGCACCGCAACTTCGACCTCTGGACAGTGGAGCACGCAGGAAACGGTCCGGTCATTGTCACGAATGGGCAGCCGGTGCCGACACGGCAGCGCGCGACCTCTCGGAAGGAGACGGAACCGGGGGCGATCAGTCGCGATGCTGCCGGTCGGACCGGGCTGCGGGCACATGCTGCCCGGTCGAGGTCACAGCGTCCTTGCCCCTGACCTTGCCCGGGACCGTGTCAAGCTACGCCCGTGGAGCAACCCGGAACGATCGTGGTCGTCGAGGACGATCGGCACATCGCCGACCTCGTGGAGATGTACCTGCGACGCGAAGGATTTCGAGTCCTTCAGGCCAACACCGCGAGCGCAGGGCTCGAGGCCATCGAACGAGAGAAGCCCCGCCTGGCTATCGTCGACATCGGCCTTCCCGGCGACATGGATGGGCTCGAAGTCTGCCGCACCTTGCGCGTCAATTCCGGAATTCCCGTGCTCATCCTCACAGCTCGCGACGCCGAGATCGATCGCGTCGTCGGTCTGGAGCTCGGGGCGGACGACTACGTCACCAAGCCTTTCTCACCGCGCGAGCTCGTCGCACGGGTGCGAGCGATCCTTCGCCGCACGAACCCGGCCGGGCGCTCGGGCCGGGGCCGCCTCAGCGTCGGCGAGATCATGATCGACATCGACCGCCATGAGGTGCGCGTCAAAAACGAGGTCGTCGCGCTCACGGCTCGGGAGTTCGACCTCCTGGCATACCTCGCCGAGAACGAAGGACTGGTCCTGAGCCGCCGCCAGCTCCTCGACGGGGTGTGGGGGGCGGGGTGGTACGGAGACGACCGGACGGTCGATGTCCACGTCCGACAGCTCCGCAAGAAGCTGGGCACTGCCCTGCCGCTCGTGACGGTGTGGGGCGTCGGCTACCGACTGGGCTGACAGAAGGGTTGGTGGGAGATGCAACGTCGCCTGACGCTGTTCATCGTCGGCACGGTTGCCTTCGTCCTGGCCCTCGCCGGTCTGGGTTCGTGGCTGTTCGCAGAGCAGTCCGTCCGGAGGGCCACCCAGAACCAGGTAGTCACCAGCGCTCGGGCGCTCGGAAGCTCACTGACCAATGCCCTGGACCTCAAACGTGAGGTCCAGGTGCAACGCCTGTTACCAGCGATCACCAAGGTTGCACGTCTCAACGGAGCCTACCTCCTGCCGGTCATTGCTCACGGGTCTCCTGCTGTCGATCCGTCATCGCTCCCGCGCGAGCTGGGCATCACGAGCTCGGAACTGCTCGCGCTCGCTGCAGCGAGCAGCTTCTCGGGCCCGCAGCCGGTCATCTCCGGGATCAGCGGCTCCGGCCAGGCATGGGCCGCGGTGCCTGCACAGATCCTCGTCCGGGCGACGGTGCCAGGCGCCGGCACTTCGGTCCCCACCGATATCAGGCAGACCGAGATCGTCGTGGTCACCCGCGCCGTGGGCACCCCGTCGTGGTCGGCAAGCTACCTGATCCTCGTCGGAGCGCTCCTGGCCTTCGCCGTGCTCGTGGCCCTCGCGCTCGGACGGCGCATCACCGGACCCCTTCACCGTGCCGTCGCGGCAACCCAGCGCATCGCAGCCGGAGACCTCGAAGCACGCGTGGGGACCTCCCGTCGCGACGACCCTGAGATGGCGTTGCTCGGAGCCGCCATCGACACGATGGCGACGAGCCTGGCGCGCCTGCGACGGACTGAACAGCAGTTCCTGCTGTCCATCTCCCATGAGCTGCGAACCCCGCTCACCTCGATCCGCGGGTATGCCGAAGCGATCGCCGACGGGACCTGCGAACAGCCCGGAGCCGCAGCTGGGGTCATCACCCACGAAGCGCGCCGGCTGGAGCGCCTCGTCGGAGACCTTCTCGACCTTGCAAAGCTCGACGCGCACCGGTTCCGCTTCGAGCTCCGCCCTGTCGACGCCACAGAGCTCATCTCGGAAGTCGCCGAAGAGGTCCGACCGTTGATGGACCGTGCGCACCTGGCGTTCGAAGTCGAACTTCCCGACGAGCCCCTCCCTACGGTCGTCGATCCCGATCGCCTCGATCAAGTGCTGGTGAACCTACTGGAGAACGCCGCAAAGTTCGCCCGCTCGCGCGTCAAAATGACCGCCTCGGCGAATGGCAGCAACCCTCGAGTGACGATCGACGACGACGGCCCAGGCATCCCAGCACACGAACTCGCCCTCGTCTTCGAGCGTCACTACAGCGTCGATCGAGGCCCGAACGCAGGTCGCACTCATGGCTCCGGTCTCGGCCTGGCCATCGCTGCCGAGCTCCTCCGGGCGATGGGGGCAACCATCGCCGTGCAATCACCGGGTCCCCCTGACGTGGTCCCAGGCAGCGGGACCCGAATGATCGTGGACCTCCCCGGCATCGAGGAGCCTTCACGGATCGCTCACACCTCGCACATCCTTTCCTCAAGGGCTCGTGAATCAATGGAACCGTGACGAAGCTTGGGAAAGTCGCCGTCGGAGCAGCCGCTGCACTTGCCAGTCTGGGCATCGGCACCAATGCCTACGCTGCCACCAAGGTCGGAACGGCGTTCGGACCGCACGTCGCCCGGCCGGTGGGCCAACCCGCGCTGCGGCTCCAAGAGCTGCGCCGAATCTTGCGGGACCGGGCAGTCGAGGCCGAGGTAGTCCTGCGGTCGAACCATGGCTACGTCGAGGCGACCTTGGCACGCGGAATGGTCAGCGCGATCTCTTCGACCTCGATCACCGTGGACGTGCCCAATGGGACGCAGCTGTCGGCAACGATCGGTCCTCGCACCAGGTTCCGCCCGGCGGGATCGCTGCCCACGCCCAACAGCCGGGTGGTGCTGATCGTGGTCGACGGCGTCGCCCGGCTGATCGACTCGCTGCGACCACCAACGCACTCAGGACCGGCGAAGGGGTCGAGTGCCTGATGGTTTCTTGGAGCCCTGGGCGGCTGAGCCGCTGCCCTTTGACCCAGTGACAGGGCTGCTGTAGGCGGCAGACATGGTGATGAAGTCACGGGACCAATACGACTGGAAGTAACGGTCTGGCTGCCCCACCATGCCGGTCGGCGCCACGCTGCCGTCGGGCCCACTCAACAGATTGGTTCCGGCGAGGGTCACCGGTCCGTCGTTGATCAGCTCCTGATTCGCCGAGGTCGGTGGGCCTTGCGTGTACGTCGCGAAGTTCACCCAGTCGGTATTGATGTCCAACTCCATCGCTCGCACGCATCCCGCCGCGACCAGGATGTTCGCCAGGTCGGTGATATTGAGCCCCGGCCCCCCGACGTACACCAGCGCACCGTCGGCCGTCACGCCGAGGCCGGAGCGCCACACGTAGACCTGGTTCCCAAGGGTGGCTCCCCATTGCGTGGTGTCATTGGCGTTGAGTCCCGGTACCGGTTGCCCGTTGTCCACCAAGAGGTCGAGGTTCTGGCGAACCGAGACGACGTCGGGGCTCATCGACACGTCCTGACCCCATGCCCCGACGGTCGCCGAGCCGTTCGCGTACACCACGAAGGAAGCCGCCCCGTTACGGAGCGGGATGATGGTCTTCCCGTCGGTGTAGTAACCGCCGTTCGCTGCAGACATCAAAAAGCCGGCGTTGAAGGCGGCGACCAGCGTGCTCGCGGCGGATGGCGGGATCGGTGCCGTATGGGTGTAGGGACCCCCTCCGGGGATGGTGCTCCCCGAGTACAGCGTCGCCCGCAACAGCTTGGTGTCCATCCATGCGACGCCGACCACGTAGCTGGTGTGCACCGGGTCGGGCCGAAGCGTCGTCTCGTACACGGCGGGGATGCCATCGACGAGGGCTCCTGCTGGGGACCACTGACCCTCACCAGGTAGCGCGGGGCTCACCAGTGGTTTGATGGGCTCTGGCGGCGGAAGGTGCGGAGGGCCAACGCTGGTCACGTGCACCGGATGGGTGGGGACCTTGATCGCGCCCTTGGGGGGCCGGCCACCCTTGGGTGGTGGATGGTGGCTGTACCACTCGTTCTCGATCCAGTTCACCAGGGTCGAGAACCCATGGTCCCGAAACCACTCCGCTGCCCGGCCCGGGATCGTCACCCCAAGCCCGGGATTCGTGAGGGCTGATCCGAACGAAACACCGAAGGGGATGACGAGCGCGAGCACGACGATGCCGACGACGATCATGATCCGGCGCCGGCGAGATTTGCGCCAGAACATTGCAGAGCGCGACGGAGCCCGATGAACCGCAGTCACTCGCCTCAACCGTAGGCGATCAACATGAAGCTTTGATGACGACATGACTCGCTGAACGGCGCCCGGTCGATCCCGTGCCGAACGGTACCTGAGCGGCGCCGGTGTCTGTAGCCTTGGTCGTCGTGAGACCATCCTGGGCTCCAGGCCAGCATGACCTGGCCGTCTCAGAGCTCGTCCTCGATCACCAGCCAGCCCGGGACAGCACGCAGGCCGGGAGCCTGGCGAAAGGAGGGCCCCGCACCACCGGGGCGTTGCTGCGCGCGATGCGGCCGCGCCAATGGGTCAAGAACCTGCTGGTGTTCGTCGCCCCGGCCGCCGCTGGTGTCCTCGGCCATGGCCACGTCGCTCTGGAGACGTTCGGCGCTGGAGCGCTCTTCTGCGCCGCATCTTCCGGCACGTACCTGTTCAACGACGTGGTCGACGCAGAAGCAGATCGACGACATCCACAGAAGCACCGTCGCCCGATTGCCTCGGGAGCCCTCGGGGTCAAAGGTGCGCTCGCTGCGGCATCGGTCCTGGTCGCATCGAGCGTCACCGGCGCTCAGCTGCTCGGCGGATGGCCGCTCTTCGGCGTTCTTGCGGTGTACGTCACCGTGAGCCTCACCTACAGCCTCGGGCTCAAGAACCAACCCGTTCTGGAACTTGCCGCGGTGGCAGCCGGTTTCGTCCTGCGGGCAATCGCAGGTGGGGCGGCCACCCACGTTCCGCTCTCGAGCTGGTTCCTCGCCGTGACCTCCTTCGGCGCGCTCTTCATCGTCACCGGCAAGCGGGTCGCTGAGCACCGAGCACTCGGGGACGCACGCGATCTGCATCGGCGCGTCCTCGCTCAGTACACACGCTCGTTCCTCCAATCGACCCTCACCCTCACTGCCGCTGCCACGGTCACGACGTATTGCCTGTGGGCATTCGAACGCGCGGGCCTGATGAGCTCCGCGGCACACCACAAGGTGTGGATCCAGTTGACGGTGGTTCCTTTCACCATCGCGGTGCTCCACGTCTTGCGAGTGCTCGACGCCGGCGCGGGCGCTGCACCAGAGGATCTCGCGTTCGCCGATCGCATTCTGCAATTTCTCGGTGTGCTCTGGGTCCTTTGCTTCGCGATCGGTATTTATGGGTGAACCCTGCGCGCGCGGCGAATCGCGACGCAGCGCTCGGTTGCTCTCGGGCTGGGGGCGTGCAACTGCCTCGCGCGCCGAAGTGCTCCAACCGAGGGCGGCCGTCGAGGTCGAAACCCTCGTCAGCACGCGCTCACCTCTGATCGCTCGTGGGCTGGGGCGTAGCTATGGAGACGCCGCGCAATGCGCTGGCGGCACCGTCGTCGACATGACGGGTCTGTGCGCGGTCGGACCCCTCCAGGAACGGACCGGCCTCGTCGAAGTCGATGGCGGCACGAGCCTCGACCGGCTCATGCGCCGCACGATCCCCCGGGGATGGTTCCTTCCCGTGTGGCCTGGGACGCGCCAGGTCACCGTCGGGGGCGCGATCGCAGCCGACATCCACGGCAAGAACCATCATCGCGACGGCAGCTTCGCTCAGCACGTGAGCCGTCTCACGCTGGCGACGCCGACTGGGACCTATGAGCTCACCCCCGAGCGCGACCCGGAGCTGTTCTGGGCGACTGCCGGCGGGATGGGCCTGACCGGTGTCGTGACCCGAGCCACCATCTCGATGATCCCAGTCGAGACGTCGTGGATGAGCGTCGACACGGATCGCTTCGACGACCTCGACGAGGCCATGGCCGCGATGCAACAAGCCGATGCCGACCACCGCTACTCGGTGGCATGGCTCGACTGCATGGCGCCAGGACGCCACGCAGGACGAGCGGTCATGACCGCGGGTGACCACGCAAAAGGTAGCGAGCTCCCGGCACGCTTGGCTCGCAAGGCTCTTGCCCTGCCCCGATCCCGTGCCCTGCGGATTCCCTTCACGCCGACCCATGGGCTCCTCAACCCGCTCGCCGTGACAGCCTTCAACGAGACATGGTTCTGGAAGGCCCCTCGCCGTGAACGCGGCCGGATCTGCTCCATGGGATCGTTCTTCCACCCACTCGATGCCGTAGCGAACTGGAACGTGCTCTACGGTCGTGGCGGGTTTGTCCAGTACCAGTTCGTCGTGGGGGACACTGCTTCCGAGCTCGTTGCAGGAGTCATCGGGGAGCTTCGCTCGGCGAGGGTGCCGATCTTCCTCGCGGTCCTCAAACGCTTCGGAGGCTCGAGCCCAGGGTTGCTGTCCTTCCCCATGCCCGGCTGGACGCTGGCACTCGATCTTCCGAGCCGAGCGCCGGGGCTCCCCGACGTGCTCCGCCGTCTCGACCACAAGATCGCCGAGAGCGGCGGGCGAGTGTACCTGGCCAAAGATGCACGTCTCTCCCCTGATCTGTTGGAGGTGATGTACCCAAAGCTCGGCGACCTCGCGCACGTGCGAGACCGTGTCGATCCGGCCGGCGTCTTGGCTTCCGACCTCTCGAGAAGGCTTGGGATCACAGATGCACCAGCGCACGCGGGTCTTCGGAAAATGACGGCGGCAGAAGGCTCGAACTCACAGAAGCGATGAACAACGCGTTCGGTCACCCGCAGTCCGCCGTCGTCCTCGGTGCCACCTCGGACATCGCGCGCGCGTTGACCACACGGCTGGTCGCGCTGGGATGCGACCGGCTGGTACTGGCAGCTCGCGACGAGGTCCAGCTGGCAGCCGAAGCGCAGCGGGTGAAGGCAACCGGTGCGAGCTTCGTCGAAACCGTTCGCTTCGACGCGGTCGATACGCATTCTGCAATCGAAGTCGTCGACCAGTGCTTCGAGGCGCTGCAAGCGCGCGGATGGCAAGTCGACCTGGTCGTCGTCGCAGCGGGAATCCTCTGCGACGGGGTCGACGACTGGCGTGACCCAGCGGTGGTGGAACGCTGCGTGACCGTCAACTTCTCCTGGCCATCCGTCGCGTTGAGCCGGTCGGCCTCGTCCCTGCATCGCCAAGGTCAAGGGACGATCGTGGTCTTGTCATCGGTGGCCGGCATTCGAATCCGGCGATCGAACTTCATCTACGGAGCCGCGAAGGCGGGAGTCGACGGCTTCGCGCACGGACTGGCCGAGGCCCTGCGAGGATCGGGGGTGAACGTCCAAGTCGTGCGTCCGGGCTTCGTGAAGACCCGCATGACCACGGGTCGGCGAGTACCACCGATCGCCGCGAGCGCGGACGATGTGGCGGCGGCGATCGTCCGTGGCTTACAGACTCGAGCCGACACTGTCTGGGTGCCGACGTCCTTGCGATGGGTCTTCGGGGTGGCACGGATGCTGCCCGCCTGGCTCTGGCGGCGGATCCCTTTCTAAGCCAGAACCGTTCGACCCCCCTACATGGCCCGACGGTAGTCGAGCTCCCCCTCGATCTTGCGCGCCATCGAGTCCTGCCCAAAGGTGGCAACCAGCTGACCATCGCGGGTGAACACGAGGCCACGGCCGTGCACCCGGCCTCGCCCCGCATAGAGCGCCTCCTGGACGACGAGGAGCCACTGGCTGACGTCGAAGCGTTCATGGAAGTGCAGCGTGTGCGCGATCACCCCGGTCGAGAGCGTCCGGTGCGCCTGGGAGATGTCCACTTGCTCACGGTGCGGTCGCATTGCAAGACCGATGAGGAAGCCGTTCGTGCCCCATGCCAGGACCGCGTCGTTGGCCGCGACCGAGTTGATCTTGTCGGGGTAACGGTGCCAGAAGAGCAGCGCCGGCACTCCTCCTGGTGCATCGGGTGGTTCGGGGACCATGCGAAGCTCGACGCCCGGGAATGCCATGCCCTCACCGGGCGACAGATCCTCGGGACCAGGCACCTCAGGCATCGCTGGGGCGTGCCGCATGATGTCGGGTTCATCGGCGTTGAGCAGTATGAGCGCTCGCGACAGCAAACGCTCGCCTTGCATCGCGGTGACCGTGTCGCTCGCCCAGGTCCGGCCAGCCTGGATCGGCTCGACGCGAAGGATGATGGGCTCCTGGTACGTGCCGGCACGGGCGAAGATGGCATGGATGGACTTGACGTCTTTGCTCCCCCCGCACGCGCGGTCCGAGGCCATGATCATCTGCGCCAGCAGCTGACCGCCGAAGACGACGTCGCGCTCTTCCGGCGGTCGATCAGGATGCCGCACCCGGTACTCGCCCTCGCCGATCTGATCGAGCTCCAGTACGTTCGGCAGCTTGCCCATCGGATCCCTCCTGGTTCGGCGCCTCCTGTGGTGCCGTCAGACCTTAGAGCTCGGCAGACGGGCACACCAAGCACGCACCGGAAGCTGCCCTGGCGACCGTTGAGACCGCGCGCGTGACCCCGGGGGCCCGCGAAGGGAACAGCACCTCGGCCCAACCCGACGGGACCCGGGGCGGTCAGGCCCGGTGACCGTGACCCGGGATCGACTCGTCGTTGTCTTGCGCCACGAGCGGGAACCTGGTCGACCACTGCGGCAACGGCCATGAGCGCACCGGGGATCGGAACCCGGCGACCTGGCACGTCGGGCTCCGACGGTCCGGGCGAACTGGCGCGCCACCTCGACGTCCACCGGCGATGAAACCCACCTCGACTCGACGACCGAGAGCGGTCGTACCGGCCGCATCGTCGTCGGTCCCCCGGCGCCGACATCTCGGGATGCAATGACGAGCGCTTTGGCGACCGGACGCTTCGACGGCGATGCAACGCGACCTCAGCGACAAGGGATCTTGCCCGCTTTCAGCGCGGCGAGGAGTTCGGACAGGTCCGACTCGGTGAGGACCACCGGGCTGTCGCGATGAACCCGACGAGGTCCCTCGTCGAGCACGCCACGTCAACCCCAGCATGACGAGGCGGCCGCCAACGTCTCGACACATCGCACTGGTGATCCTGCGTTGTCGCTCTTTGAACCGGGCAAGCAGCTGGACCGGCTGCGAGAATTCCCGCTGAGCGATCAATCCTGAGCAACCCACTGACGAAAAGTGGGGTGCCGCAGGCATTGGTGATCAGACCCGGATCACATTGACTCCGGGGATAGCTTCGTAGTCGCTGTCCTGGGTGACGACTGGAATTTGCTCCACGATCGCAGTCGCAGCGACGAGCGCGTCGAATATGGGTACCCGGCGACGAACGGCGCGCAGGGCAGCAACGATGCTGGCGAACTGGCGCGCCACTTCGGCGTCGACGGGCAGCGGGTCCCACCTCGACTCCACAGCTGAGAGCGTTGCCACGCGCGCCGGCCGATCCTCGTCGTCGGCTGTCAGCACACCGAGGGTCAGCTCAGCGAGGGTCACGACCGAGATTTCGGTCTCGGTCACTCCTTCCATCTGACCGAGGGGTCGCCCGGATTCAGTGGCGACGAAGAACGAGGTGTCGAGCAACGCCCTCACAGATCGTCGGTCGTGTCGGCCAGCAGCCCCCGTACCTCCTCCAGGAGCCCGCGGTCGGCCGCGTGACGGGAGGCGACCGCGAGTGCATCAGCCGCTGGCACGGTTCGATGACGTCGGAGGGGCACGATCTCGGCCACCGGACGCCGGTCGACTGTGACGGTTAACCGTTCACCGCCTTCCACGCGGCGAAGGACCGCGCTGACCTCGTTTCGCAAGTCGCGGACGGATATGAAGCCGGACACATCGGCATTGTAGCACATATAGCCACAAGTGCTAAGAGTGGGGACGGAGGGATTCGAACCCTCACTGGAGGCGGTTTAAGCGCCCTGCCTCTGCCGGTTGGGCTACGTCCCCCACGGCACCATACGTTCACTGCGCACCCCGTCTGAAGCCGGAGCCCCCATCGGATCTGCAGGATCTCCGCGGTCCTCGTCTTGGTGTTGCTCGAGGGGTTATTGTTGCGAAAGTGGCGGTAGTGATGTGTCGGATGCTCCGGCGCGTGGTCATGGTCGCGCTGGCGGTCGGGTCACCACTTGCCCTCCAGGCCCTTCCCGGTTCGATGAGCCCGGCTTCGGCGGCACCTACGCAGGCTCAGATCAACGGAACCGAGAACCAGATCAGCGCCCTTGAAGCCACGATCGCGCATGAGCAACAGCAGAGCCAGTTGCTGGACCAGCAGTATGTCGAGGCGCAGCAGCGCGTCCAGCAGATCCAGGCGAACCTCGCGGCGACACAGCAAGCCCTGACGAAAACCCAGGCAGCGGTGCGAGCGGCGCGGATCCGTCTCCGAAGGGACGCGGTGAACGCCTACATGCTCGCTGTGCCCACCAACGACGTCACCTCGTTGTTTACCACCGCGCCAACCCGGGCAAACGATCGGACCCAGTACGAGAACCTGGCAATCGGCGACATCACGCTCGCCGCCGATGCGCTCGCCGCCCAGGAGAACAAGCTGGCCCAGGAGAAGGCACTCGAACAGACCCAGGTTCACCAAGCCACGCTCGCCGCCCAAACGGTCCAGCAGTTGCAGGTCGAGAACCAAAACGCTGCAGCGGCGGCACAAGCGACACTGCACCAGGTGCAAGGAACGCTCGCAATCGAGGTCGCCCAGTACGCGGAGGCCCAAGCGAAAGCAGAGGCACAAGCCGCTCAGGCGGCACGGAACGCAGCCGCGGCCCAAACGGCTGCCCGGTTGGCGAACGAGGCTGCCAGCGTCGCCGTTCAGGTCGCCGGTCCGGCTGCCAGCAGTGCAGTCGCCGCCGCCAATCAGGCAACTGCCGCAGCAGGCGGGCCAACCGTTGCCGCAAGCACCTCGGCCGGCATCGGTGGCGGTGGGGCTCCAGCAGGCGGTGGCGGTGGGGCTCCAGCAGGCGGTGGCGGTGGGGCTCCGACTGTCGGTGGCGGTGGGGCTCCGGCAGGCGGTGGGGCCGGCGCTGCAGCGGTCCAGGCAGCCGAGTCGCAGCTGGGGGTACCCTACGTCTGGGGAGGCGAGCAACCGGGTGTCGGCTTCGACTGCTCAGGACTGACCCAGTGGGCATGGGCGCAAGCGGGCGTCTCGATCCCCCGGACCGCCGCCGCCCAATATGCGGCCGTGCCTCACGTGTCGCTCTCTGCACTCGAGCCTGGTGACCTGCTCTTCTACTTCAACCTCGACGGCGACAACCAAGTCGACCATGTCGCGATGTACGTCGGGTCCGGACCCTATGGCGCCAACACGATCATCCAGGCTCCCTACACCGGCACGACGGTGCAGTTCGACCCCCTCTTCACCCAGGGGTTGATTGCCGCTGGGCGTCCCTGAGCCCGACGTCGTCCGGCACGCCGACTGGAGCGTGAACCCGCAGAAACGTTGGGCTGCGACCGCACGGCGCGTGCATGATGGCTACCGCGTCGAGTCGATCTGTCCGATCGAGAATGTCCTTGAGCCCCCGGACGCCGGGCAGCGCATGGTGGTCGGATTCGACTTCCCCATCGGCCTCCCAGAGGCCTACGCCCTCGCCGCCGGCATCCCGAACTTTCTCGACGCCCTGCAACGTCTCGGCACCGGCCGATGGGCAGCGTTCTTCGAACCCGCGCGGACCCCTGCCGAGCTTTCCCTCGAACGCCCGTTCTACCCCGCCAACCCCCGCCCTCGGGGGACAGTCTCGCGCCACCAACTCGCCCAGGGGCTCGGCGTTCCCTTCGAGCGCCTCCGACGGCGCTGCGAACACGCATACGCTTCCACGGCGTCGGAACCTGGCCGCCGCGCGGCCTCACCGATCTTCTGGCTGGTCGGTGGCCAGCAAGTCGGTCGAGCGGCAATCCACGGCTGGCGTCACGTGCTCCAGCGCGCGCTTGGGAACGGACGTGACGTGGCGCTGTGGCCGTTCCACGGCTCGCTCGAGACCCTCTTCTCGACCCACCAGGTCACCATCGTCGAGGCCTATCCTGGCGAGTTCAAGGGCCACCTGGGCCTCGGTCGCACCCGCTGGTCGAAGCGATCGTCGCACGACCGAGCCGCGCGCGGCGCAGAGCTCCTCGGGTGGGCACGCAGGCACTGCGTCGACATCGAAAGAGAGCTGGCGAACTGGGTGCTCGAAGGGTGCGGACCCGGACCTGGCGGCGAGGACCCATTCGACGCGCTGATCGGCGTCCTGGGGATGATCAACGTCGTCACCGGCCAAAGGTCAGCGGGACCGGGGAAGCTCGCCAGTCCTTCGACCGCGATCGAAGGCTGGATTCTTGGTCAGCTTCGCTCCTCGGATCCCTCCACCCAGCTCCCGAGGAGCTCTGCACGCCGGCGAGCCCACTCCTCCGAGGTGATCGCATAGCGGAGATGGTCCTCCCAGACACCATCGATCTCGAGATAGCGCTCTGCGACGCCTTCGAGGCGGATCCCGAGCTTCTCCACGACCCGTCGACTGGCGTGATTACGGGGAATGATCGAGATCTCCACCCGGTGCAGGCCCAGGGTGTCGAACGCGAACGACAACGTCACCACGACAGCTTCCGGAACGATCCCTCGCCCCGCAAGCGCCTCGTCCACCCAGTACCCGATCGAGGCGCTCTGGAACGGGCCCCGCTGGATCGATGACAGCGTGATCTCTCCGGCGAACCGGTCCCCGAGGAAGATGCCGAACGCGTAGCCGGTTCCCAGCTGGCGCTCACGCTCTCGCAACGAGCAGCGGGCTGCGAAACTCGGCGCGTTCTCGGCTGGGGGCGGCGCTCCGGCGGGCCGTGGCTCCCACCGGACCAGCCAGTCATGGCACCGCACGCGAACCTCGTGCCACGCCTCGTAATCGGACTCCACGAGCGTTCGGAGCGTGACGCGGCGCCCCTGGAGCTCGAGCGGTGCGACACGGGCGCTCCGGGCCGCGCTCATCGTTTCAGTGCCTCCCTCAGAGTCCCCAACAGAGCGAGAACGTTGCGCGGTCGGGCCGTATGGCCCATGCAGCCAATTCGCCAGATCCGCCCAGCGGTCGGGCCGACGCCGCCGCCGATCTCGATCCCGTACACGTCGAGCAGCATGGCGCGAAAAGACCGGTCGTCATGACCATCAGGAAGATTGTCGGGAACCACGACGGTCGTCAACTGCGGCATGCGGGCTCCCTCCGGAGCGAACATCGACAGGCCCAGCTCCTCGAGACCGTCCTGGAGAAGCTTGCCGCACTCGGCATGCCGGCGCCACACCTCGCGCAAGCCCTCGGCGAGCACCGCGCCTAACGCGGCATGGAGCGCCCCGATCATCGCCACCGGCGCCGTGTGGTGGTACACACGACCCCCGGACCCTTCCGCAACGTAACGCGACAACAGGTTGAGATCGAGGTACCAGCTGCTGGGAACCGGCACGCGGCGACGCATCGCAGCGGGAGAGACCGTCATCGGCGCCAGTCCCGGAGGGGCTCCCAAGCACTTCTGTGAGCAGCTGTAGCAGACGTCGATCCCCCAGTCGTCGACCCCGACCTCGATGCCGCCGAGGGAGGTCACCGTGTCGACGAGAAGGATCGCTTCCCCCTTGTGCGCGGCGAGCGTTGCCACGTCGTTCCGAACGCCGGTCGAGGTCTCCGCATGCACGACAGCGATGACCTTGGGCGACGCGTGTGCGCCGAGGAGCGCCTCGGGATCGAGGGGCTGACCCCAGGACGCGTCCACCCTTATGACGTCCCCTCCCACTCGACGGGCCACCTCGCACATCCGCTCACCGAACAGCCCGTTGACGCCGACCACCACCGGATCGCCGGGCTGGACGAAGTTGACGAAGGATGCCTCCATGCCAGCCGACCCGGTCCCGCTGATCGGGAGGGTGAGCGGGTTCGCCGTGGCGAAGACGGCCCGCAGGCGCTCCATCGTCTCATCCAGCAGGGCGAGGAATGCCGGATCCAAATGGCCCAGCATCGGGCGACCCATCGCTGCCATCGCCTCCGGATAGGGGTTGGAGGGGCCGGGACCCATGAGGAGCCGCTCTGGCAACGGATCGGAGCTCGAAGGACGATTGGCAAGCGAACGCTGGGACACCATCGGCGAATCGTGACAGGTCTTTCAGGGTCCCTGCCAACCGTGCCGCAGACTGGCCACGAGCCCGTCGAGGATGTCGGATTCGGACACCAGGCAGCGCTGGAAGCCAAAGCTCGCCATGACCTGGGCAAGGATGAGGGTCCCTCCGACGATGACGTCCTGACGGCCCTCGGCCATCCCGGGCCTCCTTGCCCGCTGCATCGCGGGCTCGGCGGCCAGAACGCCATGCCAGTGCTCGACCGCCGAGCGGCTGAGAACGGAGTGATGAACGCGTGCCCGATCGTAGGTGGTCAGTCCTTGATCGAGCATCGACAGCGTGGCCACCGTTCCGGCAAGGCCGATCAGGCGCCGCTGCGCTGGCGTGGAGCTCGTGATGCCGAGCACGCGGTCTGCGCCAGCGATCTGCTGCCTCACCAGCTCGCTGGCCGCGTCGAGCTCGGAGGGAAGCGGTGGGTCATGATGCAAGAAGCGCTCGGTAAGCCGCACGCACCCCAGCTCGAGCGAGACGGCGCGCGGCTCCACCATCGATCCTCCGACTACGAGCTCCGTTGAACCACCGCCGATGTCGATGACCACATTGGTCCCAGGAAAGCTCGGCGCATCAGCGGTTGCACCTTCGTACGCCAGTAGGCCCTCCTCCTCGCCGTCGAGCATCTCTGCCTGGACGCCGACGACCTCGCTCGCCTGCTCGAGGAAGGTATCGGCGTTCTCGGCGTCTCTTGCTGCCGAGGTCGCCACCATCCGTGTTCTCGCCACGCCCAGACGACAGAGCACGCTCGAGAACTCACCGAGGACAGCGATCGTCCGCTCGATCGCAACGGGATCCAGGCGCCGGTTCGAATCCACGCCCTCGGCCAGCCGCGTGATGCGCATCAGACGTTCGAGCGGCGTGTCGTCCTCGTCGACAACCAAAAGACGCGTGGAGTTGCTCCCGCAGTCAATTGCCGCCAACCGGCCGGCAGTGCGGATCTCGGTTCGAAGGACCACGGTCAGGAGTCTCGCGGCAAACGTCAGCTCCCACGATCCCGGAGCTGGTGTGCGCGTGCTCGCAGGCGAGGTTCCAGGTGCTCGACAACCCAACCACCGACCGGATCGTTTCCCCCCACCAGCCACCACGCAAGGTGGGCGTGGAGGCACTTCACGCCTTGCCGGGTCCCACCCACCCCTCCGCGTGGCACCGGACCGCGATAGTCCGGGGGAACGAGACGATCGCGCTCGCGCGCATACCTGGCGTGCGCTGCAGCCAGCAGCTCGGGAGGGACCGCAGCTTCGGCCTCGCGCACACCACCACGGGACTCGAGCGCCGCGACCGCGACCCGCAGCTCGGGGTCCAAGAGCCAGTAGCGTGTGGGCATCGGCGTGCCATCGGCAGCGACGGCCGCGTTGGCGATCACGGCCGGTGCACCCTCGGCATCTCTGACCACCACCGCGAACGAGCATTTCGGCGGCCTGCCCAACAGGGTGCGCACCGCATTCACGTCGTCTTGGGACGGTACGACGCTCCTCACCATCACGTCGATTCCGAAGCTCCTTGGATCTGCGCTCCGGCTCCCGACCCTCACGAACCCCTCATTGGCGCCAGAACTCGAGGGTCTCGAGCATCCGGCCGAGCAAACCGGGCGACCGGGAGGACGCAGCACGCGAGCGCCCGCGATCTGGGCTGCTGGCTCGCGTTGTCGAGCGCTGCACCGCTGCCGGAGCGCCCAAAACAGACGCGCCCGATGCGTCGGACCCTAGGCTATCTGGTGGGAGCTCCTGGGACGCAGAGGGAGAGACGACCGGCTGCAACGCCGGATCCCCGGGATACAGTGCCTTGCTCCCGCTCCCTGGGTCCTGTGCGGGCAGCACCTCATAGGCAGTCTGCCCCGGGCGCACCATCTCATACTGCTGACGAGCAAGCCGGTCGATCTCTGCAGGCTGGTCGAGCTTCTGGCGCTCCGCCTTCAGCGCCTTGTTCTCGAGGTCGAGCTGGCGGAGCTGCGCCCTCGTCGCCGCGAGCGCGGCACGTTCGTGCAGCAAGGCCCCACCAGGGAACCACGCTGCCAACGCGACGACGGCGCCGACGATAGCGCCGGCGAGGGCGACCTGGGCCCGACGGAGTTCTACTGCGTGGCGGCGCTCCGCCCTCGACAACCGGCGCGCGTGCCGTGCCGTCCGCCTCTGCGCGGCGCTCCTGCGATGCCGGGGGGCTCGACCCTCAACCACCACGCGTCGCCAAGGCTCTGCGCCCGAGGAACCGTGCAGACCCCCCAAGATCTTCTTCGATACGGAGCAGCTGGTTGTACTTGGCCACCCGCTCCGAGCGCGCTGGAGCGCCCGTTTTGATCTGGCCAGCGTTCGTGGCGACCGCCAGGTCCGCGATCGTGGCATCCTCGGTCTCCCCCGAGCGATGAGAGATCACCGCCGCGTAGCGATTGCGCGTTGACAGCTCGATCGCCTCGAGGGTTTCGGTCAGGGAGCCGATCTGGTTGAGCTTGACCAGCACGGCATTGGCGATCGACGCCTCGATGCCACGGGAGATCCGCTCCACGTTGGTGACGAAGATGTCGTCGCCAACGAGCTGGACCCGGTCGCCGATCAGTGCCGTCAGTGTCGTCCATCCCTCCCAGTCCTCTTCTGCCATGCCGTCTTCGATGGAGACGATCGGGTAACGCTCGATCAGTCCACGCCAGTAGTCGGCCAGCTCATCGGCGGTCAAGACCCGCCCCTCGCCCTCGAGCACGTAGCGGCCGTCTTTCCACAGCTCACTGGTCGCCGGGTCGAGGGCGATCACGATCTCCTCGCCCGGGGAGCGTCCCGCGCGTTCGATCGCCTCGACCAACAAGGTGACTGCATCCTCGTTGGAGCCGAGGTTCGGCGCGAAGCCGCCTTCGTCGCCGACGCCAGTGCCGAGCCCGCGCTCGGAGAGCAGTGCACCGAGCGCGTGATACGTCTCGACGCCCCACCGGAGCGCTTCGGAAAACGAGGCCGCGCCCACCGGCATGACCATGAACTCCTGGAAGTCGACGGAGTTCGCCGCGTGAACGCCACCGTTCAAGACGTTGAACATCGGGACGGGGAGCACGTGAGCGTTGACGCCGCCGATCCATCGGTAGAGGGGGATCTCGAGCTCGTCGGCTGCAGCCTTTGCGACCGCCAGGGAAGTCGCTACTACTGCATTCGCGCCGATCCGGGACTTCTCGGGCGTTCCGTCGAGGTCGACGAGCGCGTCGTCGACCGCGCGTTGCTCGAGCGCTTCCATACCCATCAGTGCCTCGGCGATCTCGCCGTTGACGTTCGCGACCGCTCGGCGGACGCCCTTGCCCCCGAAACGGTCGCCGCCGTCTCTGAGCTCGACGGCCTCGTGCATCCCGGTCGATGCGCCCGACGGCGCGATTGCCCGCCCTCTGCCTCCAGCCTCGGTCAGGACCTCGACCTCGACCGTCGGGTTCCCGCGGGAGTCGAGCACCTCGCGCCCGACCACGTGTCCGATGGTGCTCACCTCGACGCTCCTTGGCGCCACCCCTGGCAAGGCGCCGGCTCCTTACGCTATCTGCTCGCTGGTGGCGATTCGGTGGATCCCCGCTCACCGTTGCCTCTCCGATCGCGCCGTGGGATGGAGGGCGATCGGGGTTATCGTCGATGGCGCGCATTCCCCGACACCACCACAGGACGCCGATGCCCCCGACGACCCGACAACGACCGATGGCGCGACTGCGATCCGGCCTGCGCCACTACTCGAAGAGGGCCGTCTCGCCCGGCCGCGGCGACCTGATCACCCTGACCCTTAATGAACGCGGTCGCACCATCAAGGCGTGGTGTCCCGATGACGAGGTCTTCACGCTGACGCGTGAGCTCGTCCTCGATCGAATCTACGAAAGCGATGTCATCGCCCTGCGCCCCGGCCTCGGAACCGTATTGGACGCCGGCGCCCACGTCGGCATCTTCAGTCTGCAGGCCTCCCAGTGGGCCAAGCGGGTCGTGGCCCTGGAGGCCAACCGGATCAACTTCGACCTGCTCTCACTCAACGTGGACCGCAACGCGTTGGACAACGTCGAACCACGACACTTGGCGCTATGGAAGACGACGAGCGAGGCCATGCCGTTTTCCACGGCCCACCACAGCGGCGGAGGAAGGGTGGACGAGGAAAGCGGTGACGAAGGCACTGGGGCGGTGCGCTACGTGCGAACCGTCAGCTTGGACGACCTTGTCTCCGAACTCGGACCCATCGACCTACTGAAGGTCGACGTCGAGGGCGCCGAGTACGAGGCACTCGGAGCCTGCGAGAGCCTGGGCTCCATCTCACAGATCGTCGGGGAGCTCCACCTGGAGCAGGACGGAGACGATGCGAGATTGCGATCACTCCTCTGTTTGCTCGAGGACCACGGGTTCTCTGTCTCGCTGGTCACCGAAACAGAGCTCCTCTCGGCTCCACGCATCGCGCGGCTGTGGAGGAACCGGAACGCGTTGAACGGCAAGCGCCTGGTGAAGATCCTCGCGGCCGCGTACTACCTCGCGCCGATCGAGAAACCGATCCGATCACCAGGTGCGACCTACGAACTGCCCATCCTCTTCGCGCACCGCTGACGTCGACGAAGTCCTGTCCGGCGTCAGAGCGGATGTGAGGCCTGCTTTGCCTGGGACTCCGCTTCCACGATGCGTGCTCGAACGCGGCGGGCTTCGTTGCGAAGCAAATCTTCTGGCTCTCGACCCAACTGGCGACACAGATCAGCCACCGCGAAGAGGATTTCCCCCAGCTGGCGGTCATCGGGGACTGCTCCGTGGTCACCGCCAACCGCAGCGGGCAACCGACTGAGGGCCTCGAGGAGCCAGCGTTGCTGCTCTTGGAGACTCGGTCCGGCGATGCCAAGCGATTCGAGCTTTCGCTGGAGCTTGGCTGCCAGCGAAAGTGCCGGCAGGGATGCCGGGATCCCCTCGGTCACGCTGGCACGACCCTTCTCGGCCTGTTTGATCAACTCCCAGTTCGCGACGACAGCCGCTGGCGTCGAGGCCACGACGTCACCGAAGACGTGCGGGTGACGCGACACCAGCTTGTCGTGAACGCCGACGGCAACCTCGGCGAGCGTGAACTGCCCTGCCTCGGCCGCGAGCCGCGCATGGAACGCGACCTGGAACAACAGGTCGCCGAGCTCTTCTTCGAGGTGTGCATACGCCGGAGCGGGGTCCGTGCCGTTGCCCCGGGCCTCTGTCACCTCGGCGATCGCCTCCAGGAGCTCATAGGTCTCCTCGAGGACGTGGCGAGCAAGCGAGGAATGGGTCTGCTCGCGATCCCAAGGGCACCGCTCTCGCAGCGTGCGAACCAACTCGACGAGGCGAACCAGCTCGCTCGCCACCGGAGCGGCCAGCCGCGGAACCCAGACGCTGGTCAGATCGTCGGGGGCCACGCGGTCCAGGTCGTCGACGGGCACCCACCGCACGGACTCGTCCTCGAGGCCGAGGTGGGACAGGACAGCCACCTCCGGCACCGATGTGCGCGGCTCCTGGGCATCGAGGGTGAGCTTGATGTCCGAGAGAACCTCCGACGACCAGCATTGCGCAACGAGCAGGGGACCCGAAGCGCCGGCGGCCTCGGTGCGGAAGCGCGCGCCGTCCACGAGCTGGACGCCCACTTCGAGTGGATCGACCCCGAGCCGGTCCCACGCCAGGTCGAGGAACGACACCGCCGGTCTGATCGACACGGCAACCCGGGGATCCGCCCGCAAGCGCTCGACCGTTCGCTCGGCGACGAGCGGTGACCCAGGAACGCCGTAGACGACGGTGCCGCCATCGGCAGCCACGTCGAATGCCGCAGCGACGAGGTCTTCGACGATCCGCTCGTAGACCTCGTCGAAGGTGTCGGCCGCCTCGTAGTGATGGTCGAACGACGGGATGCCCGCAAGTGCTTCGGCCGCTGGGTGTCGGGAGGTCCGCAGGAACGCCCGTGGTGCCTGAAGGAGAGCAGACCTCGCCACCTCGTCGAGCAGATCCGGGCCGGCAGGGCCCAGACCGACCACGAGCACACGAGGCGACGCAGTGCTCATGGCGACGACCCCGCAGCCACGCTCGCCAGAGCGGGCTGGGGAAGCAGTTGCTCGAGCAGCTCCCGAAGATCCCACGCCGCTCGCTTGGGGTCGACGGGAACGAGCAGCTGGCGCAACGGCTCCCGGTAACTGGCGTCGGGTTCGAGACGCTGCAAACGCACCTGGGCGCTGGCTGCGAGCGAGATCGGGGAGAGACGGGCAAGAAGCCGACGCCCACCGCGACCCCCGCCGGGCAGCAGGGCCACCTCGGTCACGCCGGCGCGGAGGCACACGACACGGAGCCTCGCCATCTCCAAGAGCGCAAGGACGGGCTCGGGTGGAGGACCGAACCGATCCGCCCACTCCTCCCCGACGTCGTCGACATCGCCGAGCGTCTCGGTCGAGGCCAACCTCCGGTATGCCTCGAGGCGCGCGTCCTCGGCCTCGATGTAGTCGGTTGGCAGGTGGGCGTCGCCAGGGAGATCGATCGACAGCGTCGGTGGTGTCGCAGGGAGCTCTCCTTTTGCCTCTGCGACGGCCTCGGCGACGAGCTGAACGTACAGGTCGTACCCGACGGCGGCGATGTGTCCCGATTGGTCACGCCCCAGCAGGTTCCCGGCGCCCCGGATCTGTAGGTCGCGCATCGCGATCTTGAACCCCGAGCCGAGCTCTGTGTGCTCCCCGATCGTCCGAAGGCGCTCGTAGGCTTGCTCCGGGAGCACCCGGTCCGGCGGGTGGAACAGGTACGCGTAGGCCCGCTGGTCACTCCGACCCACCCTTCCACGGAGCTGGTGGAGCTGCCCGAGACCGAGCAGGTCCGCCCGATCGACCACCAAGGTGTTGACCGTGGGCATGTCGATCCCCGACTCGATGATGGTCGTGCAGACCAACACGTCGTAGGCACGCTGCCAGAAGTCGATGACGACCTGCTCGAGGCTCCCCTCGTCCATCTGGCCGTGCGCGACCGCGATGCGTGCCTCTGGTACGAGCTCGCCGAGCCGGCGGGCAACCGCATCGATGTCCGCGACCCGATTGTGGACGAAGAAGACCTGTCCTTCCCGGAGCAGCTCTCGCCGGATCGCCTCGCACACCGCCGCCTCGTCGTACTCGCCGACATAGGTGAGGATCGGCCGTCGATCCGCTGGGGGCGTGTTGACCAACGAGAGGTCGCGGATCCCCGTCAGGGCCATCTCGAGGGTCCGCGGAATCGGACTGGCCGTCAGGGTAAGGACGTCGACCCCCTCTGCGAGGCGTTTGACGGCTTCTTTGTGACCGACGCCGAAACGTTGCTCCTCGTCCACGACGAGCAATCCCAACCGCTTGAAGCGCACGTCGGCACCGAGGAGCCGGTGCGTTCCGATCACGACATCGACCGATCCGTCGGCAATTCCCGCGACAACCTTGCGCACCTCGGCGTTCGACAAAAAGCGGCTCAACAGCGCGACGCGCACCGGAAAGCCGGCAAAGCGTTCGCTGAAGGTCTGGAAATGCTGGCTGGCGAGCAACGTGGTCGGCACCAAGACCGCAGCTTGCATCCCGTCCTGCACGGCTTTGAACACCGCACGGACGGCGATCTCGGTCTTGCCGAAGCCCACGTCGCCGCACACGAGCCGGTCCATCGGTCGCTCGGCTTCCATGTCGGCTTTGACCTCGCGAATCGCTCGGAGCTGATCCTCGGTCTCGACGTAGGGGAACGACGATTCGAGCTCCGCCTGCCACGGCGTGTCGGCGCCGAAGCCGTGCCCGGTCGCCGTCAACCGGCGGCGGTACAGCTCCACGAGCTCTTCGGCGATCTCTCCCGCTGCCGCACGCGCGCGGGCTCTCGCCCGCTGCCACTCCGCACCGCCCATCCGGCTCAGCGTCGGGGAGTCCCCACCGCTGTAGGGCGTGATGGCGTCGATCTGCTCGACGGGCAGGTAGAGGCGATCGGTGCCGCGGAACTCGAGGAGGAGATAGTCGCGGGTCGCACCGCTCAACGCTCTGGTCGTCATTCCCGCGTAGCGCGCGACACCGTGCTGTCGGTGCACAACGTAGCTTCCCGGCGCGAGATCCTCGAAGAAGGCGTCGGTGCGAGCGGCACGCGGCCGCGGTTTGCGGTGCGGCATCCGCCGACCTGTGATGTCTTGTTCCGACAGCACGGCCACTCGGAGCGAGGGGAGGACGAAACCGGCCGATACGGTGCTGGTCACGACTCGAATCCCTGGAGCTGGGTCGGCCGAGTCGACGAGGGTCGCGCTGATGCCCTCGCCTTCGAGGACCTCGACCAAGTGTCGGGCGCCGAAGTCAGTCGCTGCGCACAGCGTCACCGAGTACCCGTTCGCCGTCAGGTCCACGAGCCCCTTGGCCAATCGACTGGCGTCTCCGGCGGCCGAAGGGAACGTGCCGACGCTGACACTTTCGATGTCGGGTCCCTCGGGCGACGTCGGGGCCATGAGCACCGCGGCATCGCAATCAGCAAGCAAGCGATCGAAGGGGAGGTGCAGGGAGGGAAGTTCCTCGAGATCGGATTGGTGCTGCACGTGGTATCCCCACGTCGGAGCAAGGGCCGCCACGAGGGCCGCCTCCTCTTCGAGCAATTCGATGGCGCGGTCACGCGTCCGCTTGGGCTCGAGAACCACGACCTGGGCATCGGGACCCAGCAGGTCCGTCAGCAGGCTGGCTTCCGGAACGAGCCACGGAAGCCATGCCTCCATGCCGTCAAAGGACTCGCCATTGGCGATCCGCTCCCATTGCCTCGCGCCCCAGGGCTGCTCGGTGACCAGGGCTGCAGCCCGTTCGCGCACCGCCGGCGTCGTGACGAGCTCGCGGCAAGCGAAGACGCTCACCGACTCCAGATCCTCGACCGAACGCTGATCGCCAACATCGAACCAGGTAAGCCGATCGACCTCGTCCCCGAAGAGGTCGATACGAACCGGCACATCCGCGGTGGACGGAAAGACGTCGATGATCCCGCCACGCACGGCCATCTCGCCGCGGTGCTCGACCTGGTGCTCGCGCCGGTAGCCCATCGCCGACAACCGCTCGAGCACCCCACGGGTGTCGAGGTGCTGGCCTCGCCGGACGACGAGGGGGCGCGACGCGTCGCGCCATGGGCCGAGTCGTTGGAGGAGCGCGCGCACTGGCGCGATCACCACCCGAGGCGGGACGGCGTCGTCTCGGTCGCGGTCTGATTGGCCCCGTTCGCCGAACAACCGCCACAACACCTCTAGCCGGTGACCCATTGCCCCGACGTCGGGGCTCACACGTTCGAACGGGAGCGTCTCCCATGGTGGGAAAACCACGACTGGCGAACGCTCCCCCTCGCCGGGCAGGGCGATCCGCGCATGGCCTCGAGGCGGGCCCTGGGCCTTGGAGCCGTTCTGATCCGGGGTCGGCGCGTCTTGGGAGGCCACAAAGCACCCCAGGTCCTCGCGAAGGCGCTCGGCATCGGCCATGGTGGCCGTGACGACCAAAAATGGCGAGCGCTGGGACAAGGAGCAGAGGCCGCTCAGCACGAACGCCTGGGCCGCACGCGGCACGGCCAGAGTGGCGCTCCGGCGACCGATGATCCCGCCGAGCGCGGGTTCCCCACGCAAAAGCCGCGGCAGCTGGGCGAGCGGGGCAACGCTGGTGGTCATCACGAAACGCTCGGGGCCGGCGTCGTCCTGGCATTGAAACGGTTCATCGCCGCTTCGACCCCGTGGGCCGCGATCGTCTCGACGGCATCAGCGGCTTCGGACACGGCGTGCCCGAGCACGATGCGCTCCGCGCGGGAAGGGCGCCGGAGGACGTAATCGGCGCCGGTGACACCGGGGCCGGGCTTCCCGATACCGATCCGCACCCTCAGGAAATCCCCGGAGTGGAGGTGAGCTTTCACCGATCGCAGCCCGTTGTGCCCTGCAACCCCGCCGCCGCGTTTGATCCGGAGCACTCCAGGGGGAAGGTCAAGCTCGTCATGGACGACGACGAGCTGTCCGGGTTCGAGCCCGCCGAATTGGCGCAGCAAGGACCGAGCAGCGATTCCCGACTCGTTCACATAGGTGGTCGGGACCGCGAGGACGACCTGGGAACCGCCAATTCTCACTTCCTTGACGAGCGCGTGCTGGCCTTTCATCGGGCGCAGCTTGCCTCCTTCATGGCGCTCGGCCAGAAGACGGACGACGTCGGCCCCGAGATTGTGCCGGGTTCCCTCGAATTCGTTGCCCGGGTTCCCGAGGCCGACCACCACCAGCTCAGCGGGCGTCTCTCACTCCTCGGCCGCAGCGACAGTCTGGTCAGCCGCCTCGGCCCGCTCCTCTGGCGCCGGGGTCGCGGCCTCGCCCTCCGCTCCCGCTTCGGCGGCAGCTGCTTCCGCCCTCGGGGGCTGCCCGGTGGCGACCGGCGTGTCGACGTCGACGTCAGTCGCGGCCCCTGGAGGGAGCTCGAGGTCCCCGACACGGATCGTCTCCCCGACCCCAAGCCGGCTGATATCGACGTCGATCGAGCTCGGGATGTCCGACGGCCGTGCGCGCACCGTCAAGGTGAAGAGCTGCTGGTCGACGTGACCCTGTCCATGGAGGACCTCGGTGGCTTCGCCAACGAGGGTGATCGGCACCTCAGCGGCGATCACCTCATCGCGACGGACGGTCTGGAAGTCCACATGGGTGACGACGCCTTTGACAGGGTGCCGTTGGACTGCTCGCGCCATCGCGAGGATCGTCTTGTCCCCCGCCTGCAGCGACAGCAGGGCATTGACCCCCAGGTCAGTCGTCAGCGCCGCACGAAGGTCACGAGCAGCCACTGCCACTGGCAGGGGCTCGGCACCGTGCCCGTAGACGATCCCGGGAACCAGTCCCTCGCGCCGGAGGCGTCGAGCTGCCCGGGACCCGGTGGGACGCCCAGTTTGCACGGCAAGCGGAATTTCGGCCATAGCAGGGCAAGAGGTTACCTGCCCCCGCTTAGGTCAGGTTCTCCCCCCCGAAGATCTCCGATACCGAGGTGTCTTCGTAGACCGCTCGAATGGCGTCGGCAATGATCGGTGCGACCGAGAGCACCTCGAGCTTGTCGAACATTCGCTCCTCTGGGACCGGGATCGTGTCGGTCACGACGACCCGCGAGATCGGGGAGGCCTTCAATCGGTCCGGCGCCGGAGAGGACAGGACGCCATGGGTGGCCATCGCCCAGATATCCGCAGCCCCAGCATCAGCAAGTCGCTCTGCCGCAGCGCACAGCGTGGCGGCGGTGTCGATCATGTCGTCGATGATCACGCAGTGGCGACCCTCGACCTCGCCAACCACGTGGCGGACCTCGACCTCGCTGACCTTGTCCCTAGGCCGACGCTTGTGGACCAGGGCAAGGTCCGCGCCGAGGTGCTGGCTGTAGCGCTCGGCGACCTTGACACGCCCCGAGTCCGGGGCCACCACGACGACGTCGCCGTCCACCCGGGACCGCAGGTATCCCTCCAGGACTGGGGCGGCGGTGAGGTGGTCGAAGGGACGGTCGAAGAAGCCCTGGATCTGCCCCGAGTGCAAGTCCACGCTCACCACCCGGTCAGCCCCGGCAACCTGCAGGAGGTCAGCCACCAACTTCGCCGTGATGGGCTCACGTCCGGTCGACTTCCGGTCCTGGCGGGAGTACCCGTAGAAGGGGCACACGGCGGTGATGCGCTTGGCGGACGCACGCTTCGCCGCTTCGATCATGATCAGCTGCTCCATCACGGAATCGTTGACGGGGCGGCAGTGGGTCTGGACGATGAACACGTCGCACCCTCGGATGGACACGTCGTAACGGCAGTGGATCTCGCCCGAAGGGAACTCCCTGACGTTGGCATCCCTCAGTGGTACCCCGAGGCGCTGCGCGATCTGTTCGGCCAGTGCCGGGTGCGAGCGTCCCGAGACGATCTGGAGTCTCCGCAAGTCCACCCGCAGAAGCTATCGCCGCTTCAGGCACCCTGTCGCAAAGGGAGGCTCGTAAAAGGGGGAACGGTGGCGCCGTCGTCGACCACAGCTCCCGGGCCCAGATATGCGAAGGGCCCGACCTGGGCACCGGAGCCGATGACCGCGTCGACGCAGACGCTGTGGCGGACCTGCGCGCCAGCTCCCACGGTGGTGTCGACCAGCATCGAATCCGGGCCGAGCTCAGCACCGTGCCCCACATCGCAGGCGCCGCGCAGGACGACGCCCGGGAGGAGGGTGACGTCGGGCCGCAGCGTCACCGACGCATCGATGTACGTGCGTTCCGGGTCCCACATGGTCACCCCGCGCCGCATCCATCGCTCGTTGATCCGGTCTCGCAACTCTGCCTCGGCGACAGCGAGCTGTGCACGATCGTTCACCCCCGCCGTCTCCATGGGGTCGTCGACCGTCACCGTCTGGACCGGATAGCCCGCAGCAGACAGCACGCCGATGACGTCGGTGAGGTAGTACTCACCCTGGGCGTTCTTGGGGCTCAGCCGCCGCAGCGACGGTGCCAGCAGGCTCCGCCGGAAGCAGTAGATCGAGGTGCTCACCTCGGTGACCGCTCGCTCGTCGCCGGTCGCGTCGAGGTCTTCGACGATGCGGGTGACCAACCCATCGGGACGCCGGATCACTCGCCCGTAACCGGCGGGGTCGGCCACCTGTGCGGTCAGCACGGTGGCCCCGGCGCCGGTGGACCGGTGGTGCCGGACAAGCGCCGCAAGGGTTGGCGGACGTAGCAACGGCGTGTCTCCGGGGAGGACGACGACGTCGCCGTCTTCGTCCTCGAGCGGTAGTCCGGTGAGGGCGACGGCGACCGCGTCCCCGGTGCCTCGTTGCGGCGACTGCTCCACGAACTCAAGCCTGGACGAGGTCGAGGCGCGATCGACGAGGGCCTTGGTGACCGCTTCGCTCCGGTGGCCGACGACGACGACCACCCGGTCGACAGGCAGCTCGGCGAGGGCGTCGAGGACATAGGTGACCATCGGCTGACCACAGAGGCGATGCAGGGGCTTCGGTCGCTCGGAGCGCATCCTCGTTCCCTCCCCCGCGGCCAGCACGATCGCGTACAGCGGCCGAGAACTCATGACCCTATTCTTTTCCCCTCCTTGCCTCCTTGGTCGCCGCGAGCGCCCCCCTGAGGACCGGCGCCGTCGCCAGCGTCGACGCCAATCCGAGCTCGCAGGCGCTTCGGTAGCCTGGTCGACAGTGCGCAGCATCTGGCTGACCCGCAGGGCGCTCGCGCTCCACGCGACGCTCGCGATCGTCGTGCCCGGCTTTTTCGCGCTCTGTACTTGGCAAGTTCTGCGAGCACTCTCGGGTAACGAGCTGAGCTGGGTGTACGTCTTCGAATGGCCGTTCTTCGCCGGCTACGCCATCTACCTGTGGTGGAAGCTGGTCCATGAACAGCCCGAGCCTGCGGCCGATCAAGGCTCTGACATGGGACACCTTGGCGGGACGCAACCCCCCGCAATGACCGATGGCGCCTCGAATGTCGAGCCGCTTCCCTCGTCGGAAGCCGAGCCCACGCGCGAGGAGCTCGAGCTCGAGGCCTACAATCGTTACCTCGCCGAGCTCCACACCCACGGTCGCCCGAAGCGCTGGTAGTACGCACGCGCCGGAGACGCTGGACGCTGGCGAGCCAACCGTGCTCGAAGCATTGCCCGAGCCGTCTCGTCCCCTGAGCGCGGGCCCTCAAGGCCCGACGCCCTCCAAATGGGCCAAGATCGCTGACGGGCTCAATGGGAGGCGGGTGATCGTCACGCCAAACGGTGAGAGCGCGTCGTTGACGGCGTTGACGACCGCTGGCGGCGCACCGATCGCACCGCCCTCGCCCACGCCTTTGTACCCGCCGGGCCCCGGACTGGGGGTCTCGATATGCCCGTACTCGATCAGGGGAACCTCGGTCGCCGTCGGCAGCAGGTAGTCCATGAAGGTGGTCGCCAGCGGGTTCCCCTGATCGTCGTACGCGAGGTGTTCATAGAGCGCGCCACCGATGCCCTGGACGACGCCACCGGCGATCTGTCCCTCCACGACATTGGGGTTGATCATCGGCCCACAGTCCTCGCTCACCAGATACCGGAGCAGCTGCACTGCTCCGGTGGAGACGTCGACCTCGCAGGTGCACGCGTGGGTTGCGTTCACCCAGATGAAACGGTTCTCAGCCGTATAACGGGTGCTCACCTCGAGGCCGGCCGGCACACCGGGTGGAAGAGAGTAGGGATCGAAGTACGCCACTGCCGCGAGCTCCGCGAGAGACACACCGATCGACGGCGTTCCCCGCACGATCGCACGGCTGTTCACGAGCTCGATATCCTCGACCGAGGCTTCGAGCTTCTGCGCCGCGATGGCGAGGATGCGCTCTCGCAAGATCGAGGCGGTCTCGCGCACGGCGCCCGCGGTCATCGATCCGCTGCGGCTGCCGGCGGCGCCACCGCCGAAGCCGGTGACCGCGGTATCGCCTTGGATCGTGGCCACGTCTTCGATGTTGACCCCGAGCGCGTCCGCAGTGAGCTGGATCACCGTGGTTTCGATGCTGTTCCCGCATGAACCCCCGGCAATGTAGACGTTGACCTTGCCCGAGGGCTCGATGCGAATCGTGGTTGCCTCGGTGGCGTAGTAGCCAAATCCGGGGGTCGAAGGCTCGACGTAGGTTGAGAGCCCGACGCCCAGATAGCGCCCCGCCGCACGAGCCTCGGCCTGCTCCTTGCGAAATGCCTCGTAGTCGAGCATCGTCAGCGCCTGCTCGAGGGTCTCTAACGGCGAGATGTGGTCGTAAGGCATGCCGTTTGGGTTGGTGTAGGGAAGCTCGTCCCTGCGAAGCAGGTTGCGACGCCGAAGCTCCACAGGATCCATGCCGATACTCCGAGCAGCGATGTCGAGCAAGACCTCGCGCGCCAGCGACTCGAACTGCCACGGTCCGCGATACGCGGTGCGCCCCACGGTGTTCGTATAGATCGTTTTCGCCGTGAACCCGGCGGCAGGAACTCGGTAGGGACCGGGGAACAACGCCCCGACGACTTGCGCGGTCTGGACTGGCCACGGCGTCGGGTACGAACCACAATCCGAGACATAGTCGATATGCGCTGCTGCGATCTTCCCATCGGCATCCAAGGCCATCTTCAGGCTCGCGTGCTCGTGGCGCGACTGCCCAGCCGCGAGCAGGTTCTCGCGGCGATCTTCGACCCATTTGATCGGCTTGCCGAGCGCGAACCCTGCAAGCATCACGCACATCTCTTCGCGCTGCACCATGAGCTTCTGGCCGAAGGCACCTCCCGTGTCTCGCGCGATGACTCGGATGCGATGCTCAGGCAGCCCAAGGAGTCGGGAGCAGAAGGCTCGGACCTCGTGCGGCGCCTGTGTCGCCGAATAGATGGTGAGGTCACCGGTCGCGCGTGAGTAATCAACGACGAGTCCCCGCCCTTCCATCGGCGCAGGCACATATGCCTGCTGGTGAATGGTCGCGCTCACCACATGGGGGCTGGACGCGAACACATCGCCAAGTGCGGACTCCGGCGTGCCGGAGAGTTCGAAGATGAGGTTCGACCCGTACTCCTCGTGAACGAGGGTTTCGGCACCCTCCGCCGTCGTATAGTCGACCACTCCGGGAAGCGCTTCGTAGTCGATCTCCACGATCTCAGCCGCGTCCTCTGCGAGGTAGCGGCTGTCCGCAATCACCAGGACGACCGGATCACCGACGAAGCGCACCACCCCCTCGGCCAAGGGCGGACGAGGGGTCTCGGGACTCTCGGGACCGAGGGAGGTATGCCATTGCTCCTTGGCACCTGGATTGAGGTCTTCGGCCGTGAACACTGCGTGTACACCGCGCAACGCTCGAGCAGCTGACCCATCGATCCCGCGGATACGGGCGTGAGCCACCGGGCTGCGCACGAAACACGCGTGAAGCATCCCCGGCAGCGAGATGTCGTCGACGTAGGTCCCCCGGCCCGTGAGAAGGCGAGCGTCCTCGACCCGGTTCACTCGACTGCCGGCATACCGGGCAGCGCCGGCAGTGCTGAGCTTGGCCACGGTGGACTGCCGGTCAGGCGAGCTTGGCGGACCAGCCACCATCGACGGGGATGATGGCCCCGCTGACGAACGACGCGCGGTCGGAGGCAAGAAAGGCCGCCACCTCAGCGACCTCGTGCGGTTGGCCCGCCCGCTTCAGCGCGGCCTTCTCGAACATCTCCGGGAAGTGCTCGGCGCCAGCTGCGCCCATGATCTCGGTGAGGATGAAGCCCGGGCAGATCGCGTTGGCTCGAATACCCCGGGTGCCGTATTCGAGCGCGGCCGCCTTGGTGACGGCGATCACACCAGCCTTCGCTGCCGAGTACACCGAGGTGGCCAATGCCGCATTGAGGCCGCCGACCGACGACCAGTTCACGATGGCACCACCACCGGTCTCAAGCATCGCCCGGATGCCGTACTTCATGCCGAGCAACACGCCGCGCAGGTCGACATCCATGACCTCGTCGTACTGGTCCATCGTTACATCCGTGATCGGCGTCGGCGATCCGATGCCCGCCACGTTCAGCACTGCGTCAACCCGGCCGAACTCCTTCAGGGCTGCCTCGAACATGGCGGCCACGTCGGCTTCCTTGGTCACGTCGCAATGCACCGGGAGCACGCCGGTGCCGACTTCGGCAGCCGTGTCCTTCTCCGCACCGCTGATATCGGCAGCGACCACCTTGGCGCCTTCACGCACGAAGACCTTCGTCGATGCTTTGGCCATGCCCGAGCCAGCACCAGTGATCACCGCGACCTTTCCATCCAACAGCCCCATCAGAATGCCCCCTTGCTCAGTGCTGCAGCGCACCGTTGGTCGAACGCCGTGATATTCGTGCCAGATACATTGGCACGAATATTGTGTCCGGGCAACCGCTGCGCAGCGGTTGTCGTCAGGGGTCGTAACGGGCCCCGAGCGGCTTATCGGGCAAGGCAAACCCGTGCACGGCCTTGAGATTTCGCTCGGTAGAGCGCGCCATCGGCCCTGCGCAAGAGGGAGTCGAAATCGTCACGCCCCACCTCCGCGATGGCGGCGCCGATGCTTGCCGAGATGACGACGGTGGTGTTGGCGACACTGATCGGCTCCGAGAGCCGCTCGAGGATCCGCCTGACTGGTGCCTCAATGTCCTTTCCCAAGGCCCCAGGCATGAGGATCGCAAACTCATCGCCGCCGATACGGGCGACGCTGTCCCCAGCGCGGGCGCTCGCACGGAGTCGGTGTCCTGCCTCGACGAGGACTCGGTCTCCGGCCCGATGCCCGAACTCGTCATTCACCCGCTTGAAGTAGTCCAGGTCAACGAACAAAAGCGCGACCGACCCCTGGGTCCGAGCGGCGTTGGCTAATGCTTTCTCAACGAGTTCTTCGAACAGCCGCGCATTGGGAAGGTCGGTCAGCGGATCATGCGAGGCTTGATGCCGGATCTCGTCGAACATTCGTGCGTTCTCAAGGGCGGTAGCCGCGATCTTGGCGATTCCTTGGAGGATTGATCGCCCCCTGTTGGTTTCTGTGTGCAACGAACCGTCTTCCCAATCCCCTGAGTCAAGAACGATCATCCCGAGTAGCGCACCGGCGGCGGCAATCGGCACGATCGCCCCTGGGCTGAATCCGACAACCCGGGCCAACTCGAAGAACTCCTGGTTGCTCTTGAGTGAATCGGGAACGATCGGGGTGGGATCTTGCGTCATTCGCTCCATGAGCGAACGGCTGACCACAATTCGGTCGGGAACGCTCGCATCGGCGTTCCGGGGGATCGAGTGGCCCCTCGTGGCTCGGCAACTGCGCACGAACACCGCGTCCTGGGGTTCGAAGACCAGGACGCAGCTATCTTGGCAACCAACGACCTCTCGTGTCGTCTCGGACAGGCGGAACGCGACTTCCGTAGCGGTTCGAAGCTCTGAAAGCCCGGTTGCCAGGTCCAGCAGTGACTCGATCGTCGCCGCTCGCTTACGGGCTTCGTCCAAGGCGGCGGCGGTGTCCAGGATCGCCGCGACGTGTCCTGCGTACGCGCTGAGCAGTCGAGGCTCCTGGGGTAAGAGGCGATAACCCCGGGGGTAGAGGGCGGCAAGGCGTCCGTAGGAATGTCTCGCCGAAGCCACATCGACGATCAAGCGAGAACCATCGTGATCGTCGGGAGGATTACCGAGGACTTCGGCCACCACTCTGGGCAGCTTGATGTCGTCCAAGCCAACGTGGTGCACTCGAACACGCGAGTCGCGTGGGAGTCGAACCGCGAGCACGAACTGCGGCGCAAAGGCGGCCATGCGAGCGCGTTGGACGATCCGCTCGAGAGCATCGTCGACGTCATCCACCGATGCGAGTTCCGATGCCATCGCTTCGAGTGCCTCAAAGCGAGCGGTGGCCGCCATGACCTGTGTGCGAAGGAGCTCTACCTGATGAGCAAGGTCATCAGCGGTCGACGGATCCCATTCCACTTCGTAACGACAGTATGGATCGCCACGAGTCTGGCAGCGAGTCTCCGCGACCACCCCTTTGTGCATGCCGAAGATCACGGGGATCGCGGACAGCGCCCCGGCGGTGTAATCACAGAAGAGTCTGTTGCGCTCGACTGTTGTCGTACGTGCGGCAACGACCCCGTGGCGATCGCCCACTTTGACACAGCTCATCGTCGTGACGGTCGATTGCTTCGCTGCGACCTCGCCGATCACGCGAAGAACCGCACTTGGGCTTCCAAGAGATCTGAGGACTTCGAGAACTCCCGATGATGCGTACCGCAGCAATACGAGCTCGCCCACGCGCCGCCCCAGATCCGCCTCGCCACTGAGCTCGGCAGCGACCGAGAACAACCGCAACGCCTGTGCGTAGGGTCCCCATCGGCTTCCGTCCTCGAGCTCGCTGAGGGGACGCCTTTCCCCCGCGCTCTCCAAGACCGCGCGTACGAGACGTTCACCACCTTGATCGCGCAGATGCGTCATTAGCGCGCCAAGCATCGAATTGGCAAGCTCCCCGGGTGGTTCCCCTGGCGCCCCCATGAGCGGAATTGAACCATGAAGTCCACTCGGCTGCAGTGATGATGCCCACGTCTCGTCCCCAGCCAGATCTCGTCCTCGGTTACCGTCGACGCATGACCGTCGCATGGTGGGCCTGGGTCGCCGTCGTCGCCTGCCTAGCAGTGCTGCTCACCGTGGACCTGCTGTCTGCCCCCGGCGGGCAGCACTCTGATCTGCTTCGGCCTCTGCTCGCGGCGAGCGCCTGGATCGGATCTGCGGTCATCTTCGGGATCGTGCTCGCCTTCTGGCAAGGATCGCACGCGGCGGCACAGTACTTTTCCGGCTATCTTCTTGAGAAAAGCCTGAGCATCGACAACATCTTCGTCTTCGCCGTCATCTTTCGCTCATTGAGCGTGCCACACGAGTTGCAGCACCGCGTGCTCTACTACGGCGTCATCGGTGCCCTATCCCTTCGAGGGGCGTTCATCGCAAGTGGTGGCGCGCTCATCGACCACATCGACTGGATGATCTACCCCTTCGGGGGACTTATCCTCCTCGCGGGAGCGAGAATGATCCGGGGCGAGAACGTTCACCCACGCCGCAACCTTGCTGTTCGCTTGGCGGGCGCTATCATCCCGATCACTCCTCAATATTTCGGGCCACGCTTCTTCACGACTGTTCATGGTCGGCGCGTCGGCACCGGACTCCTGGCCGCACTGATCACGATTGAGGCCACCGACCTCGTCTTTGCCATGGACTCGATTCCCGCCATCTTCGGTATCACCCGGAACCTCTTCATCGTCTTCACCTCAAACGCATTCGCTGTTCTTGGCCTTCGCTCGCTCTATTTCCTCGTCATCGAAGCGATGAGCCGCTTCGCGTACCTTTCCCGGGGGATCGCGCTACTCCTCCTCTTCATCGGTTTCAAAATGCTCCTTAGTCGACTCATCACGATCCCCACCACCGGAACTCTTGCGGTCATCATTGCCATCATCGTTTTTTCGGTTTTGGCGAGCATTTGCCAACATCATTTCCAGCATTAGCCAACATCATTCCCGGCAATCCGGCTCTACGCGACGAGTTGAGTTCGCCAGAGTGGTGTAAGAGGGGTAGCCCGACCTGAGAGTCCCCCCGACGCGACGGTCGCCGCCGCAATCCGGCACTTCGGAAATGAGCGGGGTGCCGGCGCGGCAATCGGCGTAGTCAGAGGGTCCGCGATCGAGTGGCGGAGCCCGCAACGCTGGAGTTGTTCGACGACTCTGGAGGAGGGGCCCCGTGGAGACCGACCCTACGCTCGCGATCGAGTGGATGATCGGACTTTTCGACGTCCGCTCGCCGACGACGGAGCAGATGGCGAGGCGCTGATCCATATCGAGACGTCGCCGATTCCACGGGGCTGTCCCAGCTTGCGGCGTGATCGCGTGGGTGAAGGATCGGGCCTCGTATCACGCTCGTCGACCTGCCCATGTTTGGGCGACCGGCTCGTCTGCTCTGGCACAAGCGCCGCCTTACCTGTCGGGATCCCGACTGCCCGAACGGCTCGTGGACCGAAGAGGACGCCCGCATCGCTGCTTTTCGCCAAGTGCTGACCGCCCGTGCGGCGCGCTGGGCCACCCTCCAGGTCGGTCACCATGCGCGCAGCGCGAAGGAGGTGGCGGGCGAGCTCGGCTGCGACTGGCACACCGTGAACCACGCCGTCGTCGCCTCCGGAGAAGCCCTCTTGGAGAAAGGTCCGACCGCATCGGCGAGGTGAGCGCGCTGAGGCCCGACGAGGTCCTCATGGTGCGTGAGGGTCCCTATCACCGCCAGCACTTCACGACCCAGCTGCTCGACGGCGTCCCTGGCAGGAGAGCGCAGGTCCCATGGCGTGGCTCGCCGACAAGGGTCTTCGGTTCAAGAACCGCATCGAGTTCGGCACCCTCGACCTGTCGGGCCCCCACCGGGAGGTATTCGAGCTCATGACCCCGAAGGCCATCTTGGTCGCCGATCCCTTCCACGTGTGCCGGCACGCCAACACGAAGCTCGACGAGTGCCGCCGGCGCGTGCAGAACGAGACCATGGGCACAGAGACAGCAAGTCCGACCCGCTCGCTGCCGACGCCTGCACACGAAGGCCAAGGAGCGTCTCGAGGAGGCGGGCCACGAGAAGCTCACCGGCCTGCTGCGTGTCGGCGAGCCCCATGTCGGGCGCTCCGCGCTGGAGTGGGGGGCGTGACGGAGACCGGTAGCACTTCATAGGTATCCACCGGCGCGGCCAGGGGCCTCGCCATTCTTGCGGCAGTCACAGCTGCGAGAACGGAGGGAGGCCCCTGA
>Ga0209061_1000445_pt1 | contig 106768 bp, 88 predicted proteins | sample Coa_R1_10_FD_187157 | JGI IMG/M metagenome (GOLD analysis project Ga0209061, IMG submission 187157) | Surface soil microbial communities from Centralia Pennsylvania, which are recovering from an underground coalmine fire - Coalmine... | ecosystem: Environmental > Terrestrial > Soil >... | reverse complement strand
GAGAGCGTATTCTCCTCGGTCAAACGCAAGCTCTCGGCGCGCGCCCCTGGGCGAAGCCTGTCTATGCAAGTGCGCCAAGCTCTGCTGCTCGGCCTGAGTTTCAATTTGTACCGCCTGAGGCATCGCTACCTTTTTCCGAGGATGTCAACAGAGCCAAAAAAAATCTACTGGCCGGAAGTACAGGGGCTAGGACTCGGCTTGCCATTCAACCATTGCGGCGGCGCACGAACTTTACGCAAATTGCTTGCGACGGAGGCGGCGCGGGGATATAAGCAATGATTCGCAAGCGGCTGTCCCACAGGCGGGTTTCCGCGGTCGCGGAACGCAGCGCGCTTTGGGGGCGGTGGGGTGGCTTCGAATGTTCATGAGCGAGTGATTCGGAGGGATCATCGATGGCAAACGCAAAGAATCAGGCAAAGAAGAAAATGCGGCGGATTGCAACGGAGGAGGCTTTTTCGATTCCCGAAGTGGCGGCGGAACTAAAAAACGTGGCGCGTTCGCCTAGCCAGAGCGCGGATATGATCCTGATAAAGCGGATTTACGACGCGCCAAAAGACGACAAGACATTGATGGGTTCTCTGCTGCCGCGCCTGCTTGATCTTGAGGGCGAGCGGCTGCGCGACATGGACGAAAACGGCGTGGACATGCAGTTGCTGTCTCTCACGGCGCCGGGCGTGCAGATGTTCGACGCGGATACGGCCACGGAACTAGCCGCACTGGCCAACGACCGGCTGGCGGAAGTGATCCAGCGGCACCCGGGGCGATTCGCGGGACTGGCGGCGTTTGCTCCGCAATCGCCGAAGCGCGCGGCGAAGGAGATGGACCGCGCCATCAACAAGCTGAAGCTCAACGGCTTCATCCTGAATTCGCATACCCATAGCGAATATCTCGACAATCCGAAATATTGGCCGTTTCTGGAAGCCGCGGAGGCGCTGGATGCGTGCATTTACATTCATCCGCGCGCGGCGTCGGACGGGCTGGCGGCGCCCTTTCGCGATTACGGGCTCGACAGCGCGCAGTGGGGATATGGCGTGGAGGTTTCCACGCACGCGGTGCGCATGATCGTCAGCGGGCTTTTTGACCGCTTTCCCAAGCTGAAGATTTGCATCGGACACATGGGCGAAGGGGTGCCGTTCTGGTTCTGGCGGCTCGATTTCATGAACAAGCACGCGCAGAATCGGGGCTCAGCGCCGAAGCTGAAGCTCACGCCCAGCGAATACTTCAAGCGCAATTTCGTGATCACAACCAGCGGTGTGGAATCGCCGCTGGCGCTGGACTACTCGATCAAAGCGCTGGGGATCGACAACGTGATGTGGGCCATCGACTATCCGTATCAGCCGACGGCGCCCGCGGTGAAATTCATGGACACGGCGCCCGTGAGCGAAGCGAAACGCGAAAAGCTCTACCACGGGAATGCGGAGCGGGTCTTTCACATTCCTGCCGCCGGCGCAACCGCGACGAAAGCCAAGGCGGCCGGCAGATAGCTTCGGCCTGGCCATTCACTGGCAGCGCCCTGCACGGAAAGGGCGAGACGGTGACAAGCACCGCAATTGCCGCGGCGAATTTGCGCGTTTCGGGAGATGCTCGTGGTAGAGTGGCACATCTCCCAAGGAGTTAATGACTCCGATGCGACGTTACGGCGTTTTCATTTTGCTGTGTCTGATCACCGCTCTGCTCTGCATTCCATGGAAATCGATTGCGGCGGCGCCGGACGGCGACGTGCTGCTCACAACGATGCAGAGCGAGCTGCAGCGCGCGATGGCGTCGCTCGCGAAAACCAGCCCCGCGCCCTACTACCTGAGCTATGCGGTGACGGATTCGGACACTGCCGCAATCGCCGCCACCAATGGCGGCGTGATCCTCTCCACGCGTGTACGCCGGCGGCAAGCGGACGTGACGATGCATGTGGGCACCGCGGCGCTTGACAACACGCACGGGCAGAGCCGTCCATCGGGGCTTCTATCGGGCTTGCTGCCGCTTGACGACGATCGCGGCGCGATCGCTCGCGTACTGTGGCAATTGACGAATGCCGAGTACGAGCGCGCATCTTCGGCGTTCTTGCGAGTGAAGACGAATTACGCCGTGCAGTCGCCGGAAGAGGACAAGTCGCCGGATTTTACGCAGGAATCGCCGCAGCGCCACATCGACGAAACGAAACTGCCGCTTAATTTCGAACAAAAAGCATGGCAAGACCGGGTGCGGAAGGTGTCCGCGGAGTTTTTAAAGTACCCGGAGGTGTACACGTCGGTGGTGACGCTGCAGACCGGTAGCGGCGAGTCGTATCTGGCAACGAGCGAAGGGACGGCGATCGCGCAGCCCTCGGCGATCAGCCGGCTGGTAATGGAAGCGGAAACGCGCGCGGACGATGGGATGGTTTTGCTGCGCGTGGAATCGTACGAGCAGCCATCGCTGAAAGATCTGCCTTCGGAGGCCGAGCTGGTCGCAAAAGCGGACAAAATGGCCGCGGACCTGCAGGCACTTCGCGCGGCTCCGGCAGCGGAGCCATACGCGGGCCCGGCGCTGCTTTCGGGACGCGCGGCGGCGGTTTTCTTCCACGAGGTGCTGGGACACCGGCTTGAAGGACACCGGCAACGGGACGAGCGCGAGGGACAGACGTTTACGAAAAAAGTGGGACAGCTGGTGCTGCCGCCGTTTCTGAGCGTGGTGGACGACCCCACGACGAAGGAATTGAACGGCGTGAAGCTGGCGGGAAGCTATGACTACGACGATGAAGGGATGCCGGCGCAACGGGTGGTGGCGGTGCAGGATGGCGTGCTGAAGAATTTTCTGATGTCGAGGATTCCGATCGCGGGATTCAGCCATTCGAACGGTCACGGGCGCGCGCAGGAAGGTTTCATTCCTACCGGCCGGCAGGGAAACTTGATCGTCACATCCACGAAGACGGTGAGCGATTCAGAGCTGCGAAAGGAATTTATTGACGAGATCAAGAAACAGGGCAAGCCGTACGGGCTCTACTTCGAGGATATTCAGGGCGGCTTCACGCTGACGCAGCGGGCGGCGCCTCAGGCGTTTGAGGTGATACCCGTCATGGTGTGGAAAGTATACGCGGATGGGCGTCCGGATCAGCTCGTGCGCGGGGTAAATATTGTGGGGACGCCGCTGCTTTCGCTGAACAACATCGTGGTGACCGGCGACAAGCTCGAGACGTTCAATGGAATTTGCGGCGCGGAATCGGGGCAAGTGCCGGTGTCGGCATCGGCGCCAGCGATGCTTTTTTCGGAGATCGAAGTGCAGAAGGGCGCGAGAAGCCCGGACCGGCCGCCGATTCTGCCTCCGCCCGGATTTGGAGACACGTGGGCAAACGTCAACGGCAGGGCGGCGCAAGTGACGGAGGCACAGCCATGAGCGCGCACACGCCAGTGCGACGAGCGGCGCTCGCATGCGTCCTCGCCTGGACATTGGCGGGCATGGCGACGGCGCGGACGACCTCCACAAATGCGGCGTCCACAGCGGACGCGAGCGCTGCCGCCGCGAAAGCCGCCGCGTCGGATCCCTTGCTTCAGGCGATGCGAACCGAGCTGGAGCGCTCCCAGAGGCATTTGAAAATGGAAAATGTGCCGGCGCCGTATTACATCGACTACCGGCTGACGGACACCGACGAGTACAACATGGAAGCGGCCTACGGCGCGCTGCGCATGAGCACGCATACGCGCGTCCGGTACATTCGCGTGGTGGTGCGAGTGGGCGATTACAAGCAGGACAGCTACTTCGGCCCGGGCATCGGCACCGTAAATTTCGCTCCGCTCGAAGACAACACGGAATCGCTGCGCTGGCAACTGTGGGAAGCGACTGATCAGGCGTACAAAATGGCGAGCCAGGCGCTGGCAGCCAAACGCGCGACGCTCAGCCAATACGCAGCCGGCCAGCGGTTTGACGACTTCGCGCATGCGACGCCAGTGCAAGCCATCGAGCCATTGGCGACGTTGAGGTTCGACGCGAAAGCGTGGGAACAGACCGTTGAGAAAGCATCTGGGCTGTACCGGAGCGATCCGAAAATCGACATGCTTAGAAGCGTGGCGCGCTGCTGGGCCGTGAATCAGTATTTTCTGAACACCGAAGGCACAGTTACGCGGCACGGCTACACGGGTTGCTTCGCCGATACGACCGGCACAACGCAAGCGGCGGATGGAATGCAGCTATCGGATGATGTTCCATACCGCAGCGCGACGCCGGAAACACTGCCGAGCGAGGAGCAGGTGCTGGCGGACGCCGGGAAGATGCTGGCGCGCCTGAAAGCGCTGCGCCACGCGCCAGTGGTGGACGAAGACTATCAAGGTCCCGTGCTTTTCTCGCCCGATGCGGCGAGCGAGGTGGTGGATTCGCTGATCGGATCGAACGTGCTGGGGCGCCGGCCGCGTCCCGGCGATTCCGCGAGGACGACGGGGCCGTTCGCGTCGAGTTACAAAACGCGGGTGCTGCCTCCATCGGTTTCGGTGACGGATGATCCGACTATGGCCACATTTCACGGGGAGACGCTGCAAGGGCACTACACGATCGACGATGAAGGCGTTCCGGCCATGAAAGTGCCGGTGGTCGTAAATGGCATCTTGACGAACTATTTAATGGACCGAGAGCCGATTCAGGATTTTCCGCAATCGAACGGGCACGGACGCGCGGGCCCCGGACAGCCGCCGATCCCAAGTGTTGGCGTGCTGGAAATCGAGTCGGCAGAGCCGCTATCGCCCGCCGGCATGAAGCAAAAGCTGATCGAGATTTGCCGGCAGGACAATCTTGCCTACGGATATTACCTGGCCAAAACCGCGGGAGTGCAAAACCTGGCGCCACGGCTCTTGTATCGCGTGTACGTGAAAGACGGGCATGAAGAGCTGGTGCGCGGCGCCGTCTTCAACGATCTGGATACGCGGGCGCTGCGGAACGATCTGATCGCGGTGGGAAACGATCCGGTGGTGAGCAACCGCGAAGGAGCGGTGGCGCGGACGATCATCAGCCCATCGCTTTTGATCGACGATATCGAAGTGAAACGCACCGATCAGAAGAACGCCAAACTTCCCGAATACCCTCCGCCGGATCTCAGCGGTCCCACGCGATAAAGCGCGGAAGCGCCGCCGGATCTCCCCGAAGTTTTATGCTCTACCGGCGTGAGAAGTTGTAGCGAAGGCCGATCCGAAATGCGACCGGCAGGCCGATGTTGGGCGGCGACACGCCGGGATTCAGGGCCTGAATGAAATACTGCTCGTTGCTGAGATTCTCGATCGCGAAGTACGTCTGAATGCCATAGGCGATGCGGCGCGCGACGGTCGCGTCGAGGACGAAGAAATTCCCCAGGTAAAGTCCCGTGGTATCGAGCTGCTGCCCGATCACGCGGCCATCCAGGGTAGCGGAAAAAAGCGAGGGATGGTCGTAGCGGGCCTCGAAGGAGAACGAGTTGTGGGGAACTTCCTGCACCCAGGTGTACAGGAGTTGCGGCTGGCCCGGCGCGCTGACGATCTTGGAATCGACATACTGATATCCCGCGGACAGGCTGAAATCGTTGGTGAGGCGCTCTACGGCATCGAGTTCAAAACCCGGAGCGCTGATGCGGCCGAGATTTTCACGCTGATTCGTGGTGGAGTTGATCGGCACATTGGCGATGGGATCGACGATCTGGTTGTAGAAAAACGTGCCGCGAAGCTCGAAACGGCGCTGGAAGCCGGTCAAATCGACTCCCGATTCCACGCCGGTGAGGCGCTCGGCCGTCAGGGCGGCGTTTGGGTTGGTGGTCACGTTGCCGACGCGAAATCCGCGATAAAGCTCGTTGAGAGTGGGAGCGCGAAAGGCGCGATAGATGCTTGCCGACCAGGAAACATGCGAGTTCAGTTGGTGTAGAAGAGTGGCGCGCGGATCGAACACGTCGTAGCTGCGGTTGGGGAAGGTCTGATTCGGAGGGCAGCCGCCCACGCCGGGAGTGCACACGAAGGACGCGTTGAAATTCAGCCAATGGTCATAGCGGCCGCTGAGGTTGAGCAGCCAGCCGGGCGCCAGCTGGATCAGATCCTCGCCGAACAGGCCGAAGGATCGCTGGCGGCCACCGGCGGAAGTGGTGTGAATCACGGCACTGCTGGAATTGGTGATGATCTCTTGGCTCGCGCCGATTTCCTCGTGTTCGTCGAAGCCGGCAACGATCGTCTGGCGCGCGCCGAAACTGCGGCGCCACACGCCGGAGCCGCCGACGCCCTGAGCCGGGACGGTCTGGGAATCCGTCAAATAATACTTTTGAGTGCCATCCGTGAAATCTTGATTGAACGGCACCGAGTAGAAGTTCTGGAAATACGTTTCGCCCTCGCCATAGAAGCGCAGGGTAAGCGTGCCGGCAGAACCGAGATCCAAGTTGGCGCCAAGCGCGCCTTCACCGAGGCGGATATCGTTTCGTTGACCGATGGTGCCGTTGTTGCGCGAATCATCGAAATACCAGCCGCGCGCGAAAACATCGCTTTTCTCGCCGATTTTGCGGCCGATCGTCAGATCGGCGTCGCCATGCTGCGTCGCGGCCCGCGTATCGACAGGTCCCCGGTAAGCCGGGGGAATGAGGAAGAAACCATCGCTGTGGAACGCTTCACCGGCAACGGTCGCGTACCATTTGCCGAGTTCGCCGCCGGCGGAAAGCGACAGGTCCTGGGTGTTTTGATTCCCGTAGGAGGCATCCACGGTGACTCCGGCAGGCTGCGGCTGGCGGGTGAAAAACTGGACCACTCCGGCCATAGCCTCGCTGCCATAGAGGCTGGATGCACCTTCTTGAGCGACTTCGACGCTCTGCAGGGCGGCGGCAGGGACGCGGTCCCAGTAAACCCACGAGCCGAAGGGATCATTGAGCGGAATGCCATCTTCCAGCGCCAGACCACGGCTCGCGCCGCTGGCGCCAAGGCCGCGAAGCGAAACTCCCATGGTTGTGGGGTTCGCCGTACGGCTGCTGGAGCGGCGAAACAAGCTGAAACCGGGAATCTGCCGCAATTTGTCGTCGATTGTAAGGGCCGGCAACGCTTGCAGATTTTCGGCGGTGAGTTTTATGTCGCTGACCGGAGTTTCGCCGAGGGGCGTGGCAGTGCGGTTGGCCGTAACCATCACGCTTTGGGCCAGCGAAAGCAGTTGGAGCGTGACGTCGACGTGGACCGGCGCGCCGCTGGGGCTTTGCCAGAAGCGCTTAAGCTGCTGAAAGTCCTTTGCAGTGATCACCAGTGTGCCCGAAGTTGCGGGCACGCTATCGAAGTGAAACTTGCCATTCGAGTCCGTGACGACGGTTCCGGTAAAGGTGCTTGCCTGAAGCTCGACTTGGGCGCCGGCGATGGCGGCTCCTGAGGCGTCGCGCACGACGCCGGTGATTTCCGTGCTTTGCGCACGAACGCGCGGAGCTATAAAAGTGGCAAGACCGATGGCGAACGTTAGAACAAGCACGCGAAACGTGGCGGTCCGGCCGGGGCGCACAACCGTATTCATCCAGCGCTCTCCCGAAGAACTGTCATGTGACGCCGATTCAAAGGTTTAGGTTACTTTGCGCGGTTGGCAACCGCGGAGCTCGACCTGCGCCCCAAGAGTTTCCCGTGGAACAATCAGGCTGCGCGATATGCTATCTTGCGAGCAGCAGAAAGTCCATCGCTTCCGGGGGATTCGATGACGCCGCTCCAGCCGCGCCGCACAGACCGAGTTTCGCTGACGCTTTTTCTCGAGATCTCCGGAACCGATAATCAAGGGAATGCATTTTCGGAACCCGGCAAGACGCTCTTAATCAACCGGCACGGCGCAGTGATTGTGTTCGACCGGGTTCTCGATCCGGAGCAGAAAGTCCATCTTCGGAGGCGGGCGCCGGGCGAGGCGCATCGCGAGGCGGATGTGCGCGTGGTGGGCCAGTTTGGCCGGCAGAAGGATGGATTGCTCTACGGAGTCGAGATACTCGATCAGGCCGTGGACCTCTGGGGCGTGGAATTTCCACCCGCTGGCGATTCGGGCGAAGCTGTGGCACGGATGCTTCTGCAATGTACATACTGCCGGAGCCGCGAGGTGGCTTATCTGAACGAAATCGAGCTGCGCGGATTCGAAACGAATCGCGGAATCGCGCGCCACTGCAAAATGTGCGGCGTGCCCAGCATCTGGACGCAAGCGCCGCACGAGGACGAAGAAAAGCTTACAGCTCGTTCGCGAGCGCGGCGCGGAATCGAAGCGGACATACTGCCGCCGGAAGGCGAACAACGCGAACGCAAGCGAATGCGGCTAAAGACCCGCCTCACGGCGTGCATCCGCCAGCAGGGCACGGACGACGAACTGGCCGTTTGCGAGGATATTTCGCCGCTGGGGTTGTGTTTCAGGAGCAAGCGGCTTTACGAAGCAGGGACACAGATCGACGTTGCCGTTCCGTACTCGCCGGAGGCGGCCAACATTTTCTTGCCAGCCAGAATTGTCTATGCCGAAAAACTTCCGAAGGCGGGATTATTCCGGCATGGAACCGAGTACCGGAAGGTGGTTCCCATCGTAGCGAGCGAATCGGCGGCGGGCGAGAATAACGCCTAAAGCGCGGGGACTCCGGCGCGCTCGCGAGAGCGGCGGGCGTGGTAGCGCATCGCAATGTTGAGATGCACGTTGCCGCTCGGAGTTTCGATGCGCAGAATCGTGGCCTCGGAGTCGTGACCTGCTTTTTCACACTGCTCTTCTGAAAGCACCGAGGGCGGTTCGACTTTGAACTCGAAACCGCGATCGTTGAGCTGCGTGACCGCGTTGCCGATCACCATGTTCGCGAGCTCGCAGACGGCTTCGTGAACGATGGATTCTCCGGCATCCACCTCCCCGCCGGCAAGACATTCGGCAACGCGCTGGGCTGCCCTTGGCTCCATATCGAGAATTATCCGCCCTTCGATCTGGCCTTTGAAGGTCACCTGCGCCGCCAGTCCCTTCTTGCGATAGCCGTTCTCCTCCATCGCGAGACCGGCGATGGTTGCGGACGCCTGCATCATTTCGGCGAGCACGGCGTCAAGCGAGCCGATGAACGGCTGGATGAGATCCATTCTCATCGCCGGTCCTCCTGCACGACGATCGAAGGCGCGGTGACGCCGTCTTCGTTGAGAACGTAGCGGACGATTTCATAAAGCGCATCCGGCTTTACGGGCTTCTGGACGAAATGACGCGCGCCTTTTTGGAGTGCGGCAAGGATGTTGTCCTGATAACCCACGGAGGAGACCATCACGACGCGCGCATCCGGGTGCTGCTGTACGATGTGCTCGACGGCCTCGATGCCCTCCATCTGCGGCATGGTGATATCCATCAGCACGATATCCGGCTTGGTGCGAGCGTACTCGGTGATAGCGGTGCGCCCGTCGCCCGCCTCGCCGGCCAACTGGCCGCCGAAGGACTCGATCATTTTCGCCAGGCTCTTGCGGGCGAAGACGGAGTCGTCCACGATCAGATAGCGGACGGGCTGATTGTCCTTGCGCGTTAATGTTTCGAATTGTTTCATGGCATTCTCCTTCGCGGCGTACTTTCCGCGGGGGATGAAGAATTTGCTGAAGCGCCGACCGGCTCGTCGACCGGCCGATCGGGCATGCATTTCGATTGCAGGACGCTGGCAAGTTCGGGAAGAGATTCGACGCGACAAGCAAAGCCGCGGTCGATGGCAGCGCGGGGCATGCTATCGACGACGCAGGTGTCCGGGCTTTGCGCGATGGTGAATCCACCGGCCGCACGAATTGCGCCAAGTCCGGCGGCGCCGTCATCGCCCATGCCGGTCATCAGCACGGCGACGGCCCGCGGGCCGAGCTCCTTGGCGACGGAGTGGAACAGCACGTCCACGGAAGGGCGATGGCCATTCACCCGCGGCTGATCGACAAGCATGACCACGTCGCCATGCTCCATGCGGCGAACTTTGATGTGGCGATTGCCGGGGCAGATCAAGGCGCGGCCGGCCAGCAAAAGGTCGCCGGACTGCGCTTCCTTCACCTCGATGGGCGTCGATTCGTGAAGACGCTGCGCGAACATCTCGGTAAAGCCTTCCGGCATATGTTGCACGACGACAAGGGCGCCGGGAAAATCCTCCGGGAGCTGCGAGAAAAGGTATTGAAGCGCGGCCGGTCCGCCGGTGGAAATGCCTATGGCAATGATGCGGGAGGGCATGCGCGGCTGCGTGGAAAATGGACGGCGAGATTTCGGCTTTGCGGCCGGGACGGTGAGGATCATTTTCGGCGCGCCGGACGCTGCCGCGACTTTGATCTTCAGAGCCAATTCGGAAGCGATTTGAGCCATCCGGCCGGAGGCCGCTTCGGAAGGCTTGGTGACGAAATCGAAGGCGCCGAGGCCAAGGGCTTTGAGCGTCAGAGAAGCGCCCTCGTTGGTGTGAGCGCTGACGACGATTACCGGTACGCGATGCTTGCGCGTGATCTGGCGCAGCATTTCGATTCCGTCCATGCGCGGCATTTCGAGGTCAAGCGTGACGACGTTCGGGCGCAACTCTTCGATTTTGCGCAGGCCGATCAAGCCGTCCATCGCCGTGCCGACCACCTCGATCGAAGGATCATGCAGGAGCGTTTGCGGAATCAGCTTGCGCATCAAGGCGGAATCGTCCACCACGAGCACTCGAATCTTTTGGCTCATGCTGTGGCTCCCAAAGCGGGGATGCGAGACAGATGCGAAATCACAGCCGGGACATTGAGAATGAGCACAACGGTGCCGTCACCGAGGATGGAAGCGCCGCTGACGAGAGGCGAGGTGATGAGCTCGTCCTCGAGGGCCTTGATGACCAACTCTTCCTCGCCGATCAGGTTGTCGACGGCCAAGCCGAAGCGGCGCCCGCCCGCGGTGATGACAATCACGAATAGGCGTTTCGCCGACGAACGAGCTGGCGACTCCGATTGGTCTCCGAAGCGCTCCAGGCGATTCAGCCGGACCAGAGTGAGCACCTGATCGCGAAGTTGGAATACTTCGTGGTCGTCGACACAATGCACTTCCGTTTCGGAAATGCGCGTGATTTCGCCGACCGAAGCGATCGGCACGGCGTAGAGGCGGTCCACTACGCGGAAAAGCAGGGCCTGAATGCTGGCGAGAGTCAGCGGGACGGAAAGCCGAAACGTGGTGCCCTGGCCGGGCGTGCTGTGCAGCTCGACCTTGCCCTTCAGGGATTCGAGCGCTGATTTCACGACGTCCAGGCCGACGCCTCGGCCGGAAATTTCCGTCACTTCGTCCGCGGTGCTCAATCCGGCCGCAAAGATCAGTTGCAGGCTTTCCGTTTCGTTCAGGCGCAGAGCTTCTTCGGCGGTGATGATTTCCCGCTCGATGGCGCGCCGGAGGATTTTTTCGCGATCGAGGCCGCGTCCGTCGTCCGACACTTCGATAACGACTTCGTCGCCATCGTGGTAGGCGTTCAGGCGAATCGTGCCGCGCACGGGTTTGCCGGCAGCGTGGCGCTCCTCGGCGTTCTCAATGCCGTGATCGGCGGCATTGCGCACCAGGTGCGCGAGCGGCTCGGCGAGCGCGTCCAGAATGCTCTTGTCGAGATCGGTGTTCTGTCCCGCCATTTCGAGGCCGATGTCTTTATTGCGAAGCCGGGCCACATCGCGGACGACGCGGGGAAACCGGCGGAACAGATGCTCGACGGGCACCATGCGGATCTTCATCACTGACTTTTGCAATTCGCCGAGCACGCGAGACTGAAAGGCCAGCACGTCCGAAAACTTGCTGCGAAGCGGATCGGTGGAATGGACGCGCTCGAATTCAGCGATGGCTCGTTGCAGCATCGATTTGCCGATGATCATTTCGCCCACGAGGTTCATCACCGTGTCGATGCGTCCGGCATCGACACGCAGGCTGTTTTCGGAGACGTGCGTTGTTCCGCCGTGAACGGTCTCGCGCGCATCGTCATCCTGCGTCTCAGGGGCAGCCGGCTTAATGCCTCCGGCGACCGCGGCGGCTTCCGATTCCAGCAAAATATCGAGCAGATCGCGCGGCGCGGCACTGGGGGCCTGGAGCCGCTCGATGGAGATTTTTTCGACCATCGACGGCACGTGGCAGCGCGCGCGAATCCAATCGGGCGTTTGCGCCGTGGATAAGGCAACTTCGATCAAGCGCGTTTTATCGCTGTAAGCTCCCCGCTCGGGGCGCAACGCGAGAACCTTCCCCGCGCTTTCGATCGCCTTGCGTGCCAGTTCAAAAGCCGCCGCAGCAACCGGCGCTTGCGGGTCGAGATGAACCGCGATGTTGTAGACCGAGTCGCCCTTGCGGATCGCTTCCGCAATCATCAGCCGCTCGTATTCAGTCCATTCGAATTTGGCTTCGGAAGCGGATGCCTCCACGCCGGCTGCCGGCTTTCGCAGCAGCTTGGAGATGTGCTCGCGAAGCGCGTCGCCGGAAGGCGGCTGCATATTGCCGCGATAGGCGGCGAGCATTTCGTGGAACGTGTCGGCCGCAATCAGAATCACGTCGGCAATGGAGCCGGCATATTGCTGCGCGAGTTCAGGAGTGAGCACGTCCTCGAATTCGTGCGCGAGTTCGCTGAGCTGCCGGTAACCGCAGGCGGCCGAATCGCCCTTAAGCGTGTGCACGGCGCGACGGACGTGGCGCAGCTTTTCCGTGTCCCCGGGATGCTGCTCCAGCGCGAGGCCGGCTTCGTTCATTCCCTGGAGAATTTCCTCCGCACTCTCGAAAAAGAGGTCGCGCAGCTCGGAGGAGTGCTCGTCGGACGGAAAGCTCACTGCGCCCCCTCGATCCGCTGATACACCGTCGCGTTGTTTTCGTGGATCATGTGAAATTTGTTGGTCAGTCCGAAAAGGCTTTCCGCGTGTCCGACGAACAGATAGCCTTCCGGATTCAGGCAGCGGTAGAACTTGTCGATCAGCCGCTTCTGCTCGGCTTCGTCGAAATAGATCATCACGTTGCGGCAGAAAATAATATCGTTGCCCTGCGGGAGGAATTCCGCCTTGAGGTTGTGAAAGTCGAATTGGACCAGGCTCTTGAGGGCGGACTTGACCGCGTATTTGTCGCCCATTTTTTCGAAATAGCGCAGGCGGCAGGTGTAATCGACCGCCTCCATTTGCGCCTCGGTGTAAACGCCCTGCTGCGCGGTGAGCAGCGCGGAATAATTGATGTCCGACGCGAGAATATCCACTTTCCAGGGCGGGGGAATCAGCGGCTTGGGAGTGGGCACCTCGAAGGGCAGCGGATTGCGCAAATAGTAGTAGGCAAGCGCATCGCAAGTGAGAATGGCGAGCGAGTAGGGCTCCTGCCCGGTGGAACAGCCGGCGCTCCAGATGCGCATCGACCAATCGCGGCGCTCCTGTTTTTTCTTGAGCAGCGCTTCCAGCACGTTTTTTTGGAACAGTTCCAACTGCGGGCGGATGCGAAAGAAACTCGTTTCGTTGACGGTCAGATTTTCAAGGAGCGCGGTCAGCTCTTTTTTGCCTTCGTGGCTGGTGAGAAGCCGGTAGTACGCGTAGAAGGAATCCAGCTGGCAGGCTTTCAAGCGGCGCTGCAGGCGGTCGCGCAGGAAATGGGTGCGGCGTTCGTCGAAATACATGCCGCATTCCTGGTAAACGAGCGTCTGCAGAAGTTTCAATTCTGCATCCGTGAGCGGAATTTGCGTGGTGAATGTAGTGGACATTCGTCCCTCAAAATTGCCCGGATGCGCGGGTTAGAATCTCCGCGCTGATTCGCCGGCAGCGGCGAGCTCGGGCGCGCGCGCGATGTCGTCGATGGAATTCAGTTCGCCGCGCTTGAGAATCTTGCTGACGTCGAGCAGGATCACCAGCCGGCCCTTCAGTTTGCCCACGCCCGTTACGAAATCGAGCTCACCTTCCTGAAACACGTTGTTCGGTTCCTCGATTTCCGAAGGCGGAATCCGCAGAACTTCGGACGCCGAGTTGACGATCAAGCCGAACGCCCGGGGACCAAGCTCGACGACCACGATGCGGTTCTTCTTGCTGGGCTCGACGATCTTCTGCCCGAACCGCTTGCGCAGATCGACGATGGGGATGATGCGGCCGCGCAAGTTGATCACCCCTTCGATGTAATCGGGAGCGTTGGGAACGGCAGTGATCTCCGGAACGCGGACGATTTCGCGGACGATCGAGATGGGAAGCCCGAACGTCTCACGGCCGATCCGGAAACCGACGACCTGCAGTTCCTTGTCCATTTTCGATCCTCGGATGCTAGGCCCGAACCGGCTCGGCGTATTCCGCCGGAGCGTGCCGCTCGTGAGACGGCACGGGACGATACGCATTTGAGCGGCGGTGCTCGGCATACGCGTCTTCCAGCACGAAGCGGTCCATCGATTCGAGCAACTGGCGCGAAAGCTTCGACATCTGTTCGGCGGCCGCGGCGAGTTCCGTGGAGCTGGACGTGGATTGCTGAACGAGCTCGCGCATGCGTTCCATCGCGCGCACAACCGCTTGCGCGCCGGAGGCCTGCTCTTCGACCGAGGAATTAATCTCCTGCGTGATTTCAGTGAGCCGGTTGGTGGCCTTCGCAATTTGCGAAGAGCCGCTCGACTGCTCCATCGTGGCCGCGCCGATTTCCTGCGAGTACTTGTAAACCTCGGAGACGACATCGGAGATTTTGTCCAGCGCGAGGCTCAGGTCCTTGTTGAGCGAAAGACCGTCCTGCACCATAGCAGTGCTCTTTTCCATGTTTTCGACGGCTTCGCGGGCTTCCTTCTGAATGCCTTGAATCAGTTCGGAGATTTCCTTGGTGGATTGGGTGGATTTTTCGGCGAGCTTGCGGACTTCCTCGGCCACCACGGCAAAGCCGAGGCCATGTTCGCCGGCGCGCGCGGCTTCGATCGCGGCGTTGAGCGCGAGCAGGTTGGTTTGCTCGGCCAGATCGTCGATCACTTCGATGATTTTGCCGATGCTATCCGCGCGGCGGCCCAGCACGTCGATGATTTCCGCGGACGCCTGGATCGCCTGGCTGGCGCGATTCAAGCCGTTCGTCGCCTTGTCCATCGTCTCCATGCCGACCCGCGCCTCTTCGCGCGAACGGTGGGAAATGTCGACGAGCAGCTTTGCCGTGTCCGCCACGCGCTGAATCGAGGTGACCATCTGATCGATCGACGCCGAGGTTTCGGCCACGCTGGAGGCTTGAAGCTGCGTGTTCTTCACCACGTTCTGCACGTTGATGCTCATTTCGTGCATGGTGCTGGTCACTTCATCAATCGCGGACGCGGCTTGTACGCTGACCTTGGCGGATTCGTCAGAGGCGCTGGCCATTTGTCCCGCTCCGCTGGCGACCTGCGAGGCGGAGTCCCGGACTTTGCGCACGAGGTCGCGAAGACCCTGCATCATGCGCGAGAACGCCTTCGCCATCGTGTCCTGATTCGACCGCGGCTGGACGGCCACGGCGAGCTGGCCTTCGGCAATGGCGGCCGAAACGGATGCCATCTCCCTCAGGTGCACGATCATTTTGTTGAAGTTCGCGGCGAGCACGCCGACTTCATCATCCCGATGCACGTCGATGGATTGATCGAGGTCGCCGGAATCGCCGATGCGGCTCGCCACTTCAATCAGGTGATTGAGCGGCTGGGTGATCGATTTGGCGGTGTAGTAGGCGATGAAAACGCCGAACACGACAGTCAGCAGCGTACCTACGATGGTGATAATCGCGCTGACCGTCGTGGCGCTTTTGGCGGACGCATTGGAATCTTCCTGCGCTTTGCTGACGGCCAGGCTCGCCGAATCCAGAATGCTCGCGGATTTGTTGATCCAAGAGGCGGGATCGTGCTGCAGGTAATAAATCTGCAGGTCGGAAACGGTCGCGTCACCGGAGTCCACCTGGTGGCGCTTGGCGATCATCGGCTTCGCGAAATTGTCGGCCCACTGCTGCTCGTTGTCCTCCACCTGCGATAGCGCGGTGCGCAGGTTTTGATCGGTGACCTTCGTTTCGCTATCCTTGAGCAACTGTTGCAGATCGTTGATGCCTTTGTTGGTCTTGTCCTCGTCGCGCAGGTCGCCGCTGAGGAGATAATTCGCAAGATTCAGGCGATTTTCGCTGATGGTGTACTGAATCTGCCGGATGGCCTGCTCGTCGTTCAGCGTGGCCGTCGCCTGGTTGCCGGTGCTGAATTGGCGCATCACGGTGAAGACATTGACCACGAGCAAAATCAGCATGATGGCCAGAATGGCGCCGAACCCCATGTATAGCTTCTTTCCAATCGTCATCTGAAAAACCTCCAGCTCCGGCCCGCCTGTGCCGGCGCCACTGGTCGGCAGCTAGTTGTTTGGTCCGTTGAACGTGAACTCGACAATTTCGGTGGTTTCCTTTGGTCCCGCTTCGAAGCGCCACTTCCGTAGCGCATCCGTCGCGGCGTTGACCAACAGGGGACTCCCCCCAATGACCCGCGTATCCTCCACGTGGCCATCGGGCGCGATTTTCGCCTCGATCTTCACTTTGCCCGTAACATTCATCTGCCGCGCCAGATCGGGATACTCCGGAGTGACTTTCACGCGGACCTTGCGCCTCGCACTGTCCGTCGTGGAGTCTTGCGCCTGCGCCTTGGGTGCAAGGACGACCGTCGTCCCACCCAATACCGCCATCAACCCCAATCCAGCGAATGCCAGCTTGAGTTTCATCGCATACCCCTCCCTCAGACAAATCCGCGCACTGAAAATGCACGGCGGATGCCATGTGGGGCGTTACCAATGCTTTCGAGGACAGGGCGCAAAGAACCCGTGCAAGCTGCTGAGGTGTAGCGATTTACGGCACGAGCGCCCGGAACTCGGTGGCTGGATTCGACGCCGCGAGCGTCTCAAGCGGGCTGCCGAGTCCGCGGTTTCGTCTCAGGCTGCGACGGGGTGTGATTGTTGCTTAGGGCAACGGCCAGACCGCAGTCGTTGACTCAAATTGAGATAACACCGTAACGTGGTGAGCTGTATAGGCAAGCGCGCAGGCCCCCAATCCTCCATGCGTGCACTGAAAACATTTCGGGAAGTCCCTGCCCACCTCAATGCGGGCATTGAGACGCTGCTCGCGCGGTTTTCCGCTACCGCTCTAGATCTGAGTTCCGCCTCTGGAACCAACGAGTTCGCGCGAAGGTTGACGGTGCGTTCGGCGGAAATGTTCGGGGCCCGCGCAGCGGCTCTGGTTCTGCGTAACGGATCCTCCTGGCGAATCGCCTACCTGCACGGGGCTGGCGCCCGTTGGGACGAAGCGAATCGGCAGCGGCTAGCGGCTGCAATCGGTGAATTCTTCTCGCGATCGAAGCCCCAAGCCGGCGTATTGCATGTGTCGGCCGTGTTGGTCCCGGAGCTTAGCGACTCGCTTGGGTGGAGCAGCATTCTGCCGGTTCGCTTGGCGGTCAGCGAAGATGAACCGCTCGGAGCGCTGTTGCTCGCCGATATCAAGCATGAATTTTCCACGACAGAGAAACAGGTCCTGGCCGCGCTTGCGGCGCATGCATCGGTATCGTTGGAGAACATGCGCCTTTTCTCGCGGATCGAGCAATCCCGCAAGCAGTGGGTGGAGGATGTGGACGCGATTTCGGACTTGCTGCTGGTGCATGACGCGTCGGGGCGAGTTCTGCGGTTGAATCGCGCGCTCGCGAGCCTGCTGGAGAGCAAACCCGCCGAAGCCATCGGCCGTAACGTTGGCGAGCTTGGAATTCTGGGCGTCGCGGGCCGCTCCGGCAACTGCCCTTTTTGCCACAATTCACTGGCCGCGCGCGAGGAGTTCGTTTTTCCGGCCGACTCGCGGACGTACGTCGTGTCCAGTTCGCGGATTCATTCAAGTCTCGATGGCGAGATTCGAACCGTCCATGTTTTCAAGGATATTACGGACCGCCGCGAAGCCGAACGCCGCTTCCGCCGCGAGCGGGATTTCAATCGCAACATCCTCGACAACACGCAGAGCATGATTCTGGTGCTCGATACTGCCGGTTTAATCAGTTACGCGAACCGGCGCTGCTTTGCCCTCGGATATCGCGAACAGGACCTCCTGGGCCGGCCGCTGGCGGAAATGATTCCGCCCGCGCAGCGGCCGATACTGGCGCAGGCGGTTGAGCGGGCGCTTAGCGGCGTTGCGATTGACAATTTGGAGCTTCCCGTCACGCGGGGCAGCCAATCGAATGGGCAATTCTCAATCAGTCTGAGCCCGATGCGCGATGACGACGGCGAGATCAATAGCGTCGTCGTGCTCATGACCGACGTGACCGATGCCGCAAGCCTGCAAGCCAAACTGATGCATACCGAAAAGATGGCCGCTCTCGGACAGCTCGTCTCCGGCGTGGCGCATGAAGTCAACAATCCCCTCGCCGCAATTGTTGGTTTCGCGGACTTGCTGCTTGAAAATCCCGCCATTTCGGAGGACGCGAAGCAGGACCTCGGCGTGATCCTGAAGGAGGCCGAGCGCACGCGGCAGATCGTGCAAAATCTCCTGAGCTTCGCGCGCGAGATGCCGGCGCAGCGCGAGCCGGTGCGCGTGAACACCGTGGTCCAGCAAACACTCAAACTGCGGTCCTATGATCTTCTGAGCCACGGCGTGGAAGTGATTGAGAAATACGCCGAGGAGTTGCCGCTTACCGTGGGAGATCCGCACGAACTGCAGCAGGTCTTTCTCAATATTTTGAACAACGCCTATGACGCGATTCAGGAAGTACGCCGCCCGGGAAAGATTGAAATCGCGACGCGCAGGGAAAATGGCCACGTCGAAATCCGGTTCACCGACAACGGGCCGGGCATCCGTCACCCGGAGCGTATCTTCGACCCGTTTTACACCACAAAAGAAGTGGGCAAAGGCACCGGCCTGGGACTGAGTATCTGCTATGGAATCGTTCGCGCGCACCGCGGCGAAATTCTTGCGCAAAACAACCCCGATGGCATTGGTTGCACGTTTCGCGTGCGCCTGCCTGCCGCAATCGAGCAGATCGCGGCGCCGGCGGTGGAAGAGGTGCGCGGATGACCCACCCGGGCACGGCCGATTCCCGGCAGGCGATTTTGGTGATTGAAGATGAGGCCTCCGTCGCTGGATTCCTGCGCAGCGCGCTGGAGCGCCACGGGTATGAAGTCGTGGTCTCGCCTTCGGCCTCCGATGGACTGCAGTTGCTGGCGCGGCGCGATTTTCGGGGCGTGATTTCGGACGTGCGCACGCCGGGAGCGATCAGCGGCGCCGAAGTGCAGGAATGGCTGCAGCGGCACCGCCCCGGGCTCGCGGCGCGGTTTGTGTTCATCACCGGCGACACGGCGAGATCGGAAACCGTGTCGCTGATCGCGCAGACGAAAACGCCGTGCATCGAGAAGCCGTTCCGGCTTCGACAACTTCTGGCAACCGTCGAGGGAACCATCGGCAAACCATGAAACACGAGACGCAGCTTCGGCTTTTGATTGTTGATGACGAGCAGAGCATTCGGCGTTTGTGCGCCACCGTCGGGCAAGGCTTGCATTTTATTTGCGCGGAAGCCGATACGGCGGAAGCGGCGCTGGCAACCGTGGAGACGGCGCCTCCCGATATCGTGGTCACGGACTTGAAACTGCCCGGGCAATCGGGAAGCGATTTGCTGCGAAAGCTAAAGGAACTTTTGCCGCGCGCCGAAATCGCCATCATGACGGGCCACGGATCAATCGAATCGGCCGTCGAGACGATGCGCGAGGGCGCCTACGACTACATAGAAAAGCCGTTCCGCGTCGAGCGTCTAAGGCAACTGCTTCAGCGCATGGCCGAAAAGGTCAGGCTCGTCAACGAAAATCAATTCCTGCGTGAACGCGTAAGCGCCGAGACGGAACTCGATGGCATCGTCGGTACCTCCGCGAAGATTCAAGACGTGCTGCGCATGGTTTCGCGTTTGAAGGACACGCGCACCCCCGTTCTGATTACCGGCGAGAGCGGCACGGGAAAAGAGCTTGTAGCCCGCGCAATCCACTTCCGCGGCGCGTTATCGAGGATGCCGTTCATTGCCGTGGATTGCGGCGCGCTGGTTCCCACCCTCATGGAAAGCGAGCTTTTCGGGCACGAAAAGGGCGCGTTCACAGGCGCGCTTCGCGCCAAGCCCGGCCTTTTCCAGGCGGCGAATGGCGGCACGATTTTTCTCGACGAGATTGGCGAGCTGCCGCTGGAAATGCAGGCGAAATTACTCCGCGTGCTTCAGGAAAAAGAGGTTCGTCCGGTCGGCAGCAACGAAAAGATATCGGTGGACGTGCGCGTGATCGCGGCGACCAACCGGGATCTGGAAGCCGCGTACCGCGCCGGCACGTTTCGCAAGGATCTCTATTTCCGTCTGAACGTGGTCACCGTGCATTTGCCCAGCTTGCGCGAGCGGCGCTCCGATATTCCGCAACTGGCCCACTGCTTTCTCGACCGTTACGCGCCGGGAGAAAACGTCCAGATCGCTCCGGCCGTGATGAAAAGTTTTCTCCAATATGACTGGCCGGGAAACGTGCGCGAACTCGAAAATTGCATCGCGCGGGCCGTTGCCCTCGGAGACCGTCGGACGATTGACCTCGCGGACCTTCCTCCCGCCATCCGCGGCGTCCAGGATTCCGGCGCATCCGGGCAAGACGCATCCGCGCTTTCGACCACCGCTCTCGCGGATCTGGAGCGCATGACGATTCTTCGCGTTTTCGAGCAGGCGGGAGGAGACAAAGCCGTCGCCGGCAAAATGCTTGGAATCAGCCGCGCGACTCTCTATCGCCGTCTCAAGCGATATAATATCCCGCTTCGCTCCAGCCATAGGAACCTCGCGGAAACTATGCACTAGCTCGCCGGGCGCCAACGGACCGAATCCCTTTCCGGCCCCTGAATCGATACGGCCCTGAGATTCTCGTATCAACCTGAGACTGCGGCGTTCGTCTCATCGTCCGTGCGGCACCGATGTGCGCGGAAAAACGAGGTTTAAGTCAGCCGCGACCGTTTGGCTTTTGGCGTTTCTCGTGCAGTACCGCTGCTTGGCCGGATTCTTGTCGTGGGCGAAGTGTACGCGATTCGATCAGCGGCGACGCGCTCTTGTCGGCCAAAGGAAAACTTGGCAGCCCGTCAATCACAAACGGCCCCGTCACCAACTGGCCAGAACTGCGTGGAGAAGCTTGCGCGCCTTTTCCCGGGCGCTTTGCCGGTGCGAATTCCCGTGCAAGTCCAATCCGTGACCGCAGGGCGCGGACAGCTTCAGGAATACACGATCATTGAATTTGGGACCGCGCAAGAGGTGCTCTTCGCTTCGGGTTTGCCGCTGGAGTTTGAAGATCGTGTACGTCTGACGAATTCCGATGGATCGCTCGTTGCGCGGGCCAAGGTGGTCGCCGTCCGCTATCACAACGGGAGCAAAGCCATAGCGGCGCGATTTTTGGACAACGTGGAAAACTGGATCATCAAACCATGACTTCGAAAACCAATACGCCCGCCACGACGCCTGCCAGCGCAAAGAAGACCACCGCATCGCAGCCTCACCCGGAGCAACTTGCCTCCCAATGGGCGGAAGCGCGGCACACATACCCCATCTACGCCGCGCTGGCAACGCAGTTCCATCTCGCCCCGTTGCCGTATCGCGATGGCGAATTGCCTCCGGCGCGGCCCACGCGCGCGATTTTCGACCGCCATCTGCAATGGATGGATGCTGTTGATTCCAAGGCGCTCGCCTACCAGTTGCGCCAGATTCCTCCATCCATACTGAACGCCAGCGAGGAAGGCCTTCGCGTATTGGTGCAGCGCCATCTTCGCAAGCCGAACAAGACCAGCGCCGACCGCGACAAGATCGATTTGCTTTTGGTGCAGTACTTCGCCATGCGCGCCACCGAGGAACTGCTGCACAAGGAAATCACGCTCGCCGATGTCGCCCGCGTCCTGCAGCCGGTGCTTAGCGAGGCGGACGCCACGCCGCTCGAATGGTGCGAGCCGCTGGAGCAAATTCTAGAGAAAGCACGGAACTGCCACAGCCTGCGCGATTTGATGGAAGACGGTTTACTCGAACAAGGTCGTCTGGTGAAGGATTCCGCTGGGGCCATGTTTTACGATCCCGCGGCCCTCGTGGCTTTCTGCCGGTTCAACTTTTTGGTGCGGCGCGCTTTCATACGCATGCTCCACGCGGATTTGAAAGCGGTGCGTGAAGCGATCGACGCCCTTGAAACAAAGGGCGTGAAATCGGTCGATTGTCGCCGGGCCGGATTCTCCGCGGCGGAAACCACCATGCAGTTGCGCCATTTTTGCGAAAACTGGAAGCAGCCATTTCAGAAGGATTACACGCAGAGCTCGGTGAACCGCGCTTTTGAGCAACTGTTGGCCCTTCGCGCCGATTTGGAAGATGCGCTGAGCGCAAAACCGCAAGGCACGTCGTCCGGGGATGCTCCCGTTCCCCAAGCGAAACTCGTTGCGGCGGACAAATCCGCGGCGGCCTCGTCGAAGAAAGCAGAGGCTCGGCCTCCGGCGATGAGCGCGTCGTCTCAGGCCAAACAGCCGGTTGCATCCACAAGGAGCGCGGAGCCCGTGCCGGAAACCGCGGAACCGGCGAAGCAAACGCCTGCGAAGCGGCCTGCCGAAACGCCCGTTGCCTCGAGCGAAGTGGCCGACGCGGAGAAATGCATGGAAGCGATCTGGGAGCAGTTGATCGCAGTCCCGCAGTCACGCGGAAGGTCGATGTCCACCGTCGTTTTGCAAGACACCAAGGTATTGCTCTCGTCGTGGGAAGTCTCCGCGTTCGTTTCCGAGGGCGGACAAGAGGCCGAAGATCTGCGCCGCGCCGTTACCGCGCGCGCGATGCTGGCGTTGGCGACGGATCAAAAAAAGCGCTCCGGCGAGGACGCTCCGCTTGAGGCGGCGCTGGCGCTGGCCCGCGATGAGGTTTCCTATTTCCAGGGTCGCGTCGAGGACGCGAAAAAATCGAAGAACACCGAAGCCGCCGTAAACCTTGGCATCAGCGCCAAGCGATTGCTTTCGTTCATCGAAGAGGCTGAAAAACTTCAGTCTTGACCCGGGCAACGGCAGGTGCTGTGTTGAACGAATCGAACGTCATCATCATTTCAGACGATCCCGATTTCGCGCGCACGCTTGCCGGGCGATGGCAGGCGGAGCGGAATGTTCCTGAAATCACGCTCGTCACCAGCGATGTCTGCGATGGCGGAAACGGGCTCATGTGCGATCTGGCGATCCTCGGTCCGGTGCGTGGCGATCGCGCGCCCATTCTCCGCGCCATAAGTATCGAGGCGTCTACTCCGGTGATCGCGGTTGCCGATCAGGAAAGCGGTTCATCGTCGCTCGCATCCCAATTTACGAACTGGATCGTCGTTCCGCGGCATGACGGCTGGGCTGCCACGGTGACCTTGCTCGGTATGGAGGTCTTGCGCCGCGTGGATGCGATCCGTCGCGCTCAGCGTGCCGAGCGGCTCGCGCTCCTTGCCCAGCGCCAGGCCACTCTGGGACGTTACATGCTGGAAATGCGCCCCAGCATAAACAACGCACTCACATCCATGCTCGGCAATGCCGACCTGCTGCTGCTCGATCCGGGAGCCGGTTCACCCGATAGTCGGGAGCAGCTTCGTGCCGTCCACACGATGGCTCTGCGGCTGAATGAAATCATCCAGAGATTCTCATCTCTTGCGGCGGAAATGCGGGCGGGTGAGACGGAATCTCAAGTTGAGATCGACGCTGCCTCGCGGCAGCTGCTGACGCGGCCTTGATCTTTCCGTTTCTGGTCGCAAGCGGTTGACTATCAGTTGGATGCCGAATTCGCAGCATGGGTTAAAAGGACTGCGCTGCTGGTGAGAGATTTGCACTTCATTTCGTACGGCCCAGGTGTGGAGGTGTGCGGTGGTAAAGAAGGTTCTGGTGGTTGACGACTCGCAAGCTGAAATTCGCCTGCTCCAGTCCGTGCTTCAGCAGGGCGGCTTTCAGTCCGTCGGCATTTCCGACCCGACCAAAGTGGAGGAAGCGATCGACGAAGAGCGGCCGCATGTAATTTTGCTCGACGTCGTCATGCCGCAACGCAACGGTTTCCAGGTTTGCCGCGAACTGAAAAGCCACGAGCCGTATTCGCGGATTCCCGTGATCTTGGTGACGTCGAAATCCGCTCCCAGCGACCGGTACTGGGGCGAACAGCAGGGCGCCAATGGCTACGTTTCGAAGCCGTTTACGCCGGAAGAACTGCTCAACGCAGTGAGAAGGTGGGCCTGATGACGGGCGAGACTTCTTCGGCTGCGCCTCTCGACGAGCTCAATGCCGGCGATTTTCTGGACGCGGAATCGTCCCCGGAGGATCGAAGGCCGGAGCGCCAGTTTTGCGTTTTCCGCGCGGGCCGCGAGCGGTTTTGCCTGTCCGTCTTGGAAGTGGAGGAAGTCGTCGATTGGCCGCTGGTGACGCGGATTCCGTTAGCGCCCTCGTTTTTGACGGGCGTCTTCAACCTGCGCGGCACGATTGTCCCGCTGGTGGATATTGCGTTCACCGAAGGGCGCAAAGCGGGTCTTTCGCCCAAGCATGTGGTTGTGGCGGCGCTCGAAGCCGAAGCGCACGGCGAGAATCTCCGTCTCGGCATTGCCGCGGACGAAGTGATCGGCACGTATTCCGCCACGGAAGAATCGCTGCTCGACCAGGCTCCCGCGGAAGTTCCGTACTGCCGCGGGATGCTGCGGCACGAGGACCGGCTCGCTCTGGTGATCGATCTGCGCCGGCTGCTCGATGTGTTCGCGGTTCCGGTGATTTAACTGCGGCGCGCGGGCGGCGCGCCAACGCTGGGAAGTCCGCCGTAGCTTTGGGAGGAAGTCATGAAAGCTCGTTTGAGTTCGACAATCTGGCTGCTGGTCCTTTGGATCGGCCTGGTGCTGTTCGGGATCCTGGGGCTCGCTTACCATGCGGGCAAAAACTCGGGCGGGCTGGCGCTGGCCGATGCGGGTTCGCTGCCCGCGAGCGCGAGCGAACCGCTGCTGATGGCCGTTGGCCTGGCGGTCGTCGGCGTGCTTTCGCTGGTGTTTGTCCTCAGCAAGCGTGTGCTCGCGCCCCTCGGCGAGCTGGCGAAGTTTTCCGAGCGCCTCGCCGCCGGAGACGCGCGCGCCCGAGCGGAGGTTTCGAGCGAGGATGAATTCGGGTTTATCGCCGAAAATTGCAACCGCAGCGTGGCCAAGGTGGCCCACGCCATCAATAGCCAGCAGGCGCAGGACTCCCTGCAGCGCAGCATCACCGATCTTCTCAACACCATCAATCAGGTGGCCCGCGGCGACCTGACCATTCGCGGCAAGGTCACCAACGACGCGCTCGGCAACGTCGTGGATTCCGTCAACTTCATGCTCGACAACTTCACCAAGGTGCTCGAGCGCGTCCGCAAGGCCGCCATCGACGTCAGCACCAGCGCGAATCAGATTCTAAACGCCGCCGACGAAATGGCTGCCGGCGCCACGCAACAGGACCAGGAGATCACCAACACTTCATCCGCCGTGGAAGAGCTCACCGTTTCGATGAAGCAGGTGTCCAACAACGCGGAAGCCAGCGCCGAAGCAGCGCGCCGCGCTCTCGATGCCGCGGAGCAGGGGAACCGCGCCGTAAGCGACACGCTCGAAGGCATGCAGCGCATTCGTTCGTCCGTGCAAGCCACGGCGAAGAAAATCAAATCGCTCGGTGACCGCTCGCTCGAAATTTCGGAAATCATCAACGTGATTAACGACATCACCGAACAAACCAACCTGCTCGCCCTCAACGCCGCCATCGAAGCGGCTCGCGCCGGCGAAGCGGGCCGCGGTTTCGCCGTCGTCGCCGACGAAGTCCGCAAACTCGCCGAGCACTCCCGCAGCGCCACCAAGGATATCGCCGCTCTGATCAAGGCCATTCAGGCGGAAACGAACGAGGCGGTGGTCGTCATGGAGGAAGGCACGCGCGAGGTGGAAGTTGGCGCGGGCCTCGCCGACCAGGCCGGCAAGGCGCTCGAAGCGATTTCCAGCGTCGTCCGCCAGTCCGCCGAACTCGTGCAGGAAATTTCGCTCGCCTCGAAGCAGCAAGTGCGCGGCACCGAAGGCGTGGCCAACGCGATGCAGATCATCTCCGGGATCACGCGCCAGACCACGGCCGGCGCCCGTCAAACGGCGATGACCGTGAACCACATGGTCAAGCTTTCGGAGCAGCTCAACGAAGCGCTCGCGCAGTTCCGCTCCGGGCGCGGCGCGGAGCCTGCCACCGAGCCGCACCCGGCTCCCGTGCCCGTCGGAGCGCAGCGGTAGCGTTTTCCTGCATCGCCGGAGCTGAACGCCAGAGATGAAAGCGCATCCAGTGACGCCCGCGAAACTCTCGGAATCCGAGCTGGACGAAATCCGCGCGCTGATCGAACAACGCTCGGCCATCTTGTTCGATGCCTCGCGCGAGAGGTTTTTCTCCGCGCGCATCCGCGAGTATCTGGAAGAAAAGGGCATTCCGAGCGGCGCCGAGCTGGCCCGTCGGATTCGCGGCTCCAGCACCGAATACGAGGCTCTGATCGAACGCTTGCTTACCCAGGAAACCTCCTTCTTCCGCTATCCGGAGGTTTTCGACGCGCTCGAAAAGAAAATTCTTCCCGAGGTGCAGGAGCGCAAATTCTGGGATAACCCGCGCACCCTGCGCATCTGGAGCGCCGGCTGCTCCACCGGCGAAGAGCCTTATTCGATCGCCATCACCGTTTGCGAAGCGCTGAAATTCGCCGAGGCATGGGAAATCGAAATTCTTGCCACGGATATCAGCCGCCGCGCCTTGCGCCACGCCGAGCGCGGCGCGTACGCCAGGCGCAGCCTCGAAAATGTGCCGCCCGCGCGGATCGAAAGCTACTTCACGGCTTCGAAGCACGGCTATCAGGTGAAGCCGCGGATTCGCCGCATGATCTCCTTTGTGCAAATGAATCTCGTGGAATCCGTTTATGTCGGCAAAGTGGACTGCATCTTTTGCATGAACGTGCTGATGTATTTTTCCGAACAGCGCCGCTTGGCCGTCTTGCGCCGTTTTTATGACGCGCTGGAGCCCGGCGGCTATTTTCTCCTCGGCCATTCCGAGACTCTTTCCCATTCACCCGTGCGGTTCGAGCCCGTTGTGATCGGCGGTTATCGCCTCTATCGCAGGCCCGGCGCAAAACCCGCGGAACCGCGCCGCGCCGCCGTCGTGGAAGGAGCGCAATGAGCGGGCCCGATCCAGCGGCGGTCGAGATCTTCCTGCAGGAGGCCTCCGAGCACCTCCAGTATCTGCGGGAGTATTCCGGCATGCTGCAGGAACCGCAGACCACGCACGAGGACCTCGATAAGCTCTATATCGCCGCGCACACGCTTGCCGGCACGTCTGCGAGTTACGGTTTTCCGCAGTTCTCCGAAGTCGCCGCGAAAATGGCGCATATCTTTCACTACGCCACCAACGCGACGCTCTCTCCGGAAATGTACGGCCCGCTGACCGAGTTCATTTCCGACGCCATTTCCGTCCTCGAATTCGACTTGCTGCAGATCAGCTCCAGCGGCATCGAGACCGCCGCGGATATTGCCGCATTCAAGCAGCGCTACGCGTTTGCGTTTCCCGCGGCGCCCGCGGAAATCGCCGGCGACGATTCCGCCGCGGCGGTAAACGCGGCACCGGAATCGCCGGCGGATGCGCCCTCGATACTCGCCCTCGCTCGGCAGTTGCCGCGGGATGGCGAAGTCTCTGACGATGTGCTCGAATTTTTCGTCCCCGAAGCCGAAGAGCACCTGCAGTCCGTCACCGAGTGTCTGCTAGCTCTCGAAGGAAATCCCAACGCGGACGACGTCAACCGCCTCTTCCGCTCGATGCACACCGTCAAAGGATCGGCTGCGCAAGTGGGCATGCATCGCCTCTCCGCCGTCGCGCACCGCGTGGAAGATTTGATCGGACGCCTTCGCGACGGCCTCGTGCAGCCCAGCGCCGAGATCGTCGATCTTCTCTTGCAGTCCGTGGATGTTCTGAAAAATTTCCTGCACCGCTCCTGGCCGGACGACGATCAAATGGCCGCTTCCGTCGGGCCGCTGCTCGCCCGCATCGCCGAACTCGCTCCCGAGGAAGCCGGGGACGGCGCTCCGCCGCGGGAGGCGGAAACGGCGGCGCCCGTCGAAGCGGCGGAATCCGCCGCGGCCCCTGCCAAGTCTGCTCGCGCCGTTCAGGGCCTTGCGCAGGCAAAATCGGTTCGCATCTCGCTCGACCGGCTCGATCGCATGATGAATGCGGTCGGAGAACTGGTCATCAACCGCACGCGCATGCTTGGCCGCCTTTCCGAGCTGTCGAAGCTCGTGGAAGTACTCACCTTTTCGAAAGCCCGGCTCTCTTCGAAAATTTCCGAGTTCCAGGAAAAGCACGAATTCAACCGCATCCGGCCGACTCTGGTGCCCGGCTCGCAGTTCCCGCAAATGGACACCTTCCGCGGCCGCCTGCTTCCCGGCCCGCCGGTCATGTCCAGCGACCTGCTCGAATTCAGCGAACTCGAGATGGACCGCTACGACGATTTCAATATCCTCTCTCGCTCGCTCACGGAAATTTCCGCCGATGTCACGGAAGTCCTGACGCAGCTCGAAGGCTTCATGGGCCGCGTCGACATGGATATCGACGAGTTCACTAAGCTCGCGCACCATTTGCAGGACGAAATCACCGCTGCACGCATGGTGCCGATCGGCAACCTCTACACCCGCCTTTCGCGGACGGTGCGCGACGCCGCGAACTCCGCCGGAAAGCCCGTCGACCTCTCCCTCGAAGGCGCGGAGACCGAGCTCGACAACAACATCATCCAGCACATTTCCGATCCGCTGATTCACCTTGTCCGCAACGCCGTCGCGCACGGCATCGAGGATGCCGCCGCGCGCCGGGCCGCCGGAAAGCCTGAAAAGGGCCGCATCTCCGTGCGCGCCTACCATCGCGGCAATCACATTTACATCGAAGTCGAAGACGATGGCCGCGGCATTGATTACGACGGCATTCGCCGCCGCCTGGTCGAAACGGGCGCCGTTTCTTCCGTCGCTGCCGCCGAGCTGAGCGAGCGCGAACTTCGCGAATTTCTTTTCCGCCCCGGTTTTTCCACCGCCTCATCCACATCGGAACTTGCCGGGCGCGGCGTCGGTCTCGACGTGGTTCGCGCCAATGTCCACGCGCTGAATGGCGAAATCGAAATTCACTCCGAACCCGGCCGGGGCGCCTGCTTCACCGTGAAAGTTCCGCTGACGCTGATCATTTCCCAGGCTCTCTTCATCCGTTGCGGCGCCTCCACATTCGCGTTCCCTCTTGCCGTGGTCGAGGAAATCCGCCGCGTGCGTCCCGCCGATCTCGAGGACGTCGGCGGAAAGCTGTTCACCCGCGTCCGCGATGTCGTCACCGAAGTAGTCCGCCTCGATTCGCAGTTGGCTTTGCCGCCCATCGAGCCGGTCAACGGCTATTTCCACATGGTTATCGTGAAGGTCGCGGGCCGCCACGTCGGCGTGGTCGTCGAGGAAGTTCTCGGCAAGGACGAAATCGTCATCAAGAATCTGGGTGATTACCTGCGCCGCGTCAAGCTCTTCCCCGGTACCACCATCGCTTCCGATGGCAGCCTGATTCTGCTCGTCGATCTGAACCGCCTCGTTTCCGCCGAAGCGGTCGAGCGTCGCGCCGTATCCGCCGTTTCATCCGCTGCGCGCGTTTTCGCGCCCGGAGCCGAGGCCATTGCCGCGGGCAGCATTCCCGCCGAAGCGGTCGATCCGATTCGGGACGAGCGCGTCGTCGTCGTCGCGGACGATTCCATCAGCGTGCGCAAATTCGTCGGGCGCATGCTCGAAAAGGCCGGCTTCCTCGTGAAGCTCGCCTCGGATGGCCTCGAAGCCGCCGAAATCGTGGCCCAATCGCCCTGCCACCTGCTGATCACCGACCTCGAAATGCCGCGCATGAATGGCTACGAGCTGATGGCCCATCTGCGTCAGAACCCGGTCACGCAGCGCATTCCGGTTCTCGTGGTCACCTCGCGCGCGGGTGCAAAGCATCGCGACCGCGCGATCAAGGAGGGTGCGTCGGGCTTCTTGACCAAGCCGGTGCAGGAGGACCAGTTGATTGCCACGGTCGAAGAACTTTTGAACACGGAGAAATCGCCGGTGCCGCCGGTTATGAGCGTGCCGTCGCGCCAGGATTAGGCCATGCCGTCGTCGGATAAAAAAATACGCGTCCTCGTGGTGGACGACTCCGCCTTCATGTGCAGGGTTCTGCAGGACATCATCAATTCCGATCCGCAGATGGAAGTGATCGGCCAGGGCCGCGACGGTCGCGATGGCGTCGCGCTCGCCGAATCGTTGCGTCCCGACGTGATCACCATGGACATCAACATGCCTCACGTCGATGGCCTGCAAGCTACCGAATTGATCATGTCCCAGCATCCCCGCCCGATCGTGATCGTCAGCTCGGAATCGCGCGAAGGGGCCGCCAGCACGCTGAAAGCCCTCGAACTCGGCGCCATCGACTTCGTTCCCAAGCCCTCAAGCGGCGTCGATCTCGATATGAAAACCGTTCGCGACGAGCTGACTCGCAAGCTGAAGCTCGCCGCCAAGGTTCGCGTGGTGCGCACCGCCACGCGTTCCAAAATCGCCGTGCCGCCGTCCGGATCGGGGATCTCTTCTGACGCTTCCAGGAACGTCGCCATCGCGGCGGCCAGTGGCGGCAAATTCCCGATGGTGGTCGTCGCTGCGTCCACCGGAGGGCCCGCCGCGGTCACGCGTGTGATCGGCGGCTTGCCGAAAGATATTCCTGCCGCGGTTTTTCTGGTTCTGCACATGCCCGCGGAATTTACCAAGCAATTTGCCGTGCAACTCTCCGAACTCGGTGGCATGCCCATCAAGCAGGCTGAGAACAACGAGACTCCCAGGCCCGGCGTGGTCTATCTCTGCCCCGGTTCTCACCATTTGCGTCTTTCCTCGGGCGGAAAAATCCTTCTCGATTCCGGCGCGCGAATTGACGGCTACCGTCCCTCCGCCGATGCCGCTCTCGAAAGCATCGCTGCCTACGCGCGCACATTCACGATCGGCGTGGTCCTTACCGGAATGGGAAGCGATGCCGCCAAGGGCGTCAAGGCCGTCAAAGCGGCTGGCGGCACCGTCTTCGCGCAGGACGAAGCGACCTCCATGATCTTCGGCATGCCCGCCGAGGCCATCAAGACCGGCGCGGTCGATGAAGTTCTCCCGCTCGATAGTATCAGCGGCGCCATCGAAAAGAGCGTCGGGCAGCTCGCGCGACTCGCACCCGTGGGTGCTCGGTGACGCCGATGGCCGCAAGCGGGCAAATGGTGCGTGCTTCGCCGGGATCGGCCTCGCGCCGTGGCCGCAAGCCGGAAACCGTCGTGCTCTTCGTCGTTGCGAACCAGACGTTCGCCATTGCCGCCGACGCGGTTCAAGAAATTCGCAGCACCGATAGCCTCGCCGGCGCCGCCATCGAAATCGATCAGATCGAAATCGGCAAAGTTCGGCACACCGTCGAACGCGGCGGCCGCACCTGTTTCGTGGTGAACGCGGGAATGCATTTCGGTTTGCCGGTTACGCGTCCAACGCTCGTGTTGATCTTGCGCAATCAGCGCGTTGCCGTCCTGATTGATCGCGTCGAGCGCATGGCGGAAATCTCGGGCGTGTATCCCCTGCCGCTGGCGTTCTCCGGTGACGAGCGCCGCTGGTACCGCGGTCTGGCTCAAGTGGACGACCTCGTGATCCCCGTCATTCGCCCCGATGGCTTTCTCACGGAAGAGGAATTCCGCACGCTCGATCTGGCTGTGCAAGGCACGTCATCGCATCTGCCGCTCGACGGGGCTGCGCCCGCATGACGCAGCCGGCACAATCCGCGCAGTCCTCCTTCGTCATCTTGCAGGTTGGCGAGCGGCGCTTGGCCCTGCCCGCGCCCGTTGTGGCCGAGCTGGCTCCACCGCTTCGCATGCATACCTTCCCGCATGACTCGCCATCGATCTTGGGCGTAATTCTGCGGCGCGGCCATATCGTGCCGGTGTACGACGCCGCGGCAGCTCTCGGCGTCCGTTCGTCTTCCGCGCAGCGGTTCTTTCTGATTACCCGCCGCCGGTTCGGCAAGGCCCGGGAGTTTGGCGCGATCCCGGTGAGTGGCGAGTGCGAACTGACCGTCGGTGAAATGCGGCCCGCCGCTGCGGACCGCCCTTCGTGCGTCTCCGGAATGCTGCAACACGGGGACGAAATGCTGGACGTGTTCGATCTTGACGCCCTGATGTCTTCTTCCCATGCGGATTCGCCCGATTCTTCCGAGGTGCGCGCATGAACGCGCCTGCCGGTCTCCCACGCCTTCTGCTGATCGATAGCAACGTGTATTTCGCGAAGAAGCTGGGCGATGCGCTCAAGCAGCAGGGTTTTGACGTGGTGCCCTGCACCCAGGCCGCCTATGCGCTGACGATGCTCGAATGGAACGCTCCCATGGCCATTCTCTGCGCCACGAATTTGCGCGAAATGGGCGCCCTCGAGATGGCGCCCATTCTCCGCGCCGATCCCAAAACCGCGTCGATTCCCCTGATCGCCATCGGTGCCGGCAACGACCAGGCGCTTCTCGAAGCCTATCGCGCCGGCTGCGACGACTACGTCGATCGCCGCCGCCCGCACGCCGATATCGCTTCGCACGTGCGCCAGTTTCTCATCAGCCGTCAGGACGGTTTCCAGCCCACCCAGATGCTTTCCACCAGCGACACATCGCTCAGCGGCAATTTGTCGCATCTCGATCTCCCCGGCGTGATTCAGATGCTCGGGCAATCGCACCAGACCGGCGCGCTTCACGTGAACGCCGCCGATGCCGACGGGATCATCTTTTTCGAGGGCGGTTCCATTGTCCACGCCGAGTGCGGCACGCTTTTCGGCGATGAAGCCGTCACGCAGATCGTGAAGTACTGCCACTCCGCCGGAAAGGGCGTTTACAAATTCATTTACGGCGCCGCCGCGGCGCAGCGCACCGTCCTGCGTTCCGCCACCGACCTGCTGCTCGACGCCATGCGCGAATTCGATGAAGCCGCGCGCGCGTCCGTTGAAGATCATCTGGAGAAGGAGTCCACATGAGCGAAACTCAGACACTCGCGGCGGCGCGCGCTCCCATGGTCTACTTCATCGACGATAGCGCCACCATGCGCGAGGTGATCAAGATCGCTTTTCGCAAGGAAAATATCCAGGTCAACGCGTGCGCCGACGCTTTTTCGGCTCTCGAACAGTTCGAGGATTCCCCGCCCGATATCGTCATTACCGATGTGATCATGCCCGATCGCGACGGCTACGAAGTCTGCCAGTTTATCAAGCAGCATGAGCGCTTCGGGAAGACGCCGGTCATTTTGATGTCCGGCGTCGTGAACAAATCCGTCGCTGAAAAAGCGATGGCAGTGAAAGCCGACGAGCTGATCCGCAAACCGTTTCAACCGCAGGATCTGATCGCGCGTGTGAAGAATCTGCTGAACCCGCGTTCCAGCGGCCCGGCCGGCGCCCGTCCGGCCAATGCCGAATCTTCGCGCGATTCCGCGCAGATCCTTTCTGGATTGTTCGCCGCCAACCCGGCGCTGGCGGGTACGCCAGCTTCCGCTCCCGAGCGACCTCCGGTTTCGTCCGCGGCGGCCACGCCGCGACCGATTGCCGTGCGCCAATCTCCTGTCCCCGCCCCCTCTGCCTCGCCGGCCGAGCTTCAAAAGCTTCGTGCTGAAATAAGCCGGCTCGAAATCTTGGTGAAAAAATTGCGCGCCGAACTTCAGGCCGAACACGAATACTGCGAAGCTCTGGAATCGCAATTGAAGGCTCTGCAGGAAACTTCATAGACGCGCTCGTCTGTCTCCGGTTTTTACGCGGCGTCCCGCGCGGGCCGTGCGAAATTCGCGGCCTCCCCCCGCGCCACTCGCCGCGCCCATCCCGCCGCTTGCTTTTCACCTCCCATTGGTGCCAGAATCTCCCGCGTTCGCGCCTTGTGCACCCCAAGAGCAAGGCCGAAGCTAACGGAGGCTCTACAATGAGACGAAGTACGGTGACCACCGCGCTGGTCAGCGCGGCCGCAATGTTGTTGGCAGTTTCCTTCGCACGTGTTACCCCCGCAGTACCCGCCGTTCCACCCTCGATCCCCACAAGAAGCTTGGAAATGACCACCATCACCCATGTGCCCGCCATGCCGGCAGGTTCCCGCGAACTGCGCGTATGGATTCCGCTGCCTTACGCCGGACCCGATGCCTACCAAAAGGTTTCGCGTCTCAAGATCGAAAGCCCGGTGCCGTACCGCGTCGAGCGCGAGCCGGTGTTCGGCGACCGTTACGTTTACCTCGCTCTCAAACGCTCGCAAGCCGCGAAACCTTTCGACATTCGCATCTCGTTTCACGTGCAGCGCTTCGAGCATCGCGTTTCGCTCTCGCCCGTAAATCCGGCGCCGGCCGTGCCGCATGTCGAATTGGCGCGCTATTTGCAACCGGACCGCATGATTCCACTTGACGGCGAAATCGGCCAGCTTTCCGCCCAGGAAACAAAGGGCGCGCACGGAGCCGTCGCCAAAGCCCGCAAGATTTACGACTATATTCTCGCCACCATGCATTACGATCACGCCGGCACGGGCTGGGGCCGCGGCGACGCGGTCTGGGCGTGTAACTCGAAGCACGGGAATTGCACCGATTTCCACTCCCTCTTTATTGGGATGGCCCGCGCTGCGGGCGTTCCGGCGCGCTTCCAGATCGGCCTGCCGCTGCCGCCAGACTCCCACTCCGGCGAAATTTCCGGCTATCACTGCTGGGCGGAGTTTTACGCCAAAGGCATCGGCTGGGTGCCGATCGATGCGGCCAAGGCTTCGCAGGAGCCAGCGAAGGCGAAATACTTCTTCGGTGCAATCGATACAGACCGCGTGATGTTCAGCATGGGCCGCGACATCCGCCTGGTCCCGCCGCAAAAGGGCCAGCCGGTGAACTATTTCGTTTTTCCCTATGCTGAGCTCGACGGCAAGCCGTTCGACGCCATTACCCACACGGCGTCGTTTCGCGATGATGTCGCCACAACGGAGGCGTCCCGGGGAAATTAGCGCGCTCGCAATCGTTCTTTTTTTACGAGCGTCGTGGCGCTCACCCTAACCCGTTCGACTGAAGGAATTGGCGAGCTACCCGGGTGATGTCTCGGTGTTGCGCCACGACTTCGTAATTCATCTTTTGCATCTCGGCGTCCGAAATTTTTCCGGCCAACGCGTCGATGGCCGCGCGTAATTCGGGATAGCGCGCCAGCGTCTCATCGCGCACGATGGGAACGGCCTGATAGGGCGGAAAATAGTGCTTATCGTCCTGCAAGACGGTCAGGTCGCGCGCGGATAGAAGTCCGTCAGTCGAGTTGCCGGCCACGAGATCGACTTCGTGGTCGAGCAGCGCCCGATACAGCAGGCCAAGGTCCAGGATTTTTGGCTGGCCTGCGAATTTCAGCCCATACGTTCGGACGAACCCCGCGTATCCATCCGGGCGCCCCATGAATTCGTAGCCGAATCCGGCGCGCCATTGCGGCGTGTACTTCGCCGCTTCGGAAATCGTTTTCAGGTGCAAACGGCGAGCGTCGGCTCCGCGAATGACAATCGCAAACGTGTTGTTGAATCCGAGCGGTGGAAACACGGCGAGTTTAAATCGTCGCTGATATTGCTGCTTCACCTGCGAATAAACATCGGCCGGATCGTGATCGATCGGATCCTTCAGAACAGCCGCCAAAGCCGTGCCCGTGTATTCCACGTACGTGTCGATGCGCCCGGAGAGCAGCGCCTGCTGGCAGATGAAAGTTCCCGCCAGATAGAATTTGCGCACCACGCGCAGATGCGTGTGCGCCTCGATGTCCTGCGCCAGAATTTCTCCGAGCAAAGCCTGTTCGGGGAAATTCTTCGACCCCACGACCACCGTATCCGCGCGTGATCCGCCGCAGCCGGCGAGGAACGTGGCGGACGCGAAAGCCACGAGAATTAAAGCCGCGGCCGCGCCCATGCCCGCATTGGGCGATGCGATCCGCCTCGGCCGCGCCTTGCGCCGCTCCGGCCGCATCCGGCGCTCCAGCAATCCCAGCAGAAGATCGGCCAAAAGAGCGCGCACGGCGGCGGGAATGGCGCCGGCCAGGATCACGTTGTTGTTCACCATGGCCAGTCCGCGAAAGATGTATTCGCCGAGGCCGCCCGCCCCCACCGCGGCGGCAATCGTGGCAATGCCGATGGTCCAAACGGTGGCGACGCGAATTCCCGCAAGGATCGTCGGAAAGGCCAGCGGCATTTCGACGCGCCGTAAAATCTGCCCCTCCGTCATCCCCATGCCCAGAGCCGCTTCGCGAACCGCCGGATCGACGGACAGGATTCCGGTCGCCGTGTTGCGAATGATCGGCAGCAGCGCGTAAAGCGTGAGCGCGGCAATGGCGATGCGGTCTCCCCGCGCGCCCAGCCACGGTAGCGGCAGCAGGAATCCGAAAAGCGCCAGGCTCGGAATCGTCTCCGCGATATTCGCGCTGCCCAAAATGTATTTCGATAGTTTTGGCCGTCGCGCCACGATGATGCCCAGCGGGATGCCGATCGAGATCGCCAGCAGCATCGTGATCACCGTGAGCCACAGGTGCTCGGCCGTAGCCTGCAGGATTTCACCGCCGTTACGCGCAAAATATCCGGCCAGGCTCATCAGCTTGCTCCTCCCGGTTCCAGCGCGCGGATTTGCGCCACGAACGCGGCCGCCAGCGGCTCGTCGGACCGCAGAAATTCCCTTGCCGCGTAAACGCCTCGCAATTCGCCCGCTTCGAGCAGCGCGATGCGCGTGCCCAGCTCCACCGCCTCGGCCACGTCGTGCGTGACGATCACCACCGTCTTGTGCAGCCGCTTTTGCAGGTCGGAGAATTCCTGCCGCACCTCCATCCGCGTCAGCGGGTCGAGCGCCCCGAAAGGCTCGTCCATCAGCAGGATCGGAGGATCGGCGGCCAGCGCCCGCGCCAGCCCCACGCGCTGCCGCTGCCCTCCCGAAAGCTCGTGCGGATAGCGCCCCAGGTAGGCGTATGAAGCGAGCCCCACCAGTGCCAGCAAATCTTCCGCGCGTCGGCGGGTCTGCGCGCGATCCCAGCCGTTCAGTCGCGGCGTCACGCTGACGTTCTGCTCCACCGTGTAATGCGGGAAAAGCCCGGTCTCCTGAATCACGTAGCCGATGTGCCGCCGCAGCTCAATCGCGTCCCAGTCGAGCGTGCTCCGGCCACCCACCCGCACTGCTCCCGCGCTCGGCTCCAGCAATCGATTGATCAGCTTCAGCGCCGTGGTTTTCCCGGCCCCGCTGCGGCCCAGCAGCACCATCGTCTCGCCGCGCTCGATCCGCAGATCGAGGTTATTGAGCAGCGTGTTGCCGTCCGGCAGGCGGTATTGCACGCTGCGAAATTCGATGACAGGTGTACTGCGGGGTTCGACGCTTGCGCCTGGAGCGGCCTCGGAGGAGTTCATCGCGCGTCCTGCCGAGGCTAACCCGCTCCCGCGCGCCCTGTCAAACCGGGTAAGCACACGCCAAAATCCGCCGCCAGCGTGGGTCCGCCCGGCCAATATTTTGGATCGCAGGTACCGCGTCTCCCGGGCGCTGTATCGGTCGTCATTCAGGAAACCGCGTTCTTGTAGGCCTGGTTCTAGTCCCCTGTACTTCAGGACAGTAGCCTTTTGCACCCCCACATTTGTTACCGTCGATCTGTGCCAATGTGCATGGACAAAAAACTCGGAAGAAGAACACCGGCGGAAACGCCGCGCCCGAAACGAGGTTTCAGTCGCGCGCACAGCCATGTCCGGTTCCAAGCTGCTCCTATCCCTGACCGAACCGCATTTCCGAATAGCGAAAGTGCTTCAACCTCGACAAGCCCCCATTCACGCGGATCGAACGTCTTTTATTCTCGAAATCGCGAATCCGGCGAGAATTCGCGCCCTGAGGGCGCAGCGCGATCGAACGAACTGCGACCCGAATCAGACCCGGCCATGCGGTTCGCGTGGGCCATTCTAATCGATACACTTTCGATTAGAATGCGTTGTAAGTCGTTGAAAACACGCGTCGAGGGCCGGGCCAAATCGATACACTTTGAGGGTAGATGCGGCGCGCATTTTTCGCTCGGAAATTTGGCCCTGCCGGCGAGAGCGATGCGCGGATTCGTGGGCGAAGCGAAGGCGATCGCGCCGAGGCACAAATGACAAATTCGCGGGCGATGGCGTGGGTGGCGTGGAGTTCGGGAAAGGATAGCGCCTGGGCGCTCGATGCGGTGCGTCGTAGCGGAGAGTTGCATGTAGCGGCCCTGCTGACCACCGTCAACCGCACGCACCAGCGCGTGGCCATGCACGCAGTTCGCGAATCGCTGCTCGAAGCGCAGGCGGCCGCCGCGGGACTGCCGCTCGTCAAAGTGCCGATCCCTTCGCCTTGCTCGAATGACGAATACGAGCGAGCCATGAGCGCCGCGATGATGCGCGCGCGAGCCGAAGGCGTGACGCACATGGTGTTCGGCGATCTATTTCTGGAAGATGTACGCCGCTACCGCGAGGAACATCTGGCGAAAAGCGGAATCACGCCTATTTTTCCGTTATGGGGTATTCCAACGCGGCAGCTTGCGGAGGAAATGATCGCCGGAGGATTGCGCGCGCGCCTGACGTGCATCGATCCGCGGAAACTCGGCCGCGCCTTCGCGGGGCGCGAATGGAACGCGGCGCTGCTGGCGGACTTGCCCGCGTCGGTGGACCCTTGCGGCGAAAACGGTGAATTTCACACTTTTGCGTGCGCCGGGCCGATGTTTCGCGCACCGATCAATGTGTGGTGCGGCGACATTGTGGAGCGGGACGGTTTCGTCTTTGCAGATCTGATTGCGGAGGCCGAATCGGCGGCAGAAATGCGGGCGGGCGTTTGATGCGCAATGGTTTCCCGTGCGCACGTCGGCGGGCGCGGCGCAACTCTTCGGCACAGGCGGTGTTTTATAATCGCGGAGGAAGCCCGGCCGCCCGCATCGAGGAGGTGCGACATGCGTAAGGCGTATGTTGTTCCGCTACTTGTTCTTGCTCTCGGGCTTTGCTTCACGGGTTTACCAAAACCAACATCGGCGCAAGTGGCAGTCGGAATTTCGGTGCGAATCGGGCCGCCGGCGCTGCCAGTCTATGCACAGCCTATTTGTCCCGGTCCGGACTACATTTGGATACCCGGCTACTGGGCGTGGGGACCGGACGGATATTATTGGGTTCCCGGGACATGGGTGCTGGCGCCGCAGCCAGGACTTTATTGGACGCCGGGATGGTGGGGCTACGACGCGGATGGCGATGATTACGTCTGGCATCCGGGATACTGGGGGCCGCACGTCGGATTTTATGGTGGCATCAACTACGGATTCGGATACTTCGGCGTTGGCTATGTCGGCGGCGAATGGCGCGGCGGCCATTTCTTTTACAACCGCGCGGTGACAAACGTGAACGTAACCGTCGTCCGCAACGTGTACGTCAACCGCACCGTGGTGCGCAACGTGTACGTCAACAATCGCGTGAGCTACAACGGCGGGCCGCACGGCATCAATGCCCGGCCAACTCCGGAGCAGCTGCGATGGGAGCGCGAACGGCATTTCGGTCCGACTCCAATGCAAGAACAGCACGTGAATCAGGCGCGAAGCAACCGTGCGCTGTATTATTCGGGCAACCACGGACGGCCGCCGATCGCGGCGACTCAGCGGCCAGCGGAGTTTTCGGGGCCGGGAGTGGTGAGGCCGGGAAACAACCGCAATCAGAATCAGTTCCATCCGCCCGCGGATCAAAACCGCCCGCGCGGAAATTACCAGCGTCCGCGAAACCAGCCGAACAATCAGCGGCCGGAAAATCGCAATTACAATCCTCCGCGGAATCAACCGCGTCCCGAAGTGCGGCCGCGCAACGAGCAGCCTCGCGGGAATCCGAGCGGCGAGCGAGGAGGACGCGGAAATCAAAACCGTGATGGTGGCGGGCGCGACGGCGGTGGACGCGACGGCGGACGCTAAATCGTAAATTCTCAAAATGGATTTCGGCCGAAGCGGCGGGGCCGCGCGTTTCGCCGTTTTTTTTGTCGCTGCGGATGGTCGAGCCGGCGGTGATGCACGTCACGCGCCAACGTGCGCCGCGGTGCTGGTTCCGGCGGAGGCCAATGGCATACACTGCGGTGCAGCGCGAGTTCCGCAAAAAGGCAGGGAAAATAGCTCGCACGTGATGCCGGCGAGCCGCGCCGTTGCGTCGGGGTGAACGCGTGAATCATATGTTCGCGGCGCTGCTTTTCGGCGGCATTTTTATCGCCATGCTGGTACTGACGCGGCTCGCGGTGGTGCATTTGGGGCGAGGCGGCGTGTTCGGTCTGGCTGCATTGATGGGCCTCAGCGACATCGATCCTTTCGTGCTCAGCCTGACGCAATCGGCGGGAACGATTGCGCCGTTCAGCATGGCCGCCTCGGCTATCGTGATCGCCGCGGCCAGCAACTACCTGGTGAAGGGCTGCTACGCGTTCGGATTCGCGGACCGCAAAACGGGCGTACAGATGTTTTGGCTGCTGCTGGGTTTTTCCATCCTCGGCTGTATGCCGTTGCTCTGGACTCTGTAGGTGCCACAACGGGCAGTCGTAGTGCGCCACTGTCCAGCGGCGAGTCCGATGCCCTATCAATTCGGTTTCTACAGACCGTTCCTGCCGCTGGGCGGCGAATTTTCTCGCAGCGCCTGCCACACTCCTCTGGAGATGGCCGGCTGCGCGCTCCAGCGAAAAAGCTGAAATTGTATGCGCTGGAAGGGGGATTGCAGTCCTGGAGCCAAGGCCGGACTGCCCCTCGAACCGGCAGTGCTCACCGGCCGGAGATGGGTTGACAACAGGTACGTTTCACCGAACGGAAATTTCAGGCAGCTTGCGCGACTGCGCCGGCCCGGCGCGCGTCATGCAGCTCCAGATCGATGATCGGTCCTTCCCGTCGGACGCATATTTTGGAAGGATCTGCCTCGCTGGGCAGCTTCAGTACGCGGACGACACAGTCGTTGCACGGCGCGGCTCCGATGGATGGAGGCCGGCCAAGAAGCACCAGCCGGTTCGGCTCAACGCAAACGTCGATTTCGCCAGTGCCGATCTGAGCGGAGTTAAACGAGATCAGCCAGCCATTCTGAAGTCTTAGCACTCCACAGCACAGAGGGAGTTCCACCTGTGCTTGGGCAAGTTGCCAGACCTCCGGGCCTTCTTCCCGCGTTTCAGCTCTGCGTTGAAAGATCGCCTCGGCGCGCTTGGCGATCAGCGCGGCGAGTATTTTCCAGCAATTCTCCGGTTCCAGGATTTTCACCTGAACCGCTGCAGTAGCTGGTGCGGGTGCTCCGAGCGGTCCCATGACTGCCTCCATTCTCAGCTACATTTCAGTCCAGCGGGGGGGCGAACGGATGCGACTTAGGTCACAATTCCGTGTGATGATGGGCACACGCGCCGGCAACCGAAGTGGCGTGTGAGCCTTGTCACAGTTGCGCGGGCGCGCTCCGGTTTATCGTGAAAGCCGGCGGAACATGGGGAATCGGGTAAGAGATGGCGAGTGATCCGAGCAACGGGGGCCTTTCAGAACAGTCCATTTCCGAAGCTCTCCGGGAGCTGGCACTGGACCTGCGCTCTTCGTTTCATCATTCGGCAGACAGGCTTTTTGAATGGCTCGACCCGGAGCTTTGGGAATCGACGCACAATCCATGGATCGTTTTGCGGACCGTCTCGCGGGAGCGGCTTCAGAACGTAACCCACGATCCTGAATTTCAGGCGTTGCTGACCGAGGTTCACCGCAGCCGTCGCGATTTAGAGCGAGCGAATGAATGGTTTCAAAAAGCACATGCAAATTCGGGAATCAAGAATATTGCGCTCTTTTCGATGGAGTTCATGCTCAGCGAGGCGCTGCCGATCTATTCGGGAGGGCTTGGAAACGTAGCCGGCGATCAACTGAAAGCGGCGAGCGACCTGGGCATTCCGGTGACGGGAATCGGGCTGCTCTATCAGCAGGGATACTTCCGCCAGGAGATCGGCGCGGATGGGCGACAGCAAGCCATCTATCCATATAACGATCCGGGGCAGCTGCCGATCACGCCTCTCCGGGAACCGAACGGCGAATGGCTGCGATTGTCGATCGACTTCCCGGGCGCGAAGCTTTGGTTGCGGACCTGGCAGGCGAAGGTTGGGCGGACGAAACTACTGCTACTGGACACCAACGACCCGGCAAACCTTCCCGCGTACCGCGGCATTGCCGGCGAACTTTATGGAGGCGACGCCGAGTTGCGGCTGAAGCAGGAGATCGTGCTGGGAATCGGCGGCTGGCGGCTGCTCGACCGGCTGGGCTGGAAGCCGGAGGTGTGCCATTTGAACGAAGGGCACGCGGCATTCGTTGTGCTGGAGCGGGCGCGTTCGCACATGGCGGCGAACCGCCAGCCATTCGAGCTGGCCCTGACGATCACGCGAGCGGGAAATCTTTTTACCACGCATACTCCCGTTGACGCCGGGTTTGACCGCTTTTCTCCGGACTTGATGGCCAAATACTTCAAGAATTTCGCGGAGAAGGAGTTGGGCATCGAGTTTCGCGACCTGCTGGCGCTGGGACGACGCGATCCAAACGATGCGTCGGAACCCTTCAACATGGCGTACCTGGCGATGCGCGGCAGCGGCGCGGCCAACGGCGTGAGCCGGCTGCACGGCGAAGTGAGCCGGAGGATTTTCCAGCCGCTATTTCCGCGATGGCCGCAGGCCGAGGTGCCGGTAACACATGTGACGAACGGCGTGCACATGCCGACATGGGACTCCGCGGAGGCGGACTGTCTATGGGAGGCGTGCTGCGGAAAGGGGCGCTGGCTCGGAGAGATGGAGAAGGTCGAAGAAAACTTGAGGACGGCAAGCGACGCGCGTCTGTGGCAACTGCGCGGTGACGGGTTGAAGGCGCTGGTCGAATACGTCCGAAAACACCACGTGCGGCAACTGGCGAGCCGCGGGGCTTCACCGGAAGCGCTGGCGCAGGCAGCGCAAGTCCTCGATGCCAACGTTCTCACGTTCGGATTCGCCCGCAGGTTTGCTACTTACAAGCGCCCGACTCTCCTATTGCACGATGCCGCTCGCCTGGCACGAATCCTTACGAATCCCGAGCGGCCGGTGCAACTCGTGGTCGCCGGCAAGGCGCATCCAAACGACTTTGCCGGGCAGGCGATGGTGCAGGAGTGGGTGCAGTTCGTGCAGCGGCCGGACGTGCGGCCGCGGGCCGTGTTTCTGAGCGATTACGATGTGCTCATGGCCGAGCATCTGGTTCAGGGAGTGGATGTGTGGATCAATACTCCGCGGCGTCCATGGGAAGCCAGCGGGACAAGCGGAATGAAAGTGCTGGTGAACGGCGGACTGAACGTCTCCGAGTTGGACGGCTGGTGGGCTGAGGCCTATTCGCCGGAAGTCGGCTGGGCGATCGGCGACGGGAAGGAACACGACAACGATCCGGCATGGGATGCAGCCGAAGCGAACGCCCTCTACGATTTGATCGAACAGCAGATTGCGCCGGAGTTTTACAACCGCGACGAACACGGCATCCCGCGCGCGTGGGTGAGGCGAATGCGTGAAAGCATGGCGCGATTGACTCCGGCATTTTCCAGCAACCGCGTGGTGCGCGAATACATGGAAAAGCATTACTTGCCGGCGGCGGCGGCGCTTCAGGAGCGCGCAAGCAATCAAGGCGCGCGCGGAGCGGAATTGCTGAAATGGCAGCATGAACTGGCACGATCGTGGTCCTCCGTCAGAATCGGCGCGGCAACGCTGCAGAGAATGGACCCATTCGATCTGTTTCAGGTGCAGGTGTTTTTCGGCGACGTCAATCCAGATGCCGTGCGAGTGGAGCTCTTTGCCGAAGGGATCGACGGCAGCGGGCCGGTCAGGCACGTCATGCAGCGCGGCGAGCGGCTGCTCGGCTCCGTCAATGGATTTTCGTACTCGCTGAAGCTGCCGCAAACGCGGCTGGCGGCGGATTACACGCCGCGAGTGGTGCCGAACATGCCGGGAGCGTTTATACCGCTCGAGGCGCCATACATCTGCTGGATGGACGCGCCGTCATGGCGGGGAGAGGTGGAGAGCAAGCCCCAAGCGGCCACTCATGCAGCGGCGTGAAAGGCCGCAAGCAACTAACGAAGTCCGTCGTACACCACGCGCCCGCCGACGACGGTGAGCACGGATTTGATTTGCTTGATTCCCTCGTCGGAGACCTTTTGCGGATCGAAGTAGTTGTCGTTCAGAACGACCAGATCGCCGAGCTTGCCTGATTCGATCGAGCCCAGCTCGTTGCCCTCGTGAAAGAACCAGCCGTTATCGGCTGTGTACATGCGCAGCGCCTGCTCGCGAGTCACCTGCTCGCCGGGATTGATGAGCGCGCCGGTGCAGTCTTTTCCGGTCACCATGTAATAGATCTCGTACCACGGATCGAGGATCGAAATATCGCCGGCATCCGATCCGGCGCCCACGTGAATGCCGCTCTCGAGCAGGGTGCGATAAGGAGGCCCGGCCGGCTGTCCCGCCGGGGTGCCCTGCGCTCCTTGCAGATACTTCCAGCCGTGCAGCGCCATGCCCACGCCGATGGCTTTCATCGCCTGAATGGTTTGCGGATCGATCTGCGGCACGTGCGCGATGGACCAATGCAGGCTGGCGATCGGCGTCACCGCGTTCACTTTTTCGTAGGTCTGCGCGGTGAATTGCACTTCCGCGAGAGAAAGCGTGTGCTGTTGATAGGTCCAACCGTGCTTGGCCACCAGTTGCAGGGCCGCTTCGTAGTTCGCGGGATGCTGGCCGCCGGCAAAATTAGAAAACCAAGGGCTGGCAAATTCGCCGATTCCGGAAACGCGCAGCATATTGTCGCCGAAATCCGGAAACAAGTTGAGCAGGCGCTGGGTCAAGAGCGGCAGCGCCATGGTTTTATCCATCGAGATCATGAACAGCCGCACGCGCTCGTTCAGTTTGTGCTGGTGATCGAGCGCCAGAATTTGCTGGTAAACGGTCCACGGATTGGCGCTGGCGATGCCGGGAAAGGTGAAGTCGTCCTGCAGATCGGGGCTGCCCGGATCGGCGAAAACGCCCATATCGACGCTGGTCGTGAGGCCGTAACGAAGTACGTACGATTGCGCGTATTCGGCGCTGCGAATTTTATCTTCGAGCGTCTGCATTTGGCGCAGAGCAGCGAGCGCGGCATTGGCCGCGGGTCCCGCGAGCGCGCCGTTGGCGCCGACGGCGATTCCTTTACTCTCGAAAAATTTCTTGCCGAGGGTGTTGGTAACGGCGGGGCCGAACGTGGCGAAGAAGACCGGGTGATCGGGAACGGCGGCGTCCAATTCGGCAAGCGTCGGCAGACGATTCTCCTTGAAGAGGCGCGGCGTCCAGTCGCCGATCGCGGTCACCCACGCGCCCGCAGGAACGGTTTTGGCGCGATCCTTCAGCATCGACATGGCTTCGGGAATACTGGTGGCGGTTTCGACCATCACGTCGTACCCCGGACGCTGGCTGAACAGCACGAAATGGTTGTGATCGTCGATGAGGCCGGGCACAACGGTGCGGCCGTGCAGATTGATCGTCCTGGTGCACGGATCGAGCTTGTGTTTCCCCACTGGTCCAACGTAGGCGATGCGGCCCTCTTGAATTGTCACTTCGTTAACCACGCGGTTCTGCGCGTCCATCGTGTGAATGTTGCCGTTCACCAGGCGCAGGTCGCGCGACCACGAGCAGGCATCTTGGGCCACGGCCGGCACAGCCATCGCCAGCACGGCGATCATCAGGAACGCTGAAATTCGCATTTCATATCACCTCGAAATCGAAGTCGCGGCGCCGCGTTTTTATTGCGCGCGCCGAGCCGCGCTCTTGCCCAGCAAACTGTCTTTGAGTTCCTTCGCGATCCACACCGGCCCGACGAGAAAATAAATCACGCCCTGAAAAAAGGCGGGCTTGTTGCCCTCGATCCGATGGCCCAGTAACAGCAGCACCCATCCGCCCACGAACAGCGCCGCGCCGACTCGCCAGAAAGTCAGGCACAACAGGACGATACCGGCGAGGATCACCGGAATTCCGATCCCGTGCAGCAGTTTGTTCCAGGGATTCGCGTGCTCGTGATCGTACTGCGCCATGTACTCTGAGAAGGTAGTCATCAGGCGCTCCTTGGCGCCCGATTGTATCCCTACCGCGGTCGATTTTCCTCAACAGGCGCGTTTTTTCCTTTGACGGCGCCAACGCTCTTTGCCATGATCTTGGCCGAAGTGTAAATTCCCTGAGGGCAGCGGCATCTCGATCCGCATTTCCATTTTGGCGTCGGGCAGCACGGGCAACTCGACGTTGCTCGAGACGGAACACACCACTCTCCTCATCGACGCCGGCCTCGGCAAGAAAGAATTGACGCGGCGGTTCGCCGCTCTAGGGCGCGCGCTTCCCGAGCGCGTGGACGCCATCCTCGTCACGCACGAGCATTCCGACCATTCCTACGCCGCCGCGCAACTGGCGCGCCATTGGAATTGCGCCACCTATCTCACCGAGCCGACGCACCGCGGAATTGTGAACCTGTACGCGGAGGACCCTGAAAATCCCGGGAAGAAGGCGACGTTCGATTGCGTCGAATACATTGACGCGGGCGAACACTTCGAAATTGGCGATGTGGAAATCAACGCGTTCCGCATTCCGCACGACGCCGCCGATCCGGTTGGTTTCGCCTTCCGCGCCCAGGGAATGAAGGTTGCGGTCAGCACCGATCTCGGCTATTTGCCGGAGCACGTAAAACAGCATCTGCGCGAAGCCGATTTCCTGATGCTCGAATCAAACCACGATCTCGAAATGCTCAAGGTCGGCCCGTACCCGTGGCCCATCAAGCAGCGCGTGATGAGCCGCACCGGGCATCTATCGAACCACGTGGTCAGCGAATTTCTCTCCGATTCCGAGGTGTTCGACGCGCGGCCGCGCCATCTCGTTCTTGCGCATCTTTCCGAGCAGAATAACCATCCCGATATCGCGCGGCTTTCCGCCGAACAGGCGCTCGCCGCGCGCGCTGTCGATTTTGCCTTCCGCGGCTCGCTGCACGTGGCTTCCCAGCGCTCCCCGATCGGACCTTTCGAACTGTAAACGCCCGGCTAGAAATTCTGGTGTCGGCAGGGTTCATTCACTGACGCGATCCCTACTCCGCGCCTGATTTTCTCGCCCCCCGCGAATCCGGGGCTACTTGGGGTTCGCTGTAAGGCCGCCGCCGCGCCCACCACCAGTTTGCGGTTGCGATTCCAGCGGTAACGAGCATCAGCAGGGCCTCGCGCGCGTCCATCTGCGCAAGCAGCACCAATGAAAATCCAACCCCGATCGCCGCCCAAAGCGGGCCCCACGGAATCCGCAGCGCATCCGCCTCCGGCCGGTTGCGCCGCAGCCGAATCAGCGTGGCACACACACCGGCGTAATAAATCGCCGACGCTCCCACGGCAATCGCCAGCGCCCACAAGAAGGTGCCCGTGAGCGCCAGCGCCCAAAGCAGCGCTCCGAAGGCCACGATTGCGATTCCCGGCGTGCGGAATCGCGGATGCAATCGCCCGAGCCATTCCGGGCCGTCGCCATTTTCCGCAAAGCCACTGGCCAGCCGCGGCGCATTCAGAATGGCGGCTGAAATGTATCCGTACGTCGAAAGCATCACGGCGATGGCGATGAACGTTGCCGCGCCGGGCCCGAGGAGAGCCGCTGCTACTTCTCCGAGCGGACGATCGGTGGCGCGCGTGCCGATGGTCGCCACGGTGACGAACTGCAACAGCGTGTACACCGCCATGCACGCGATCAGCCCAACGAAAATTGCGAACGGCACGCTTTTCCGCGGATCTTTCACCTCGCCCGCCGGCACCACGGCGTCCTCGAATCCCTGATACGCGAAACTTACCAGCAGCAGCGATTCTGCCCACGTTCTCCAGCCCGGCGCCGTCATTTCCGCCGGATGAATCAGTTGCGCGGAATGACCGAAGCTCCAGAGACCCAGCGCGATCAGAATGGCAAGCGGCGCGAGCTTCGCCACCGTCAGCGCGCTGCTTACGTTCGCGCCCGCCCGCGCGCCGCGATAGTTTGCCGCCACGGGAATCGCGATCAACCCGATCAGCACCGCCGCACGAACCCAACCGTGCGCTGTCTGCGGAAATATTCCGGCAAGATAGGACACAAAAAGATTCGCGCTCGCCGCGCCGCCGCCCAAAATCGAAAGCAGCCAGAACCATCCGATCTGCAGTCCCGCGAACCTTCCAAACGCGGTTCGCACGTACAGATACGATCCTCCGGGCTGCGTGAATTGCGACGCTACCTCCGCGTAGCAAGCCATGATGGTCGCCATCGCCAGGCCTGCCGCGATCATCGCCAGCGGGCTCGCCCGCCCGAGCCGCCGGGTCAGTTCCGCGGGGATCCCGAAAATGCCGCTGCCGATGATGCAGTTGATCACCAGCCCGGCCAGCGCCCAGCGCCCGATGGTCCGCACGAATTCCAAGGACACGCCTCGATCTGCGCACGCAGCAGCGGCGCTGAGCTTAGCATTCTTCTGCGTTTGAACTTGCAGCCGCTGCAGGGCGTGGGAGGCAGAACACGGACTCGCCACGGTAGGCGGTGGGTAACGTGGCGGCTAGCGCCCGAGCCGGATGGATTGTCCTACTGGGGGTTGTAGAGGTCCGCCTTGGCTGCTTTGCGGAAGGCGAGGCGACTGTCTTTGCGCGTGTAGAACATGTGTCCGCCGGGAAATTCGTGAATCTGGATGCGTTTGCGCAGCGCATCGGGCATCTGATTGACGCTCAGAATCGACCCCATGAATGGGCAGGAAAGATCGTTCCAACCATGGCCGATAAATACTTTCAGGCCCGGATCGGCCGCGACCGCTTGGCGAAGTTCCGTCACCGATCCGCTGCGCAGGCTCTTGTCATCGCTCCATGCTTTGTTCACATCGTAGGAAAGCGTGTGGTACGGCGCGTCCGTCTTCCAGCCGACCACGTTCGTGACGAAGTTGACCATGGCCTCCGTGGTGGGCGCAATGATCGCTGCCAGGATCGGATCGTTGGCGCGCTGTTCGGGCGCCCACGGAAAGGGATCCAGCATGGTCACGTTGGAATCGTATATAGATCCGATCTTGCCTTGCTCGCGCCGCACCTCGCGCAGGTACGATCCGGTCTCCAGCCGCCCGCCCGACTGCTTAACGTACGTTGGATCGAGCCCCGTCAGTTGTGTCACTTTCTCGATCATGGCCTGCTGCAACGCGGGATTGGAAGTGCCGGCAATCAGCGCGACAGCGTACGGCCCTTCGTCATACGCGATCACCGGCTGCATCGCTTCCGGCGTCAGCTTGCCTTCGCGTTCCAGGTGCGCCGCCACGATGGGCGGCAGCGTGATCATCCATGGAATGGGAGAATAGATGTATCCGTTGTTCTCGTCCGTGGGATTCAGGTAAGGCGACACCAGAATCAGGCCGTTGATGCCCACGCCGAGCTGCGATTGCAGGTAATACGTCAGGCGCGGACCGCGAAAGCCGCCGTAGCTTTCGCCGATGATGTATTTCGGCGAGGTCATGCGGCCGTTCTGCACCAGCCACTTATAGATGACCGTCGAGAGGTAGTGAATGTCGGGAACGGTGCTGTAGAAAAGCTTTTTGGCGTCCGCTTCGGATACGAGCGAGCGGCTGTACCCCGTACCCACCGGGTCGATGAACACCAGATCGGTAAAATCCAGCCACGTGCCCTGGTTATCGCTCATCACCACCCGGCCGGAGGCGCTATCGCCCTCGTTGCCGATGCCGTCCAAGTGCTTCGGGCCGATGGCGCCAAAGTTTAAAAATACGGACGACGCGCCCGGGCCGCCATTGAAAGCAAAGGTGACCGGGCGATCCTTTCCGGGCACCACGTAACTCGTGTACACCACGTTGCCCGCGATCTTTCCCTCGGAGTCGCGCACGTTGATCGTGCCGACCGTGACGTTGTAGCGCAGTGTCTGCCCATCGAGCACCATCGATTGCTCGATGGTTTTGTTCGCGGGCAGCGGGGGCAGTTCGTTTTGCGCCGGTTTCTTGGCGGCGTCGGCGGATTTTTCGGATGCTTTGGCAGCAGTCGCTTGGTCGGCGGCTTGCCGGCTGTCTTGGTCCTGCGAGAACGCCGGCAGAGCGGCGCAAAGAATCATCACACAGAGAAGACTCCAACCGAGCAAGGGCCAGTGCCGGCCGATGGAAGAGGTGGCGATTTTCATGACAGTAACACTATAGCAAGCCACCTTGGGCGTAAAGCCGGGAACGAAGGGCACTGCGTGCCCGGAGGCTCTTTTGCACGTGAGAATTTTGGCCTTTCGCCATCGAGCCCGCAGCGCCGCAACGCCGCAGCTGCACTGATCCGTTACCCATAAAGTCGGGTATCATGGAGCCGGAACCCCATTTTCAGCAAGCCCCATTCAGGGAGCCGAACTTGATTTCACGTTACACGCGTCCGGAAATGGGCCGCGTCTGGAGCGAAGAGAACAAATTCCAGAAGTGGCTGGATGTGGAGCTTGCCGCTACCGAAACTCTGGCCGAAGCGGGAATCGTGCCGCGCGCCGCCGCGGCCAAGTTGCGCGAACGGGCGCGCATCGACGTGGCGCGCATCAACGAGATTGAAGCCAAAGTCCGCCACGACGTGATCGCCTTCACCATCGCCGTGCAGGAAACGGTCGGCGATCCCGAGGCGGCGCGCTGGCTGCACTACGGGCTCACCTCCAACGACGTTGTCGATACCGCGCAAGCGCTGCTCATCCGCGATGCTTCGCGCCTGATCGAAAAAGGTCTCGCGCACTACGGGCAGGTTCTCGAAAGGCGGGCGTGGGAATTCAAGGACACGCCGGAAATCGGCCGCACCCACGGCATTCACGCCGAGCCGATTACCTTCGGGCTGAAAATCGCCAACTGGTACGCCGAAAATCACCGCGATTACGAACGCTTCGCCACGGCCGCGTACGCCATGGCCGTGGGAAAAATTTCGGGCGCCGTGGGCACGTGCACGCATCTGGGTCCGGAAGTTGAGCAAAAAATCTGCGCCAAGCTGGGTCTGGCCGCCGCGCCCATCACTTCGCAAGTTCTCGAACGAGACCGCCACGCGCAATACGTCAGCGCGCTCGCGATTATTGCCGCGTCGCTGGAACGCGTCGCGCTCGAAATCCGTCACCTGCAGCGCACCGAAGTCCGCGAGGTGGAGGAGCCGTTCGGGGGAGAGCAGCGCGGCAGCTCCGCCATGCCACACAAGCGCAACCCCGTTTCCAGCGAGCAGATTTGCGGCCTGGCGCGCGTGCTTCGCGCCAATGCCGTTGCGGCGGTCGAGAATGTCGCCCTGTGGCACGAGCGCGACATTTCGCACAGCTCCGTCGAGCGCGTGATCCTGCCCGATTCCACGATTCTGGTCGATTACATGCTGGATCGCACCGCTTGGATTGTGGAGCACATGAAGGTATTTCCGCAGCGCATGTTGCGCAATCTCCACGCCACGCAGGGCCTCGTCTTCTCAGGGCAACTGTTGCAGGATTTGGTCGAGCATGGCGCGCCGCGCGAGGACGCCTACAAGTGGGTGCAATCGCACGCCATGGCCGCCTGGGAATCAGAATCGAGTTTTCAGGAACGCATCACCGCCGACCCGAACGTCCGCAAGTTCCTGGACGACAAAGCTCTCGCCCACACGTTCGATCTGCACCGGCAACTGCGCGCCGTGGACGCGATTTTCGCGCGCGTCTTCGGCGCGAAAAAATCCGCCGCGCAGTAGCTCGATGGTCGGGGAATCGCGGAGGGGCACTTGCCGCGCCAGTGCGCGGCGTGACAAAACGAATCGCGCCAGCTATTGCACGCGCTGGATGTAGCGGCCCTCGGAGGTATCCACCCTGATTTTGTCGCCTTCGCCCACGAACGGCGGCACGTTGACCACCAGCCCCGTCTCCAGTTTCGCGGGCTTCATCACCGCGCTGGCCGTGGCTTTCTGGATGCTGGGCTCGGTTTCGACTACCGTCAGATCGACCGTATCCGGCAGCAGCACGCCGATCGCTTTGCCGTCATAATACTCGATTTTTACCGGCATATTGGGAATCAAATAGTCCTTCGAATCGCCGACGGTCTCGTCATTCAGGGTTATCTGCTCGTAATTTTCCGTGTTCATGAAGTGATGGCCTTCGGCGTCGCTGTAGAGGTATTCGAACTCCACCTCATCCACGGTCACTTTCTCGATGAAATCCTCGGCGCGAAACCGGTAATCGATCATCGCGCCGGTGCGCAGATTGCGCATGCGCGTCTGCATGGCCGCGCGCTTGTTGCCCGGCGTACGATGGTCCACGTTGTAGACCATGTGCAGATCGCCTTCGTGCTTGATGATCATCCCCGAACGCAAGAGTGTCGCCTTGATGCTCATGGCCTGCTCTCCTGATTTGCTTCATGGAATTTCCCCGCCGGGGGAAATTTAACCGGGAGGGTACGCACCCGCCGCCGTCTCCATCCGTGCGCTTGCGCGCCCGGACTGAAAAGGAAATTATAGCGGCCCGCGCTACGAGCGGTCAAACCGTCTCGGTCGAGCCGTCGTTAGAGTTCTTCGTCGTCCCATCGCTTGGTCCGTGTAATTTTCAGGGCAATCCGAAATGCGCGCGAGCGCACGTCGGCGAGGACGGCCCGGCGGGCGGCGAGGGGCAGGGTCGCCGGGTCGATCACTCCCGCCAGTTCCCGAGGAAAATGCTTCACGAAAATGGCCGCTAGGTGCGCCGTCGCATAGGGAATCGGAGTGGTGATAAGGCCGCGCTGTCGAATCTGATAGAGCGTGGGGAAAGCCGCGTCCCAGCGGATCGTCAGTTGCTGTTCGCCTTTCACGCCGCGCACCAGCACCGCGGCGGCGAAGCGGGCGTTCTCGAGTACGCCCCGCCGAATCAGTTTTGCCACCGCGCGCGGAGTCATCGTCTCCGGGAAACGGGTTCGCGGAATGCCGCGCGATTTGCTCAAACGTCCCTGCCGGTACCAGCGGCGTAGCCGCTCGAAATCGTTCCCGCCGATTTTCGCATCCACGTCGCGCACGGGCAGCGCGTAGGGAAGCATGCAGACTTCGTCTTGCGCCGCGAGATATACGGGAACTTGGCCGATGGGAGGAGGAAATCGAAAAAGCTCGCGCTCGGCGAATCTTTTGGCGAGGTGAAATCGTCCGTTGCGGTACACACGCGGCCGCGAGACCGCTTCGTCGTACGCTACCTCGGCCGACCACGTCGAAATCGGATCGCGGCTCTCCGTGCTCTCGTACAACCGGATGTGCACCGATTCCACGACGTCCACCAGTTCCGAGCCGCGCTGCGCCAGCAGGTTGGTGAGGCCCGGCGCCACGCCCGCGCAGATCAGGGCCACCCGTCTTTTAGCCACGAAGCGGTCGTGAAACTGAAACTGCTCGGGCCGGAACGGATTTTTCGTCAGATGCGAATTCAAATCAAGGTAATGGGCCTTCAGCCGCAGGGCGGCGCGCAGGATAATCTGGTTGTACACCGCTGGCGAGGCGTTGACGATCAAGTTCGCGCCGCGGCCGGCCCGCACAATCGACCAGATGTTGCGGGCGTTGGCCTCGACTACCTCGATTTCGCTTTTTTTGCCGAGGAAGCGCCGCGCCCGCTCCACGTCGCGGTCGCCGCACCAGACGGAATGACCCTGGCGGGCCAGCAATTGTGCGAGCAGCGAACCCGTGCCGCCGGCTCCCAGGACGAAAATGCGCATCGGGACGCAACTGTATCACACTGCGTTGTTTGCGCCACACCGGCGAACCAAAGGTGTGCGCAAGCAAACCGCGTCGACCGCCAGGAGCGGGTTGGTTGACAACCCGCAAATGCGGCGCGTATCATTTGTCTCGGTAGAGCGCCTTACACGGGCGCACTATCCTCTTCATTGCTTCATCCCCCGAGCAGGATGGAGTGACCGAGGTGGCATCCTCGGCAAGCAGGGTACGCATCCGTACGGAGGCCATTCTTCATGTCACCCGAGCAGAGTCCTAACGCCCAAGTTTCTTCGGCCGATTCCGGCGCCGAGCAGCCAACGTCCGCGGCCCCTCAGTCCGGACCTGGCGGCACTCAGAGCGCAGCGGGTGCTGCCACCGCCCTGGCTCGCGAAGTCGAACCCGTTCCTGCCGTAACCAAGGCTTCCATGGACTCTGCTCCCGCCGAATCCGCACCCGCCCCGGCGGAAGCAACTGCTGGCGGCGGATCTGTGAGTGAGAATCACGCTGCACCATCCGCTGCGGAAGCCGGATCGCGAGAGCATTCCGCCGAAACGCAATCGGAAGCTGCCGAGCTGGCGGAATCGATGGATCGCATGCTGGATCAGTTTCCGGCCGCTGAGGCCGTCGCCGAAGGCGAGATCTTCGATGGGCATGTTTTGGCCGTCACGGATGCGGGCGTAATCGTCGATGTCGGCGGAAAATTCGAAGGCCTCGTTCCGGCGCAGGAATTTCTCGATTCCGGCGCGCCGATCGAGTTCGGCCCGGGACAGACGATCGAAGTGGAGCGGCTGCACGAACAGAAAGACGGCTATGTGCTGCTTTCGCATGCGCGCGCGCACCGGCGCCGTTCCTGGGAACGCATCGAAAAGGCTTCGCGCGAGCATACGAATCTGACCGGCAAGGTGGTCGAGCGGATCAAAGGCGGTTTGGTGGTGGATATTGGCGTCCGGGCGTTTCTGCCGGCATCGCAGATCGAGCTGAAGCCGGTTCACGATCTCGAGGCCTGGAAAGACCGCGAAATCGAGGTCCGCGTTTTGAAGCTGAACCGCAAACGCGGGAACGTGGTGGTAAGCCGCCGCGTAATTCTGGAAGACGAACTGAAAGCCAAGCGCGAAGCACTCGCCGCCACTCTGACCGAGGGCTCGATCGTGACCGGCCGCGTGAAGAACATCACGGATTACGGCATATTCGTCGATTTGGGCGGAATGGACGGCTTGCTGCACGTGAGCGATCTCGTGTGGGGCCGGGTGCCGCATCCTTCCAAGGTCGTACAACCGGGCGAAGAGATTCAGGTGCAGGTGTTGAAGTTCGATAAGGAAAAGCAGCGCATTTCCCTTGGCCGCAAGCAGCTTCTTCCCGACCCGTGGGCCACGGTACCGGAGCGTTTCAGCGTAGGCACGCGCGCCACCGGAAAAGTCGTGGGGGTCACGGACTACGGCGCGTTCGTGCAGATCGAGCCGGGAGTCGAAGGCCTCGTGCACGTGAGCGAAATGACCTGGTCGAAGCACGCCAAGCATCCGTCGAAAATCGTCAAGGTCGGCGATGAAGTCGAGGTGGTTGTGCTCGAGATGAAGCCCGAGCAGCGCCGCATTTCGCTCGGCCTCAAGCAAACGCTGCCCGATCCGTGGGAAGCGGTGGCCGAGAAATATCCGGCCGGAACGCTCGTCACGGGCCGCGTCCGGAATCTTGCCGATTTCGGCGCGTTCGTGGAGATCGAAGAAGGCATCGAGGGCCTGATCCATATCAGCGACATGAGCTGGACCGAGCGCGTCAAGCATCCCAGCGAGAAAGTGAAGAAGGGCGAAACGATCGAAGCGCGCGTGCTGAAAGTGGACACCCAGAACCGGCGCTTGTCGCTCGGAATGAAGCAGGTGAACGACATCTGGGCCAAATGGTTCGGCGAGCACAAGCCGGGCGAAGTGGTTCGCGGCAAAGTGGTGCGCACGGCGGAATTCGGCGCGTTTGTCGAATTATCCGAGGGCATCGAGGGTTTGTGCCACATTTCGGAAATCGAGGAGCGGCGCTCGAAGGGGGAGCGCGACAAATCCAAGCTGTCGCGCGAGCAGCGCGTCACGTCGGTACTGACCGCCGGACAAGAGTACGATTTCAAGATCTTGAAGATCGAGCCCGAGCAACGCAAGATCAGCCTGAGCTATCGCGCCGCGCAGAAACAGGCGGAGCGCCAGGAGATGGAAACGTTCCGATCGTCGCGTTCTTCGCCGAGCGCCACGATCGGCGACGCAATCCTGGCCAAACGCCAGGCTTTTTGATTTCCAGCACGGCGGTTGTGTCGCGGCTCGCAGTTCGTCATAAGAGTTGCATTTCGCTTGCTGTGGAATAATGATAGTTCACGGATGGTGCTGCATTCCGCCCTGGCGCGCAAACGGCCCAGTACTCAACCTAATGGCAGAGGAGGCTCTCCACCGATGGCAGAGGTCGCGGGAGCACAAGAAAACCCAAACCACACAATGACCAAAGCGGACCTCGTGGGCGAGGTCGAGCGCGTGGCGGAATTGTCTCGCAAGGAAGCGGAAGCGGCTGTCGAGACGATCTTCGACAGCATCATCGCCGCGCTGCAGGCCGACGACAAGATTGAAATCCGTGGATTCGGCAGCTTCCGCACGCGCGAGCGCCGCGGGCGCACCGGGCGTAATCCGAAAACCGGCGAAAAGGTGGACGTGCCGGCGAAAAAGATTCCTTTCTTCAAGCCCAGCAAGGAACTGAAGGACTACGTCAACAACCCTCAGACGGAGGGCTCGTCCGCGTCCTCCGGCGCACAGAGCTAGGACGGATGGATTATCTTTGGACGCCCTGGCGCTATCGCTACATCGCCAGCGCTTCAAAAGATGATCGCTGCATTTTCTGCGATGCCCTGGCCGCGGATGACGACGCTCGCACGCTGGTGGTTTTTCGCGGCGAGAAGAATTTCATCATTCTGAACCGGTATCCCTACACCAGCGGCCACGTGATGGTCGTTCCCTTTGCGCATGTCGCCGATCTCACCGCCGCCGATCCGGAGGTGCTCGCGGAAATGATGCGCCTCGCGCAGCGCGTCCAGGGCGCGCTGGCGCGCCTGTATCGCCCGGAAGGATATAATTTGGGCATGAACCTCGGCCGCGCCGCCGGCGCAGGTATCACCGGGCATCTGCATCTGCACGTGCTGCCGCGGTGGGCGGGCGACGCGAATTTCATGACCGTCACCGGCGAGACGCGCGTGGAGCCGGAAGAGCTTTCTACCACGTATGAAAAGTTGCGCCGCGAACTGAACTGAAGGCGGCCGGGTCGCCGCAATCCTGCGCCCTGCTGCCGCGAGGAGCTTCGTCGTAATGCCAACTCCATCTCGCGCCATCCGGCGATCCGGCACCCTTGACGAAGCCAAAAGACGAAATTCTAGGGAGGGAGGCGAATCGCTGCTGGTTTCGCCCTTCCGCCGCTACCCAGAAAAGACACAGCCGCCGTATCTCTATCCGTCTTACAAAGCGACCGTGCGGCGCGCGCCGCAAAAGCCGCTGATTATTATCCCGCACACGCTTTCCGAAGTGACCGGTCCCGTCTTCGGCCATGGTGATATCGCGGAGAACGACAACGATCTGACGCGCCAACACGCCGGCGAGCCGCTCGGCGAGCGCATCACGGTTTCCGGCCAGGTTATTGACGATAGCGGACGGCCTGTGCCGAACACACTGATCGAGATCTGGCAGTGCAACGCCGCCGGCCGCTACGCGCACCGCATCGACCAGCATGCCGCGCCGCTCGACCCAAATTTCACCGGCGCCGGCCGCACGCTCACCGATGCGCAAGGGCGCTACCTGTTCACCACGATCAAGCCGGGGCCATATCCCTGGAACAATCACCCGAACGCATGGCGGCCCGCGCACATTCATTTTTCGCTTTTCGGCACGGCGTTCGCCTCGCGGCTCGTCACGCAAATGTATTTTCCCGGCGATCCGCTTCTTCCGTTTGATCCGATTCTGAATTCCATTCCTGACGAAAAAGCGCGCCAGCGGCTGATTTCCAAGTTCGATTTGACTTTAACCAAACCCGATTGGTCGCTTGGTTTTCGGTTTGACATCGTTCTGCGCGGGCCGCGGGAGACTCCCTTTGAAAACAGGAAATAATCGCGAGAGAGATCTTGTTCCCACGCCTTCGCAAACCGTCGGCCCGTATTTCCAGATCGGCATGAGCGGTTCGCGGGAAATTCCGCGCATTGCGGGCGCCGACGCGCGCGGGGAGCGGGTGAAACTCGTGTGCACGGTGTTCGACCGCGATGGCGCCCGTCTCGATGACGCTATGATCGAAATCTGGCAGGCCAATGCCGACGGCAAGTACAATCATCCCGCGGACAGGAGGCCGATGCCTGTTGATCCTGCTTTCCTTGGGTTCGGCCGCGTTTCGTCAAATAGCGAAGGCATCTGCGTATTCGAAACGATCAAGCCCGGCCGCGTGCCGGGGCCCGGCAATGTTTTGCAAGCGCCGCACCTGGAGGTTTCCGTCCTGGCGCGCGGCGTGTTGAAACGCTTGGCCACGCGAATTTATTTCGCGGGCGATCCGGCAAACGACGAGGATCCTGTGCTTGCGCTCGTTCCTAAATCGCGCCGCCACACGCTGATGGCGCAGCCTATCGCTTCGCCAAGGGGAGGCGAACCCGGCGCGTGGCGTTTCGATGTTCACCTGAGTGGCAGCCGCGAAACTGTTTTCTTCGATGTGTGACTGCCCCGCGCGGCGGCGAATCTAAGCCGCGCGCGAATTCAGACGCATTGCGCGCGATGACAGGAGACTTGACGTGCCGCCGCGGCTGATCGACAGCCTGACCACCACAGCGCCTCTCGCCGAAATATTCTCCGACGAGTCCATACTGCAAGCCCTGCTTGATTTTGAAGCGGCGCTGGCGCGAGCCGAGGAGCGCGCGGGCGTAATTCCGCGAGGCGCGGCTCAGGCGATTGAGTCAGCCGCGGTGGCCACGAACTTCGATTGCGCTCCTCTGGCTGCCGAATTTTTGCGCGCCGGCACGCCCGGCATCCCGATGGTTCAAGCGCTCACCGCGAAGGTGCGCGCCGCCCATGCGGAGGCGGCGCGGTTCGTCCACTGGGGCGCCACCAGCCAGGACGCCGCGGATACCGCGCTGGTGCTGTTGCTGAAGCGCGTCCGGCCGGTGTTTGCCGCCGATCTTGCGCGCCTCGAAAAAGCTCTCGCAGCGCTTTCCGAAAAGCACCGCAATTCCGTGATGCTGGGCCGGACTCTCTTGCAAGCTGCGCCGCCGGTCACGTTTGGGCTGAAAGCGGCCGGGTGGCTCGCGGCGGTTCGCCGCTGCCGCATGCGCCTTGAATCCGCGTTCACCGAATCGCTCATCCTGCAGTTCGGCGGTGCGAGTGGCACGCTCGCCGCGCTCGGAGACAAGGGTCTCGAAGTCGGGCACGCGATGGCGCGGGACCTTGGGCTGGCATTTCCCGACGCGCCGTGGCACGCGCATCGCGACCGCCTCGCCGCGCTGCTTGCCGCCAGCGGCGTGCTCACTGGCTGCTTGGCGAAGATGGCGCGCGATCTCGCGCTGCTGATGCAGGGCGAAGTGGCCGAGATTGCGGAACCCGTTGGCGCTGGCCGCGGCGGCTCATCCACGATGCCGCAAAAGCGAAACCCAATCGCATCCGCCGTGGCGCTCGCGGCAGCCACTCGCGTGCCGGGGTTGGTGGCCTCGTTTTTAACCGGCATGATTCAGGAGCACGAACGCGGCGTGGGCGGCTGGCAAGCCGAATGGCGCACGGTTGCGGAAGTGATGCAGGCCACCGGCTTGGCGCTTGCCTCGATGGCCGAAGTCGCGGAGGGTTTGGACGTGAACGTCGCACAGATGCGCGAAAATATCGCCGCGACGAAGGGAGCGGTGTTCGCCGAACGCGTCAGCATGCTGCTGGCGGAGTCGCTCGGACGGGAGCAGGCGCACAAAATCGTCCAGGATGCCGTGCGCCGTGGCGAGCTGCAGCGTCGCAAGCTCGGCGACGTGCTGGCGGAAAATCCCGACGTGACGCGGTTGATCGATCCGGCCACGCTGCGCAATCTCGATTCGCCAGAATCATATCTCGGCGTCGCGGAAGAACTGCGCAAGCGTTTATTGGCCGGTTCTGAATCGCAATCCGACTCGCAAGATAAGCGGAAATAATCGGAGGCTCGCGCGATGCCTTTCGTCACCGCCGATCACGCCCGCTTGTACTATCGCCTGGAAGGCGTCGATGGATTGCCGGTGCTGATGCTATCGAGCTCCATCGGCTGCGACCACGGATTTTGGGCGCAGCAGATGCCCGATCTGCTCGAACATTTCCAGGTGTTGCGATACGACACACGCGGCCACGGCGCTTCCGACGCGCCCCGGACGGAGTACTCGATCGATCAACTCGGCCGCGACGCGCTGGCGATTGCCGATTCGCTCCGCATCGACAGATTCGCCTTCTGCGGACTTTCGCTCGGCGGAATGATCGGCCAATGGCTTGGAAGTAACGCGCCGAACCGCGTCAGCAGGCTCATCCTCGCCAATACATCTCCAAGACTATCGCCGAAATCCAATTGGGACGATCGCCGCCGCGCCGTTCTTACGGGAGGAATGAAAGCAATCGTGGATATGGCGATGAGCCGCTTTTTTTCGGCCGAAGCTCTGGCGCATCCCAATCCCTATGTGAGCTCCGTCCGTGCGATGCTGCTTGCCACCGATCCTTTCGGCTATGCCGGCTGCTGCTCCGCGATTCGCGATATGGACCACACCGGTTCGCTGCATAAAATTACCGTCCCGGTTCTGGTGATCGTCGGTGACCGCGACGCCGCTACTCCTTGGGAGGGCCATGGCGAGATTCTCGCGCGCGAAATTCCTGGCGCGCGCGGCGTTCGTTTGCCCGCGGCGCATTTATCGAACGTAGAAGCGCCGCGCGAGTTCACCGCCGCGCTGGTCAAATTTCTGGTCGGCCCCGGCGCAGCCTCGACCCAATCGTGAAAGCTCATGGATACGGGGAATGACGAAGGGCAGCCAATGAGCACCCGGAAAAAACTCGTATTGTTTAACGCGGCGATGCTCGTCGGGCTCTTTATCTCGATCTTTATAGCGCCGCCCGAGACACCCGTCTGGCTGTGGGCTGCGATTTCGGTCATTTTCGTTGCAGTAATGAACTACCTCGCGTTGCAGCGGCTAAAACGCGCTGGTGTGGAGCGTAGAAGTGCTTTCGGAACGAATGCTATCATCGCGTTCGGCGTTCTCGTGCTGCTGCTGGACCTGATATTTCGCTTTCTGAACCGCTAAGAAGCCGCAGGGCGCCAGTCTCATCCGTAATTCGGCGGATTCACGGACTGATCCATGCCCATCGTTTTCTGGCCGCCAGGCTGCACATGCACGCTCACGAGCGACGGGCATTTCGAGTCGAACGCATCGCGCAGCGCCGGTTCCAGTTCTTCCGGGCGCTCTACGGTCCGCGCCTGCATCCCGTAGCCACGCGCGATCTGCGTGGCGTCAATTCCCGGAATGTCGATGCCCGGCACGTTCTTGCCCACTTGCGTGAATTTCCGGAATCCCTCGAGCGCCGAATAATTGCCGTTGCAAATTACCAGGAAAATCACCGGCGCTTTCGTCTGTACCGCGGACCACAGCGCCTGCACCGAATATTGCAGCGACCCATCGCCCACGGCGCAGATCACGCGCCGGTCCGGCCGCGCGAGTTGCAGCCCGACCGCCGCGGGCACGGCAAATCCCAGAATTCCGCTGCGCACGGAATAAAACGAGCCGGCCTCGTCGAGCCGAATGTAACGGTCCAGATCGCCTTTTGAGGAAGGGCACTCCTCGGCAACGATCGCATCACGTGGCATCAGCTTCGCGAGCGTGCTGAAGAGATATGCTGTAGTCATCGGATGCTCGGGCTTCGTCTTCGGGGGCGCACCTTGCGGCGGCACATCGCGCTCCATTTGCTTCACGCGCTCGCGCAAATATTTCGCCGACGTCGCGATGTTCCCGACAATGCTCGTGCCCGCGAGCGCCGCCGACGCATCCTGCGGCGAATTTGTAATCTGAAACAGCTTCGTACCCGGATGGATCGCATCGCCCGGCACAAAGGCGTAGTAAAGAAATACAGGCGCTCCGAGCACCACAACCGTGTCGTACCGCGCCAATTGATCCGCCAGAGGTTTCTGCGCCGGCAGCAACCCGCCGCGAAAAAGACGGTGGCTCCGCGGAAAAGCCCACCGCGGCGCGATCGGCTCGGCATACACATCGGCCTTCAGCCGCTCTGCCAGCGCGATCACCTCATTCCAGGCGCCATCTTCTTCAATCTGCGAACCGGCAACCAGGGCGAGCCTTTTGCTCGCATCGATCGCCCGGGCCACTTCTTCGAGAGCCGCCGGATCGGGCTCGACCGTTTGCGACACGCGCCGCGCCGCCACCGGTTGACACGGTTTGTTCCAATCGTCCATCGGAATCGAGATGAACACCGGCCCGCGCGGCGGCTGCATCGCCAGGTGATACCCGCGCGCGATCGCTGCCGGAACATCCTCGGCGCGCAGCGGCTCGCACGCCCACTTCACGTACGGCTTCACCACATCCACCGCGCGGCTCACCAGAAAAGGTTCAGCCATGATTTGCCGGCGGTCCTGCTGCCCGGTCGTCACAACCAGCGGGGCGTGCAAATAGTGCGCGTCAATCAGCGCGGAAAGGCCGTTCCCGGCGCTGGCAATCGAATGCAGGTTCACGAACGCCGCTTCGTTGCGCCCCAGCGCGTATCCCAGGCCCATGCCCGCCGCGGCGCGCTCGTGCAGCCCCAGCACATATTCGAACCCCGCGGGCATATCCTTCAAGAAAGGCAGTTCGCTCGAACCGGGGTTCCCGAAAATCTTCGTCATCCCGAGATCGCGCAGCACCTCGTACGTCGCTTCTCGAACTGTTGTCAACGCAACCTCCGCTCCAGCCGCAAAATTCCCCGTAACATTTTGCCCGTTTTGCCCGTTATAATCACTTGATTCAGTTCACCGCTTTTGGGTGGGGTCGCGCAACAACCTGGAACGTATGAAAGGGCTCGCATGAGCGACATGATCGTAGTGCAGGACCTTGTCAAGAACTACGGTAATTTCTGCGCCGTGGACCACATTTCGTTCACCGTGCCGGAGGGCAAAATCTTCGGTTTTCTGGGTCCCAATGGCGCCGGCAAGACCACCACGATCAAGATGCTCACCACCATTCTCAATCCAACCAGCGGCTTCATCCGCGTCAACGGGCACGATCCCGTTCACGAACGCAAGCAGGTGCGCCGTTCCTTCGGCATCGTCTTCCAGGACCCGAGCCTCGACGACGAACTCACGGCGCTCGAAAACATGGACCTGCATGGGGCGCTCTACGGCGTCCCGCGCGGCGAACGCATGAAGCGCGCGCAAACTCTTCTCGAACTCGTCGGCCTCTGGGACCGCCGCGACGATTACGTCAAGCAATACTCCGGCGGCATGAAGCGCCGCCTGGAAGTGGCCCGCGCGCTACTGCACCGCCCCCGCATTTTGTTTCTCGACGAGCCGACCATCGGCCTCGATCCGCAGACGCGCAACCACATCTGGGGCTACATCGATAAGCTCAGCAAGGAACAGAACGTCACGGTATTTTTTACCACGCACTATATGGACGAGGCCGACCGCGTGGCCGCCGAATGTGCCGTGATCGACCATGGAAAAATCGTCGCGCAGGATACGCCCGCAGCGCTCAAGCAGCAGACTGACTCGGCCACGCTCGAGGACGCCTTCATCGCCCTCACCGGCCATGCCATTCGCGAGGAAGAGGGCAACGCGGTGGACCGCATGCGCATGATGCGCGCCGCCTGGCGGGGAGGACGCCGATGAGAGCCATTTACGTTCTGTGCATTCGCCAATTGAAGCGCTACGTTCGCTCGCCCGCCCGCATCATCGGCTCGCTCGGCCAGCCGTTGATTTTTCTCCTGGCGCTCGGCTTCGGCATCGGCGCGATCTTCAAGCGCGCCGGCGGAGGGAATTACATCGACTTCATCGCGCCCGGCATTATCGCCATGGCCATCATGTTCACGGCCGTCTTTTCCGGCATCGAGATCATCTGGGACCGCCAGTTCGGTTTCCTGAAGGAAACCTTGGTCGCGCCCGTTTCGCGCTTTGAGATCGCCTTTGGCCGGGTGCTGGGCGGTGCGATCGTGGCGATGCTGCAAGGATTCGCCGCGTTCATACTGTGCCTGGTGATCGGTTTCCGCGTGCACGATTGGCTGCTCGTTCCCGTCGCCATCATTTTTATGTTTTTGTTTTCCCTGCTCTTCACCTCGATCGGCACGGCCATCGGCTCGGTGCTGCAGGATATGCAGGGATTTCCGCTGGTCATGAATTTCCTGGTGATGCCGCTCTTTTTCTTTTCCGACGCCTTGTTTCCGTTGCAGGATCTGCCGAAATTCATGGCCGGAGCGCTGCTGCTGAATCCGGTCACCTACGGCGTGGATGGCATCCGCGGCTCATTCAGCAGCGCCTTTGCTTTCCATGTCGCCACCGACTTCGGCGTCCTGCTCGTTCTCAGTGCCATCCTGCTCGCCATCGGCAGCTACCTGTTCTCCAAAATCCAGCTGTAGCAGGTTTGGGGAGTGTCTTAAAGATCGCCGTGCAAAAACGCGGAACATCGAAGCCATCCATTCCGGACGTGAACCGATGGTTTGCTGAACTCGGCCAGCTAAACACGGAAAGCCTGACGCTTTCTGATCGCAAGCAGCCGAAAGCGCGATCGCGCAAAAGATCGCACCGTAACGCGTCGGAGTCGCGAAATACTATTTAGGGAATAGCGTCAGTGGCGGTTCCGGCGCGTGTGCCTCTTCCTCGGTCAGATTCGGGTAGGTAAGTCTTCGGCAGACGTATCCAGCGAGAAACATCACGAACAACGATAGGTCAAAAAATGTGACAAGGCGCTCCTCCCATGGTGCGGTGAAGCACGCGGCTCCGAAGGGAAGTAATGCCGAAATTCCGGCCTTATGGCAGGTTTGCGGAGACCAAGTTCGCCACCGCGCGACGTAAGAAAGTAATATGCCCCAAAAATAAGCCAGTGCTCCGAGCGCGCACAGCACCGCGGATGCAAATCCAATCCGAAACAAAATCTCGTGCCTCAGCGGCTGCAGGGAAAATAGCCAGAATGCTGCGCACCACGAAACTACCAGCGCAGCAACGGTTCCAACTTCCCGGCCTTGACGTGATCGGAACGTAGCGCGAGCCTCGGTCCTTTGACGTTATCAGATGGAAACGTACTGCGCAATTAAAGCATCCGCCACACGCGCTGTCATGCCGAAGCCAGCCCCGACGCTCTCGGTCGAGGACGAGGGTGAGGCATCTGCTTTTCGCGCGACTGTCGTTAGCGCGCCACTGCCGACACTGCCTCGTCCGGCACGGCAGCGCCGGGCTTGGGCATCGCGGCGAAAAGAATCGCCACGATTCCGATCGCCGCCAGCAGCGCATTCAATTCAAACGCTGGCGCATAATTGTGGTAGGCGTCGAAAATCCATCCACCCACAATTCCGGCTGGCGACGCGATCAGCGAAATCAGCAGCGTCATCGTGCCGTACAGTTTCGGAAACGCGGCTGGGCCGTAGTAGTGCGCGACCATCGTGCCCACGCACGTGAACGTCCACCCATATGCCGCGCCATTCAGCAGCGCCGCAATGTATGCTACGCATACGCCATATTCGCCCGGCATGGCCGCGATGGCCATGTACGTTCCGACAAAGTACACCGCCAGTCCCAGCACGAATGCGACTCGCGCCTTCATGTAGTCCATCAGCACGCCGCCCAGCCATCGTCCTACCAGCGTTCCAATCGTCAGGAATCCCAGCGCCCAATCCGCATCCGATCCGCTGAATCCCACGCCCGCCAGCCGTTTCGCCCAGTGCGCCACGAACAGGAAGAATGGAAATGTCGCGACGATTCCTCCCAGTGCGATCAGCCAGTATGCGGCCGTCCGGTACGCCTGCTTTGTAGTCCACGGATATTTCGTGGCGAGCGCGTCCGTGCGCGACGCCTGGTCCTGCTGCTCTGGTGGCACGCCGTCCACGAACTGCCCCATCGATTCCGGGCTTTCCTTCACTCCGAAGAACGCCAGGATCCCCGCCAGCACCACAGCGGCCGCCACGATGAACCACCCCAGCCGCCAATTGTCTCCGTGTCCCCGAATCACGCTGCCGAGCAACGGCGCGGCGAGCAGGCCGGCGATGCCGGAAGCCGAAACGGCGATCCCGTTCGCCCGTCCGCGGTATTTCCGGAACCAGCGCGCGACCGCCGTGAAGGCCGGAACGAGCGTCGCAAAGATGATGCCTGTCCCAATCACCACGCCAAAAGCAATCAGGTACTCGATCGGCGTTTTCGCGAACAGCGCCATGTACAGCGCGCCCACAAATACGATCGCCGACCCCAGCACGAATGTTGCGCGCAAGCCGATCTTTGAGATCGAGATTGCAGCGGGTATTGCCGCCACGCCCACGAAAATATTCAGCAGCGTGAAGCCCAATCCCCGGGTGCTGGCGCTCATGTGAATGTCGCGCGTCATGAAGTCGTTGATGATCACGCTGCCGCCGTAATACGGCACGCCCATGTTGATGAAATCTAGAACGAACAGCACGGCCACCAGATTCCATCCGTAGAACTTCATTTTTTCAGGCACGTTCGATCCTCCCTGTCTTCCGCTCGGCGATTGCGGTTGCTGGGTGCCAGAGTCCTCCGCGCTGGAGTTGCTGCATTGTAGTTTGATCTTTTCTCTTTGCAAGTTGAATGTAAAATGGCTCGCAGCGTCGCCTTCGCGCTCCGGATTTTGCGGGTGCCGCATTTTTCGTCGGTTCGGTGAAGGATGTGAGCCTTTGCCGATTGTCCGGATTTTCCGACAAGGTGCCTGGAGAGACGGAAAGGACTTTCAGCACGAATCATCGCACCCAAGTCGGAATCATCGGTGCAGGCCCCGCCGGGCTCTTCCTCTCGCATCTCCTTCATCTTCAGGGGATCGAATCGATCGTTGTCGAGGCGCGCAGCCGTCAATACGTCGAAGACCGCGTTCGCGCCGGCGTTCTCGAACAAAATACCGCCGATCTGATGATCGAAACCGGCGTTGGCGAACGCCTCAAGCGCGAAGGTCTCGTGCACTACGGGATTGAACTCCGCTTCCACGGCCGCAGCCATCGCATCAATTTCAAGGAACTTGCCGGTGGCAAGGGCGTCACCATCTACGGTCAGAACCACGTTACCGCCGATCTCGCCGATGCGCGCCTCGCCGCCGGCGGCCGCCTTTTCTACGAAGCCGAAGGAACCACGATTCACGACTTCGGCGACACCACGCTCGGCCCGCATCCGAGCCTGTTGCCCAAGATTCGATTTCGCCGGGAAGGCGAGGCCCACGAAATTCACTGCGATTTCATCGCCGGTTGCGACGGCTTCCATGGCGTGTGCCGCCCTTCGATTCCCGAAAGTGCGCTGAAAATTTACGAGCGCATCTATCCTTTCGGCTGGCTCGGCATTCTCGCCGAAGCCCCGCCTTCGAACGACGAGCTGATCTATACCTATCACGAACGCGGCTTCGCCCTGCTCAGCATGCGCTCGCCCACTTTGAGCCGCCTGTACGTCCAGTGCTCGCCGGAAGAAGATATCAACGAGTGGCCTGACGAGCGCATCTGGCAGGAACTGCACAAGCGCCTCGCCGCCGCCGACGGGAAATGGAAATTGACCGAGGGGCCGGTGCTCCAGAAGGGCGTCACCGGCATGCGCAGCTTTGTTGCCGAGCCGATGCAGTACGGCCGCCTCTTCTTAGCTGGCGATGCCGCGCACATTGTTCCGCCCACTGGCGCAAAAGGTCTCAACCTCGCCGTCACGGACGTCCAGGTGCTCTCGCGCGCTCTCGCCGAGTTCTACCACTCCGGCAAGCGCGATCTGCTCGACAAATATTCCGCCATTTGCCTGCGCCGCGTTTGGAAAGTGCAGCGCTTCTCCTGGTGGATGACTTCCATGCTGCACCGCTTCCCGGACGAAAACGCCTTCGATCGCCGCCGCCAGCTCGCCGAACTCGATTATGTCACCAGCTCTCGCGCCGCCTCGCAATCCCTGGCGGAAAATTACGTTGGCCTCCCGATGGAGTGGTCCGCACACTAGCGGCAGTCGGGAAGGAAACTTGGCCCGTCCGCGTTGCTACGGGAAAAGCGTGTCGGCCGTGCGCGCCACCTTGTCTTCAGGTTCGACGGTCGGATTCGATTCCGGCAAAGCCAAGTTGTGATCGAGCACCACGCTCTTCAAAAGAAGAGACTTGGCCTTCTCCAGCGGGCCCTGCGCGCCGATCTTTTCCCGCATCTCGGCCGGCAGCGACAGCAGCAAGCTTGCCAGCGACCAAACGCAATTCTCGAGCGCGGCCATCCTCGCCACGATCTGTGGCGCGGACGCCTGCGCTCGAACTACGGCGTCCAGCTCTACTTCGCCGGGGACTTGCTCCTGCACGAATTCAATGGCAGCCGTTTCCCGGTCGTCGCGCGGCGGAGTCGGCGTCGGAAACGGCGCACCCAGCTTGGGTCCGCTCATGATTCACCCTTACCGTGATTATCGCGCGTGGCCGGGAGCGCCGCAATCGGACACGCGGCCCAAACCGGCTGGTCTGCTTCCCGTCCGCCCGTCAATCGCCCGTTACTGCGTCACAGTTTTTGCTTCATCACCAACTTTAAAATCCGACCCGGAAACCGGCGCAGTCACAGCGGAGACGTCGTCCACATCGGTAACTCGCACGACTCCCACGGGCGTGGTCATCCGTCGGATCACTTTCCCTGTCGCCGGATCTTTGATCTCCATCGTCACTCGCTCGATCGAGAGCTGATCGCCCACTTTCACGCCGTCTTTCTTTCCGACGTTCAGCACCACCTGCCCGTTGACCACGGCCGCCACCAAGCCTTCCACTTGCACCGTCCGGATTGCTACTTTCGGGGCATCCTGGATCAGTCCGGCGCTCAACTGCTCCGTTGCATTCTTCACCGCTTCGCCGATGATGGTCTGCTGAAAGTCGCTCGACCCGAAATCGACCGCGCCTCCGCCCCACCCATGCCAGTTGCCGCCGCCGCCAAGCAGCCCTACGCTCGACCGCGACGATTCTCCGTGTCCTTCCGCCACCGCCATGATTTCCGCCGTGTCAATATTGACGATCCGCGCGTCCAGCGACACCACCGCCTTCGATTTCTTATGCGAAAATCCGCCCACCCCGAATCCGCCCCAGCCTCCTCCGCCGCCTCCGATTTTCTGGTTCTTGTTGTCGTTTCCGAATTGCGTCACCGCGCCCACGATGATCGCGTCCACGCCAAGGATTTTTCCCAGCTTCGCCGCCGACGCCGGATTCGCGCGGTCGCTATTCGAAAAATTCTGTTCCGCTAGGATTTTGTCGAGCTGCTGCCGTTCGATCACCGAATACGTGCCGTCCTGCACCAGATATTTCACCAGCAAATCGCTGATGCCTCTGCCTACATCGACGTTCGTTCCAAACAGCGCCGACGACGCCGTCTGCACCGTCGCGTAATCGAAATCGAAGATGGCGATGCGTTTCTTGCGTCCTTGTGGCTGGGCCGCGGCTGGAGCCGCCGCCGGGGCGGCTACGGCGCCTTGCGCGTTCGCGTCCTGCGCCTTTGTTTGCGTCGATCCAGTGAATATTCCGGCAAGCAGACACACCAATAGAAACGCCAAGGCCCGTACGCCGTTTTTCATCGTTCTCTCTCCTCGCGCGGTGGGGAACCGCTGCTTTCGACACACCCAATTCCCGGCCACCATCTTTCGTGCCGGGGCAGAACACGCTGGGCGCATCGTACGAACTGTTATTACCGCTGTCAATAAAAAGCGGGGCGTTGCGCGCGGCGCGCAACAGGTGTAGGTTATGGCCAGATACGTCTGGCCGGAAGACAAACCACTACGGCGAAGAACACAAAGGGGGTCCGCACTTGATTCACCACGCACAAAAATGGATGCGACGTTTCATGATCGTCGCGCTCGCTGCGGCGTTGTTCGGGGCCGTCACTCCAGCGCAAGACTGGCTGAACTTCAAGCGCCCGGCGCCCACTGCCGCGGACTGGGCGGCGATCGCCAAATTACCCAACTTCACCGGCGTCTGGGAAGAGCCGCTGGGAGACGCCTCTCTGGTTGTGAAGCCTTCGGAGGCTAAAGATCAAAGCAAAACGACAGCCAAATCGCATTTCCCGACCTTCCGTATGCCCCCGGCGCCGGATCTCACGCCCGCATGGGCTGCCAAGGTGAAGGCTTTGAAGGCCCATGCGGCTCAGGACAATCCGCAGGCGAATTGCCTCCCGAACGGCATGCCGGCGATCATGGGTATGCCCTATCCGTATGAGTTCCTGATGACTCCCGGACAGGTAACGATCATCGGTGAGGCTTATCGAATGATTCGTCATATTTACACGGACGGGCGCCCGCTTCCCAAAGACCCTGCTCCCACTTTTTGGGGCACGTCAGTCGGTCATTGGGAGGGGAAGACTCTGGTGGCCGAGACTGTGGGTTTCGTTCCGGAAACTCACTTGGCAATGGGCATCCCGCATAGCGACAAGATGAAAATCATCGAGCGTTTTCAGCTTCTTGATCCCAACACGATGCAGATCAAAACCACCATTCTTGATCCCATCGCCTTGGCGCGCCCATACACAACTACCAGAATATACAAGCGCTACCCGAACTGGACCATTGACGAATACATTTGCGAGCAGAATAATCGGAATTCCCTGACCGACGACGGCAAGGCTGAGGTGGATATCACCCCTCCTCCTCCCCCGGAACCAAATTCGAACTAGAACCGTCATAATACTGACTCCTGGAGATTCGTGATGAACCGAATGAAGACAAGCTTGCAGCAAGCGGCGGTATTCGTCGTGCTATTGGGAGCATCGATCGTAGCGGCCGGCCCGGCGATCGCGCATCACGGATTCGCCGACTACGACATGACGCGTCACGAGACCGTCGCCGGCAAGGTGAGGGCCTTTCAGTGGACGAACCCTCATACTTGGCTCTGGCTCGACGTGCCGGATGGCAAGGGGGGCATCACCCTGTATGCCTTCGAAGGCATGAGCCCCAATTACTTGGGCCGCCGCGGCTGGACGCAACACTCGCTGCAACCGGGCGACCAGATCACCGTGAACTACTTCCCGTTCAAGGATGCGAATAAGAAAGGCGGCACGCTCGCGTTTGCCAAGAAGTCGAACGGTGAAATTTTGAACAACTTTGTGCCGGCTAACGCGAGATAACTCGGACGGGTCCAGCTTGTCCTCGCTTCCGCTCAGACACGATGGCTGGCCGAGCGCCCAGGCCGGGCGTGTGCGGAAGTCCCACGCCACCGTCACGATCGCGCAATTTGCTCATTTACGCTTGGGCTCGCTTTTCGCTCACAGAGAGGGCAGCAGGCAAGGCTCGGCACGGCCGGGGGCTGGGTGAAAATTTCTCGAATGCCGCATCACCGAGCGCCCGAGTGGCGCCAATCGCGGATGGATTACATGACCCAAGTTACGGGCCGGCGAATGTTTAGGATGCGAGATCGTCGCGCATGACCCCTGCCTACGCTTTTTTCGACTGGCTTACGCATACGTATATTGGCCGGGAGATGCAAGCGAATGCTTTTCTCTTCCCCACCGTGGAAGCTCTCCACATCATGGGCAGCGTGGCCCTCGTTGCGGCTACTTCAATCGTGAGCCTGCGTCTCGCCGGGGTTTCCTTGAAGGATGTGCCTGTCTCCAAGGTTGCACAGCAGTTTCTCCCGTGGGCATGGCTGGGCTTTGTCGCGCAAGTGATTACGGGAACTCTCCTGTTTATGTCGGAGGCCACGCAGGCGTACGACAATGCCATCTTTCAAGCGAAAATGGCTCTCATTCTTTTCGCCGGCTTGATTGCTCTGGTTTTTCAGCGGACCGTGTATCGCCGGGTCAACGCTTGGGATCTCTCGAACCCTCCTCTCTCGGCCAAGTTCACGGGCTACGCGCTGATCGTGGTGTGGCTTGCGGTGATTGCCGCCGGACGGTGGCTGAACAGTTCGATCGCTAATGCGCCCATGCCTCCGCCGCCGATGTAGCCCGAGCGCGCCGAGAAGATTACCGCTGTAGAGGTTTCAAGAATGCACATTTTGTATTCATTCTGCCTTTGGCTCGAAACCACCTCGATGGGAAAATCGATACACGACTCTGCTTGGCTCTTTCCCGTAATCGAAACTTTCCATCTTTTCGGCGTGGTCATGCTGGTGGGTGCGGCTTCCGTTTTTGATCTGCGCTTGACCGGCCTAGCCTTCAAGGATTACACGGTGTCGAACCTGGCAGACCGCTTTCTTCCGTGGATATGGGCCGGTTTCCTGCTTCAGGTCGTGACGGGCGTGCTCCTCTTTGCGTCCGAAGCCACTCGGATGTATCGCAGCGACGTGTTCCGCGTCAAAATGCTCTTGATCGCTGTGGCGGGACTGAATGCGCTCGTGTTTCACTTGCTCGCCTACCGTAGCGTCGGAACGTGGGAAAAAGACCGCGTCGCTCCGCTGTCGGCCCGCTTCGCTGGGATTTTCTCCCTCCTGCTTTGGTTCGGCATCGTCGGCGCCGGCCGCTGGATCGCCTACAGCTAATCCCCGCGAATTGAATTACCGGATAAGAAACGAAAGAGCATGCCCTTGGACAGCTCGTTTGGCGCGTCGAAAGCCAGTGCCACGTTCCGTTTGGTTTGGTCCACCCATGGTCAACGGCCCTGCTGAAAATAACGCGCAAGACCTTACTCGCGTCTCCGCACGCCTTAAATTCCCGGGCGTGCGTTCGCGGCTTGTTTGCAAAGACCCGGCTTGCGAAGGGTCCGTTCTCTCGCGGTCGCTCGGTTCGCGATTTGCGAACCGGAGATTTATTCGCCAACCACCCTGGTCCTAGACCGCGGGTCCAGTTCTAGCCTGCTGTCCTTCTTACTGTACTTCCGGACAGTAGAATATCCGTCACGTTTCCGATACGGTAGTCTGTGATGGTGTCGGCAAACAATATCGTCGCTGAAACGGCCGCTTGCAGCGGCGGGGAGAAGCTCGCCTCGCGACCCCAGCCCCCCTACACTGTTCCCGCGCCGGGTCGCGAGCGCCCATCAACGCATCCTTCAGTGGCGACGCGAGACTTTCGGCCCCTGAAAAGCCCGTGTGCCTCGGCGCGCTTCCGCCGCTTAGCTCGCCGCTCGCCTCGCAATATCCCGTGTGCTGAGTCTCGCCGCTTTTCGCCGCCGGCAAGATGCTCCTGCTGTTCGCTTCTTCTTCGCTCGGATGGCGCGGCAAAGGGCGGAACACTCAATCGACCTTTGAAATGCGTAAGTCATAGAAAACTAACTAAAGGTTGAGGATGTGCAAGGCCGGAACGTCCCGTCACGTCCGATTTGTCACTCTCGCGTGCCGCCCAAGCGTATAATGCCGGGCGCTAACGGAGTCGAAAGGCCCGGCATGGGGACAAAATTTCGGGCGGAGAATGTGGGGAGCTTGCTGCGGCCAGCGGAGCTGCTGCGGGCGCGCGCCGCACACGCGCAGGGCAAGCTCCCGCTTGAAGAACTGCGCGCGGTGGAGGATCGCGCCATTTTGGAGGCATTCGAGGGCCAGCGGCGTTGCGGAATCGACGTCTTCACCGATGGCGAATTGCGCCGCGGTTCGTGGCTCACGGACATGGCCGATGCCGTCGAAGGGTTTGTCCCGGACAAAGTCGTCCTCGATTGGAAAGGGCCGGGTGGCGGAGCGGAGGGCAGCACGGCGCAGGTGGTGGGCGCGAAGCTGCGCAAAGCGCACAAACTTACCGGGCACGAAATGCCGCTGCTGAAAAAATCCGCGCCGGGTCCGTTCAAAATCACGCTGCCCGCGCCATCGAATTTCATGGTGGCGAGCTACAAGCCGGGCGTAACCGACCGCTTCTATCCCACGCACGCGGACCTGCTGCGCGAAATCGTCGAGATCGTGCGCGATGAAGTCCAATGGCTGGTGCAGCAGGGCGTCACATACATCCAATTCGACGCGCCCTACTATTCGCATTATCTCGATTTCACGCAGCGGGAACGCATGCGCGCCTCGGGAATCGATCCGGACGAGGAATTCAGCCGCGCGATCGCGGGAGACGGCGCTGCGTTGAAAGACGTGCCGCGCGATAAAGTGACGCTCGCCCTGCACATCTGCCGCGGGAACAGCCGCAGCCGCTGGTACACCGAAGGCGGCTACGATGCCATCGCCGAAAAACTCTTCGGCGAACTGGACGTCGATAATTTTCTGTTGGAATACGATAGCGACCGCGCCGGAGGATTCGAGCCGCTGCGGTTCGCGCCGCGCGGAAAAACGATCGTGCTCGGCCTGGTGACCACGAAAGAGCCGAAGCTCGAATCGCCGGAGGCGCTGCGGCGGCGCGTCGACGAGGCCGCTCGATACGTCCCGCTCGAGGATTTGGCGCTCAGCACGCAGTGCGGCTTCGCGTCGGTGGCGGCGGGAAATCTCTTGTCGATGGACGATCAGTGGCGCAAACTCGCGCTCGTTGCGGAGACAGCGCGCAAGGTGTGGGGCTAGCCGCCCCAGCGCGCCGGAGACCCTGGCGCTCATGAGGAGGGCGCGATGCGGAATGCAGCCGTCGGTGCGATACGAAGCTTTCGAGTCCTCGCGTTTTCGGCGTTCGTTGGATTGCTTGCGGCCGTGACGCCGATCATAGCCGCGCAGCATCGTCCGCCGCGCCCACCGAAATCGGTGCGACTGTACGTCTTCGATTGCGGCGTGATCAAAGGCCTCGATCCCAAGCTCTTCGGATTCACGAAAGCGCAGGTGAGGACGACGGAGATGGCCGTGCCGTGCTACCTGGTGGTCGATCCGAAAGGGACGCTGATATGGGATACCGGCGCGATTCCGGACACCGCGTTCAACGGCGATGGCAAACCCGTGACGCGAAGCTATTTCACCGCCACGCGCACGCTCAAATCGCAGCTCGCCCAGATTGGCTACGAACCTTCGGACATCACGTATCTGGCGCTTTCGCATTACCACGCCGACCACACGGCCAACGCGAATGAGTTTGCCGGTTCCACGTGGCTGGTGCGCAAGGTGGAGCGCGACGCGATGTTCGCGCCGAAGCCGGCGGGAATCATAGATCCATCGGGCTATAACAAGCTGAAGGACAGCAAGACCATTCTGATCGATACGGATGAGTACGACGTTTTCGGCGACGGCAAAGTGCTCATCAAATCGGCGCCGGGACACACGCCGGGGCATCAGGTGCTGATCGTCAACTTGGCGCGCGCCGGGACGGTCGTGGTGGCGGGCGATCTCTATCACTTCGAAGAAGAGCGTTTCACCGACAAGACCCCCACGTTCGAATTCAACCGGCAGGAATCCCTGGCCAGCCGCGCGATGATCGAGGCCTATGTGAAGAAGCATCACGCGCGGCTGTGGATCGAGCACGATTATTACGACAACGCCGAGCTGAAAAAATCCCCGCGTTACTACGACTAGCGCCCCGCGCGAGAGGAATTAGCTGGCGAATTTTGCCGCGCTGCAGCGCGCGCCCCGGGTGGGCGTGGATGATTCGGCGAAAAGGCGGCGCGCCGTATCGATGAATGCCAGCACCGCCGCCGATCGTTCGCTTTTGCGCCACGCGACCAGCACTTCGATTCTGGCGTCCGGATCGTCGATGGGAATGGCCGCCGCGACGTTGCCGTTGTCCACGCGCGTGCTCACTTCATCGCCGACGATGAAGATTCCCTTATTGGCTGCGAGCAGTACTTTGTGTACTTCACCGTGGGACCCGGGATCGGCCGCCAGCGGGCTGATTTTCGGCGCCACGCCCGCCTTCCGGAAAAGCGAAAGCGTCAAATCCTGCAATCCGATCCCGACGTTGCGATCCGGCAGGAACAGGGTTTCGTTGGCGAGATCCCTGATGCGCACCGATTTGCGGCGGGCCAGCGGATTCGTTTTCCCCATCAGCGCGACCAGCCGCTCTTCGTAGAGAACTTCCGACGCCAGCATCGGATCGGCGGGCGGCCTCAGAAAACCGACGTCGATCTTTCCCTCGCGCAGCGCGGCGTTCTGCATCGTGGAAAAAATTCCCTGGCAATGGATTTCCACGTTGGGATGATGCCGCGAATGTTCCATCACGATGCTGCCGACCGTATCGCCGAGATGTAGCCCGACTCCCACGCGCACGGCGCCGAGTTCGCCAGCCTTCGCCAGACGCAACTGCTCGGAAACGCTGGCTGTGTGGTTCAGAAGCGACTTGGCTTCCTGAAGGAAGATTCGGCCGGCGTCGCTGAGAGTAACGCGCCGGCGGTCCCGCACGAACAGCCGGACACCAAATTCATCTTCCAATTGCCGAATTTGCCGGCTCAACGGCGAAATCGAGACGTGCAGATGTTTGGCCGCTTTCGAATAGCTCAGATGTTCCGCCACCGCGATGAAGTATCGAAGTTGTCGTAGTTCCATGTGCTTGCCCCGGTTCCACCCGTGTTCCCGAACCGCTCGTTCGCGTCATTTGGACATTCACCCCCTCGCTGCTTTTGCGTATTTCGTAACAGAAACGCCCAAAATAAGCAATGGACTTGTTCTCAAAAATCTTGTGTAGTATCGCGCATGTTTGGGTGTGGTGTGGCTGCTTCGGCATGACGAAATGGGCGTGCCGAATGCTCAGGTGGGTTGGTTATGTGCTCGGAGCATGGCAGGCGGGGCTGTGTCAATCAACGCGCAAAAATTCGTGTAAACGAGCGCCGTGCGCTCATGATTTGCGAGTAAATCCTCGCGAAGGAAGCTGCGCATTCGACGATTTTAGGGTCCGCGGAGCGGGCGACGGGTTTTTCGAACTTACGGGGGGAAACGAGATGAAGTCCATTCGGTTGGTTTTAGCGGTTTTTCTCGCGTCAGCGTTGTTTGCGATCGGCGCTCCGAAGCTTCTGGCGCAGACGCCCAGCACGGGCGCGCTCACCGGCACGGTGACGGACCCCTCCGGGGCCGTGATTGCTGGTGCCACCGTCACTTTGACGAATAACGGTACAGGCGAGGCACGTTCGGCGACGACAGATGCGAATGGCTCGTACAGGTTCGGACTGCTGACGCCCGGAAGCTATTCCGTCCAGTTTTCCGCCAGCGGATTCAAGACTGTGACCGTTCCTTCGGTTACCGTAAACGTTACAGAAACTGCTGTGCTTAATCGCAGGCTCGAAGTCGGCGCGCAAACGCAGAGCGTGACGGTGCAAGCGACGACCGAAGCGATTCAGACACAGAGCGCCGCCAATGGAGGTGTTGTTTCGGGGCAGGAGATTACGTCGCTGCCCCTTGTGTCTCGAAACTACACGCAAATTATCAGCCTCTCGCCAGGCGTTGTCGCCAACGTATCGAATTCGGCCGCTGTGGGGAATGGAACACAGGACGTGAGCGCCAACGGTTCGCTGGCAAACGAGAACAACTACTCGATCGATGGCATCTCGGTTGTAAATTCGGTGAGCGGCAACGGCGAGCAGGAGGGAAGCTTTCCTGGCATACCGGTGCCCAATCCGGACACAATCGAGGAATTCAAGGTCCAAACGTCGCAATACGACGCGAGCGCTGGTCGGAACCCAGGCGCGAACGTGAACTTGGTTACGAAAATGGGGACAAACAAGTTTCACGGCGATGTATGGGAGTTCAATCGCAACAATTTCTTCAATGCGAATGACTTTTACTACAAACACTCCGAACTGGCTCTGGGTGGATCGGGTGTAAATGAGCCGGCTACCCTGAAACAAAACACGTTTGGATTCACGCTTGGCGGGCCGATCAAGCACGACAAGCTCTTTTTCTTTGGATCGTATCAGGGCATTCGGCAAGTTAACGGATTCGGAACGACGGGCTTCGCCTCTGGCTATGAGGCAAACACATACCTTCTCCCGTTAAACGACTATGCCGATTTTGCAAGCCACACTTGCAGCGATCTCCGTTGCACGAACAATGTTCCGGCGTATAGAGCCTACCTTGGCAGCGTGTTCGGTGGACAAACCGCTTTCCCGGCGCTGTTCGGAGGAACCGGGGAGACGGTGGCAGCAGACGGCTCCAATATTACCAACACCGCGATAGGCCTGTTGCAAGCGAAGGGAACGGTAAAGGGAGGCTATAACGACGGCTTCTACTTCCCTAGCGCGCCGGCGTCGTGCGGCTTAGCTGCCTGCCTGCAGGCCATATCTATCCCATTTTATGCTCGCGAAGATCAGTACATGTACAACACGCAGTACAACATGGACAACAAGAACACGCTGTATGAGCGCTTCTTTTATCAGCGCGATCCCGAGTTCGAACCCTTCAACTGTTTTATCACTCCAGGAGTGTGCAATCCTGGTGCGCCCATTAACGCGTATTACGGAAATTACCTCGGTTCGCTTGAGTGGCAGTGGCTACCCACGTCGAGTGTGGTGAATCAAGCGCGATTTGGGTTCCGGCGCGACATCGAAAACAATACCGATCCAAATGCGTCGCTTAATACTTGCAACCTCCCGAACAATGCCTCCATTATTCCAATCGTGAATAACGGCAACCCGTGCGGCTCGATTCCGACGCCGGCTCTGGCACAGCGCTTCACGGAGATGCAGGAGCCGCCCATGCTCGACATCCTCGGCATTGGGGGAGTGCCGTGGAGCCAGGGCGGCAATTTTTCGATGATCTCGAGCAACTTTGTCGATACCCTTGACTTTTCGGATACGCTCTCGTGGACCCGTGGCAACGAAACGATTCAGGCGGGATTTGATGCTACTCGCGTCGAGTACAACAACACGATTCCGGCGTCGGGACGCGGTGAGCTACTTATGTACAGCACGGCGGACTTTCTGACGAGTAGCGCGGGGCCGGCAATCGACGGAACGCCACAAACTTCCACGGGCGGAATCGCGGCAGGATTCGGGCTAAAGGGCCCGCTGACTCACTATAACCGATACAATGATTTCGCTACGTACATTGAGGACACCTGGAAGGCGACCTCGAGACTCACCGTGAACATTGGTTTGCGTTGGGAGTACCAAGGGTTTCCGGACGATATCAGCGGGCAATTTTCAAACGTGTGGCCCAGCCAGCTCAGTGTTGTTAACACGGGTTCGGCGTTTCAGGCCCTTGGAAAAACTGGCACGCTGTACGGATTCGTCGTGCCGTCGAATTTTGCTGTAAAGACTTTCGGGTTGACAGCGCCGTCTGGTGCGACTGGAGTCTTGGTTAACAGCAATAAGACGCTTTTGCCAGGGAGCCCTCTGAGCGAGTTTGCGCCTCGGTTGGGAGTGGCTTGGCAGCCATTCGGCACAAAGTTCGTGGTGCGTGCCGGTTATGGGTGGTTTTACGACACGCTCTACACGAACCTGATGATTGATAACCAACTGAATCTGCCGCCGTACTCCGGTTCGGCGTTCGGTCCGTCTCCAGCGAACCAGACGAACGTCTTACACGATCCGTGGGCTGCCGGCGCGGGCCCGCTCGTTTGGACGCCGCGCTACATGGTCACCGGGAGCACTGATCCCTATACAGGCGCACTTTGCCCAGCGGGCATTTGCTCATCCGGTTTGACGTACACGTCAGATGATCCGAGCATGTCCGCTCGAGCGCCGCTAACCCAAGAGTACAGCCTCGATTTGCAATATGAGTTTGCCAAGGGATGGGTGGCGGATGTCGGTTATGTTGGCAGCCACGCCACTCACCTGTACGATTGGTCGCGCAACATAAATGTGGCGCGGTTAGTTGCCGGCGCGCCGAATAACCCGACGGCCGCCGCCGGGCCGCAGAATATGGAGATGATTGCCGCGTCGCTGCCCTACAATGACCCCGCGAACCCCAATCCCATTACAAACAACACAATCGGGCCGTTTACGAGCAACGCCAACGAGCGCGTGAGTTACCTGGGGTACGCGCCGGGCGGCGTCGCCAACACAGAAACGTTGGGGGACGCCCTCTACGACAGCCTGCAGGCCCAACTGCGGCATCAATTCAGCAATGGCTTGACCTTGCAGGTGTCCTATACGTGGAGTAAGGAGATGACAAATGTTGACTCCAACGAAGCGGGTACCGGGATCACTCCCCTTGGCCAGGTGCTCTTTTCCGGAGCAAACAGCAACGATCCGCTGGATTTGAGGCAGCAATACGGGCTTGCCTCATTCAACCGGCCGCAGAGAGCAGTGATTAGTTACATCTATAACTTCCCGTATGACAGCCAGCATGGATTTGAGGGGAAGTTGATGAGTGGCTGGAGCGTATCAGGCGTGACGACGATTCAGGACGGCCTGCCATTCTGGATCGTTGACGGCAACGGTGGAACTATCTATGGTGCCGGAACGGCTCGAGCAGCGCTAGCCGATCCTATTGACTGCAGCGCCATCCGAATGAGCTGTAAGTCGGGAATTCCGGAGGCTACTTCAGGGAGCACTACAAAGCGCGCGACCCCCGGCAATTCGTGGGTTAATGTTGGAGCTTACATTTCCATGTGCACGAGCCCCAGTCCCACGTGCCCTAATCCGCTGCCAGCCGACTCACCCTATTGCATCGGCGGCGTGCAAAATTCGGGTGGCTCGCCAACGGCTCCGTGCGGCAGTTCAAATGCGACGTTTGTGAACGCAGGGACGGGTTATGGCAACGAAAGCATTGGAGCAATCACTGGGCCGGGGCAGTTCAATTTCGATATGGCTCTCGACAAAGTGACGAAGGTGACCGAAGGAACGTCGCTCGAGTTTCGCGTTGAGGCCTTCAACTTGTTCAACCACCCGCAATTTAACGAACCGGGCGTCACGAACCTGAATAGTCCAGCGCTGTTTGGGCAAATTACGTCGACGGCGGTGGCACCGCGCGTTATGCAGTTTGGTTTGAAGTTCTTGTTCTAGCAGCAGGCGGAGCCACCCGCTCCGGGGCGACGGTGACCCGAATTTGGGCCGCGAAAGAGGCGCGCTGGGGCTCAGGGAGTCCGCGTTCGCTAGAGTTACGGCGCGACAGAACAGGGGACAGCCGGCCCCATTTCCTGATCAATCGGGGAATGGGGCCGTTTTTTGTTTCTGAAAGGTGTGAAGATGAGCACCTTCAATCCGACAGCGTATGAACGTGCGTATGACGAAGTCGCGCGGCGGATTGCCAAGCGTAATTTCTCTTCACGACGTGCTGAAGAGTCGATGGATGCGGCCGAGGAATCTCGAGGCTTAAGTAAGCGCGGAAAAGCGCGGGTGTGCGGCCGCGAAGCGGCGTTGATGTTATACTTACCGGCGCAGCCGCACGAAGCGAGGCACTTGCCGCGGAGAGGTGGCCGAGAGGCTGAAGGCGGCGGTTTGCTAAACCGTTGTACGCGCCAAAACGTGTACCGGGGGTTCGAATCCCCCCCTCTCCGCCAGTATCATCCAGCGTTGACTAGCCGCTCGGTTGTCACGCAGCGCACGGGGAACGCTGGAGTTTCGACGGGCGAGCTTTCCAAGGCCCGCCAATCTCGTTCCGTTGCCGGCCGGACTTCCACTCCACAATCGGCTCTGGCTCGAGCGGATCGTTTCGCCTTGTCACTTTCAAGCGCGCCCTAGGACACGGCGTGCCGGCGTGCGTGAAGCCACTGATCCTCAAGTAATTTCATGTGCGCACCTTCGCGCGGCATGGCGCCTGCGAGGAGAAGAACGGCGCCGCAAAACATCAGCGTGTCGAAGACGTAGTTGAGTCCTTGATCGAGGCTGGCGCGATCAACGATTCCGATGGGGACGTACACGGCGAGTTCGATCAGGAACACGGTTAGCCCTGCCCACGTAGCTGCTCGGCGAGTTTTTTTGCCAACAAGCAACAGCACGCCTGCGGCGACGTAAACCACGGCCGCGGCATACGTCCAGAACGGGCGTCCGAGAATCCATTCGGGGGTTACGCGATCGAGCGGAATGGCCGGAACATAGTTGGCGTGCATGAATTGTTCGAAACTGTAGAACATCAACGTGGGCGCGATGAAGTAGCGCGCAACGGTGGCGAGAATGCGCGCGGCGCGTTGACGCGAGGCCACGGAAAGGCCGGCGGCCAGCGCAAGAGCGCCACCACTGAACGACAATTCGCGCAGCGCGAGCGCCAGAGCAATGCGGTCGCGCGGATTTTGCGCCCACGCGGGAGCGTCCATTAGCACGACGAAGAGGAAAAACGTCAAGGCGACTAAACTGGCCGCGAGGCGGGCTTGAATGTTCGTCGCCAGACTCAGCGCGGCGGCAATAAAGCACGCGCCGACGAAGTAAGCCCAAAACTGGTGCCAGGGAATCCAGGCGGGCACGATCGACGCGATAGCACGCGTAAGGGTGAAATGCTCGGTGCCGAAAGCCGCGAGCGGAGCCGCATAAAATAGCGGGCCGAGGAGAATCAGCTTGTCCATGCCGCACGACTTTTGCCAATCGCCGCGAAGAATCATGGCGCCCAAGCCGATTGCAAGGACGCCGCCGCCGGCCAAGTACGACCACGCGACGGCGCTCGGAATGGCCACAAGAGCCGTGACGGCGGGGAGAATGACGAAGTTGCTGCTCATGAGACGCTCTTTGCGTGAAGAGTCGAAATAGCTCATAGCACGAAAGAGAGAAGGACCGCAAGGTATGGCCGCAGGATTCGTCGTATTTGGGAACAGGTGAACGGACGCGCCAGAGTGTGTTAGTTTGCCGTGAAGCGCGCGCCCAGAAATTTTTTAAGGCGAGCAGGAAGATTTCAGAAGATCAGGCCAGATTGCTGATTTGAAGGGGCGGAACATTGAATCGACCGTTGGCAGACGAATGGGTACCGATGAAATTGGGCAGCGCGGGTTTGCGTGGCGCGATCGGGACGATAGCGATTGCGGCGTGGTTCGTGTTGGCGGCAGCCTTGCCGGGAGCGGCAAAGCCGCTTTTCGGATCGCGCCGCACTTTAAGCGTCGAGCGAATCTACAGCGCGCCAAGCCTTAGTGGCTACCCAGCCCAAGGGATTGAATGGGAACCGGACAGCAAGGCCATTTCGTATTTCGACTCCGATGGCTCCGGCGACGATCTTGTGACCCTCGACGTGAAATCGGGCCGTAAGAGAGTGCTGGTGAGCTCGAGCGTGCTTGACGCCGCGTTGCCCCCCATCATTCCGCCCGAAATTCAGTCCACCGGGCTGGGCAGGGTTGCGCCGCCGCGGTATCTCTGGTCTCCGCTCGGCAATTCGTTACTTCTGATTGGTACTGACAAGCTCGTGCTGCTCGATTTGAAGACGATGACGCCGAGGACGCTGGTTAATGGCGTTGGGCTGACGTCGAGCGGACGGTCTGGCGGCGACCCTCAAGCGAATCAACAACCGGCGGCGATCGAAGATCCAAAGTTTTCGCCTGACGGCAAATGGGTGAGCTTCGTGCGCGGCTGGAATCTCTGGGTGGCGAGCGTCGCGACGGGTGAAGTGCGCGAGATGACGACTGGCGGGAGCGAAGCGCTGCGCATGGGCGATCTCGATTGGCTCTATCCCGAAGAGCTCGATTGCACCACGGCGTATTGGTGGTCGCCGGACTCGTCGAAAATCGCCTATTACGAAATGGACGAGCGGCCCGTCGAACGCTATCCGATTTTCGACATGAGTTCCGCCGCGGGAACAATCGAATACACGCGGTTTCCGGAAGCAGGGACGGCCAATCCGATCGTGCGCGTGGGCGTTGTTTCGGTCGGTGGGGGCGCGACCCAATGGATGGATTCCGGCGAGGACACGAATGTTTATTTGCCGCGCGTGGTGTGGCTGCCAAATAGCCGGCGCGTGGCCATCGAACGGCTCGATCGCGCACAGAAGAAACTGGATCTGCTTTTCTGCGACGCGTCAACGGGCACGTCGCAGAAAATCCTCACCGATACGGATCCTTATTGGATCAACGTTGCCGACGATCTGTACTTTTTCTCGGACGGCAAGCGGTTTCTCTGGTCCAGCGAACGCAGCGGCTACCGCCATTACTACCTTTACGATATTTCGGGCAGACTGATCGAACCCCTCACTAGCGGTGACTGGCAGGTTACCGGCAACGGCGGTTTCGGGCCGGGGGCAGGGAGCCATCCCGCAGTTGACGAGGCCAATGGGTTCATTTATTTCACTTCAAATAAGGACAACGTTCTCGGGAATCAGCTATTTCGCCTGTCGCTCGCCGATAAATCCATTACGCGCATCACAAAAGAGCCCGGCGTTCACGAACCGCTGATAGCGCCCAACGATTCCGCTTTCGTGGACACGTACTCGAACGTGATGCTTCCGCCGCGGCAGGATTTGGAGCGAATTGACGGAACGCGCGCGGCGGTGATCAATAGAAATAAGGGATCGGACCTGAGCGCCTATCACCTTTCGCCGGTCGAATTCCTAACCGTTCCGGCCGACGACGGCACGAAACTCGATGCTGAATTGATCCGTCCGCGCGATTTCAGCGACAAAAAGAAGTATCCGGTGCTGATCGACGTGTATGGCGGGCCGCAGGAGCAGCACGTCCGAAACAGTTGGGGCTACTCGGATTTTCTATGGGACGAGATGATGGCCGAAAAGGGGTATGCGATTTTCAGTCTTGATAATCGCGGTTCGTGGGGGCGCGGTCACCTATTTGAAATTCCGATCTACCACCACTTCGGAAAGGTGGAGCTGGAAGACCAGCTCGCCGGAGTGAAGTATCTGAAGTCGTTACCATGGGTCGATGCGTCACGGATCGGCATTTGGGGCTGGAGCTATGGCGGAACGATGACGCTTGAGGCTTTGTTCAACGCGCCTGACGTTTTCAAGGCAGGCGCCGCCGTGGCGCCGGTGACAGACTGGCGGCTTTATGACACCGCGTATACGGAGCGCTACATGGGCTTGCCTCAGGACAATGCGACCGGTTACTACGAAAGCTCGCCGGTGAATCAGGCCCAGAATCTCGAAGGCAAGCTGTTGCTTGCTCACGGGACGGGCGATGATAACGTCCACTTCGCGAATACGGCAGAGCTTCTAAACCGGTTTATTTCACTCGGCCGCTACCCTGACGACCTCGTGATCATTCCCGGGCGTGGCCATTCCATGACTGACCGCGCCGCGCGCATCGAGCTCTTTCGGCAACTGACAAACTTTTTCGAGCATAACCTTTAAGGCAAAAACCGTGGGACAACTCTTCCGCCGGAACCAGCCTCTGATAAACTTGAGTTGAATCTTCAGGTGTGGAGCGGGCGCGTACCCCCTAAGCGCGTACCGACGAGCAAACTTTTAAGCAAAAGCGGCCGGAGAAGTAAGTGTCGAACGTCTTTCCATCGTCGCTACGAAGCTCTCTTGCGGATTGCGCTTCCCGCCGGTACCCGATATTCTGTTTCGCCGCCCTTCTCGCGCTCATGCTCTGCAGCGCTCGGCAGGCGGGCGCCGGGGACGGCAACATTCAGCGGCCGATCTCTCCCGCGGAAGCGCCCTCAGCGGGTTCTCCGATGCTGGATCGCGGTTTCCGGCTGCTTTACGATCTGAATTTTTCCGGTGCTCGCGAAATTTTTCTCCGTTACCAGCAACAGCACCCCGAAGATCCAGTGGGCAAGGCAGCGGAAGCCGCCAGCTATCTCTACGAGGAATTTGACGCCAAGGGAATATTCACGTCGAAGTTCTTTCTGAGCGACGACAAGCTGCTTAACGGCGCAGACGGCACGCCGGCGGAGAATCACAATGCTCGTTTTCTTCGTGCGGACGCCGAAACAAGAGCAATGGCGCGGCGGATCCTCAGGTCGCATCCGCGCGACGTGGGAGCGCTGCTCGCGCTCACGCTCGCCGACGGAATGGAATCCGATTACGACGCGCTGATTGTGAAGAAGCAGATGGCCAGCCTGGGCCTCATGCGGCAGGCTGAGCGCGAGGCCAACGGGCTACTGGCTGTTGATCCGACGCAAGACGATGCCTACGTCGCGCTGGGTGCGAGCGATTATGTGATCGGCTGTTTGCCGAGCTACAAGCGAGCTTTCCTATGGTTCGGCGGAATCCATGGCGACCGTGCCCGCGGAATGGCGGAGATGCAGCGGGCCGCTGACAACGGGCACTATCTCCGGCCGTTCGCGCAGATCCTGCTGGCGCTGGCGTGCGAACGCGAACACCAGCCCGCGCGCGCGCGCCAACTGCTGTCGCAGCTCACGAGCGAATTTCCCGCCAATAAGCAGTTTGCGCACGAACTGGCGCTGCTGAGGGCCCGCACTCCCGGCGATTAGGTCCGATCCGCGCTGGCGTGGTGTTTTTTTCGCCCGATCGTCGCGGGCAAAGTCGCGCATTTAGTGAGCCGCACGTGTGCGGCTGGGGTATAGTGGTTCCGTGCTCGCACAACTCGCGCGTTCCGCTGCGCATCGGAAAAACCAGCCCGCAATGCGACGACTCCCGCAACTCGCCTCTCTCGTTTCCCTCGCCGTGCTGATCGCAGCGTCCGCTTCGGTGCAGACGCCTTCTTCAAACATGAGGAGTGGTGGGGAGTCGGCTCTTCCACACGACCAGCACGCGGGCATCACCGTGTCTGCCGCGCCGGTCACCGAGGCGTCGCGCGCGAAGCACATTTTCGGCAAAGCGAATCCGCTGCCTGCCGGCATCCTTCCGGTGGAGGTGTTCTTGCGCAACGACACGCGCGTGCCGGTTCAGATCGGGCTCGATTCCATCCAGCTCGAAATTCATCACCCAAGCGGCCGAATGGATGGCATCGACTTGCTGGCTCCCGGGCAGGTGGCCAGCGCGATCGTGCATCCGCACGGCGCGGGAGGGCCGCGACAGCGCCGTTTTCCCATCGGCATGGCCCCCATTACGGACAAGAAGGTTGCGAGGCTGACCGATGTGCTGCAGCCGCTGGCGCTTAGTTCCGATATCGTGCCGCCGATGGGGTCAATTCATGGCTACCTCTTTTTCGACCTGCGGCACGACTTCTCAGTTGTCGACCGGTCCAGCCTTTATATTCCGGACGCGATGGTGATCCCGTCCAAAACGCCGCTGATCTTCTTTGAAGTATCCTTCGCCAAGCCGGACGGGCAACTGCGAAACTCGTCCCGATGATCGGTGTCCAAGAATTTGCCCAATTGACGTGCATGCACTGCTGAGAATGTGCATCTAAAAGCTCTTGGGGTTCTACCGACGGGGAACTTTGCTCGCTTTCCAGGATCGACCTAATGGCCAGCGGCGTGCTACCCACAAGTGATTCGTTTATCGGGGTCGAACGCTGCGCGCCGTCGCTATGGTACTAGGACCAGCCCATGCCTTTTCGGAGGCGGGCGTCGAGAATCCAAAAGCAACGCCGGACCTAACATGTCGAGCACGCCGAGAGAAGCGAGTGAAGGACACAACCGGCTGATTGCCGCGGGCGTATTTGCCGGGCGCTCAGGGCGCAGGTATGATATGGGGCCTATGCTTGGCACCATGGGCAAGTTGCGTCGATTGGCCATCCTTGTGGCTGTGCTCTGGTATGCGCTTCCGGCCATCGCCGGCGATTCGCCACAGGTGTTCCCGCTGAGTGAGGTCAAGCCCGGGATGACGGGAGAGATGTACACCGTCTTTCAAGGCGATCAAATCCAGAAGGTCGACCTGCAAGTGATCGGTATTCTGCCGAACGCATTGGGTCCAAAGCAGGACGTAATTCTGGTGAAGCTGCTTGGCGATGAAGCAGCCGAAACCGGAGTGGTCGCGGGCATGAGCGGCAGCCCGGTATACATTGACGGCAAGCTCGTCGGCGCACTCTCCCTAAAGCTGGGCGCGTTCACAAAGCAAGCGATCGGCGGCGTCACGCCGATTGCCAGCATGCTGCAAGTGGCACAGTACCGAACGCCGTCGCGCGTGCAAAACGCGAAAGCAACCTCCAAGGTTTCTCATCAGGGCATAAGAAGCGCCACAACCCCCTCCGTGACCTTCGGACAAGCATCGGTCGCCTGGCCAAAAAGCTATCGCGTCCCAATGACTTCGGGATTCACGCAGCCGGTCGCTGTGGGTGGGCAATTTCTCGTGCCCATCGAAACGCCTCTCGTAACCGCAGGGCTGTATCCGCAAACACTCGCGTGGCTCGACAAGCAATTTTCGTCATGGGGCATGGCCACGATGGCTGGCGGCACTGTGCCACCATCACCGAATGATTCCAACGTCAAGCCCGGCGACATGGTAGGCATCGACTTGATTCGCGGTGATCTATCCATCAGCGCCGGGTGTACTGTGACGACTGTGGAAGCCAATCGCATTCTGGCCTGCGGCCATTCACTGTTCGGATTCGGCGCGGTTCAAATGCCGATTTCGGCCGCGCACGTGGTGATGACCCTTGCGTCGTCTCAGGCGTCCACGAAAGTGATCACGACGGGCGGGGTAATCGGGACACTCACGCAAGACCGCCAGACCGCCATCAGCGGCACGCTGGGCGCTGGCCCGCCGATGGTTCCCGTGAATTTGACGCTCGACACGCCGGACGGGCAAAACAAATATCGCTTTGAAGTGGTCCAGAGTCCACAACTGACCGCACAGCTTGTGGCCACGGCGGCTTTTAATGGCATCACGGGGAGTGCGGCCTACGATCAAAGCACAACCTTGCAGCTCGATGGGAATATCGAGCTCAAGGGCCACCCTCCCGTGCGCTTGGAGGATCTTTTCGCGCCTACGGATCAATCCACGCCGGCTGGATTTTTTCTGGCCACATCCGTGGAATCGGATTTCGCGCAGATCTATTCGAATCCGTACGAGTTACCGCAAATTCAGCGCGTCGATCTGACCGTCAAGGCTCTACCGGACCGACGTTGGGCCATGATTGACGATGCTTGGGTGGAAAAGAGCGAAGTGCAACCCGGTGAGTCTGTGAAAGTACGCGTGCTGCTCAGGCCGTACCGCGGCGCGCCTTTCGTCCAGGAGATTCCGATTACCATTCCGACCCAGACGGCACGCGGCACGCTCCAACTGGTCGTCAGCGATGCCGCATTTCTGAACCGCAATGTGGAAAGCCTGGCCTACACGTCGCAGGGCCAACTTCCCGGACTGGACGAACTGATCAACCTGATCAATCGCCAGCGCCACAACGATCACCTCTATGCCACTCTGCTTCAGCCTACGCCGACCATGCTCGTCGAAGACAAAGAATTGCCGAACGTCCCCCTCTCGACCATCAACGTGCTCGATCAGCGTCAAAATCCCGACAGCGCTCGCCTGCTGTGGGAGTCCACGGCGGGGGAATGGTCGGTGAATATGCACCAGGTGATCGCAGGCCAGCGCATGCTGACGATCACGGTGAAGTGACGGGCAAAATCCGTTAGGAGACTTTGATACATGACGCGCCGACTCACTCTCGTGTGTGTGCTGGTGATGATGGGGCTGTTGCCCGCGGCCGTCCGCGCGGAGCACACTCGCTACTGGCGCGAAGCGGATTACGCGCAGTTCGCCAAAGGCACCGCGCACGGCGTGGCGATCCGGAGTGACGGCACGATTGAGCCAGCGCCAAAGTTTGAGTCGTTCGCTGATCCCAGCCTCGCATATATCTGGGCTCTCCGGATGGATTCGCGCGGCAGGCTGTATGCCGCGGGAGGACCGAACGCAAAAGTCCTTCGCTTCGATGATTCCGGAAAATCGACAACTCTATTCCAATCGTCCGAACTTGCGGCCCAAGCGATTGCGCTCGATTCAAAGAACAATCTGTATATTGGCACATCGCCGGACGGAAAAGTATATCGGGTCGCGCCGGACGGAACGAAGAGCGTATTCTTCGAACCCAAGACGAAGTACATATGGGCGTTGGCCATTGATTCTCACGGAGACCTCTTCGTTGGCACCGGAGATAACGGGAAGATCTTCGTGGTGGCCCCGGACGGTAACGGCCGGCTTTTTTATCAGAGCGCCGATAGCCATGCGCGGTCGCTGGCGTTCGATTCCAAGGGCGACTTGATCGTCGGAACCGATCCGCACGGACTGATCGTGCGCATACCGCTCCAACGCAAGTCCTCGGATTCGCTTCCGTCCGCCGGCCCGCCATTCGTGATCTACGAAATGAACAAGCAAGAGGTCACGTCGATCGTTCAGGATACCGAGGGAAACCTGTACGCGGCAGCCATCGGCGAAAAGTCGCACGTAACCTCGATTCCTATGATGCCGTCCATCGTGCCGCAAGCCCCCGCTACAACGCCGGTGGTCGGCGGGCAAACCACCATCGTCCTATCTGGGGGCGCGGCTTCGTCGCAAACCGCCCCGATGGTACCGGCGTACCCAATGGTCGTGCCGGCGGGCGGCACACAAATCGTGAGAATCGCGCCCGACGGTTCTCCCACGACGATCTGGACCTCGGCGACGGATCTGGCGTTCTCGCTCGCGCTCTCGCCCGCGGGCCGCGTTCTACTTGGTACGGGCGACAATGGCACCGTCCTCGAACTGGAAGGGCAGAACGTTTATGCGGACATAGCACAAACTTCTTCCGAGCAGGTCACAAGCATCATCGCAAGCTCCGGCGGCGATGTATTCGTCGCTACCGCGAATCCGGGGAAGATTTTCAGGATGGGACCGGGCTTACAGCCGAACGGCAGCTTCGAATCGACCGCCTTTGACGCCAAGATCTTTTCGCGGTGGGGGCGTGTGACGTGGTGGGGAGACGGCGCGGATAACGGCAAGGTTGAACTCTTTTTGCGCTGCGGCAATACGTCGAATCCCGATAAAAACTGGAGCGGATGGTCCGGCCCGTATAAAGACCCTGCCGGCGAAGAGACGCAATGCCCGGCATCGCGTTTTGCCCAATGGAAAGTGGTCTTTCCGAGCCCGAGTACGCAATCCACGCCGGACATTTCGTGGGTGAGCGTAGCGTACCTGCCCAAGAACGTCGCACCGGTCATCGACGACATTGCCGTGCAGGATCCGGGCATTCGCGTTAGTGGATTTCCGCAGGCTTCTGAAGGCGCGACCACCGTTCAACTGCGCATGCCCAATCCGCAGGGCGGCGCGCCGTCCGGGCCCCCGATGAACGCGGAGGCCAGCGGGTCCACCGAAGGAGCCAAGGTTCAAATGCCGCTGCAAGGCTACAGGGACAAAGGTTGGCAGAGCGTGATTTGGAGCGCGCATGACGCCAACGACGATGATCTCGTCTACACCGTCTACTACCGCGCCGAGAGACAGCAAGAATGGCACGTCCTAAAAGACAAGTTAACCACAACCTTCTATTCGTGGGACACGGCATCGATGCCCGATGGCGCCTATTACCTGAAGATTCGAGCTTCCGATGCTCCGTCAAACCCTGCGAACGATGCTTTGTGGGCCGAGCGCGTCAGTGACCGCTGGGTGGTGGCGAATACTCCTCCCCGCATTGAAAATCTTCGCGCTGGATCGGGGCTGCTCAACACGCGTGCGTCGTTTGATGCTGTGAGCGCGTACGGCCCAATCGCGGACGCAAAATACAGCATTGACGCCGGACCGTGGCAGACGATATTCCCGACGGGCCAATTATCAGACGCGCCGAAGGAAAGCTATTACATTGAAATTCCTGGACTGCCCAACGGCGACCACACCATCGCGGTGCAGGTCACCGATCGATTCGACAATACCGCCGCTGCTCAAACCACATTCACGGTACACGGCCGCGGTTCGCAGTAGCGGGGCGCGGATTCGGGCCGGGTTTAATTGGCCCAGTTGCGAAGCGCAGCCATCGGCTCGAATTGATCGACGCAGGCGCCAACGCCGCGAAGGCCGGCTGGGCCATCTTCATCTACGTGCACCACACGCGCGATACACCGGAAATTCTCCGGCGCGCGGCCGGTCAGCTCGGTCGGCAGCGTCAGATACAAATCAATCGTCTGTCCAATCGTCACTTTCTCACGGCACGTGAAATAGACACCCCGTTCCGAAACATTGAGCGCCTGGCCCGGGTATTCGGCCCTATCGCCTGCCGTGCTTGCGACTGCCGTTTGTTGGCGAACTTGCGATTCCTCCACGCGGCCATCTGTGTTCTCGTGCACCCGAAACTTCAGCGGAAGGGCGCAGCGTTTTCTGGCTGAACTGCGACGTTCGATTGCGGACATAGTTCCTCCTGCATTTCGTTGCCGATGGGCGGTTTTCGGGAGGAGTGGTTGTCGCAGCATCGCATCGCGAACTGTCGGCGTCAACAACATTTAGTGCTTGCAGTCTACGAAGCGCAACTACCAGAAGGGCCGAGGAAGAGTTCCATATGAAACAGGACAGCGACGTGTCGGACACTAATTCGTCCACGCGCGCTAATCTTCCGGCCGCCAATCAGTTGGCGGAAAGGCAATTCTCCAAAAATGCGGCGCGGGTGTGTCAAACTCCAGCGGCACCTGAAAACCTTCGGCAGATTCGAGCGGTGGACGAACAACCCTGCAAGCGACCTTCTCGCGCGTGCTCAGGTTCTCGAGCACAACCCTCGTTCCAGAGGCGAGAAGTTTCTGCACGACCACGAGCGCTCCGCGCGGATTCACGTTAAGCGTGTGGACATCGAACGTAGTTGCCTTGCCTTCCAGTGCAACGTGAACCTGCGCGTGAACGCGCAGCAGCACGCGCTGGCTGCGGCGGCGGTCTTCCGCCACGATAGGTCGCATCCCGGGCTGCGTCGCGCCCACGGAACGCCCGCCCGGTACCAGGCCCGGTCTCGATGAGGGTACACTTTTCTGCGCCGGCGTCGCATACTGCGAAGCCGGAGAAGCACTTACGTTTTCAACTTTCAAATTTCAACACCCCAAAAATTTAGGTTTGCACCAACGAGTTCCACTCCCAACTCCCAGCCGTCCGGACGCTGTGCGCCTTTCCAGACGACCACCCCTTCGGAACGTTCTCGCGTCGTGAGATTTGTAAGCCGGAGCCGCTGTTGCATTTCGATTTCCCGCGGACTTACCAGAAGGCATCCGTAGCTATTCACCACACGCGTATATGCCGGCTCGAAATGGAGAGGGCCGGAGGCCGCATTCCACTCAATCGTTATCGGCACGCGGGAGTTGACCCGCAATCCGCGGCGTTTTTTCCTGTTTCGTATGTCCCTCGGAAGGTCTTCCCGAAATGGCATGCTGATCCAATCCCCGCAGAACGGTCCTGAAAACGACCTCAAAACTTCTGATAACGTCTTCTGCTTAATCGCAATGCGATCTTATGCGGGTAACGCCAGGACAATCAATGGTACGAAAAGACAGCTGTACCTCTTGACGGAAGGAGCGCCGCAAGGACAGTAGCGAACTTGGCAATACGAACCGACTTCTTGCACAGGTCAATCGGCGGACACCGACTCGTCCGCTAGACGCGGTTTCGAGATTCCCACAATCCTGCCGAAGCGGTGTTCGAGCCAACTCTGCAACGAGTCCATGTAAGTGTAAAAAACAGGCGTTAGGTATAGCGTGACGAGCTGCGAAAAGATCAGTCCGCCGCAGACCGCGACGCCCAGCGGCCGGCGCGAGTCCGCTCCCGTCCCGGAACCCACGGCGATCGGCAAAGTTCCGAAAAGCGCGGCCATGGTGGTCATCATAATTGGACGGAAACGCACGAGGCTGCCTTCATACGCAGCTTTGGCTGCGGGCACGCGCTCTTCTCGTTCACGGCTGATGGCGAAGTCCACCATCATGATCGCGTTCTTCTTCACGATGCCGATCAGCATGATCACGCCCACAAATCCGTAAAGGTCCAGGCTGAAGTGAAAAAGTTGAAGCGTGAGTAGCGCGCCAAATGCAGCGGATGGCAGGCCTGACAGAATCGTGACGGGATGGATGAAGCTTTCGTACAAGATTCCGAGAACGATGTAGATAACCAGAATCGCAACCAGCAGGAGAATGCCAAGCCCCGAAAGCGACGCCTGAAATGCCTGCGCCGTGCCCTGGAACTGATACGAAATCGACTCAGGAAGCGAGGTCCGGGCCAGATCTTCAATTCGATTGACGGCATCTCCGATCGCCGTGCCCGGCCGCAAGTTGAACGATAGAGTTACCGCGGGAAGCTGTCCGAAGTGATTGACCGAAAGAGGGCCCAGGCTGGTCGTCAGAGTTGCCACCGCGCTCAAGGGCACGAGCGAGCCATTGCTTGAATGAATGTAGAGCTGAGAGAGCGCAGATGGATCTTTCTGATACTGGTCTTGCAGCTCCATGATCACCCAATATTCGTCGTTGGGCGCGTAGATTGTGCTCACTTGGCGCTGCCCGTATGCGGTGAACAACGCGTCCTCCACCTGCTGCGCGGTGATTCCAAGAGCGGACGCTTTATCGCGGTCGATGTTGACGTTCACCTGCGGATTGGCGATCTGCAAATCGCTCGTCACGTCCTGAATCCCGGGAATGGCCTGCATCTTGCGTTCAAACTGCGTGGCCACCCGATACAACTGCTCGGTATCCGGGCTTTGCAGCGTGAATTGATAGGGGCTGTTGGTGACGTCACCGCCAATCTGGATCGGCGGCGGGTTGCGCAAAAAGATCTGTATCCCCGGGATCCCGGAAAGCTTCGCGCGCATTTCCTGCATCACCTGATTTATGTCCGGATGGTAAGCGAAAAACGGCGTGGCATCTCGTAGGAGCGCGCCGACCACCGGCACGCTGCCGTACTTCTTGTCGAGCGCGAGCATCGTCTGACTGGGCAGTTTCGGACGATCGTTTGGGGATTTCAGGTGCATAAACACAAAACCGGAGTTGCCCGCACCGCCCGTAAGACCGACAGTCGAGAAAAACCCTTTGATATTCGGATCGCGAATCAGAATGCGGTTGATGGCCTTCTGGTGCGCGACCATCGAATCGTATGAAATTCCTTGAGAAGCGAGAGTGGCGCCCTGCAAAACAGATTGATCGACTTCGGGCAAAAAGCCCTTGGGAATGACAAAAAACTGCCAGACGGTGAGGCAGAGAATCGCGCCGGCAAATAACATGACTACGATCCGGTGGCGCAGGGCCCATTGCAGCGACACATCGTATTTGCGCAGCAGCCAATCGAAGAAGTTTTCGAGCTTCATGTACACGCGGCCGTGCGTAATTTCATGCTGCGGGCGCAAGAACCTGCTAGAAAGCATGGGCGTTAGCGTGAGCGAAACCAGCCCGGACACGAGCACCGACACCATGATGACCACGGCGAATTCGTGCAGCAGCCGGCCGATGATGCCGCTCATGAACAGCACCGGAATAAACACGGCGGTGAGCGACAGCGTCATGGAGACGATCGTGAATCCGATTTCGCGCGAACCTTTGAGCGCGGCGTTCATCGGCGATTCACCCATTTCCATATGGCGCACGATGTTTTCAAGCATGACGATGGCGTCGTCCACGACGAACCCGACCGAGAGCGTCATAGCCATCATCGACAAGTTGTCAACCGTGTAATTCAGCAGATACATCACGGCAAACGTGCCGATCAGTGACATCGGCAGTGCGATGCTGGGGATCACCGTGGCCGAGAGGTTGCGCAAGAAGAGGAAAATCACCAACACGACCATGCAGATGGCCACGAACAGCGTGAATTTCACGTCGTTGACCGATTGGCGAATGCCGTCCGACCGGTCATACACGGTGATTAGGTGAATGGAAGGCGGCAGAATCGCCCGAAACTGCGGTAGGATTTTCATCACGCCGTCAACCACGGTAACGGTGTTGGTTCCCGGCTGCCGCTGCACCGCGAGAATGACCGCGTGCTCATTGTTATACCAGCCGACGACCTTATCGTTCTGTACGCTATCGACGACGTTCCCTATCTGATCTAAACGGATCGGTGCTCCGTTGCGATATGCCACGATGAGCGGCCGGTAGAGCGATGCGCGCATCAGCTGCCCGGAAGCCTGGACGGTGTAAGCCTTATGCGCGCCGTAAAGCGTGCCGGTGGGAAGATTAACGTTCTGGTTTTGTACCGCAGTGGCTACGTCATTGATGCCGATTTTCCAGGCAGCTAGGGCCTGCGGATCGAGTTGAATCCGCACCGCGTATTTTTGCGATCCGAAGACATTTACCTCCGACACGCCTGAAACCATCGAGATGCGTTCCGCCAGCATCGTCTCTGCGTATTCATCCACTACCTGCGGCGACACGGTGGACGAGCTCAATGCCAGATACAAAATGGCCTGATCCGCCGGGTTCGTTTTCTGAAACGTTGGCGGACTGGGCATGTTCGGCGGCAATTGGCCCTCAACGCGCGCGATGGCGGCTTGCACGTCTTGTGCGGCGGCATCAATATTGCGGCTGAGGTCAAACTGCAACGTGATTCCGGTGCTTCCCGTGTAGCTGGTCGAGGTCATCGAACTGATGCCCGCGATCGTGGAAAACTGCTTTTCAAGCGGTGTGGCAACGGCAGCCGCCATCGTGTCCGGATTTGCGCCCGGCAGGCTGGCTGAAACGTTGATGGTCGGGTAATCGACTGGCGGTAAGTCGCTCACCGCAAGCGAGCGATAACTGATCGCGCCGAAAATGAGGATCGCCGCCATGACCAGCGTGGTCATGATCGGACGACGTATGAATGGCTCGGCGATATTCATGGAAAGCGGCCTAACCTTGCGACACTGGTGCGGTGAATCGCACCTTGACTCCCGGGATTAAGCGGAGCTGGCCATCGGTTACTACCGTTTCTCCGGGTTGGACTCCGCTCAAGACTACGGTATCCGTCCCGACAGTGCGCCCGATCTTCACGGCGCGCTGCTCAACGGTCATGTCGGATTTCACCACATAGATATAGTCGCCGTTTTGGCCGGTTTGGACAGCTTGAGTAGGAACGACGGTGGCGTTCTCATCTTCCGCCAGGCGCAGCAGCACATTCGAAAACTGGCCCGGCCACAAACGGTGGTCGGCATTCTGAAACGTGCCTTTCAGAACCACCGTTCCCGTCGTATTGTCGACGGCGTTGTCGACGAATGTCAGATATCCGATCTCTGGTTGCGTATCTCCGTACGGCGTGGCTTCCACCCGCAACCGGCCCCGCTTCATAAATTTTTGCACTTCTCCGAGATATTGTTCCGGCACCGAAAAGGTGACGTAAATCGGATTCACTTGGTTGATCACAATCAGCGCCGGCGTGCTATTGGCCTTCACGATGTTCCCCGGATAGACCTGTAGCGCCCCGGTTCGCCCGGAGACCGGGGCGTAAATCTGGCAATAGCCCAACTGCAGTTGCGCGGACTCCACGGCAGCCTGATCCGCATGCACGGCAGCTTGTTGGGCCTCCAGCGTGGATTGCTGCTGGTCGTACTGTTCCTTGGTGCCCACCCCGGCTTTGTAGAGCGCCTGATACCTCTGTGCCTGCACCTGATCCAATTGTGCCTGTGCCTGGTCGCGCGCCAGATTGGCCTGGGCTTGGGCTAGGGCGGCCTGAAATGGACGGGCATCCAGAGTGAAAAGCAGCTGGCCTTGTTTTACGAACTGGCCCTCTTGTATATGCACCTGTTCGAGAACCGCATCAACCCGCGACTCCACGGAGACCGTCGAGTAAGCCGACGCCGAACCGATCGCCGTCAAGTTGATTGGAATCGTCTTCTGTTTCGCCTTTGCCACTGATACCGGTACTACAAACATAGGCGCCGTTTGTGCCGTCTTTGTGGTACAGCCACAAAAGACTGTCGTTGCCGCCAAAATGCTCACTAGCAAAGCAGCTAGGCTCGGATTCCTGCTCATCGATATTCGTATCCCTGTGCCTCTTCCTTGTTAGGCTGTGTCGAGGTCTCGTGCTGGCGGGACGCGAGAGGTGGGATCTCGCTCACCCGGCGCGGTCGTCCCCTATGATACCGCGCTATTGAAAGGCGCGCCTCATTTGATTCGGATGTGTGCCGCACAGATGCACTTGCATGCCGCTTTTTACGCCCGCTTCAGCAGTCTGATATCTCAAAATAATAGACGTACCGGGCCAGTACAGGTTTCCGTTGACGGGACCTATGTGGCTACTTTATGACGCTCTTATGCTGCCGCGGCACGGTCCAGATACCAGACGACGTTTCCTGCGGGCCGAATGCGTGCCGCGGGGTACAAACTGGCTGCACGGTTCCGTTCATCCTCACGCCTGAGCTTCTCGACGATCTGGCGCTTATCGGCTCCCGAAACTAAAAACCACGTATTCCGGCCCTGGTTCAGCACGACGGGCGTGAGCGTCAACCGCAGGTGGGGTATTGCTGCGGCGTGAACCGCCATGACCCAGCGCGTAGGCTCCTCGATCGCGGCGGAACCTGGGAACAGGGACGCGGTGTGGCCTTCGGGGCCCAAACCCAGAAGCTGTAAGTCGAAAGCAGGCGCCGCGCCGCCGAAAAACTGTCGCAGTTCCGATTCGTAGGCTGCCGCGCACTCGTCAGGCGATTCGCAGTTTGTCGGCATGGGATGGACATTCTGCGGCGGAATTGGCACGTGCGAGAGCAGCGCCTCACGCGTCATACGGTAATTGCTCAGCAGATCGTCGTGATCCACGTATCTCTCGTCACTCCAGAAAAGGTGCGCTTTACCCCATGGCGCGCCGAGAGCGTTCGCGTCCATCCGCGCCCAGAGCGAATACAATTTGGCGGGGGTGCGCCCTCCGGAAAGCGCGATGGCGAAGCGTCCATTTTGCCGCACTGCTTCCCGCGCGACGCGCTGCAGTTCAACAAGCGCGGCGTGGCTGAGCGCGTCGAGATCTTCAAAGACCCGCTCGTCCATGATCATGCGTCTGATCTGTCCTGTCGCGCCTGCAACAATCGTTCTGTCATTTCTTGGCTGCCGTCTTCACCGCGTGCCCGCCGAACTCGTGGCGCATCATTGCCAGCAGCTTGTTTGCAAATGGTTCGGGATCCTGCGAGCGGAAACGCGCATCGAGCGCGCTGGAAATCACCGGCACCGGCACTCCCAGCTCGACTCCTTCGATTACCGTCCATCGGCCTTCGCCCGAATCGGTGACGTATGCTTCGATCCCATCGAGGGTCGGATTTTTCGACAAGGCATCGACCGTCAAGTCGAGCAGCCACGAACGAATCACGCTCCCGAACTGCCATACCTTTCCAACTTGAAGCAGATCGATGCCAAACTCCTTTTTGTGCCGCAGCACGTCGAAGCCTTCGGCATACGCCTGCATGATTCCGTATTCGATGCCGTTGTGCACCATTTTCACGAAATGTCCGGCGCCGACGGGACCGACGCGTGCCCAGCCCTTATCCGGGCCGGGAGCAAGAGTCTGAAAAATCGGCGCGAGGCGCTTCACCACATCGGCATCGCCTCCGATCATCATGCTGTAGCCCTCGGTGAGTCCCCATACGCCGCCGCTCGTGCCGCAATCGACGAAATGGATCTCTTTCGGTGCTAGCGCCGCGGCGCGGCGCAGCGAATCTTTGTAATACGAGTTGCCGCCATCAATGATCGTATCCCCGGCCGCGAGCAGGGGCACAAGCTGATCGATGGTCTGATCCACCGGCGCGCCGGACGGGACCATCAGCCACACCGCGCGCGGCGCCTTCAATTGTGCGATCAGTTTTTCCGGCGTATCCGCTCCGGCAGCTCCCTTTTCCGTCACCCGCTGGATGGCTGCCGGATCGCGATCGAGCCCAACGACGCGGTGGCCGCCCCGCACCAGCCGCTCGGTCATAAACGCGCCCATCTTTCCTAAACCGATCATTCCCAGTTCCATGAGCTTGCCTCCCGCCTAAAGTTTTGCCGATTCATAGGATGTACGATCGGCCGTAACGCCGTAACGCGCCAAATCTTCACGAAGCTGCGCCACATTCTGAAACAGAACCGTGTTCATGCCCAGTTCGCGCGCGCATTCCAGATTCAGCTCGCGGTCGTCGATGAGCACGCATTCATGCGGTTCGGACTGCGTGATGCGCAGCGCCAGGCTATAGATTTGCCGCTCAGGCTTTCGCAAACCTAAATAGCACGAGCTGAAAAACACCTCGAAGCATTCACGCAAATGAAATGTGCGGATGCGGTATTCATTGATCTCGGTGGATTCGTTGTTCAGCGCGGCCATCAGCCAGCGGCCGTCGGCCGATAGCTTCCGAGCGAACTCGAGCGATTCCGCGAACGGCTGGGATTGCGCGAACATGAAGTCTTTAAATTCTTGCGCCGAGTATGGCCGCTCGCGGTAAAACACGGTGCGTTTCAGGTAGTCGTCGAGCGAAACGTGCCCACGCTCGAACCCGTCGAGCATCAACTCGTGCCGGTCCTCAAAATCGGCCCAATCGAGGTGGAATTTTTCCACCGCCTCGCGGCGCGACGCGCGATCCCACCCGTTCGTGAGGATCACGCCGCCATTGTCCCAAAAGAGCGTCGTCACTTCCGTCAAGGAAGCAGCTCCCTGAATGCTTGAACTTGTGCCCGGCCCGCGCATTCCTGAATGACGGTTTCCATTATCCTCGTACGTCTCACGCGGCAGAAGCGGAATTCTCGACGCCCACGCGCCGCCGAGGTTAAGATGAATCACCGGAGCCGGCGGATGCGGCCCAATCAACGCCCACTTTCGATTTTCACCATCGGCCATTCCAACCGGCCGCTTGCACAATTTATCGAGCTTCTTCAAGCGCACGGCGTCGAACAGGTGATTGATATCCGCACGATCCCGAAGTCCCGGCATAATCCGCAATTTAACGGCGATGCTTTTGCGGTTTCCTTGCGCGACGCGGGAATTCGCTACGCGCACGTGAAAAGTCTCGGTGGTTTGCGGCACGCGCGCAAGGACTCCGCGAATCTCGGCTGGCGCAACGTCAGCTTCCGCGGATTCGCGGATTACATGCAAACGCCGGAATTCGCGGCAGCGCTCGATCGCGCCATCAAACTTGCCCGCAAGCGCCCCAGCGCGCTAATGTGCGCCGAGGCCGTGCCCTGGCGCTGCCATCGCTCACTCGTTGCGGACGCGCTGCTCGTTCGCGGAGCTCGCGTCTTGCACATTACCAGCAAAGCGGAGCCCCAGCCGCATTCCATCACGCCCTTTGCGCGGGTTCGAGGGTCTTCTATTACATATCCGCCGGAGCCTTTGTCGGGGAGGAATGCCATCATGAGCGAAGCCGAAACGGCAGCCGAAAACCGCATTCGAATTCAGCGCGCCTACGAGCGTCCCAGTCGAACCGATGGAACACGCTTCCTCGTCGAACGGCTCTGGCCGCGCGGCGTTACGAAGAACGCGCTGAAGCTGGATTCATGGCTAAAGGATGTCGCGCCAAGCCCCGAACTGCGCAAATGGTTCAACCATCAGCCCGAGCGCTGGCCTGAATTTCAGAAGCGCTATCTCGCGGAATTGCGCGCCAACCCGAATGGGTGGAAACCGATTCTTGAAGCCGCGCGGCGCGGCCCCGTCACATTGATTTACGCCGCGCGCGATACCGAGCACAACAGCGCAATGCTGTTGCAGAGGTTTCTCGCCCCGAAGCTGAAGCGGAAGTAAGCAGCATCGTAACGAGGGCGGCTCGCCGGCTCATCAGTGCGCGGCGGGGCGCCGCGTTTGCCCCGCTGGCGGCCTTTTCATTAGAAAGGCCAGCGGAGTGAGGCAAAGCACGATAACTGCCAGGATCGAAACCACATCTTTGAAGGCCACCGCCGCGGCCTGTTGTTCCATCATCATCGCAATCTGCAGATACGCCGCGCGCGTCGCGTCCACCGCGCTCATGCCGTGGCTTCGCAAGCTGGCGGCCAGTCCCTCGAGCCATTGCCGGTACACGGGATTCCCTCCGTGCAGATTGGCGGCCATGAAATTCTGGCGGATTTGCGTGGTACGCGTCACCGCGGTTCCCACCAGCGCGATGCCGATGCTGCCGCCGATGTTGCGCACGAAATTCATCATGCTCGATACCTGATTGTTCTGTTCGATGGGGATGCCGATGTAGCAGAGCACGTTGGAGGGGATGAAAATGAATGCCAGCCCGGCCACTTGATAGACGCGCAGTAGCGAAACGGTCTTGAAATCCATCGTCAGGCTCAGGTGTACGGCCATGTTGTAGAGGCCCAGCGACGTAATGCCGAATCCGATGGCCATTAATTTGCGCGGATCCATCCGGCTGCTGAGCGCGCCGGAGGTCGGCATGGTCAGCAGCATGACGAAGCCGCCAAACGCCAGTGCCTCTCCGGAAACGACGGCCGGATAGCCCATTAAGTTCTGCATGAATTCCGGCAGCAGCACCGTGGTGCCGTAAAGCACGCCGCCTAGCACGAACATCGAAAGCATCGCCGCCGAAAAGTTGCGCTGTTTGAAAAGCTTCAGCGCGACGATCGGATGCGGATGCCGCCATTCCCACCAAATCCAGAACGCCAGGATCGAGGCCGCAATCGCAGTTCCCGCAGTGATTAGGTGCGAGCCAAACCAATCCAACTCCTGCCCTTTGTCGAGGACCATTTGCAGGGTGCCAACACCCAACGCCACCAGTCCCAGCCCGATGTAATCGATGCTTGCGCTCTTGCTCTTTTCTTTTTCTGCGGCAAGATACGGCGGGTCTTCCACGAAACGCTGCGTCATGATCAGCGACAGGATGCTGATCGGCACGTTGATATAGAAAATCCACCGCCAGCTGTAGTTGTCGGTTAGGTATCCGCCAAGCGTAGGTCCAATGGCCGGCGCAAGCACCACCGCCATGGCATAGACCGAAAACGCCATGCCGCGCTCGGAAGGCGAAAACGTGTCCGCCAGGATCGCCTGCTCGCTCGGCTGCAGCCCTCCGCCACCGGCGCCCTGCAGTACGCGAAAAAACACCAGCACTCCCAGACTGGGCGCCAGGCCGCACATGAAACTGCTCGACGCAAACAGAACCACGCACGCCATGTAAAACTTTTTGCGTCCCAGCCGCGTGGCCAGCCACGCACTGATGGGCAGCACGATTCCATTCGACACCAGATAGCTCGTCAACACCCATGTGGATTCATTCGTGCTCGCGCCGAAACTTCCGGCGATATGTGGCAGAGCGATGTTGGCGATCGAAGTGTCCAGCACCTCCATGAACGTAGCGAGGGTAACCGTGAACGCAACGAGCCACGGATTGTGGCGCGGGCGCCAGGAGGCATAGTCGAGTGCGACGGCGACGGAACCCATGAATGCCTATTGTAATCGGCGTCAGCCAGAAATAACATACATACGTGCATGTATCTAAGTCACCGGACACTGGGCTCGCCGTGGCTCGTGCGCCCGCAGCAATAAGCCCGGTATTGCCTCACGAAGTCGCCGCGTCTCGCCAGCACGTGCGCACCGCCGCCACGCGGCGAAAGCTGCTCGCAGCCGCGGAAAAAATCTTCGCGCGTGACGGATTCGAAGCAGCTCGCCTGGCGGACATCGCCGCGCTGGCCGGTTACACGCGCGGGGCCTTCTACGCCCACTTCAAAAGCAAAGAGGAGATCTTTTTCGCCTTGCTCGAGCTGTGGGTCAGCCGCCGCATCGACGAAGTAAACGCCATTTTGAAACAGCACGCAAACCCCGCTGCGCGGCTCGCGGCCCTTCGCCAACATTACGCGCAAATCGCCACGGATCGCCGCTTGGCGCTGCTCTCGCTCGAATTCAAGCTTTTCGCCATTCGCCATCCGAAGGCTCATGCTCGTTTGTGCACTCGTCAGCGCCCATTGCGCGAAAACGCCGGGAACATTTTGCGCCGCCTCGCGAAAGACGCCGGCGCACACCTTGCGATTTCCGGTGTGGCGGCCGCGACGGGACTCGCCGCGCTTTCAAACACGCTGCTGCTCGAGCACCTGGTGGATCGTGCATCGATGGCTGGCGCGGATGTTCGCCATCTTCTCGGCGTCTTCTTTGACGCCGTCCTGCAATCGAACCATCACACGTAGAATCGTAGGGGCACAGCATGCTGCGCCCTCTGCCGTGCTCTGGCGCGAATCCGCCCGGCAAAACAGGGCTCGCGCGCTCAGCCACTTCCCATCTCGCCCGCACTCGCTTTTTGTGGCAAAGTAGCCGCTCATGACTGCGCCCGGCAATTCCCGCCGCTCCGGCCGCATCGCCTTTGCCTATCCGGATTTCACCTACTTGCAGCTCGCGCGGTTCTGTAGCGTGATCGGTACGGAAATGCAGTCGGTCGCGGTTGGCTGGCAGGTCTATGAAATCACCAACCGCGCGCTCGATCTGGGCCTCGTTGGATTGGCGCAATTTCTTCCCGGCATTCTTTTGTTTCTCGTTTCCGGCCATGCTGCCGACCGTTATAATCGCTGCAAAGTTTTGACCCTCAGCTATGGCGGGCTTTCGGTCTGTTCAGCCCTGCTCGTGGGGATCACGCTGCGCGGGGCGCATTCGGTCTATCCGATTTACGGTGTGATGCTGCTCGTGGGCATCGCCCGTTCGTTCAGTGGCCCGTCTGGCCGGGCGCTTTTGCCGCTAGCGGTGCCCGAAGAGCATTTTCAGAACGCCGTAGCCTGGGGATCGAGCATCTTTCAGACGGCCACGATTCTGGGTCCCGCGGCTGGCGGCTTCGTCTATGCGCTGTTTCGCGGACCGGCCGTCGTTTACGGTTTGGCCGCCCTTGCAACCGCGGGCGCCGCTCTGGCTATGATTCGCGTAAACATCAAAAAAAAGCCGGCCGCTCAAGAAGGCCTCACATGGAGCACCGTTCTCGCCGGCCTGCGCTACATCAAGGAGCACAAAATCGTGCTGGGCGCGGTGTCACTGGACTTGTTCGCGGTCTTACTCGGTGGCGCGGTGGCGCTGCTTCCCGTGTACGCAAAGGAAATTCTCCGCACCGGTCCTTGGGGGCTAGGTTTATTACGTTGTGCGCCGGGAATAGGTGCGGGTGCGATGGCGATCTTGCTGGCGCACAGGCCGCTACGCCGGAAAGCAGGCCGGACGATGCTTTGGTGCGTGGGCGGATTCGGCTTGTTCACGGTGATATTTGGAGTGTCCCACAGCCTGGTGCTCTCAATGCTCGCGCTGGCCCTTGTCGGCGCGAGCGACATGGTGAGCGTGGTGATCCGCGGTGTGCTCGTTCAGCTGCAAACGCCGGACGATATGCGCGGCCGCGTGAACGCCGTGGAAATGATCTTCATCGGCGCGTCCAATGAGTTCGGCCAGTTCGAATCGGGCGTGACGGCGGCATGGATCGGCAGCGTCCCCGCCGTGATTCTGGGTGGTGTCGGCTCAATCGTCATCACGCTCCTGTGGGCCATGTTGTTTCCCGAACTTCGGAACGTCGACCGCCTGGCCGGCGCTGGCGCGGCCGGAGAAGCGGCGCGCGAATCCGCGCTCACCGGCAGCAACGATTAACCCTGCCGGTGTGCCTACGTTTCCGCGGCGGCCTTCGTTTCTGGGACCGCGGGCGGTGCTGTTGCTCCTTCGTACATAGTCGCCGGATGCCAAGGCCTGACCGTTACGTTGCCGCTGACCCGCGCCTGCATCCACGGCACGTAGAAATTGTATGGATGCACCGCTTCGGGGGCGCTCGCAACGTCCAGCCGATTGCGCAGTTCCGCTGGGATTGTAAAGTCAAGCGACCCGAGATTATCTTCGAGCTGCGCCATGGTTCGCGCACCGAGAATGACGGAGGTCACGCCCGGCTGCGTCACCAGCCAGTTCAGCGCCACTTGAGCCGGCGGCTTGCCCAGTTTCTTCGAAACCTCCTGCAGCACTTCCAGCACGCGCCAGTTGTGCTCCGTGAATTTGTTGAAGATGGAGCGGGGCCCGGTCAGCCGGCCTTCTCCGCGCCCGCTGTTCCCTTCGCGCTTGTATTTTCCGGTCAGAAAGCCTCCGGCCAAGGGGCTCCAGGGGCAGAGCCCGATCCCCAATTCTTGGGCCGCTGGAATATGCTCCCGCTCGATATTTCGCTCGGCCAGCGAGTATTCGAGCTGCAAGGTTGCCATCCGCTCCTTGCCTTCCTTTTCCGCGATCGTTTGCATCCGCGCGAAATACCACGCAGGAGTATCAGACATCCCGTAATAGCGAATCTTTCCTTCGCTGATCAGGTCGTCCATCGTCGAAAGCACTTCTTCGATCGGTGTGAACGTGTCCCACGCATGCAGATAATACAAATCCACATAATCCGTTTTCAGCCGCCGCAGCGAGCCTTCCAGCGCGCGATAGAGATTCTTGCGTCCGTTGCCGCCGGCGTTGGGATTACCCGGCTGCGCGCCGAACGTGTATTTCGTGGCGATCACTACACGGTCGCGCAGCTTGCCCTCGGTCACGAACTTCCCGATCAGTTCCTCGGCATGGCCGTTCGTATAGCCGTCCGCAGTGTCTATGAAATTGCCGCCCGCGTCGAGGAATCTGTCGAATTGCTGCCGCGAAACATCCTCTTCAGCGCCGAAGCCCCATTCCGTGCCGAAGGTCATCGTGCCGAGGCAAAACCGGCTCACCCGCAAGCCGCTACGTCCTAACGTCGTGTATTCATTGAGCTTCATATCATTCCTCCGCAGGAGCAATCAGATGCGCGCTATGTGTGATTTGATTCACCAGAATACTCGCATAGCCCAAGCCTGCCGCGCTAACCCCTCTGGAGTTCCTTCGCCAGATAAATCATTCGTCCCACATGGTGGTACGCGTGCGCGGCCATTCGCTGAATCACCGAAAGCCGATTGTGATCGCGCGGCGTGGTGGGATCGGAATACGGAGCAACCCAATCCCCCGCGGACTGCTTGCGAATCGTCGCCGTCACCGTATCGATTGCGCGGTCGAACGCGGCAAGCACTTCTTCTTTCGGCCGTTGCGAAGTGTCCGAAAACTCCATCGGCCGGTTGCGGAGGTATCCCGTCCCAGCAATTCTCGCGCCGATGTAGTGGCTCAAGTTGCCGGTGAGGTGCAGCAGCAGATGGCCGATGCTGTTTCCATACGGATAAGGCTTGCGCCAGAGCTGCTCGGTCGTAAGCGGCCCGACTATCTTGTGCACCTCCGCTCGCACCTCTTCGTAATACGAAGCGAACGTCTCGCAGGCAACTGCAGCTAGGTCAGCCATCGCAGAACCCTCCACCGGCGAAATGCGCATAGGCGGCCAAAGTATATTAGCCGAAGCGGCGCCCGGTTTTGGAGCCAAGACGCCATCCTTCGCCGCTCTTGCGCGAAGCCGCCCGCCAATGATATCAGCGTGCTCGCATTTCAGGAGGGAAGGAACCCATGCCAGTTGTCCTGAACGAAGCGATGATCACCACGGCCTTTGAACTGCCTGGATATCGAATCGTCCGCGCTTTAGGTCTCGTGCGCGGCGTGACGGTCCGGTCCCGCAGCGTGCTCGGCGCGTTGGGCGCTTCTCTCGAGACTCTCATCGGCGGGAATATCACGTTGTTCGAAGAAATGTGCGAAAAAGCCCGAGCGCAATCGCTAGAACTTATGAGGCTCTGTTGACATCCTCGCTACACCAATGAAAATTGGAGATATCCGACCGTTCGAAACTGTTGTTTGCTATCGAGGCAGGAGGTGCGATGGCCGAAGTCGGACTCCTGCCCTTCGCTCGGATCGCCCTGCAAGTCTCCCAAGCGGTGCTTCCGCGCTACCGCAGCCGTTTCAGCAAACACC